>OKFN01000004.1_pt1 | contig 160399 bp, 141 predicted proteins | sample 1614661 | NCBI WGS metagenome assembly OKFN01 (sample SAMN04436961, study PRJEB24849) | human gut metagenome | biome: human gut; feature: NICU; material: stool | host: Homo sapiens | place: USA: Saint Louis, MO | collected 2012-10-09 | reverse complement strand
TTGTCTGTCAGCGCTGCGACTTGCTCAACGGTGCTAAACCCACAGGTTCGCAGTGTGTGGTTCGCGCGTGCGATTACACGGTGCGAGCACCCGAGTTGTTGTTCTATTTGGCGATAAGAACGCTGTTTGATCAGCAACGTCATTATCGCGCGGTAATCCGTCATGAGCGGACTCCTTCCAGATGATGCCACACCCGTGTGGTGTGGCTACCGGAAGTATGAACGTGAGGAGATGTGCAGCGCTACCAGATACTCACTGTCGTGCTACCGGATAGTCACGACACTGCTACCAAATAGCCGGTCGCAACACATATGCGGAGTAAAACCAGGCAGCAATCTGAGCCTTCGACGCCTTGCCTGAGATAGTCCTGACTGCGTTTGCTTCGGTTAGTTTCTTGCGCTCAGCTTGCGCATATTTACCATCAGGGTCTGTTTTCCAGCGTTCTGCTGCTTTCTTGCCGCCTCTGCGTCCCATGGTGGCTAGTGCTTTGCGTTCGCTGCTGGTGGCTTTACCTGGCGCGCTAGAACCGCTGTAGGTCTCACTCTTGGACTGGGTGACATACCCGCGCACGCGCCTAGCCATAGTTTGACGATCGCGCATCGGCGGCATCTCATTGTCGCGGCCTGCACCGCCGTGGGTGTGTGCGACGTTGTAGGCGTGCTCATAGGCGTCGATAATTGCTGCGTCTGTCAGGCGTTGGCCTTGCTGGCGCAGACGGTGTCCAGTCTTAAGCGCATGCCTAAAGGCGGTTTCGTCGCGTGCTGCGGTGCCTTGGGTAATCCAGAGCACACGCACACCGTCGATAAGTTCCGGGTCGTACTGGTCGAGTCCACCGGCAATTTCTGCGTCTACATCCTGGGCAAGCGCTTTAAACGCCTGGGCTTCCTCACGGCGGGTCTTAACCGCGTTAATGAGTTCATGGCCAGAGCTGAATTGCTGGCGTGGAGTGGGGTCGAACTGGTCGTGTCCTGCCATATCCCTCACCTGCTTTATCAAATCTCCAAGACGCATCACCCGGTTGTGCTGCCTATACCAACGATAAGCGGTAGGAGCCTTGCCGGTATAGAACGGGTGGCGGCTAAAGCGATGGGAAAAGTGCGGGTCATGGTCTAAAAGCTCACCCAGCACACGCGTAGTCGCCGCCAGCAACTTCATCTGCACAGATTTACCGTTACGGTCAGCGTAGACAGGGTCAATAATCCATATGAACTGGGCTTTTCCGTTAGTTGGGTTAATACCCACCCATGCCGACCCGACGCTATGAGTAATCAGTGAGCGCACCACGTCGCGAACGTACGGTTTAACAGCCAAAATGACGTGTAAATAACGCTCTAGGTTTCCCTAGATTCCGATGAGTTCGCCGCCCTCAGCCAAGTAGTGCGCCCAGCTGGTAATGTGCGGATTCTTGCGCAGGAGTGCACGGCGCTGACGCTCCGTCAGACCGCCCCACACTCCGAATTCAACACGGTTGTCTAGCGCATCTGCGCGGCATTCATTAAGGACTGGGCAGTGGCGACAAATGACCGCGGCCTTACGCTGCTCGGCGCCACGCACGAAGAGTGCGTCTGGGTCACCGTTGCGGCACTTAGCTTGAGTTACCCATTCACCACGCTCGGTTGCACTTACTGACTTGGCTGGACCCGTCACCTTCAGGCTTACGGTCATGGCTGGGTAGCTCCTTCCTCTACTACCTATCCCGCTAATCTTGCGAACAATTTTGACGAAATACCATACGCGCGACATATCGCTCGTTGTATGATGTTTCATCAGGCGGAATATTATGTAACAACGGTAAGTGTATTCACACGCGTTAGCACTTGTCTAACACGTCACACTTTAGGGGGGAGTCTGCTATTCCCCGCTCACAGTTTCACCACGTAGGGTGTTCAACGTGACTGTCATCAAATCCTTGGCAAAAATTGCCCTCTCCACGGTCCTCGCGGGAATTCTCATCGCCGTAGTGATTGCCCCCTTTGCGGGGCTTTCTGGCGTGGCGGTTGCCCGTACCAACGACACCATGCAGTCCGACTTACAGGATCTCACTGCTGGTGACGCCCCGGGCGTAACCACCATTCTGGATGCCAAAGGCAACAGCCTTGCCTATCTTTTCGAGCAGCGCCGTCACCCGGTGAGCCCCGACAAGATTTCCGATCCCATGAAGAAGGCCATCGTGGCCATCGAGGATCGTCGCTTCTACGAGCACGAAGGCGTGGACTTCCAGGGCAATTTTCGCGCGCTGTGGAGCAACCTAGCAGCAGGCGGAGTCTCCCAAGGCGCATCCACGCTTAACCAGCAGTACGTCAAGAACTATCTCTTACTGGTTAACGCCAAGACCGATGAAGAGCGCGCCGCGGCAACCGAGCAGTCCATTCCCCGTAAGCTGCGCGAGATGCGCATGGCGACCGACCTCGATGCGGAGTTGGACAAGGACGAGATCCTCACCAACTATCTAAACCTCGTCCCCTTTGGCAACCACTCCTACGGTGTAGAAGCCGCGGCACGCACATACTTTGGCATCCATGCCTCTGAGCTCACGGTGCCCCAAGCGGCGATGCTAGCCGGAATGGTCCAGTCTTCCGAGTATCTGAACCCTTATACCAACGAGCAGGAGGTCATTAACCGCCGCAACGTGGTCCTCCAGTCGATGGTGGATAATGGCGCTCTCGAACAGGCCGAAGCTGATGAGTACAGCAAGCAGGACTTGGGCGTGCTCGATAGCCCTTCCCTCCTCCCCAACGGCTGCATCAGCGCAGAAGACCGCGGCTTCTTCTGCGACTACGTCATCGAATATCTAGAGAGCAAGGGAATTTCCCGCGAGCAGCTCACACGCGGTGGATACACCATCAAGACCACTCTCGATCCTGATGTCCAAGACCAGGCGCTCAACGCAGTGCGATCCCAGACAGACCCTAAGACCCCGGGTGTCGCTGAGGTCATGAACGTAGTCAAGCCCAGCACGTCCACTCGCGAAGTGCTCGCTATGGTCTCTTCTCGCAAGTACGGTTTGGACCTCGACAACTACGAGACCATGCTCCCGCAGACCCACTCATTGGTGGGCAACGGTGCCGGCTCGGTCTTCAAGGTCTTCACCGCGGCAGCCGCGTTGGAATCTGGCTACGGCATCAAGAACCAGCTCGACGTCCCCACTCGCTATGAAGCAGAGGGACTCGGCTCCGGCGGCGCGGCAGGCTGCCCGGCTAATCGCTACTGCGTTGAGAACGCAGGCAACTATGCCGCAACCATGACGATGCAAGATGCGCTGGCTTATTCACCGAATACCACCTTCATCAAGCTCATCGAACAGGTGGGCGTGGAGCACGTGGTGGATATGTCGGTTAAGCTCGGTCTGCGCTCTTACGACGAAAAGGGCAGCTACGACGAAGAGACGTCGATCGCTCAGCACATCAAGGAATCCAACCTTGGCTCCTACACCCTCGGCCCTACCGCAGTGAATCCGCTTGAGCTTTCCAACGTGGGCGCTACGTTGGCCTCAGAAGGCATGTGGTGCGAGCCCAACCCCATCAAGCAGATCACGGACAAAGACGGCAATGAGGTCTACCTCAAGGTGCCGAATTGTGAGCGCGCGCTGAACAAGAACATCGCTAACGCATTGGCCAACAACATGACTGCGGACACCATCAAGGGCACGGCTTCTGCTTCCGCCAAGATGATGGGCTTTAGTGGCCAGGCAGCCGCCAAGACGGGAACCACCGAGTCCAACCAGTCCTCCGCATTCTTGGGATTCAACTCCGGAATCGCTGCGGCTCCCTACATCTACAATGACGGAACCACCACGACTTCACTGTGCACCAGCCCAGTCCGCCAGTGTGGTTATGGCGACCTCTTCGGCGGCCTCGAGCCTGCCCGCACCTTCTATTCCATGGCTTCATCCGTCGCAGCCGCTGCCACAGGCACGGTCCCCGATTACGACAAGGCTTATGACGACGGCAAGGTCAACTCCCTCCTCGATGGCCTCCGCGGCAAGTCTGAGAGCGAGGCTCGCTCCAAGCTCGAATCCGAGGGCTACCAAGTCAAGGTTTCGCAGGTCCAGGGCAACGGGGTTCCCTACCGCCGCGTGGTCCGCGCCATCACGGGTCCAGACGGGCTAAAGAAGGGCTCGGAAATCACGCTGCAGCTTTCCGACGGCACTTCTTCCGCACCACCGCCTTCCTCTAACGGTGGTGGCCGAGGCGCGGAGACCGATCAAACCAGTGGCGATCAGCATGCCCCGGATCCTTTCGGTAACCAGCGGCAAGGCAATCCCCCGCCGCTCATTCGCCAGGAGGACATCGACGCCATTGCTGACAGCGTGCGCGACCTCTTCGGCCTCTAGGCACACGCGCATTGAAAATCCCGCCGTCTCCTCTGCTTAGTGCAGGAAGACGGCGGGATTTCTTTTTGCGTCTTAGGCGAGCTTGGCCTTGACTGCGCTGGATAGGCGCTTGCCGTCGGCGCGGCCAGCAGCCTTGGCGGTGGCAACCTTCATGACGTTGCCCATCTGCTTGATGGTGGCAGCCTCGCCGGAGTCTGCCTCGACCTCGGCGATGGCCTCGCTGACGAGGGCGTCTAGGGCGGCGTCGTCAAGCTGCTCCGGCTGGTACGCCTCGAAGAAGGGGACCTCGACAAGCTCGGCGTCCGCCAGCTCCTGGCGACCATTTTCTGCATAAACCTCGGCGGACTCGCGACGCTTCTTGATCTCGCGGGCGATTACCTTAAGTACGTCCTCGTCGGTGAGCTCGTGGCGGGAACCGTTGGTTTCCTCGGCCTGAATGGCGGCGAGGAGCGAACGGATGGCGCTGGTGCGCTCCTTCTCACGGGCCTTCATGGCGGTCTTCAGATCTGCACGAATGGTTTCTTTAAGCTGGCTCATATTCTTCAATCTACGCCAGGTAGGCTGTGTGGGGTGAAGATACTCCCGATTATCGGTGGCATTGCTGCCGCCGGCCTAGGCACCCTGGCGTGGGGTTACACCGAACTGACCAAGTTTGAGCTGAAGGAATACACGCTCCCGCTACTCCCAAAGGGGACGCTGCGTGGGAAAGAAGAATTCCGCATCCTGCACATCTCGGATCTGCACATGATTCCGGGGCAAGAAAAGAAGATTGAATGGGTCTCAGGCCTTGATTCCTTGGACCCAGACCTGGTGGTGAACACAGGCGACAATCTCTCCGACCAAGGTGGCGTACCGGATACTCTCCGTGCGCTCGGCCCGCTGCTGAGCCGCCCGGGCTTGTTTGTCTTTGGTACTAACGATTACTGGGCACCGCGCCCGGTCAACCCGTTTAAGTACTTGTTTGGAAAGAAACGCGAGCCCTCCTATGTTGACTTGCCTTGGAAGGGCATGCGTGCGGCGTTTATTGAGCACGGCTGGCACGACGCCAACCAGGCCCGCGTGGAGTTCAAGGTCGGCGATGTAAAGCTGGCGGTGGCGGGTGTTGATGATCCGCACCATGACCTGGATGATTACTCCGAGATTGCCGGCGCACCGAACGAGGACGCTGACCTGGCATTGGCGCTGCTGCATGCTCCGGAGCCGCGGGTGCTGGAGAAGTTCGAGGCTGATGGCTACCAGCTTTCACTGTCTGGCCATACGCATGGCGGGCAGATCTGTCTGCCGGGCTCCCGCGCACTAGTCACTAACTGCGGCATTGACCGTGCCCGCGTCCAGGGCCTCCACGACTTCGGCAGAATGAAAATGCACGTTTCCAACGGCCTGGGCACCTCGAAGTTTGCGCCAGTGCGGATATTCTGCCGCCCCTCGGCAACCCTGCTGCGTATCACCGAACGCTAGGTGGCGTTCAACTGGCGTTTTGTGGTTGACGCTCAGGCTGCGTTAAAGTATTCGGGTACCGATTAAAGCGGTTTTCCGGGATATGGCGCAGCTTGGTAGCGCGCTTCGTTCGGGACGAAGAGGTCGCAGGTTCAAATCCTGTTATCCCGACCATCAGCCTGGCTAGGTTTCTAGTCGGGCTTTTTCTTTTGCGCTTGGACTGCGGGCTTGGACTGCGGGCTTGGACTCCCGGATCTGCATAACTGACAACGAAGCACGCCCGTAGGCAAGAAATGACACCCTCGTTGTCAACTACGCAGATAGGCCACAGATCCGAGTGGACGCAACCGCATCCCAGCGAACGAAAAGCCCCCAGAAAGCAATAAAACGGGAAACGACGCGGCGCCCCTACAGCAGCCGCGTCGCCCCTATTCCCTATCACTCACAACGGATTGGAGAAACCGTTTGCCTACCCCCTAAGTAGGCATTGTGAGCAATTTTACCCTAGCACTGATTCATCATGGAACGTTAACCAAACCAAGACATTCACAGAAATCTCTGAACCAATACCTATTTGGACTACATTTTCATAGACCAAAAGGGTTCGCCACCTGGGACTTTTAGATTTCAGAACTTTCAGTTGGGCGCTTCATAACACCTAATGAGAATGCCGAAACTACACCAAGTACCCCCAACGCCGTCCACAGCAGCATGTGGTCGCCACCGTTACCCGCCACGGTCAGAGCCGAGGTAGTCCAATGCAGCGGAAGCAGGCCCATAACAACCTTCCAGGCTCCTCCCACCACAGCTGCCGCCACAGCGGACTTCCAGAACCAGCCCACCGCAGCAATCTGTACCAGACCAAGCACAACTGCCAGGCCCGCGCCCACCTTGCCAAAGTAGCGCAGCAGGGCCGTCGTCAGCCCCGCCGACGCAAGGCTCGTCACCACTGCGGCTAGGCCAACCCACAGCGCGGCCTCACCAGTCGGACCCGTAGCCAGCAGGAAGAACATTATCTCCGCTAAAACTGCCAACACCACTACTCCACCGAACAACGGCAACCACGGACTGCGACCCGAGCACACCACAAAAGCCCCCAGACAAGCGCCACCCAGCGTCAGCACTACCGCAATCAACATGGCCACCACGGGGCTTAGCAGCCGCACGTCTTGGACTCCGCCCGTCGGCGCAGGCAGCGCGCGCTGCACCTCTTGTACTTTCGACTGGTTCTGCTTTGCCATCCCGTCGACCTTTTTCGCGCCATCATCAAGCTGCTTTACGCCGCTCAGCGCCTCATCGACCTTGGCATCGAGCTGCTTCGTACCATCGTTGAGCTGCTTTGCACCTTCGACAGCCTTGTATACACCGTCGTGGTAGCCATAGCCGTTTACAGCCAACTGGTTGGAAATCTCACGCGAGCCCTCCTTCAGCCTGGTCAGCTGGTCCGTTAGATTCTGATCCAGCTGGAAGTTGTTTACTTGGACACGCAGGTCAGCCAGCTGCGACTTGATATTGCGCGCCTCTGCGGAGTTATTGCCTTCTAGATCCTTAACGGTGCCATCGATGGCCTGTAACAGCTGGCCTTGCACCACCTTTAGCCCCACAATCTGGTCCACCGCAGCACCCACACCGTTTGCCACTTCCGTCGCGCCGTTGCCGAGCTGTGCCGTGCCGGATTGCAATTGAACCAAGCCGTCGTAAAGCTCCTGCGAGCCGGAGCTCAGCTTGTCGACGCCCCCTCCAAGTCCGTCCGCCCCCTCCTTCAGCTTGCCAGTTCCTGTCGCGAGCTGGCCAGTACCGGACTTAAGAAAGCCGGCTTGGGCTTGGGCTTCGCTGGCGGCGCGGGCGGCGTCGCCAAGCGCTGCGGAATCAGCGTTAGCGGCAGAGGGCGCACCCGTGCCCTCACTCGACCAGGCACGGGCCGGATCCCAACCCGTGACGCCAGCAATAGCCGCGCCCGCCAGTAACGGCAGAATGAGGAGAATGCACAACAGGATTCCCCGCGTGCGGGAGGGGCGGGAAGTCGATTCAGCGAGACGCGAGTTCATCCTTTCAAAATATCGCCACCACCACGGCAAACAACGCAGGCGCGCCGTTTTAAGCCGGGCAAAGATACAGAATTCCCAAAACTTCAGCCCACTGATTCTCCCACTAGCCGTACTTCTTCCTCTCACCGCTTGCTCCCCCAAAGACACTGCAGAAGGTGAGCTGCAGTTCGCTGCCGCCGAATCCAACACGGCCGCAAAAGAAACCGCCACTAGCGAGACCACTAGTAGCGGCATGCAGGGCCCCTGCTATGACGTCGAAGGCATGAAATCACGAGGCCTGAGCGACACTATGGCAGTGCACGCTCAGGCCTGTGATTAGGAGGTTGTATTACATGCTAGTTCTTCTCAGCGAAGAGCTCACGAACGCGCTTTTCTAGGCGTGGGGAAACGGCGCCCCAGTAGGCGTAGACGCGCTCCTCAGTCTCTGGGGAAACACCAGCCATTGCATTGGTGATGTTGTCCGCCAGGCGCTCCTTCTCGTCATCGTTGTAGACGTTCTCATACAGGTCAGTTGCCTGAACCGTATCGGAGTCTTCAGCGTGGTGCACGTACGGCGCACGGACAAGGTCCAAGCCAGCTGGGTCCGGGTTCACGTAGAGGTCCGGAGCGGTGACGGTCTCCTGCACCGAGCGGTCGTTGACGTCGCCATCCAGGTAGCCGCCGCCCTTTGCGTGGCGGTTCGGGGAATAGACAGGATCCTCAGGAGCGTTGAAGAGGAACTGCATGTTGCCCTCATGCTCGTAAGTGTTGACCTTGTCTGCGTTGAGCGGCTGGTTTACAGGCAGCTGCTTGTAGTTCGGCCCGATGCGGTAGCGCTGCTGGTCAGCGTAAGCAAAGACGCGAGCCTGCAGCATCTTGTCCGGCGAAAGGCCGATGCCGGGAACGAGGTTGGATGGATCCAGAGCAACCTGCTCGATTTGGGCGAAGAAGTTACGCGGGTTGCGGTTGAGCACGAAGTATCCAACGTCAACCAGCGGGTAATCCTTCTTGGACCAAACCTTGGTGAGGTCAAACGGATTGAAGCGGTATTCAGCTGCCTCAGCGAGCGGCATGATCTGCACCTTAACGTCCCAGATTGGGTAGTCGCCTTCTTCGATGGCGTTGTAGAGATCCTCGCGGTGGTAGTCGGCGTTCTTGCCGGCCATCTCACCTGCCTCCGCGTCGGTGAAGTTTTGCACGCCCTGGCGGGTCTTGAAGTGGTATTTAACCCAGAAAGCGTCGCCTTCCTCGTTGACCCACTGGAAGGTGTGGGAACCGTAGCCATTCTGGTGGCGGGTGGTCTTCGGGGTACCACGGTCACCCATCAAGTAGGTGACCTGGTGGGTGGACTCGGGGTTGCGGGTCCAGAAGTCCCACTGCATATCCGCGTCACGCAGGCCGTTGACACCAAGGCGCTTCTGGGAGTGAATAAAGTCCGGGAACTTCATACCGTCACGCAGGAAGAAGACTGGGGTGTTGTTGCCCACGATGTCGTAGTTGCCATCCTCGGTGTAGAAGCGCAGGGCAAAGCCATGCACATCGCGCCAGGTATCCGGGGAGCCCTGCTCACCAGCAACGGTGGAGAAACGGCCCATCATCGGGGTGACGGTGCCAGGCTGGAAGAGCTTTGCCTTGGTGTACTTGGAAACATCGTTGGTGATATGCAACTCACCGAAGGCACCATGCCCCTTAGCATGCGGCGTGCGCTCTGGCACGCGCTCGCGGTTGAAGTGGGCGAGCTTTTCGATCAGATGGATGTCATTGAGAACAACAGGGCCATTCTGGCCGGCAGTAATGCTGGTGTTCTCGGTCGCAATCGGCTGACCGGAGGGGCTGGTGGTGTTTGGGCCGCCCGCTGGGCGCTGACCCTTGTTGAGCACCTTGTCAGCTTCGGAGTTAGTCATGGAAAGCCTCCTAAAAGAAAATAGTTGATAATTGGGGTCGATTATCAATCACGGACAAGTAATAGCCTACCGTGTTTAATAGGTTTCTGCAACAGAAATTTCCAAATTGATAAGTATTGACAGCAAAGTCTGAATCAACTGTCATACTGGTAAGTTCATGGTGGTGAAACACCACTCCGAACATGACGACGCACGCGTCACCGACCTTGCCCTCAGGGCTGGTCGTGGCGACCGCGCGGCGCTAACGGAGTTCATCAAATCCACGCAGGACGACGTGTGGCGGCTACTCGCCCACCTAGGCGGCCCGGAAATCGCCGATGACCTCACACAAGAGACCTATTTGCGGGTCATTGGTGCCCTCCCCCGCTTTGCTGCGCGTTCGTCGGCACGCACCTGGCTCCTATCCCTGGCACGGCGGGTCTGGGTGGACAACATCCGGCACGACATGGCTCGCCCGCGCAAGTCCGCCACGGAGTATGAGGACGCGGCGGCCCAGGCCCCAGCAATCGAGAATTCAGGCACGTGGAGCGATTGGATCGACGCACGTGCGCTTATCGACGCCCTCCCTGCCGACCGCCGCGAAGCCCTCATCCTCACCCAGGTCTTGGGCTACACCTACGAAGAAGCAGCCAAGATCGCCGGCGTGCGCGTCGGCACGATTCGCTCGCGCGTGGCTCGCGCTCGCAAGGACCTTATTGAAGGAACCGATCCTTCCACAGACTAATAGCCTGCGGTCACAAGGTGAACACACGTAGACGGTGGCCGCTGCCTACCACCTACGAGAAGGGCTGCACACACAACGGCGCTTGTTACTTAACCACCGCTGGAGCTTCACAGGATTCCCAAGTACAAGGAAATCGTTATCTACTAGTTATCAGCACCGCGATATGGCCATAAAGCCTGCGCTTTTGGGACTGAATACTGAACGGATTTCATAATTTTTCACGAAATAACCACTATTTGGCTGGCAGTTCCCAGGCAAACGAAAGTAACCTGGTTAAAGACACACGTGACAAATCGACAGTCGACCCGACCCAGCGCGCGATAAGACGCGCGCATTTCTTTTGCTCGGCGCGTGTGGGAATGCGAGAAATCTCCTCATGCTGAAACGTGCATTGGCTATCTCCATGGCGTTTATTGGCGTCATTGTTGGCGCAGGCTTTGCATCCGGCCAGGAAGCGATGCAGTACTTCGTAGCCTTTGGAAACCAAGGATTCTGGGGCGTCGCCTTAGCCGCAGGTTTGATGCTCATCACGGGTATCGCCATTTTGCAGTTGGGCTCCTATTTCCAGGCCTCAGAGCACACCGCAGTGTATGACAAAATCTCGGGACCGATTACATCCAAGATTCTCGACTGGTCCACCATTGCGACCCTTTTCTCCATCGGCTTCGTTATGTTTGCTGGTGGCGGCTCAACCATCAGTCAGCAGTTCCCCGAGGTCAAGCTGTGGATCGGCGCGACCATCATGTTGGTGCTGGTTCTTCTCGTGGGCTTACTTGACGTCGACCGAGTCACTACCGTCATCGGTACCATCACGCCGTTCGTCATCTTTTTCATTGTGTTGGCCACCGGCTACACCATCGCGACTGCTGACGTTGACTTCGCACAGCTCAATGACTTTGCCGTCAACAACGTCGACACCAGCCTTTCTCACTGGTGGCTTGCTGCACTGAACTACACCGGCCTGAACGTTATGTGTGCTGTGTCCATGTCCATCGTCATTGGCGGCAACATCCTTGATAACCGCGCAGTAGGAATTGGCGGCTTTATTGGCGGCATCATCTACCTCATCCTGCTCACCCTTTTGGTTGTCTCCTTGTTCATGGTGGCGCCGCAGGTCAATGGTCAGGATCTACCGGTGCTTGCACTCATCAACACTCTTAATCCGTCGCTCGGTTACATCATGACGTTCGTTATTTACGGCATGGTATTCAACACCGCGGTCGGAATGTTCTATGCGCTGGGCAAGCGACTAACCCGCAAGAAGCCAAAGCTCTTCTACCCTGTTTATGCCGCTTCCTGTGTAATCGGCTTTGTTTTGTCTTTCATTGGTTTCCAGTCCCTGGTCAGCAATGTCTACCCAGTCCTGGGTTACTTGGGATTGCTCATGATCGCTGTGATGGTGTTCAAATGGATCACCAATCGTGACAAAATCACGTCGGAGAGCAAGCGCCGTCATCGTGCGCACATCTTGGTCCAGCGCAAGCTAGACCCGCGTCAACGATTCACCAAGAAGAATCAGAAGGAGCTCGCAAAGCTCGCGGCCGCTTCCAATATGAAGACCGACGAGTTTGAGGACGCCATCGCCGAAGAAATCCACGAGGAGCTCGAGGCAGATGAAGAGCTCGAATACGACCGTGAAGATCCTGATCCTTCCGTGGTCTTCGTCGAGCACACCAAGCCGGAAGTCCCAAAGTAAGAATCCGAAGTAAATAACTAAAAAGGAGCTTGTACATCCGTTTATTGGATGTACAAGCTCCTTTCTGTGTTTTATGGCTTTGTATTAGGTCCGCGCGCTAGACCAACAACTCAGCAATCTGAATCGTGTTCAAAGCCGCGCCCTTGCGAAGATTATCGCCGGAGACAACCAGCACGAGGCCCTTGTTGTCATCCACGGACTGATCCTGTCGGATGCGGCCCACCAGGGACTCATCGATGCCTGCAGCAGCAAGCGGGGTTGGAACGTCGACGACCTTGACACCGGGGGCGTCGGCAAGCAGGCGGCGTGCCTCGTCCGGGGTGATTGCCTTGTCGAACTCCGCATGGATGGTCAGGGTGTGGCCGGTAAATACCGGGATGCGAACGCAGGTGCCAGCAACCTTGAGCTTAGGAATACCCAGGATCTTGCGCGACTCGTTGCGCAGCTTCTGCTCCTCATCGGTTTCCTCAGAGCCATCATCAACCAAGTTGCCAGCAAAAGGCAGCGCGTTGAAGGCAATCGGAGCAACGTATGGGCCAAGCTCTTCCTCAGAGACCTCCAGAACAGAGCCATCATGGACGAGTTCTACGTTGCGATCTCCAATCTCGGCAGCCTGCTTGGCCAAGGCCTCAACGCCAGCCAAGCCAGAGCCAGAAACTGCCTGATAAGAAGACACGTGCAAACGGTTCAGGCCAGCAGCATCGTGCAAGACCTTAAGAACCGGCATTGCGGCCATGGTGGTGCAGTTCGGGTTAGCAATGATGCCCTTCGGCGGATTCTTTGCCTCCTCCGGGTTTACCTCAGACACGATGAGCGGGACCTCAGGATCCTTGCGGAATGCAGAAGAGTTATCCACTACAGTTGCACCAGCAGCGGCGAAGACCGGGGACCAATCGCGCGAGGTAGCGCCACCGGCGGAAAACAGAGCAATGTCTACGTCAGCAATGGAGGCCTCAGTGACCTGGGAGAGATCTTCAACCACGATCTTTTCACCACGGAACTCCAGCTCCTGGCCAGCAGAGCGCGGTGACGCAAAGAAGCGCACCTTATCCGCAGGGAAGTTTCGCTCTTCAAGGATGGAGCGCATTACGCGTCCTACCTGGCCGGTAGCTCCTACGACTGCAATGGTGGTCATGAAAATTTCCTTCTTTCCCTGAAATGTTTTTAGCGGCCCGTACCAGCGTAGACGGTAGCTTCTTCTTCGCCGCCCAGCTGGAACTTCTCGTGCAATGCCACAGCCGCCTTATTGAGGTCAGTCTCGCGGACGAGCACGGAGATGCGGATCTCGGATGTGGAGATAAGCTCCATGTTGACGTCGGCGTCACGCAGCGCTTCGGTGAAGTCTGCGGTAACACCCGGGTGAGACTTCATGCCTGCACCGACTAAGGAAACCTTGCCCACTTGGTCGTCGTAAAGCACGTTTGCCCAGTGACCCTCGTTCTTGAGCTTGGTCAAGATCTCCATCGCGCGCGGGCCATCGGCACGCGGGCAGGTGAAGGTGATGTCGGTGGTGCCGGACTCCAGGGAAGAGACATTCTGCAGGACCATGTCGATGTTGATCTCGGCCTCGGCGATGGCGCGGAACACCTTCGCTGCCTCACCCGGGCGGTCCGGGATGCCCAAGACGGTAACCTTGGCTTCAGAGTTATCGGTCGCGATGCCAGTGAGTACTGCTTCTTCCACAGGGATATCCTCCATTGAACCGGCGATCAAGGTGCCGGGGTCGTTTGAATAAGACGAGCGAACTCGCAGGGGTACGTTGAATGCGCGGGCGTATTCCACGCTGCGCAGGACAAGAATCTTGGAGCCGACGGCCGCCATCTCCAACATCTCTTCGAAGGAGAGCTTCTCCAGCTTCTGCGCATCCGGCACAATGCGTGGGTCCGCGGTATAAACACCATCGACGTCAGAGTAGATCTCACAGACATCGGCTTGCAGCGCCGCCGCGAGGGCCACGGCGGTGGTGTCGGAGCCGCCGCGACCCAAGGTGGTAACGTCGCGGCTTTCCTTATTAACGCCCTGGAAACCAGCGACGATACAAATCTTGCCCTGTTCCAGAGCCTCAGTAATGCGGCCCGGCGTGACGTCCACGATGCGCGCGTTGCCGTGGCGCTCAGTGGTAAGCACGCCAGCTTGGGAGCCTGTAAAGGACTGAGCTTCCGCGCCAAAGGACTCCACGGCCATGGCCACCAAAGCGTTGGAAATGCGCTCACCCGCGGTCAGGAGCATGTCCATCTCGCGCTGCGGCGGCACCGGGTTTACTTGGGCTGCCAGATCCAGCAGCTCATCGGTGGTGTCCCCCATGGCGGAGCAGACAACAACCACGTCGTTGCCCGCCTTCTTGGTAGCCACAATGCGCTCGGCGACAGCACGGATGCGCTCCGCGGTTTCGAGGGATGAGCCTCCGTATTTTTGAACGATCAGGGCCACGTTGGGATATCCACCTTTCACTGTGCGTTTCCCGCGACAGGCTATAGCCACAGGGCCGATAAGCCCTGCTATACCTGTCGTGCATTAGTCAGTTGTCCATGCTACCCCGGCGAGGTACTTCCTTTCACAATATGTGAAGGGGATCAAAGTGTTTTTATTCACCAAGCATGCATTGCGCCGTATTTTTAGCGCCGCTCCGCCACCATAACGCAGCAACCCCGCAGCTGCCCGCATATACAGAAATCACTACACACGCCTGAATCATTCGTTATATTCACGGCGCCTTGAGTACGGTGGTGGGGTGTTCAGCAATCTCTTGGCGGTCTTCTTCGCCCTCGCCTCGGCCCTCACCGTGGCGTGGGGAACCGTCATCCGCCACCGGATCGCTCTCGAAGCGTCAAGTTCCGTCATGCGCACAGCCATGGGCAACCCCTTATGGTGGGTCGGCACCCTAGGAGCAGTGGTGGCCTATTGCCTGCAAATCATCGCTTTAGGATTCGGAACCCTGCTGGTGGTCCAGCCCATTTTGGTGCTTTCCCTCATGTTCACGCTCCCCCTTTCCGCCTGGTACTCCAAGCGTGCGCTGTCATTTCACGAGACCTTCTGGTGCGCGGCGCTGACAATCGCTGTGGGCGTCTTGGTGGTCTACGGCCGCCCCACTGCCGGCAATCCCCGTCCCTCCCTCAATGAATGGTGGCCGCCGCTTGTGTGTGGTGCCGCTGGTTTGGCCCTTTTAGGTCTGTTCGCCTGGCGCTACCGTGCCCGGCGTGCGCTCGCCCTGGGAACAGCCTGCGGCGCGCTCTATGGCTACGTCGCACTCTTGTCCAAGTCCGTGGTGGACATTTTCACCAACGATGGGCTGTGGCAGCTCGCGCAATCGTGGCAGCTATACGGCCTCGTCTTTCTGGCTGGAACAGGCACGGTATTACAACAGTATTCTTTTCATGCCGGCCCGCTCGCGCAGTCGCTTCCTGCCATGACCATCATGGAGCCCATCATCGCCTTCAGCTTGGGTTATGTAGTGCTCGGCGAGGAATTCCAAGTAGATTCCATCACGGGCTGGTCCGTGATGGCCGCCGCCTTGGCCGTCATGATTCTAGCAACGATCGTCCTCTCTCGGCGGCCAGTGGGACGTGCCCAAGTGCAGGCCGATAATTAGCTCGGCCCGGCCAGCGCGTTATAAATCGCCCCTTCAAAACTGCTAAATCGCCCAGTCAAAAACAGCCAGCATGTGCGCCGAGAACCAGGCGCCACCAAGCACCACTGCGCCCATTACAAAAGCCATCTGACGGGAGCTTGCCCACTTACTCATTTCGATTGTCCACGGAATAAAGAGCACGGCAGCCGGAAGCAGAAGGCGTGGGCGCGAGTGCATGATTCCGTCCGAGAGCAGCACGTTAGCTATGAGCGCTGCCGAAAAGAGCCACACCGGCAGCGGAAGCTTGCGCCAGGCAAGCACCAACAGAATGGGAGCGCCAACGATGACCGAGGTAGATAGCAGAAATCCTGCGTGATCCGCGGTCATCAGCGTGGATTTAACCCATTCAAAGGTGGCCACGCCGAAGTCGAACTGTGAATTCCAGTGTTCTTTCTGAATTCCAAAATATCCACCGGCGGCAGCTAGGTAGTGGTTGGCCATCGTGAGATAACCCAGCAGCGGCAACGCCGAGGCCACCAGCGCCACCCACGCCTTCCATTCCCGTGCGCCCCACAACAGCACAATCACGCCGAAGACCAAGATCACGTCCGCCGAGGTCAGACGAACGGCAGACAGCGCAAAAACCAAAAGTCCCGCGAGCAGCCATTTCCGGTCAATGAGCGCAACGAGCGCCCACATTGTCAGCGCACCAAACAGCGCCTCCGTGTACGGCATCGCGAAGACGATGGACATCGGCGCTGAGGTCACCGCGATTGCTGCGGCCACGCGTGCCTTGAAGTCCGCACCCATGCGCTGCGCGATTGCCATAACACCCGCGGCCATGACCACGGTAAACACAAAATTCAGGAGGATAGCGGCGACGGGTTCCGAAAATCCCAGGAAACTGACGAGCTTAATGAGCAAAGGAAAACCCGGAAAGAAGGCCATCGTCGTTTCATAAACGTTGCCCTCGGCCACAATATCGGCGTTGAAGTAGCCGGCGCGTGCAATTTCTGTGTAATATACGGCGTCCCATTTATTGAGCAGGCCCCACAAATTATCATCGTTGGCCTTGGCAAACATAGCGAGCACAGCAATGCGCAGGATGTTTCCTAGGACGCCCACGCCCAGGGCCGCGATCCAATCGCGCTGACGCTCGTGCTTGACGACGTCGCCAAGCGCATTGCTTTCCGCTTCCTCACCGAGACCTGTTTTGCTCGCGTTCTCCACAATGGATAATGCTATAGGTTAAGCGCCCGCCGCCGGCAATATGCCGCATTAGGCTGGACGAATCTTCCAGATTTCGCATTCTCCTCCCCCAAGCCACACCCTCATTTATCTCACCCCATGGGAACACTTGCCACGGAATGGGAAGCACGCTAGTGTGGTCCACATGACTACGCGGCTGAGCCTCCTCCTTATTTGCCGCGGCGGGAATTAGGCCTTGATAATCTTGCGGCCAGCGTCCCGTCGCGGTGTTCAGTGATGCGCATTCAGCCGCCATTGCCACAGCTGGCCGTGAGACACAGCTTCCACAAACCTTTCAAAACCTTCAAGGACCTTATAAAACATGTCTCCCAACGATTCCTTCATTTCTGCACCTCGCGAGATCACCACTCCTAACGGCCCATTCGGCGAGAACCAACCCGCATGGAACAAGCAGCGCGGCTCCTCGATGCCGGTTAACCGCTACCTGAGCTTCGCCGAAGAGGTCGAGGATATCCAGCTGCCGGACCGCACCTGGCCTGACAAGAAGATCATCTCCGCCCCACAGTGGTGCGCTGTGGACCTGCGCGACGGCAACCAGGCGCTGATCGATCCAATGAGCCCGCAGCGCAAACACCGCATGTTCGACCTGCTGGTCAAGATGGGATACAAGGAAATCGAGGTAGGTTTTCCTTCCGCATCTCAGACGGACTTCAACTTCGTGCGTGAAATCATCGAACAGAACAAGATCCCTGAAGACGTCACCATCCAGGTTCTGGTTCAGGCCCGCGAGCACCTGATTCGCCGCACCTTTGAGGCTTGCGAAGGCGCCAAGAACGTCATCGTTCACTTTTACAACTCCACCTCCAAGCTGCAGCGCCGCGTGGTCTTCCGCAAGGACCGCCCGGCCATCAAGAAGCTGGCTACCGATGCCGCCGCGCTCATCAAGGAGATCGCCAAGGACTACCCAGACACCAACTGGCGCTGGGAGTACTCTCCTGAGTCCTTCACCGGCACTGAGCTGGACTTCGCCGTCGAGGTATGCGACGCCGTCGTAGACATCATGGAGGCCACCCCGGAGCACCCGATGATCATCAACCTGCCTTCCACAGTGGAAATGATCACCCCGAACGTCTACGCCGACTCCATCGAGTGGATGCACCGCAACTTTGCCAAGCGCGACTCCATCATCCTGTCCCTGCACCCGCACAACGACCGTGGCGAGGGCATCGCCGCAGCCGAGCTGGGCTACCTGGCGGGCGCCGACCGCATCGAAGGCTGCCTGTTCGGTAACGGCGAGCGTACCGGCAACGTGGACCTCATCACCTTGGGCCTGAATATGCTGACGCAGGGCGTCGATCCGCAGATCGATTTCACCGACCTGCCCGCCATCCGCGAGACCGTGGAATACTGCAACCAGCTGCGCGTTCCTGAGCGCCACCCCTATGGCGGCGAGCTGGTCTTCACCGCTTTCTCCGGTTCCCACCAGGACGCCATCAACAAGGGTCTGGATGCACTGGCCAACGAGGTTCGCCCTGGCGCCAACAACACCGAGGTCTCCTGGGACGAGCTGCGCGAGACCGTCTGGGAGGTTCCTTACCTGCCCATCGACCCGAAGGACGTCGGCCGCGACTACCAGGCTGTTATTCGCGTGAACTCGCAGTCGGGCAAGGGCGGCGTTGCCTACATCATGAAGACGGATCACGGCATCAACATGCCGCGCGCCATGCAGGCGGAGTTCTCCGCTGTGGTACAGGAGGTTACCGATACCGAAGGCGGCGAGGTCAACTCCAAGAACATGTGGGACATCTTCGCCACCGAGTTCCTGGACCGCGAAGCACCGCTGGCGCACAAGACCTTCCTGATCGATAACTCGCCTAACGACGACTCGGAGGCAAAGGTCACGGCAACCGTCGAGTACAACGGCTCCGAACATGTCATCTCCGGCCACGGCAACGGCCCGATTGCGGCCTACGCCAACGCTCTGGAACACCTCGGCATCGACTTCGAGGTCATCGAGTATTCCCAGCAGTCCCGTACCGCTGGTGACGACGCTGAAGCAGCTTGTTACATTGCTGCCGATGTCAACGGCACCCAAGTGTGGGGCGCGGGCATCGCAGGCTCAACCACTCGAGCCTCGATCTTCGCCATCAACTCTGCGGTCAACCGCGCACTGAACTAGCCGCATCTGCACACCCCTCCCCGACTGCGCGCCTAGGCCAAAGCCCCGCGGATACGGTTTAGGTGGTAGAAGTCGAAACATGACTTCTCCCCTGTATCCCATCCCGCACCTTGGCCTAGGCGCAGTTCAGTCGCTTCCCGTTTGGGATGCCGCTACCGCGCCCTCCGATCCTGAGAAGCAACTCGTTTCCCTCACGCGTCTGACTAACGGCGGGTGGGATGTCATGTCCGGCGAAGAGAAGCTGGGCTCGATCGCTGCCCGCGATGCTGCAGAGTATCCAGAAATTGAGCTGCTTTTCGACGCCGGCCTAACCCCCGCCGTCACTTTTCTCCACGGCACCCAGCCCGCCATCCTTCTACCACGGCCAGGCCTATGTTTGCCCGCCAATAACCCGCCGAGTTCCCCGTGGGCAATACTGGATTATGCCCCCGCTATAAGCGTTCACGACATTCCAGACGACGTGGATATTCCACACTACGGCCGCATCCACCTTCTTGTCACCCTGCGAACCGCCGAATCCGATCCCCACAGCATCAGCGCATACTTAGGGCCGCAATTCATCGCAACGCTAGACGACGCCCCCGCATACCTTTCTGCGATCATCACAGAAAATGCCGCAGATGGGCTGACCACACTAGCGCATGCTTACCACTACCCCCGCCAAAACGGGCGCGTGCTTAACATTTACGCCTCTAACGCCGTCTCCCAAGAATCGCGGGAGGGAACGGGCCAGGAACGTCTTTTAGCAGAACGTACCGCCACCACTAGCGTTGCCGCCGAGACTTTCGAGACGGCCAGTTTTAAAGCCATCACCGATACAGACCTTTCCCGCATCGATCGACTCCCCAGCACAAAAGGTGATGCATCACCCAAGCCGGGCAGTCCTAAACTCTGGCTCATTCTTATTATTTTGACTGTCGTTGCATTAATTTTGTCAACTGTATATATGGCTGCCCACTAAACATTATTCGTTAGGCGTAATATGCTTCCCCCACTCGCAAAACGTCAATAGTCCCAGCTAAAGGCCAGCTTATACGTTTGAAAATTATTCATTTTCGAAGTAAGATTTCTACAGATCACTAACGTTTGCGTGCATTTTAGTGAATAGTGAAGCTGTCACCGGCAACTCCACCCCAATGCTTGCCGGTGATTGCAGTATTTGAATACTTAGTTTTATTAAACCCCGACTTTTTGGCTCAGCCGGTACCCCCTATAAGAAGGCGAATATTGATGAAGTCGACCAACTACATGGTCCCTGACCATGGTTTTGGCAATGTCAATAACATTCCCATCCAAGAAGTAAACCCTGACTTCTTGGTGGACCTTATGGAAAAAACGGGCACCGATCAACCAGAAATCAAGGTCAATTTGAGCGGTTCCTCCAAAGAAGGCTTCAGGGTCCGCTATCAGGACACCACGATCGGCCACCTCGAAAAGAGCGACGTCAGCGCTTATACCGAGCTGGACTGGATCATTGATGCTGGCCTGCATCCACACGTCACCGCTCGCATCGCGATGGTCGAAATGGACGGCGAACAGTGGCCTTCCTTTGACGTTCAGCTCCCAGCCCCGGGCCTATGCGTGCCTGCAAATAACCCCCCAGCTGAGCGGTGGGCCTTGCTGCCGGGTTCAACCCCTGCAACCATCACTAATTTCCAACCAAAAATGGACGTGCTCCCCGAGGGAGCCGAGCACTTCCTCGTCACGCTCCATGCCCGCCGTTTCCTTGGCCGCCGCGCTGTAGCTGTTCTCGTCGACGGAGTACAAATTGCCTCTCTGGACCGCGAAGATGCCCGTCGCCTTGCAAACACGGTGCTAGAGTATCAGCAAAACGGCCTCCTTGCAGTCGCTCACGCCTACTACTGCATGGAGGAATCCAAGCCGAGCTTGGTTGTTTATGCCGATGCTGAGGATAAAGCTAATCGCGCAGTCGTAGCTGGCACCCTCACCGCAGCGTCAATGGGCCTTTCTGCTGTTACAGCTGCACGTGCAGAGGCAGCAGAGCACGCAAACATCCACTTCTTCGGGTCCACCAACAATCAAGTTGCAGCCCTAATGACTTCCAAAACTGCTTCTACGGCTCTCATGGGCAGCAACATTGGTTTGAAGCTGGTGGCGGCTGCAAGTACCGCGGTCATTGTTGGTGGCGGGGCAAACTTTGCAGCTTCCATGTTCTCTGTAGACAAGCAGGAACACGAGGAAACAGCTGCATTACAGGGAGAATCCTTCGACGATTCCTCCTTCCAAGACGAAGTCACACCGTCCCGCGATACTTTGGGCAATAAGTCCCATTCCAGCTCATCCGTTGCTACAGCTCCTGGCACCGAAAGCCGAGGAGGATTCCGCACTATTGAAGAGGACTCTGACTCCGCTTCCAACAAAAATGGGCACCGAACCGTAGCTACGCGCATCCAGGCGAAGGCGATTGAACCGACGCCTGAGCCTGCAAACGAAGACGTACCGCAGGTCACTGAAACTGCTGTAGTTCTACCTGCACCTCGTACTACTGCGCCCCGCAAGTCAGAGACCACCGGCCCGGCACCTTCGGTTGAGGTTACAACCGCACCCCCAAGCACTGTGTATACCAAGGAGCGCGCAGTCGACCATCCGTCCACCACCGACGCCCCTACTACGAGCCGCGAACCAAGCACTCCGCAGCCGCCTACGTCCGAGATCGTCCCGTCGACCACGCCGCGAACCACGCCACCGACGAGCAAGCCGCAAACCACGCCACCGTCGACCAAGCAGCCAGAACCTACGCAGCCCTCAAGCCCGGCCACACCGACTAGGCAGGTTACAACGACGGTAATAACTATCATCATCCGCCCCTGAGTCATACGCTCGCCCGTTGAGCGGTTTCGCGCGGTCTGGGTACTACACTGATAAGAATGAGCATGACCCCCGGCCCTGATTCAGCCCCCGCGCCTTCTCCGGCTGCGCTGGCCACTGGCCACCCGCGCACTCCCGGCCGGGCTTCCGCTCCGAAACCCGGCCCCAAGCCGCAAGCACAACCGCCTAAGCCTGGGCCGCAGACGCAAAACTCCGCGGCCAGCACCCCTGCTTCCACTGAGCAAGAGCCAGCGCACAACCACCGCGAGCCCAGCGCGCAAGAAATCGCGCAAGCCGAGGCCGTGGCCGCGCATCCTTTCGTCGCGCTCACCGTCCAGACCACAGGCATTCACCCCTCCACGGCTCGGCTCGTTGCAATCGACGCCCTAACCTTCAACGCGCAAGGCGAAGTCGGCCAGGAATTCCATGCTGTTGTCAACCCTGACATAGACCCCGGTCCGCGCCACCTTCATGGCCTGACTCCCGAAGAGGTCGCTAGAGGCCAAGCCTTCTCCCGCCTTCTCAAGCCCTTGGACCGGCTTATCGACGGCCGCACGCTCATCGTCCACGACACCCCCTTCACTTGGGGCTTCATCGTGTCCGAGGCCCGCCGCGCCATGATGGCAGCGGCCCGCCAGAATCGCTCGCGCAATCGCAATCGCAACAAGGGACGCCGTCGCCGTCAAAAGGTCGGACACGTTCCCACCCCGGTCACCATCGTGGATACTCTCGCCACCGCGCGCCGACAGGGGGTATGGGAGAACGACATTAGGCTGGCGGCCGTCGCCAAGCGCAGCGGACTCGATGTACCGCCACCCACCGCAACTACGCAGCGCGCGCAGCGCAGCGAGGCGGAGACCTCCCGTGAGGCTACGCACCTGCTGTACCGCCTCTACCGCCTCCAAGCAGGCAAGACGCTGAGTACGTACGCACCTGACGAACTGCGCGCGGACCGCTTTGGGCTGCAGCGCTCACACGTGCGCGTCGACGCCGCGGAAGCTCCGCGGCAGCACCATAACCCGGGCAAGTACCAGCCGGGCAAGGAGCTGCGCCGTGGCATGGAGATCGTGGTCGCCCCGGAAATCTTGGAAGATCCGGACACCATCATTTCTGCGCTTGGCCGTGAGGAGCTCAACTACTCGGAAAAGCTGACCCGTGAGACTTCCTTGGTGGTTTGCAACGTGACCACTGACCTGGTGGGCAAACCGATGCACGCGCACCGCAAGGACATCCCCCTGATGTCTGACACGGCCTTCCTCGCCGCACTCGAACGCATCGAGGAGGCCCAGGAGCCGGAGCCAAAGAAGGAGCAGTCGAGCCGACACGCACACGTTCCGAACAGCAACAATCGCCGTTCGAGCAACGCTAACCGACGCCGCTCCCGCCGCAAGTCTTCCTCCGCAACAGGCAAGCCAGCCAATCCCAATGCACAAGTTGCTGAGAACAAGCAGGATGCTGCGCACAGCACGCAACACAACCCCCAGAACAAACCACAGACCAAACCGCAGGACAAGTCCGGCTCTGGGAATGGCAACAAGCGACGTCGCCGCCGCGGCGGACGAGGCGGACGCGGACGCCGCGGAGGGAACAACTCTGCGGGGAATAACTCTGCAAAGAATCAAAACTCCGGACAAAACTAGGCGCGCGAGTCCCGTCCGGTGCGCTGACGCGACTACCCTAGGGGCATGAGTTTTAACCTTTCTGGCACGTTGCAGTCTCTGCGTACCAACGCCGCCACTACCGCCGCCAAGCTGGCCACCACCGCCTCCCGCGCCACCGGCCGCGGAGCAGGCGGAATGATTGGTGGCCTCGTTGCCGGCGCTATTGACCCACAGATCATGGCCCACCTCGGTAGCGACCGCCCCGCAGTCCTGGTTACTGGCACCAACGGCAAGTCCACCACTACCCGCATGCTCGCCGCCGCCGTGCGTGCTGAGCACACCGTGGCCACCAACGACGGTGGCGACAACATGGATGCCGGAATCATCTCTGCATTGCTGGCCGGTAAAAACGCCAGCCGCCTCGTCCTCGAGGTCGACGAGCTGCACGTTCCGCATGTGGCGGACAAGCTCAACCCGCAGGCTTTGGTGCTGCTGAATCTCTCCCGCGACCAGCTGGACCGCGTGGGCGAGATTAACAAGATTGAACGCGCCCTGCGCGGCGCGGTTGAGGCGCACCCGGACATGCTCATCATCGCTAACTGCGACGACGTCCTCATGACCTCCGTGGCATACGACGCCAAGAACGTCATCTGGGTGTCCGCTGGTGCCGGCTGGCTCGGCGAATCCGTGACCTGCCCACGTACCGGCGGCCACATCATTCGCGACGGTGAGGATTGGCGTGCCGTCAAGCCGCTTGCCGACGGCCGCGAATTCCGCCGCCCCGCTCCCACCTGGTCCGTGGACCAAGCTGGACTCCACACTCCGCAAGGTGAGCGTGCATTGAACCTCGCCCTGCCTGGCCGCGCCAATCGCGGCAACGCCGCCCAGGCCATCGCTGCTGCCGTGGAGGGATTCGGCGTGGACCTCGACAAGGCGCTTTCCGCCACCGAGTCCGTTGCCGACGTCGCCGGCCGCTACTCCACCATCACCCTTGGTAACCAGAAGATTCGCCTGCTTTTGGCTAAGAACCCGGCCGGCTGGCAAGAGGCGCTGTCCATGGTGGACCGCACCGCCGAAGGCCTCGTCATCGCCACCAATGGCCACGTCGCTGACGGCATCGACATGTCCTGGCTGTGGGACGTGAAGTTCGAGGACTTTGAGAAGCTGGCAGTCAAAGCTTCCGGCGAGCGCGGCACCGATCTGGCCGTGCGCTTGGTTTATGCCGATATCTCGCACGAGCTCATCCGCGATCCGCTGGAGGCCATCAAGGCCTGCCCTCCGGGTCGCATCGAGGTTCTGGCTAACTACACCGCTTTCCGCGACTTAAAGAAGGCGCTTGAGCGCGAAGCAAAGGAGACCACCAATGACTAAGCTGCAGATCGGCCTCATCCTGCCGGATGTTTTGGGCACCTACGGCGACGATGGCAATGCTCTAGTCCTGCGTCAGCGCGCCCGCATGCGCGGCCTCGAGGCAGACATCATCCCGATCAAGCTGGGCGAGCCAGTGCCGGATTCCCTCGACGTCTACACCCTTGGTGGCGGCGAGGACGTGGCACAGATTCTCGCTGCTGAGCACCTCATCGCAGACGGTGGCCTCACGCGTGCGGCCAACGCAGGCCGCCCAATCATCGCCATTTGCGCAGGCCTACAGGTTCTCGGTGAGTCCTTCCGCGCCTCCGGCCGCATTATCGACGGCGTGGGGCTTATCGACGCCACCACCGCTTCCATGGCCGAACGCGCCATCGGCGAGGTCTCCTCTGAGCCCACCCGCGCTGGCATCACTGCGGAACTCACCGAGCCTCTCACCGGTTTTGAGAACCACATGGGCGCGACCATCCTGGGCCCGGCTGCGCAGCCGCTGGGCAAGCTGATTCGCGGACAGGGCAATGCCGACACTGCCGCTACCGCGGACCTTGCCGATGCCTCCGAGCAGCGCACAGCCGAAGGCGCCGTTCAGGGCAGCGTCATCGCTACTTACATGCACGGACCAGCACTAGCCCGCAACCCGCAGCTCGCTGACCTGCTGCTAGCCAAGGCTCAGGGGATCGCTTTGGCAGATCTCGAGCCCCTCGACATCCCAGCCGTGTCGCAGCTGCGCACCGAGCGCTTCAACGCTTCGAAGCCGCCGCGCTCGCAGCTCTAGTCACGCAACTGCGGGCGCTCAGCTGACGCTCGCGGCTTGCCTTAACCGCCCTAAATGCCAAATCGTCGCCATTTTCGAGCAACTTAGCGCCACAATTAGGCAATTAGGGCGGCTGCTAAGACGGCTACACCGTCAAACGACCCGACAGCGCGCGGGACAGCGTCAGTTCATCCACGAACTCAAGGTCGCCACCCAGCGGCATGCCGGATGCGAGGCGGGTGATCTTTAGGTCAGGGAAGTCTCGCAGCAAGCGGACCAGGTATGCCGCGGTGGCCTCGCCCTCGGTATTCGGGTCCGTGGCGAGGATAACCTCTTTGATCTCCGGCGTCGTGTCATATAACGGCGCGTCCGGCGTGGAATCCGCCAGCTCTCGGTCCGGCAGCACACCGCCGATGCGCTGCAACAACGCAGAAATATTAAGGTCCTTCGGGCCGACGTTGGCCAAGGGGTCCAAAGCACCGCCCAGCACGTGATAGCGGCCATTGTACTCGCCAGTTCGCTCGATGACCTGGATGTCTTTAGGCTCCTCAACCACGCATATGGTCGAGGCGTCGCGTTGCGAATTCACGCAGATGCGGCACACCTCTTCGCGGGAGATATTGCAGCAAATGCGGCAGAAAGTCACGCCGTCGCGCACCGCACCGAGGGCGTTTTGCAAGCGATCGACGTCCTCTGGATCCATGTGCAGCACGTGAAAAGCGATACGCTGCGCCGACTTTGGGCCCACGCCAGGCAGGCGTGAAAACTCGTCGATGAGATCCTGCAGAGGTCCTTCGAACACGATTCTCCCTAATAATTAACGACAAAAGGCCGCCGCCCCGAACCGGGACAACGACCTTTTAGTTTAACGTGCGACTACTGATTGCCGCCGAAGACATCCTAGAAAGACAAGCCGTCAAAGCCCTGCTGACCCTGGCCCATGCCCTGGGACAGCGGGCCAATCTTCTCCTGTGCGAGACGACCAGCCGCAGCGTGTGCTTCCTTGAAAGCGCCGATAACGAGGTCCTGGAGGGTGTCAACGTCCTCAGGGTCCACAACGGACTTATCGATCTGGAGGTCAACGAGCTCAGCACCACCAGTCATAACGACCTTAACCAGGCCATTGCCAGCGGTTCCCTCAACCTGCGCGGCGAGGATTTCTTCCTGTGCCTTCTGCAGCTCAGCCTGCACGCGGGCAGCCTGTGCGAGCAGATCGTTCATGTCATTTGCCTGGGACATTGGGTCAGTCATGGAAAGTCCTTTCAAAAGTAAGTTCTCTAAGTTTTTGCTACCCGCCAAGTGTACAGATGCACGCCTACAAGCGCCGTGCTCCGAGTTCCTTGGCAAGCAGCTCCATCGCCACCTCAGTTGAACTGCGATGATCCATCTCACCGGCGTTTTGAGCTTCCTCCATCATCTCGCGCTCTTCGTCATCGCGTGAGTAGGTCTGTTGCGGTGGTTGCGCAGTGCTTGCCGACGCCCCCATCTCCTGGTTCTGCTGCCCCAACCCCGGTTGACTGGGCTGCGGGTCAGCTGGATAGTACTCCTCTGGTGGTGCCTCAAAATCGTCTTCCGGCGCTGGTTCGGGCGGCAGCGGTACACCGTTGCCGAAATGCGGAACTTTGTTGAATTCCTCGTCACGCTTCTGTGCCACCTGGGAGGCCTGCGCGATTCGCGAACGCCAGTCACCACCCTGCTGGGATGACTGTTGTGCCGGCTTCGCCACTTGCTGACGCGGGGCCTGCAGCTGCGCGGGCGGAGTAGCTTGCGGTGCAGGTTGATGCGCGCTTGCCGCCGCTGTGGCCGCCGCCGCAGCCTCCGATGCCGCAGCCGATGTCACTGGCCCGGGGCTCTCTTCGCGAGCAGGCTCGTTGTTCTGCGTGCCGATAGGTCGCGGTGCTCCCCACGGATCATCAGATGCAAACGCAGAAGCGTTCGGAGAAGCGTTATCGGCAGCGCTTGCCACCTCAGCTCCTCCAGTCTCCGGAGCCGCAAGCTGTGGTCGTTCCGGCTGCACTGGCTGAGATGCGCTGGCAGACTGCTCCGATTGCTGCTCGGGTTCAGCCTGCGGACTAGGCCTCTCAGACTCCTGTTCTGGCTCAGCGGACTCGCGCTGTTGCTGGTTTGGGTTCCACGTTGGCTGCTGCCGCGGAGTGCTTTCGCTAAAGCCTGCTGCCTTCGGGTTGGTGCCGATGATGCAGTTGACCTTGATGTCACGGCGCAGCTCTTCCTTAAGAACTGCCACGATCGCATCGTTGTTGGACGGCGAATTGATTCGCTCCGCAAGGGCACCCGTGGTGTGTCCCAGAATCAATGTGTCATCACGGAAGCCAAGCACGCGCGCCTCAGCGAGCATGATCTCTGCAACCTTGTTGCGACGCCCCACGGCGGCGCGAAGGTTCGACCACTGCGAACGCACTTGCTCCGCGACATCAACTGCATGTTCCTGCGCTGGCTCCTGAACAGACTGCTGTGCCGGTTCCTTGGCTGGCTCCGGAGCAGACTCCTGTGCAGGTTGAGTCTCGGTTCGCTGCTGAGGCGCCTGTTTGGCGCGCTCGACTGACTGTTGCTCGGACTGCTGCGGCTGAGCCTGCGGCGTCTGGGCCTGCTGCTGTTGTTGCTGCGCCTGCTGCTGAGCCTGGCGGTTGCGACGGGCAGCGATAATGGCGGCAGCTGCGGCTGCTGGGTCTTGGGCTTGGGCAGTAGCGGGTGCAGGTTGGTTGGAAGCTGCGGTATTTGCGCGGCCGGCAGCAGGCGTTCCAGCGGAGGCACCTTGCGGTGAGCCAGCAGGCATACCCGTGGGCAACGCAGCCGGCTGGTCAGCCGCGGCTGTTGCCGGAGCCGAGCCCACGAGTAGGTGAGCGCAAAGAATCTCCAGCAGGAGGCGCGGGGAAGTCGCTCCTCGCAACGAAGAGATACGGCTGTTTACGGTCTCAGCCAGGTAGGCCAGCTGCGGTCCGGTGAAACGCTGTGCTTGGGCAAGGAGGATCTCGCCGCGATCGGTGGGAGCGGAGACCAGCCCGGCTTCCAAAGCACCCGGAACGGCCTGCAGGATCATCAAGTCGCGCAGACGATCGAGCAGATCAACGGCAAAACGGCGAGGTTCGTGGCCGGCTTCGATGACATCGTCGACAAGCGTGAACAAACCCGCCTTGTCCTGGTTAGCCAGCGCCTCAATCGTGTTGTCTAGAAGACCGAGATCGGTCACGCCCAGGAGGGGACGGGCGACGTCGTAAGTAAGCCCGTCAGGACCCGCACCCGCGAGCAGCTGGTCCAAAATGGACAGCGTGTCACGCGGGGAACCACCGCCGGCCTGAATGACCATGGGGTACACAGTGTCATCCACGTGCACGCCCTCAGCAGCCACGGTGCGCTCCAGCAAGCCCTTCATCGCGGGCGGGGTCAGCAGGCGGAACGGGTAGTGGTGGGTACGCGAACGGATGGTGCCGATGATCTTCTCCGGCTCCGTGGTGGCGAAGATGAAGATGACGTGCTCTGGTGGCTCTTCAACCACCTTGAGCAGAGCATTCGCACCCGAGGCGGAAATCATGTGGGCCTCGTCGATGATGAAGATGCGATACCGCGACTCCGCCGGCGCGTAGTAGGCGCGGTCGCGCAGCTCACGCATGTCCTCAACACCGTTGTGTGACGCCGCGTCGAGCTCCGTCACATCGAGATTGCCCGGGCCGCCCGGGGCCAGGGACACACAAGAATCGCACACTCCGCACGGCGTGGACGTCGGCCCCTGCTCGCAGTTGAGCGAACGGGCCATGATGCGCGCAGAAGAGGTTTTACCGCAACCGCGCGGACCGGAAAAGAGGTAAGCATGGTTGATTCGCCCTGCGTCGAGGGCAGCGGATAAAGGCGTGGTGACCTGCTCTTGGCCGACCACTTCCGCGAAAGTTGCTGGACGATATTTCCGGTATAGAGCCACGGTTAGTCAGTCTACATTCTGCCGCGGACACTCTCCCCCGCTGCGGGCGGAACAAGCTAACCGGCGCGCTTCCAATCCAGGATGTCCACGCCTTGCTCGGCGACTGCTTCCTGCAGCTTGGCGACGCCTTCTTCCACCGCGTACGCATACTCCGAGTCGGTAAGCATGAGCAGTTGGCACACCAGCGTCAAGCGACCTTCTTCGGGCAGCTGCGGGACCTGCCCGCCCCACAGATAAGGAGCGATGAGCAGGCCATGGTGCACGCTCAGCGAATCTTCGGCGAGGACCTCCGGCAGCATCACGCCTGGCTGCGCGGGCAAAAGGCCCTTGGCCTTGGTGAGTTTGTCCGCGGCCGCGACGACTGCCGCAGCCACCTCCGGCTGGGTGGCGCGCGCTACGGTCAACAGCTCGCAGCGCACGTCGACCCCCTGCTCCGCATGCTTAAGCCCGGTGTCGACGTCGCCGAAGGTGGTGGTGACGGCGAGGGACTGGGCGTCGTCAAGCGCAGCTAAACCGAGCCTGCGCCCCTCGACGTTCTTAAACTCCAGCTGGGCGGGGATGGCCTGGTCAAGCCAATAAGCAGTCTCGTCGGAATTGATGGCCTAAGCCCCCAGCTTCTCCAGAGCGGCGAGCAGGACGCAGGTAGCGACGCCGTCCATCGCAGCCTCAACCTCTTCCTGCGGAGGCAGGGACGGAGCGAGGCGGATATTGCGGTCATTCGGGTCCTCGCCGTACGGGAACGCGGAACCGGCCTTGGTGAGGACGATGCCGGCGTCCTTGGCTAGCTCCCAGACGCGGGTAGCGGTGCCGTCAATGACGTCGAGGGAGATGAAGTAGCCGCCCTTTGGCTCGGTCCACTTGGCAATCTCGTACTCGCCGAGGCGGGACTCAAGGATGCGCAGGACCGCGTTGAACTTCGACGCCAGCAGCGCTGCGTGGCGGCGCATGACCGCGCGAACGCCCTCTGCAGAGCCGAAGAACTGGTGGTGTGCCAGCTGGTTGATCTTGTTCGGGCCGATACCGCGGATCTTGGCGTGGGAGAGGTACCAGTCGAGGTTCTCGCGGGAGGAGGCGAAGAAGGCGACGCCTGCGCCGGCGAAGGTGATTTTGGAGGTCGATGACATGGCCCAGAAGCGGTTCGGGTTGCCGGCCTCTGCGGCAATGTCGAGAATCGGCAGGATCTCTAGGAATTCGTCGGTGAGGGTATGAACGGCGTAAGCGTTATCCCACACGATGCGGAAGTCAGCAGCGGCGGTCTCCATGGAGGCCAGCTCCTTGGCTACCTCTGCGGAGATGGTGACGCCGGTTGGGTTACCAAACATCGGGACGGTCCACAGGCCCTTGACCTGTGGGTCCTTGACCAGTTCCTTGATGGCGTTGACGTCAGGGCCGTCTTCTAGCATCGGCACGGAGATGAGCTCAAAGCCAAAGTGCTCGGTGATTGCGAAGTGGCGGTCGTAGCCCGGAACCGGGCAGATCCACTTGATGTTTTCTTCCTGCGACCACGGGCGCTCGGAGTCGTTGGTGCCGAAGGCGAAGGCCCATGAGATGAGGTCGAACATGATGTTCAGGGAGGAAGAGTCACCGGCCAGCAGCAGGTCTGGGTTGGTGTTGGTCAGCTTGCCCCACAGCTCGCGAAGCTCTTTGATGCCCTCGAGGTTTCCGTAGTTGCGCAGGTCATTGCCCGCTGCGTCGGTGTAGTTGCCGGCGCCCGGCAACTCAAGAAGGTCGTTGGACAGGCTCAGCTGGGTCTTGGCTGGCTTGCCACGGGTCAGATCGAGCTTCAGGCCCTTGGCCTTGAGCTCCTCGTAGTCCTTACGGACCTGTGTTGCGAGGTCATCGAGTTCGGACTTTTCGAGATTGAGCAGCGACATTCCTGTCTACCTTCCGGGTTAGTTGCGGGTAGTTGCGAATATATGGCAACCAATACTAACGCTTGCGTGCAGCTTTTGTAATGTTTATCACCCAGAAAACTTAAAAGGGACCCCGCGCACCCGTCAGAGCCTCCTGACCCTTGCTGCATTCCTGCCCTGGGGGAGTTCAGAGGATGGACGCCACGCGGAATCCTGCCGATAAGCCTAGCGTGCTAGCCACGCTCGCGGCAAACCGTTATTCTTTCCGTCGCTGCGGCCCCGCTCCTCCCACCACTATGGCCACTGTTACGGGTGCCCCACTAGTGCCGGACGCAGGCCGGCCCACCCGGCGTGCGGTGTACGAATTTTTCCTTTGGGCCTGCTCGTGTAGAGTCTTCCAACGGAGGATTCGACTAGCGGCCTATGTCACACGCCTGGAACGCGTGCGGGAGTCACATCCCTCAGGGGTTCAAATCCCCTATCCTCCGCCACAGGTCCCAGCTCTTCGGAGTTGGGACCATTTACGTTTTTGGGCCCGGCGGCACGGAAGGGCCAAATGGTGAGGTACAGATGGTGAGTTCGCCACTCAACAGCCCCAGCAGTTAACAGCACCCCCATCCGTAAAGGGTCGACCTCACCATTTGGACGTGACCTCACCATTTGGACGCTGGGCTCGCACGGATTGCACTCAGGCCGCGGGATTCACGCTCAGCCCGAATGGTTTGCGCTCGGCCCGCGTGGCTCGCGGGCGGCCTGCGCGATTTGAGGGCCATCTTCCCCTATTGACCTGCGGATTTTGCCACTCCAGACAAGGCTGATAATGTTTTCCAACGGAGGATTCGACTAGCGGCCTATGTCACACGCCTGGAACGCGTGCGGGAGTCACATCCCTCAGGGGTTCAAATCCCCTATCCTCCGCCACAGGTCCCAGCTCTTCGGAGCTGGGACCATGTTTCGTTTTCAGCAGCCAGGAGCTGCAGCGCTGACAAGGGGCCTAAGAAGGTCAGAACTCCAGCGCACCGCTTTCCAAGCACAGCAGCAACTCCTTTGCGGCCACGCCGCCGCGGTAGCCGCCCAGACTGCCATCGCTGCGCAATACGCGGTGGCACGGCACGATGATCGGCACGGGGTTACGCGCGCAGGCGCTGCCCACGGCGCGGACGGCCTTGGGGTTTGCGGCAGCATCGGCAAGCTGGGCATAAGTGGAGGTTGCGCCGTACGGAATGTCCGACAGGAGTCTTTGCACGCGCTGACGGAAGCCCGAGGTGAGGGCCTCATCGATGGGCACGGTAAATGTCCGACGCGTGCCTGCGAAGTGCTCGGCGAGCTGCGTTACGGCGAGAGTCAGTTCTGGGCTGGTGCCCTTGGACACCGGGCCGATCTTCTCATTAAGACGTGCCAGCACTTTCGCAGAGTCTTCACATGCGAAGGCCAGATAGACCACACCCCGCTCAGTCGCCGTCACGAGGAGTTCGCCCACAGGCGAGTCGACGTAACGATAGGTAACTGAGCGGGGTGTAGATGCCATGCCGGCGATTCTAATGCGGTATTACATCAGCTTGGTCTTTGCCAACTCTGCATTGAGGTTGGTGGTGTAGGCGTTGAGCGGTTTGTGGAGCACGATGCCAAGGAAGAGCATTGGGACAATAAAGAGGAGCAAGACCAGCAGCGAGAGCCAGTAATCCGCGTGGTAGACGCCAGCAATAGCGGCGCGGAAGGCGCGAATCGTGTACGTCGCCGGCAACCACGGGCTAATGTTTTTGAACCACTCCGGCAGGAGCTGCAGCGGGTAGGCGCCACCCGCACTAGAGACCTGGATGACGAGCAAGAGCACGCCGAGCGCCTTGCCCGCGTTGGCGAAGGAAACCACGAACGTATAAATGATCATCATGAACACGGTCGAAGAAACCCAGGCTGCAAGCCACAGCAAGAACGGGTGTGCGGGTTCTAGCTGCACGAAGAAGATAAGGCCCAGGGAGAGCAGCGTGGACTGCAGGAAGCCGATCATCGCGAAGATTCCAAAGCGGCCAAAGAAGCGCTGCACCACAGAATATGACTTATCAGTGACATCCGTGCGCAAAGTGACCGCCGTCAGCAGCGCCCCCACCCACAGCGCCAGAGTGGTGTACAGCGGCGCCATACCAGCGCCGAATGCTGCGACTGGGTAGACCGGTTGACGGTCAACCGCAACCGGCGAGGCGATGAAGCCGGCTAACGCGTCCGGGTTGGAGCCCACCAGTTTGGCCAGCTTGGAGAAGTCGCCTGTCTTGCGGGCATTGCCCAGCTCGTCTTTGAGCTCACCGAAGCGCTCGCCATCACTGTCGAGCTCCGAGGCCAACGTAGTAAGGGCATCGCGCGCGCCAGTCAGAGTCTCGGTATCGAGGCTGATGCCGGATCCCTGCGTACCAATGTCTTGACCAACTCGCTGCAAGGAGGACTGCAACTGCCCCACCGAGGTGCGCAGTTGGGAGTTGCGGCTTCTCTCAATTGCCTCCTTGGCACGGTCGATGGCAGAGAAGTCCGGTTTCTCGGTGCCCGGCGCGTTGGCTGCGGCGACTAGGCGAGAATGCACCGCTTCCTGTGCGGCAATCGCCTCATCCAAGTTGCTGGTCAGCTGGGCGGCCTCCGCAGGCAGCACCGGCTTAACGTCGGTGTTGATACGGTCGCGCAGCCCCTTGTAGGCGTCAATCTGGCCCTGAACCTGCCCCGCCAAGGTGTTGAGCGTTGCTTGCATCGAGGCTCGCGAGGTGGAGGCGGAATCATAAAGGGCATCGATACGCTGGCGGACGACGTCGTAGCTGTCCGCGGTCTGCGAGAGTGCGGCGTCGAGTGATTCGGTCGAAAGGTTCAGCTCGCCGCTCGGCGCATCAAGCGAAGGACGCGGGGCATTCGCAATGCGCTGCGCGCTTTCCACCAGTGGCACCGAAGAGTCCACGAGGCTGGCCATGGAGCGCGCCGTGCGCGCACCGGTGTGCAGCTGCGCCTCAATGCCGTCGGCGCGAGTCTCGATACGTTTGAGGGCCGCTTGCGTATCGCCTTGGTTGAGGTAGTCGTCGAGGGAGGAAATGAGGCCGAGGGAGACGTCGCCAAGCGTGTGCGTAAAGGACTCCGCAATTTGGGAGGAAACACCCTCCGCACCCTGGTTGGTGATCTTCGGCGCCAGCGCGTTCTTCTTCTCGTTGGTGTACAGCGAGATCTCAGTCGGCTTGGCGCCTTCCGCGTAGAAGGTCATCATGTCCGAGCTAAAGTGCTCCGGCAAAACGATGGCGGCGTAGTATTCGCCGGACTTAGTTCCGTCTAGTGCATTCTCCGGATCAGTAATGATCCAGTCCAGCTTGTCGTTGGCGCGCAGCTGCGAGAGCACCTGCTCGCCCACGTTCAACGGAACGGGGAAGATATCACTCTTGTAGCCGGTATCCTCGCTGGCTACAGCGACCTTGAGCTGACCGGTGTTGGAGAAGGGATCCCAGCTGGCCAGCACATTGAACCAAGTAAACAGCAACGGAATGACCACGAGGCCAAAGAGGATGACGGCAGCCATCACGTTCTTCGTTGCGCGACGGAGATCGTCGAGGAAGATTTCACCAATCTTTTTCATTACTCCTCCTCCTCAACAGAAACGGAAGCGGCAGACGTTGCCGAATGCACGCCCTCGCCACGTGCGGCGACAGAATGCTGCAGCTCTTCCTCGTCCAGGTCCACGAGCTCCGCGGACTGAGCCAGGCTCTGCCGCAGGTACTCAAGCGTGACCGCGATGGCCAGAATCACCAGGCACCACAGCGTCCAAATGCCCAGCAGGAACGGCTTCTGCGAAGGAACCAACGCGGCAATGATTCCCAGCACCACCATGCCCACAAAGCCCACCACGGCGGCAATGCGAATCCAGTGCAGATAGTCGTGTTGGCGTTTTTCCAAGTCGGCCGCGAACTCTTCCTTGCCTTGCAACGCCTTGATGACGTCGGCGAAGCGGTAGCCATCACCGACAATCTGCACGTTTTCCGCCGCGATGAGATCCGTCTTGGCCAACTCGCGGTTAAACAGCAGGTTGAAGTGCGCGAAGCTGCGACGGCCGATAAGACCCAGGATGAAGGAGGTCACGAACATGAGCGCGAGCACCGCCATGAACTTCCAGTAGTGCAGCCCATAGAAGCCACCGATGGTCTCACGCATTGCGTCGATGCCGTAGGAGAACGGCAAAAGCGGATAAATCGCACGGAAGAAGGTCGGCATCAGCTCAATCGGGTACAAGCCGGAGGCACCAGGGATCTGCACAATGACGAGCACCACGACGAGACCGCGGCCCACGTGGCCCAGCGCCGTCGATAGCGCATAGATGATGCTGAGATAGGCCAAAGAGATCAGCATGCCGGTGACCACGAAGCCCACCGGGCTGACGGTCTGCACGCCGATGGCGAGGTCGCCCACGGTTACGATGACGGCCTGCACCAGAACCAGCAAGGCCATTAGCATGAAGCGGCCGAGGTAGGCCTGTCCCACGGTCAGGCGCTTAAAGCCCTCGAGGTCCACCTCCACGCGGATGATGACCATGAGCACGAAGGCGCCAATCCACAGGGAGAGGTTGGTAAACAGCGCGGCCATCGCGGAACCATAGGAGCCCACCGGATAGACGGGCTCGCTCTTGACCTCGACTGGATCGGCAAAGAAGTTGCCGATTTCCTCGGAGTTCAGGCCGGTAATGGTCTGCAGTTCCTTGGTTCGTGAGGTCGCAGTGATGGCTCGCACGTCATCGCGCGCGCCCTCCACGCCTTTCTCAAGGGAAGCCAGGTCGGAGTCAAAGGACCTCACCGCTTCCTGGGTGGCGCCGAGCTGCTTGGCGACGCCGTCGACCAAGCGTTGCGCTTCCTTCATCGTTGCTTTCTGGGTCTCCAGCATGGCCGAGAATCCACCCACCTTGGAGCTCAAGTTGCTCATTGCGCGGTTGAGCTCGGGAACGGACTTGTCCACAGCATCCGACAACGCCTGCGAGGTCTGCTTTGTGTCCTGCGCGGCCTGGTTGACCGCGTCCGCGGTGGACTTGATGGACTTGGCCGTTTCATTGCTGTCATTGCTGAGCGCCTGCAAGTTGCCCAACAGCTGCTTGTTCGCGGCGTTGCCATCTTCCAGGGTGGAGATGGCGTCGTTCAGTGGGCCCGCTACCGAAGGGGAAATCGCGGGCGAGTTTACAATGCCGCGCAGTTGCTTGATGGACTTGTCGCCAGCAGAGATGGCGTCGTTAGTCTGCTGGGTTGCAGAGTTGAAGCGCGAATTAGCTTGGTCCAGCCGTGCGGTGATGTCGGCGACCGATTCCTGAGCACGGGACGTACCTCCCGCCAGGCCAGTCGCGCCCTCCACAAAGGCTGAGGTTAGCGAGTCAGTGTAGCCGGTGACGTTACCTTGAGCATCGGAGATAATGCCCTGGACGTCCCCCAGCGCAGCCTGCGCATCCGCCATGGCCTGCTCGACGTCGCTTAGCGTCTGCTTGGCGCCCGACATAGAGGTCTGGGCGCTGCCGAGCTTATCGCCTACTCGCTGCAGATCGCTGCGTGCCGATTCAATATTGTTAGCGGCCTTATCGAAGGCGCCCTCAGAGCGCTGGCGAGACTGCTGAATCTTGTTCTGGAATTTATTTCCCTCGTCGCGCACGTTGGAGGCCGCGGCCTCGGCTACCTGCTCCTTGAACGCAGAGGTGATTTGCTTATCCAGGCTCGATGCAGCGGTATCGGTGATCTTTGGGGCGATCGCGCTGGCTTTTTCGTTTACACGATACTCCAGGGCCGGCTGGGTGTATTGCCCGTTAAGCGCGCCCAGCAGCTCCGAGCTGAAGTCGGAGGGGATGGTGATGGTGGCGTAGGTATCGCCGCGTTCGAGCGCTCTCTCTGCAGCTTCTGCGTCGAGGAACTGCCAGCCCAGCTGGTGGTTCTCGCGGAGCTGTTCTGTTACTTGTTTTCCTACATCGATACGGCCCGTGACGTCAGAAAATCCGCCCTTGTCCTCATTGACAACGGCGACCTTGATGTTTTCGGTTGCTCCGTACGGGCCCCAAAAAGCTGCAATGTTCACCCACGAGTAGAGGGCAGGTGTGATGACCACGCCGATGAGGATGATCCATGCCTTTTTAGTGCGACCGAGACGGGCAATGTCTCGAGTAAAAATCTGCCAAGCGTAACGCACTAAGAACACACTACTCAGCTTTAGACAATCGGGTTAACCAGCGGCTTTATATTTCAAGGCGCGGATGAAATTTACTTCAAAAATTATTTACGCGGGAGTGATTTTGTTCGATTTTCCTAAGTTTCTACCGGCTCCCGCCGCTCGGACTTCCCCGTCAAGCATCATTCCCATTTACCAAGCTCCTAGCCATAAACGGAGTGTAGACTATCACTTCCGGCGTGCAAGCTTGCAGCGGGGCGCAACGAAAATCCCGTAAGCTTGCACCCTCGACTCGTCACTCTCATCAATTTTTGTGAAATGCCGCACATACCGGCGCAATACCCACGATGCCCTAGTGCTCGGCGTACCGAACACGCTGCGCCCCTCCATGCGGCGGGGAGTATTCCGCCCAAAACACCAAAATGTCCAGACAGAGGTTTAAAGTAATGAGGTCTCACAATCCACCCCACCCTTAACTTTGTTCCCCCGGAGGAGAATTCCGGATGCCAAGACCGGTCGATTCACACACGTCATATGTCCCCGCTATTGACGGGCTGCGCACTGTCGCCGTACTCGGTGTTCTGGCTTATCACTTGAATCCTGCTTGGCTGCCCGGCGGTTACTTGGGCGTCGGCATGTTCTTCACGCTTTCTGGCTATCTGATTACCGCCAACCTCATGCGCAGCCACCTGCGCAACAAGGGCCTGGGCCTGCCAACCTTCTGGTTGCGCCGCTTCCGCCGCCTGGTCCCTGCGGTTGTGCTCATGCTGGCTGTGGTGCTGCTACTGACTATCTTCTTCGATCGCGCGAAACTCAGCGAGACCGGCGGGCACGCACTTAGCGCGCTGTTTTACGTCAACAACTGGCATGTCATCCTGGAAGGACAGTCCTACTTCGACCGCTTCACCGGCCACGCGCCGCTCGACCACATGTGGTCCCTGTCCGTGGAGGAACAGTTCTACCTCTTCTGGCCGCTGGTACTGTTCGTGTTGCTCAAGCTCACGCGCGGCAAGCGCAAACCGCTGGTTGCGGCCACACTCGTCCTCGCCGCGGTCTCTTTCGGCTGGATGGCTTTCCTATTCAACACCGGCGCTGACGCCACCCGCGTCTACGAAGGCACCGATACTCGTGCCGGCGGTATCCTCTTCGGCGCCGCACTGGCCATCGCGCTAACCAAGGACAAAGGCTATCGCATCCCGCCGCGCGCCCTGACCATTCCGTGCGCGCTGCTGGGCGCGGTGGGTATCGGCTTCCTCTACTGGTGGCTGACCGACTACTCCCCGCACCTCTACAACTGGGGCCTGCTTGCGCTATCTGTTGCCAGCGTGGCCGTGATCACCGCGGCCTTGGATCAGCGCACACTCTTCTCCAAGTTCTTTGGCCTCGCGCCGCTGCGCTGGATCGGTGAGCGCTCCTACGGCATCTACCTCTGGCACCTGCCCGCTATCGTGTTCATCCCGGAATGGTCGGTGGCGCACCCCATCCTGGTCACCGTCGTAGCCATCGCGCTGGCGTCAATTTCCTGGTCCCTGGTGGAGGACCCGATTCGCCGCAACGGCGTGTTTGCTCCCATCAAAAACTGGTGGGCTGAGCGCAAGGCTCTGGGCACGCCACGCATTGCCCTAGCCGTGCCAGCCACGGTGCTGGCGGCAGTGGTCGCTATGGGCATTCCGGCCGCATGGAACGACACCCTAGGTAAGGAGCAGCCAGCTGGTTCGCAGCAGATGGGCCTGAAGGTCGGCGGTAACGGCCCTGCTAACAAGGCACCCGATGCGGCGGCGCCGGAAGAGGCGGCGTCGTCAAGCGCGGATCCTAGCTTCGCAGCCCCGAATCCTTCCCAAGCAGGCAAGACGCGCTGCACCACCGTCATTCACGTAGGTGACTCGACGTCAATCGGCATGTTCTCCGACGACTACATCTCCGATCCTTCGCTCAATGCCCAGGTAACCTACCAAAACGTCGGCGCTCAAGAAGTCGTCGCAGACGTCACCGGCGCCCGCTCCACCGTTGAGGCCCTCGAGGGGGATCCAACCATCCTCGACTCCGTCAACCAGCTGCTGGGCCAGGGCTACGGCGCGGAATCCTGTTGGGTCATCGGCGCTGGCGTGAACGACGCCGCCAACCGTGCCGTGGGCGGTTCCGGCGAGGAAGACTGGCGCGTGGACCAGATCATGCAGGTGCTTGGCGACGCCCCCGTGATGTGGCCGACTGCCAAGACCAACCTGGATTCCGGTGCTTACGCCAACGCCAACATGGCGCCTTTCAACGAGGCCCTGCTGCGCGCACGCGACCGCTACCCCAACCTGGTGGTTTATGACTGGGCCTCTGACGTGCACACTGAGTGGTTCCTGCCGGGCGACGACGTGCACTACTCCACCGAAGGCAACGAGAAGCGCGCCGAGTACTTTGCCAAGGCAATCGCGCTGGCATTCCCTGCTGACGGCTCCAAGCCGGACAATCAGATCGTGGCCGTGGACTTTCAGCCCACGCACTAAGAAGCTTCTTAAAAGCGCTCGTTAGAAGGCCGGTGGCTCGTAGCCATCGGCCTTTAACCATTCAATATGAGGTGGGGTGTTGTAGCCCCACTCGTTACGAGTCCACAAAAATGCCTCTTCGACTTCGGCCTCAGAGTATTCACCGTCGCGCAGATACTGCTTGAAACCGTTGGGGCCGGGCTCTTTAATCCACAGCCAAATGTAGTCCAACACCGTATGGTCCCCGAGCAGATCCTGCAGGGACTCCGGCAGGTACTCACGTTCAGTGCGTACGCGGGATTCCAAGTCTTGATCAAAAAAGTCGTACAAGTAGTCCATGCTGTCTTCTAGCTGGGCATACTCAAATGCGTTCATGCGTGTTGCTCCTGTACGAGGCGATGTGGTTCCGGCTGCCCAGCCTAGTGAGTCTTGGTTCCGAGGGTCATACGATCGACTTCTTCGAGCACCTCATCCACGATCATGGGGTTAAAGTTGCGGTCGCGACGCAGGCGCAGCAGCTCCTGCTGCGCACCAGCCAGTGCTACCCGGCGCGCCGCAATGGCGACGTCGCGGGCCTGAATGGCCTTCTGCATACGCGTACTAGCGTCATCGCCGTCTTCGTCTTCACCAAGGCGTTCCTCGAACCACTGCGAGATATTTGCTGCGATCTCAGGATCCAATTCCTGGTACTTCTTCCGCAAGGACTGGATTCCGGCCCTGCGCGCACGGCTGGTGATTTCGGTGCGCATCTTGTCCGACGCCGCCTGCGAGTACGTGGTGAGATCCAACCGCTTCATGAGCCATGGCAGCAGCAGACCTGGAATCACCATGGTCATCACGAGCACGGTCAGCGCGATGACGGAAAGCTCATCGCTGTAGGCGATGGCATCGCTAGGAATGGACAAGACCAAGGCCAGCGTGACCAGCCCGCGCATGCCGGACCAGGTCATGAGGAGGACCTCCTGCAGGCGCAGCGGGGCAAGGCGGGGTTTGCCGCGCTTCTTGTTAATCAGGTAGAAGACCCACATCCACAGCAGGCGTACAACGAAGGCAACCAAGGAGAGCAAGATGCCGACGATGACGGAGTGGCCCAGGTTGGCGCCTGCCTCGTGTACCGCAGTGTTTACCGTCATGCCGATGAGGCCGAAGGCCACGCCGGTAAAGAGCAGCTCGATGGTCTCCCAGAAGGACTGGCCGGAGAGCCTATCCTCGGCCTGGATGGGCGCGCGCGAGTGCAGCTCAACTGCGGCAATCACCACAGCAATGACGCCTGAAGCATGGAGTTCTTCCGCAACAACATAGACAGCGAAGGGAATCACCCAGGTCAGCGCATTGCGGGCCACGACCTCGTGCACTCTGGCAATGAAGATGGAGGCAAGGCGGCCGCTTCCCCAGCCCAGGATTGCTGCGACGACTGCGGAATAGAGGAAGCTCGTGACCGCGTCTGCCCAGGACATGTTCGAGCCATCGGTGACTGCCACGAGCGCGAGGTGGAAAGCGACAATCGACGCCGCGTCATTAAAGAGGCCTTCAGTCTGCAGCGTGGAAATGATACGGCGCGGAATGCCTGCGGGCTCGGCGACTGCCTCCACTGCAACTGGGTCGGGCGGGGCAATGGCGGCGCCGATGAGGATCGCTCCAGCAAGAGAGATGCCCGGCAGGAAAGCATATGCGGTCATGCCTACTGCCATGGTGGTTGCCACCACGAGAAGGACGGACAGGCTAAGAATTGTCATCCACTGTTCCCGGATAACTCCCCAGGAGGTCCTCCTTGCCAGCGCCCACAGCAGCGGCGGCAGGAACACCGGAAGAATCAGGTCAGTGGGAATCGTGAAGTCAGGCAGCCGCGGGATGAACATCGATAAGGCGGCAAGGATAGAAAGGAGCGCTGGCCACGGCAGACCGAGTTTGTCACCTACTGCTACAACGATCACGGTCAACAACATCAAACCGATTAGGACCAGTAGCACTTCCACTCAAATCACTCCGAACACGACCGTATAATTTAGTTACTTCTTTAACAATAGTCCGCGCTTTATTAATGAATCGAAGAGTTGATCCAGATATAGGGCTCAGTCCCCACTGAGCTGGGATCGAACTGGTCCAGGAGCTCTGCCGCACTGCGTGTCTCATAGCCTAGGGATTCGGCCATGTGCGCCACGACGTCGCTTGGGCTCTGCTCTTCGAGCAGCTGCCGCAACGTCACCGCCCCATCCCTCTTTGAAAGGCGCTTGCCTTCCTCGTTCAAAACGAGCGGAACGTGGACGAACTCGGGTGCCGGTTGACCCAGCAAGGAGGCCAAGTACGCCTGCCGCGGTGCAGAGCTCAACAAGTCATCACCGCGCACGACTTGATCGACGCCTTGATAAATGTCATCGACCACTACCGCCAGGTTATAAGCCCAGTCCGTATCTGGGTTAGCAACGTCGGCCACCAGCCCGCCGCGGCGCAGGATGAAGTCATCCACGTCTCCGGTGTAATCCCCATGCAATGCGTCATGGATGGTGAACTCGGAGACCTCTGCGGCAAGCCGCAAGGAAGGCACGCGCCCTGCGGCCGCGAGCTCAGCGCGCTTAGCTTCTTTCTCTGCGCGCGTGAGATTGCGGCAGGTTCCAGGGTATTGCCCGGGGATGGCGTGCGGGGCGCGCGAGGCTTCCTGAATGTCCTTGCGGGAGCAGAAGCACTCGTAGTGCGGAAGCTGGCGCAGAGCCTCGGCATAGGCGGCATAGCGATCCTGTTGGCGGATGACTTCGCCATCCCAATCGATGCCAAGAGCCTGTAGATCTTCCAGCTGGCGCTGCGCCGACTCCTCCGATGAGCGTTGGGTGTCAACGTCCTCGACTCGGACCACCAAGCGCCTGCCTGTAGAACGGGCAAACAGCCAAGCCAACAGGGCGGTGCGCAGGTTTCCAAAATGGAGATCCCCAGAGGGGCTCGGGGCGTAGCGCCCCGCGGGGGTGTCGGTTTTCATGGACTCTAGTGTACGAGCGAAATTTGTCTCCTCCTGCACTAAAATCTGTCCCATGCCTACCGACGTGACATTCCCTCTCCTCGATGCCGAGCGCGCAGCAGCACTGTTGGATTCGGCAAAAATGTTCTCTCCCGAAGATGGCTTCCCCGCTTCCGAGTTTGAAGAGATAACAGCAGGTATCGACCGAGTTATTGTGGATGGTCGCTTCACCGGCGCAGTTGAAGACGCACAGCCTGCCGCCGATCTCCTAGAAGCGCATAGCTTGCTTGTCGCCTCCCTACTCGATGATTCCGAGCCGATTGACTCAACCAATGGCCTACTCATCGCTGGCATCGGCATCCTAACGGGTAAGCCTGATCTAGCAAGCCGCGGCTACGCCCTCTTGGCCGATGAGTTCATGAAACTCGAGGAGTTTGAGAACGCCCGCGCCTTCGGGGAAAAGGCCGCATTTGCAGGCAACAGCTCCATTCTCACCGAGCTCAACGAACTCGAGAAACGCAAGGCCACCGAGCAAGCTGAAAGAGAAGCCGAGGAAACAGCCGCCGCTCAGGCGGCAGCAGCGCCTGAAACTAACATCCACCCAGTTGCTACCCCGGGGAAACGACAGACTCTGATGAGGCTGGGGCGCAGAGCCTCGCACAAATTTTGGCTGGCCTGCGCACACGACTCGACGCTGCCAAATCTGGCGATGCCCAGTCACACGCGTCCGAGTTCGTCGCTATCAACCATGCGGTCCTAAATTCTGCCTTTGCTGGCCCCTTGCAGGTCACAGCCCCCACCACAAGCCTCGATTCCAGCGCAAACACGGAGCTAAAAGAGGCACTGACTATTCTCCTCGAATCCGCAGTTGGCGCGTTGTGGGCTTCCACTTCGGATGAAGCCCGCGAAGTCGTCGCTGAGGAGTCTTACAAGATCCTGCGCCGCAACCACAAGCGGCGGGAATACCTCGAACTCCCCATCGCCATGTTGGCGCGCTTCTACGAAGATGCAGCCCGCAATATCACGGACCCCTCCGGAATAATCCGCGCCCAGTTCTACGCCGATGCCGCCCAAGAACACGCCCGTGACGGCAACGAAGAACGCGAGCTGGAGATGCTACTCAAGCAAGTAGTTCTTGGTCTCATGCAGTCTGACCTTAGTGAAGCGCACGATATCCTCGCCTCCCGCTACGTCAGTGCTCTCAAGCACACGGGGCTTTCCGTAGCCGCTAAGTGGACCGTGCTGTTTTCTGAGACGCTGCGCACTGAGGCAAACAACCTGTACAAATCCACACAGATCCTGATGGACTTCCTCGAGCGGCACCCAGTGGAGCTAGCCCAAACCCCCGCCGACTTCAATGGTCTCGGCGAGGTCGCCGAGCTCTTGGGAGATCGTTATGCCCTCGCCAACGACGCGGATAGTGCACGCCAGCGCTACCACTTTGCCTACAACCTCTTCTCCGCCGCCGGAAATGACGACGCCATGGCATCCCTGGCCAAGAAGGCCTAGCGGCGAGTCATCTCCTCATGCCAAACTGCGCACGTGCTGTTCGCTTACAAGCATCTAGCTCGTGAAGCCAAACCATTCCTTATTGCTTGGCAGCCACAGCAGCACAATGGCCACGATTGCGGCCAAGGAAATAGGCCATACGTGCGGTAACACAATCATGAGCACCACCAGCGCTAGGACCGCAGAAAGCCAAATGCGCGCTTTATGCTGCGCATGCAACACGTAAACGCTCAGAGCGCACAACGCAACCACGACGATGGAAAGCACAACACCCAGCTCAGTAGCCAGTCGCTCGATGCGATTCAGGGATTCCGACACCCGCTCCGAAGCCACGAGCTCGAAGACGTAGTACACAATGTAGGAGGAGATGCCGAGGACGATGAGCGCGGTAATCTGCAGCGTCCACGGCGCGCGCCACGCGCTCATGTCTGCGGCCTTGCGCTTTACCTGCTCCTGCTCGGCTACCTGCCCAAAGCGGTAGTCGCTGAAGGGCGCAGCCGGCGCCCCAAACCCCTGGTTACTCTGCCCTCCTTGTGGCGGATAACCGAACTGTTGATTGCCCCGCGGGCTGCCGAAAGTCACTGCACATCATCCTTAAACACACCGCGGCTGCTGAGCATCCAACGTAGAGGATCAAGAACGCGGAACGGCGCGATGCCGCTACGCGCCAGCTGCCGGCCAGTTGGCGCCTCGCCCAATGCAGAGACCGCAAAGTACTGGCGTCCATTCTGGCTGATGTTGTTGACCATATTGATGAGGTCGTTGGCCTTAAGGAAGCGCAGCAGCGAGTCAACTTCGTAGCTCAAGATGGTGGCATCATCGAAGTAGAAGTTCCAACCGGTGTCACGACGGAACGCGGCACCAGTGTTGCCCATGATTTTGGCCCACTGCGTATTCGGGTTCTGCTCGAGCTTCTGGATCGTGTCGAACTTAGAAATCGTCACCGCCAGCGGTGGTGGGGAGTCCTCGCCCATGAGGGTGATGAGGTTCTCCAGCACGCGGGTTGGTTCCGCACCCAGCTCGCCGAAGTCAGGAACCAAACCGTGCAGGTAGTCACGGATCTCTCGCTCGCGGAGCGGGTCGAAGAGGAAAATCACGAGGTCCGCGTATTTGAAGAAGGACAGCGCCTCACGGTCATCCTCACGCTCCGGCAAGTTCTCCAAGTCCTCACCTGCGACATCGCGGAACACAAGGTAATTCGTGCGCATCGTGCCTTCAGGATCTGGCCACTGGCCAAGATCGAAGATAAGCGGGTCACGCTGATACGCGTCCGTAGCCACCGCGCTCGGAGTTGGGTCCATGCTCTTCATTTCCTGGAAGAGCGGCTGCTCGTACTTTTCCTGGAAGCGCTGCTCCGTGGACTGATCCGCTGCGAATACGGAGTGGTTGTGCTTATGCGCCAGCTGCTTGAGCTGCTTGACCATAACGGCGGTATACAGAGACTTTCCGGAGTTACGAGCACCTGCCATGGCCACGCAATGGGTCACGGATTCGGTCCAGTTGGGCAACAACTCACGGTTGTTATACGGGCTGACGGTAGCGCCTTCTTCCAGTGGACGGAACGTCCACGGACATGCTGCCAAGCTAGCCATTAGTACTCCTCCTTGAGCATCTCGGCGACCTGATCTGACAGGCGTGCCAGGTCCTGGTTGAACTCGCTCCCCTGCTTTTCAACGGCCTCGGCGTCAATAACAACGAAGGCCACCGCGTGGTCCCCTGCAGTTACCTTGGCAAGTTCGACCTCTTGCTTAGCGATCGGGCTGACGACGATAACCACCGAAGGAATATCGCCTTTCAGTATCTGCGCCGTTGGACTATCAGTGACGTAGATAAACAGTGAGGAATTCGCAGAGAGATCCTCGCTGCGCCAACGGCGTTGACCCACGCGGTCAGCACCGGCTTCGATGACGCCACGGATGAAGTTGCGCAATTCGCTCACCACGTGCTGGTCAGTGCGCTCACGACCATCGGTTGCGATAAAGCCACTGAAGGAATCAGCGAGGGCATTGATGTACTTAGCCACCAGATCGAGCGCCTCATTGTTGACGTTGACCTGCATGGACGAGGAACTGTCGATGATTGCCGTGGCGTTCTTCAGCTCGGCGTCGTTCACCGCGGCACGGCGCATCTTGGAACGAACCTCACGCGCGGAGTCGGTAATACCCACGCCTTCAGAAGAGCCGAAGGCATCGAGGCGGAGGCGTCCACCTTCAGCGGTGAGCTCAGCCAGGCGTTCCGAGCTGTCCTCAGCACCATCGATAAGCACACGCGGAAAGCTAACGGTGTCCTCGCCATTGGAAATGCTCAAGCGGATTTCGGTGCGCTGGCCGTAGGTTGCTGCCTCAGACGGCTTCACCTGAATCGTTGCGCGTTCCGTGATGTTGTGGATGATGTAGTACATCTTGTCGATGCGACTAAAATCCGCACCTTCACCAATGATCTCCAGCTCAATCCTCGCGCCACCTGCACCAATCTCGAAGGCTTCGACACGAATGCTGTCATTCATAGAAATGGAGCGGGAATCTCCATCCTTCAAAGTGTATTTAGCCATAGTCTTCTACCTTCCGTTGGCTTTGGACGTTGCGAGCAATCTCTTCAGCAATTTCCTTGATGAAGCGACCCAGATCGCTTTGGGAACCGATACCCATTCTGCACCGGTCTAATTTGATGACCCCGGTAAACCGCTCAACCACGAGAGCACGCGCTTGCGCGATTGTGTCGTCGTCGAGACCTCGCAATATTTCGCGAACGAGGAGCTTATAAGGCGATTCGAACAGCTGGACCCAGGAGGCAATTGCCGCAGCCAAGGCGAGGGTGTAGTAACCCTCTGGGTAACAGGAGCGATCCAGAATCGCGAGGTGAATAGCACGGCCACGGTTGGCATTCAGGTACTCCAGCCACCACGCCGGATCGTAGTTATATAGGTGCTTGATTTCTTCCTGAGTCAGCGGCGGCACCCATGCATTGGCACGCGGAGGTGCGCTTGGCGACGCCCGGTGTTCCACCGGTGGGTGCACCGGCGCCGGGTTCACTGGAACTGTGGACTCTGGGGTCTTAGGGGTCTCTGGCGCCGGATTGACCGGCGTAGGAGCAGCAGAGACGTCAGCAAAAGGATTGTGGTTCGTTGCGTTATAGGAACCGAGTGGCTGCTGCTCTGCAAATCCGGTCGGCTGCGGTGACCGCGGAGCCTCTGACAGGAATGGTGAAGCTTCAGCGGCCGGAGCTTGTGGCTCGCCAAAAGGGCGCGACTGCTCCGCCACCGTGCTTTGTTGCGGCTGCACGGCAGAGTCATCATAGGCGCTGATATCGGGCAGGGACGCGCCCAGAACAAAGACGACCGGGTTACCTGGGATAGCACCGGCTTTAACCATCTCCATCAGGCGTAGCTTTTCCCTTTCCGGGACGACGACCATGGTCGAAGCGCCCAGCGGCAGCTCAGCGATACCCGCTGGCTTTTCAAACGTGGAGTACCCGAAGCCTTGCTCGCCGACCTCGCGGGCGGTTGCGGCAATCCACAATGCCGCCTGATTTTCTGGTGCAACGAGTACCACTAGTGACTTCTTCTTGGAAGAAAGCACCTGCGCCATGGCACTGACCAAACGTGCGTTGTAGCCGGTGTCCGGATTGGGGGTCACGGACTTAAATGGCGCCGGAAGAGTGGCAGGTTTTTGGAATTCGCCAGCCAGAAAGTCGTCGATAAGTGCATCAATAGCCAGCGGGCCCTTGCGCACGATCTTCTCCGGGATTTGTACCTTGTCCACCTCGAAGATGGAGAAAGGAGTGGGCACGTCTGGGGAGAACAGTACCTGGGCTGGCGCCGGCGGAATTCCGCCGTCCGTCACGCAGGTGTACGTGAACACATTTCCACCGCGTCCCGTGGCATCGATTCCCGCCGGAACGGAGACCATGGTGACCCACTTCTCGCCTTCCTCAGTCAGCGTGAATACAGCGGTACGGTGCACCAGCTCTGCACGCTCCTGCGCGGACGGAAAGTCAGGGATGCGAGTTCCAGTGTTCAGCGTGGTCGGGACATAAGTGATGAGCTCCTGGAGCTCTTCTGACGAGATATCGCCAACCTTGGAGCCCACTCCCCAACCACCGGCACGGCCGTTTCCGCGGGAAAAGGACGCGTAGCTAAATGCGCCGCCCATTACTGCTGCCCCTTCTGATAGTCGTTGAAATCAACCGGTTGCTGGTTAAAAGCACTCGCCGGGAAGAACAAGCGGCTAGCCACGTTGCGCTCCACCACGACGGCCTTGTCATTCGCCTTGAATTCGGAATTGAACTCCGACGAGTCGAATCCACTCTGGTTGAAGGAATTAAACACGTCGTTGCTTCCCATCCCAAAGGAGTCGAATCCGCTGTCCATCGAATTGAAACCATCAACCGCGAACAAGCGCAGGTAGCCACCGCGCAGCGTGCGCTCATCGAGCTCCACAACAAAGTCGGGGTTCTGGAACGTGCTTTGTCCCAGTCCCTGGCTTGTGTACGTCGCCGTATTGGTGCCGGAGATTTTCAGCGGGTAACCATCCTCAGCGTAAAGCGGAAGGCGCTCTGGGTTGTAGACAACCTGGCAAGAAAATGGGCGCTTGTCGCCGCTGTCCAAGCTCGAGAGGTAAACACCAACTTGGCGAGTCCGGAAGTCATACAGGATGTCATACGTGACTGTCCGAAGTCCCGCGTATTCCAGAATGCGCTCCTCAGCCTCGGTACGCTCGCCTGCGTACATCGCGTAAGGACGCAGACGCACGCGGTCACTGTGGCGCTCCAGGTTCAAGCGGATGCCGCCCTGCAGCTCGTAGTCTTCCTCACGCACCGTGCTCGTGCCGCTGTTGGTGGTAACTTCCACCATGGTTGCGCCCAGTGGCCAGTTGAAGGAGATGAGCTGGCTGTCCACACGCTCGATGAGGCGGACCTCATTCTCCGCGATGGGCAGGACGCGCTGCAGAACCTTTGACTCGCCCACCCAAGCATCAGCTTCGTTGAAGTTCACCGGGGTGATGTACACCTCGTACCAATCCGGGGGCCACGCCACCGTGGTGTTTTGCGGCGAATCCGGTTGAGCAACGCCGCGCGTCTCAGTCACGGCGTCAGCAAACGCGTTCTCCACGTAGGACTTATCGATGGCCTTGGTACGCAGCTCCGGCAGCGGCGCATGCGGCGTGAGATAGATCTTGACCTCGCCGGTCTTTGGCGAGCGCCAATCGATGTCGATATTGTCATGACCTTCGACCGTGACACGCTCGCACCGAGTAATGGTCATCTTCTCGAGCTCACTGGCCAGCTTCACACGGTGCTGGACCGCGGCTTCATTAACGCTCGTCAACATGTTGCTGCGGAACTGCGCCTGCCCCAGCAAAGACACGACCATGGTCTGGCCGGCTTCCTGGACGCGGATCGTAGCCTTGCGTCCACTGGCCTCAATGTCCTGCTCAAAGCGTGGGGAAAGCTTGTCACGCTCGTTGTCTTTGCACGCGTACACGACGGCGCCCTCATGGCCATCGAGCAAATCCCAAGAGACCTGAATCGCGCCTTTGATGGTGGTGACCTTGACGTTGACCGGCGGGTAGATCACCGCGGTCTCGCCCATGAACACCGGTTGCGCACTGATGATCTCCCCAAGGTCTTTGCCCTTGTACGCCCACACCGAATAGTGGCGCAGGCCCGACTCGCCTGGGTTGTGGTCACGGTATGCGAAGCCCTCAGTGATCATGAGAGTCTCGCCCGCCTCTGGCGACTCGATCATCTCTGTGTCGTCAGCTACCACTCGATAGAGAACCATTTCTCCTGGCTGGCACTCCAGCGGCTCCCACCAGATACGCACGGGGTGGCGCGCATCGGAGCTCTCCTCCACCGACGGTTCGTAGCCGTACGCTTCTTCCTCCGGTATGTCCGACTGGGGCTGTGCAGCGGGAATCTCAATCTCGTAGTGCATCTCTGGGGCAACCCAGCCCGCAGCCTGGCGGCCTTTATAGGGCACTTTAAAAGCAGATGCAGGGAGATTGGTGTAATCATCCTCGTTAACTTGGGTGCGAGAATCCTTTGCCGCTTCCAGTTTTGCCAACTCTGCTGCCCAGTCAAACACTTTCTTGGGCTTCTGTGGCTGAGGTGATTCGTTGTGGGGGCTCATATCTTTGATCTCCGAAGTCTCGGACTGGATAAAGTTTCCGGTAATCTCCGCCTGTGGCTCCGGGTTGAGGTTGCGCGCAAAAAGCTCTGGATGCTCCACGCTCTCCCCGCTGAACACTGCTGCGATTTGCTCAGCGAACTGAGCAAACTCAGGCGACAATGCGTTACGTACGTCGTCGGCACTAACGCTGCGCATCGCGTGCAGAGGCATCAGCTGTGACAGCGGAATATCCGTGATCTTTGCTGGCTGGGATTGCGTCATCTTTCTTCGCTCCTAGAACGTATCGTCCAGATCATCGAGCGATGGTGGCTGCTGCGATTGACCGAAACCAAAAGGATTTGCGGTATTGCTGGTCTCATTTCCAAAGCTGTACCCAGGCTGAACCTGAGAAGCATTATTGAAAGAATCGATGTGATCAGTGTCATCGAGATCGCTCAGCGCATCCTCGAAGAACGCTGATGGCACCGCTTCCTCCAGCCGCTCTTCCTTCGGCACCAGGTACTTGAAATCCGTGATGCGGCCGAACTGGACCACAGTGAGAGAACGGGAGAGCTGGCTGGTCAGCTCCGTATTGCTGTCCACCTCAATAGTGCGCGTGTAGTCAGGGTCAATCTCGGTGTAGCCTGCCGAAGCACCCAGGGTGGTCAGGGCCTCGTTGCTGAAGGCCTGCATTGCCCCCTTCTCTTGGCTCATACCCGCCAGGAACTGCTCTGTGGACTGCGTCTGACGACGATTCTCATCCAAGAAGGTCACCGAAGACAGGTAGTGCTGCAGCCTGCCAGCCATCCGCGGATTCGTAATCACGTTGTGCCAGACCTGCGGCTTCTCATCACGGGAAGCCATGAGTGGGTGATCTAGGTGGCGTGAGATGAGGTCGAGCTGGGTGTTAGAGTTTTCGCCGCGCATGCCCCACATAGCGCTGAGCTGTACCGAGCCTTGGCCTACTTGATTGCGCTCAAAGACAGAGTTCATGTAATCGACGAGCGAACGCAGGGACTTGTGCGCCCAGTCACGTAAATAAACCTGGGAGCGAATCTCCTCAGCCATGCGGTTGGTTTCATCTTCCGAGACCTGCGCTTGGCCGATTCGCGCGTTATCCGGCAAGCCAGACTCTGGGGTACGCAGGTGATCACTCGTGGTGGACTTAAGCCCGAACGGTGCGTAGATGGCACGTCCAAGGATTGCGGACCAGCTGAGGAACTGGCTGTAAGCGTTGAGGATGCGGTCGACGTCTGCAGCTGCTGACACGATGTTGCGCGCGGCAATCTCCTGGTTCTGGCGGTTGAGCTTTTGCCTTTGCACGTAATCGTAGATTTCGCGCTGTGCTTTGGTGAACATCAGCCACGTCAACAAAAGGAAGAGGATGATCGAAAGGATCACGCCAAAGGTGGTCCACCGCCAATCGAGAGTGAGCATGCCATCCCAGATCTTCACGTCTGGGTTGTAATTGGCCAAGCACATGTAGAACAGCACGACCAGAACAAGAGTCAGGATGCCCCACGACGCACGCAGCTTGTTCGTGAGTCGTCGATTTTCATCGTTGAAGTCGCGCACAGCAAAGCCTTTTTCTTCCTCGCGCAGCCTGCGTGCTTCCGTTTCGTAGAAATCAACGCGCTGGCGAGCGACACCAAGACGCTGTGCCAAGCCAGTACCGACCTTCCAGGCGAAGCTGTTTTGGTTCTGATTGCGCCACGCAGCGAATTCCTGTTTCTTGCGGTTAACTTCCGTGTTCTGCGTGACCTGGCTGGTCCAGTCCAGGTCTGCTGCGAACTTCTCAGCCGCAATCGGGTCGAATGGGGCCACCTTAGCCTCGGACTCGTTGTTGTAGCCCACGGTGCGGTGCATCAGCGGATGGAAACCAAGGAAGGAGTTGCTCATGTCTGGCACGGACTGCTGCCCATACTGCACGATCAGGACTTCCTGTTGGCTGCCCTTCTGCGGGGTGAAGGTGGCGTCTTCTTTCCACTGACCATCAACCAAACCAAGGGCGAAGTCGTGGTAGGCCTCCCACATACCAGACAGCTGCGGCACCTGGCCGATGTCGAATTGCACCTTCTGCGCCTCAGCCAGGGTGCGCTGGTTCTTCTGCTGCATCTGCTGAATAGACACAGCATTGCCCTTACCAGAGTGGCCATCCAGAACGACTTCCATGTTGGAATTCTGGCCATAGAGTAGGTTCTGAAGGAAGCCCGCGGTGGCACTGTTGACCGTGCCACGGTGGCTGTTGACCCAATCCTGCGGCTTGCCGATGACCGTGGCCCAGTACAGGCGCAGGTTATCGCGCAGGGCAGCCCATGCGCTGACCTTCTGCGTCTTAGGCGACTCCAACGGGATTTCAGGGGACAGCAGCGAACTCCCGTGCATCGCGAAAAGCGTGTCGGAGTAGTACTGAGTCAGCCTCGCTGGATCAGTGACGCGCTCGGCATGGCTGTTGTTGCGCAGCTGCGGGCGTGGTAAGGGGCGGTTCGGATTGAACACGCGATCCTTGACCGCGTTCTCAACCGCGCTGGCGTCGATGGTGCGGTGAAATGCACGCACCAAACGGAAGTTCTCGCGGTTGCCCGTCTCCATGAGGCGGCCGGTGTCTGGATCAAACACCGCAGCCTGCGGCATTCCGCGCCAGAGGCCGAAGATAGATGCCACGGCAGGCGCAGCAAACTGGGCCAGTTCAAAGCCATCCTCAGAACGCGGAATCGGGCGAATACGCGTCGACGAAGGAGTGCCGCCCTCTTCCGGGGAGAGCACCAGGTTCTCCCACACCTGCAAGGGCTCGATGTGAACGTTGCGCAATGGCAACGCCGAAAGCAGGAGGCGCACTCGCTGGTTGGATGCCTGCACGATGCGGGAATCTACCGCGGCAGCCCACTGCGACAACGCCTCTGGTTGCAGGGGTTGCGCCTCATCCATCGAATCGAGAACCACCAGAAGGATGTCTCCTTCGTGGCGATGCAGGGCGTCGTCAAGCGTGGAAATGCGTGGCGTGCCCTCCGCATCGAAAGAGCGCACTACTGCAGCTGACGTGGGGTGGGTGTAGTCCACCCACATGAAGTTATCCAGCAAGCCCACTGCACGCAGGTCGAAAAGGCGGGAACGGATCTCATCGGCCGTGGCGCCGTGTCCAAAGAACAGTACGTTAGTCATTAGAAGGTGTCATCCAAGTCGGTGAGGTTGAATTCAGGCTCAAAGCGCGGGGTCTGGCTGGAAGAATCCCGGCTCGCGGGAGCCTCAAAAGTATCGGGCGTTTCAGCGACAGTTTTTGCCTGGCCCAGCAAATCGCGGATACGCTGCGCCATGACGACGACGTCCGGTGCAAGGTCGCGGTAGTACGGCGTAGCGGAGGCGATATCGCGGCGGCGAATGTTTGCAAATGGTTTGTCATCCATGCCTTGGCCCGGCAGAGAATTCATTCCACCCGGAATGAAGTGATCGGCGCCGCGGACGAACTTATCGAGCTCCGCAACGAAGGATTCATAACGATCCTGGATGCCGAGGCCGACGGCGTCGCGGCGGCCCGGCACCTTGCCATCGCGCAGGAACTTAGCCAGACGGTGGACCAGTGGGTGCGTCGAAGCACCGGAGTGCGCAAAGTCCTGGCCGTCGTCGTAAAGCCCGCGCAGCAACTGGTACGGGTACATGGAAGAGGCAAAGCCGTATGCGCCATTCTTTTGTACCTTCGCGTAGGCGATGAAGATGGACTCAAGCACAGAAGACATCCAGTCGGACTTCTTGACCATACGGCGCGGGGAAATCAGCATCGGGTTCGGGAAAGGAACCCAAGCATTGACGCCACCTGGGGTGTCATCGAAGATGTGCGCCGCGGCCTTGTCGGTGTCCTGATCGGAGATGTAGATGAGGCCGGTGATGCGGCCGATGATCCATCCTGCCACCATGGCCTGGCGCTCCGTCTCGGTGATCGGCAGAGCGGCAGCTAGCGGGCGTGTGCGGCGCTCCGACCAATAAGAGCCATCGAAGTTTTCTTGCTTGTCGATGTCCTCGGCGATGTAGCCGAACATGGAAGAAAATACGATCGGCGAGTAGTTCGGGTAGGAACCAAAGATTTCGATGTGCTGGACCTGCTCAGACATGTTGAGCGAGTTGCGCAGCGCTACCTGGGATGGCTCATCGATGGAAGACGTGCTCAGGATGCTGCTCAGGCGTGGGACAATGCCAGTCTCTTCGTTCCCCAGCGCTTCGAACGGAATGTCCGAGAAAGAGTAGGTGTACTGGACGTCCTTGCCGTGGATGCGCTGGACCATGTCGCTGGACACGGCAGCCAACGGGCGGGCGTAGCTCAGCGCCATCTGGAAGGCACTGACGAAGCGATCGATGCGCTGGCTATGCTCAACCTCGTTGATATCTGGGGTAAGCGTCAGGTAGCTGCGCAGATCCACTGAGTTGAACTTGTGGAACTCGTAGTCGCGGCGGTTGATCCAATCGCGAGCACGTCCCAGCAGGTCCGCCGGGCGGATACGTGCACGGTACTGGGCACGCTGCGACTCACGAACCTCGCCAGTCTGTGGGTGACGGGACAGGTACTTGGAAACCCAGCCGGCGCGGTTGCTGTACTCATCGTTAGTGCGCTTTTGCGGTGCCAAGGTGTTATTCGGAGCCTTGTTGGCATCCAGGGAATCCCACTCACCGCGAATAACCGCGCGGACCGCAAACGGGTAAGCCTGGTCATAGTGCTGAACGTGGGAAGTGGCGTGCTGGCCCTGAATGGTGCGCAACATCTGGTCCTGGTAATCGGTGATAAACGCGTTGACGTCAGTCAACATGATCTCGTTCTCGGCGCCCTTAAAGCGGGACTCAACGACCTCGTCTACCTCCTCCGGCCATGCGTTGACCTCGTTGGTGCGAACGTCAGCCAGCTTGTTGGTCTCCGGACGCGACTGTGCAGCCTTCTCCAAGACCTCGTGGGCATCCTTCAGCTCGCGCTTGAGGTGGAAGAGATTCTCATCCGCGTAGTCCTGCAGAACATCTTTCAGGTAGTGCGCCATCGCCATGAGGAAGTAGTCGTAGAACTGCTTGTGATAAAGGCCCAACAGGCCATTAACGATGGGGGCTGGGTCCGTCATTTGGCCCTTGCCGGTCAGCGGACTCAGAATCGGCTCGGAGCCTTGCGGCAAAGCCAGAACGTTGGTGCCGATGCTGAGGAAGCGATTAGACAACTCGTTCAGCTGCGGCATCAGACGGTCGCCGCTAGTGAGGGCGTCGCTGAGTCGGTCCAAAACCTCGCGGACGTAAGGAACACCGACTGCAGCAAGTTCGCTTTCAACGGTCTCAAGAACCCTGTCAGAGAAGAAGTTTGCATAGCGGTACGCGGTGTCATACGCGGACTGCTGGAGCAGACCAGAGATGTACTGCTGGTTTTGTGGGTCGTTCAGGTTCTGGATGAGCTCGCCACGCCACTCGTCTACCTTGCGGCCCTCGCCGATAGGAATGAAGTTACGCAGGTTGCGCACTGCGTTTTCCGCGGCGGGCTGGGCCATCATATTGAAATTGGCCATCAGCCAGTTCCAGGTAGTGTTGATATCAATCGGAGCGCCCGTTGCCCAGTTAGGGTCCAGAGTCATCTCCTGGAAGCGAGCAGGTAGACGCTCATCGAGGCGCTTAGCAATTTGTATCTCGCCAGCTTCCGGATTGGCCTTGTCAAGGTGGCCGTTGAGCAAACGGTCGAAAGAACTACGGGCCAGGCGCTGTGCGGAATACTCAGCGAAGCGGTCACGGCCCATGGAAATCTGTGCGTAACCCAGAGAGCCCCAAGGCAAGCGTGCCCACGGCGTACCGCCCTGGGACTGATCACGGTCCCAACCGAAGAAACGGCGGCCGCCGTCACCGGATGGGGTGTTGGTCAGTGCGTAGGAAACCAGGTTGTCAGAGGCACGGGTCGAGGTCATCAAGCCGGCCAGCGCGCGGCCCAGGCCACGGTAGACGGACATCGCGGAGCCATCGCCGAAGCGGGAGCCGGTTGTGCCCATCTTGGAACCGATTGGGAAAATACGGCCGAATGTCGGACCGTCCGGCGGGGTGCCCATGTCGAAGGCCTCGAAGATGGCGCGGTCATGCGCGGTGGAGTTGCCCATCTGGGAAGCCACAACCTCGCCGAACATGGCCAGGGAATTCGGCCACGCACCGGCCATGTCCTCTGCCTTGTTGTCGGAGAAGATCTCCGGGGTGTACATGAAGACCAGCGTGCTGGTGGGATCGAGATTCTTGATGGTGGTCAGAACGCGGCAGACATCCAGGAACATCGAAGCGCCTGCGCCGCCTGCCATGGAGGAAACAACCAGCACAACCGGCGCGGAGGAACCAGTATCGGTGCGCTTCTTCGACTGCTTGTAATTGAGCTCGTTGAGCTCCTGGATAGCTTCCTGGGTAAACATCTCAGACACCGCCGCGTTCAATGCGTTGCGGATGTCCCTCAGGTGGCGCAGGGTCAGGATACGGCCGATGGCGCGGTACTGGCCGGCGCCGTCGGCAAGCTTCGTGTCATTCGATTGCGGCGTACGCGAAGCCCACGTGGCGATCTCGCCCAGCTTGCCGGAGCGGCCCAGCGTTTCAGAGATACCCGCGTCGAACTGGTTGTAACGCTGTCGTGAACCGATGCCGACGTACTGGCCACCGCTCTGGGTAACGTTCGGCAGCTTCTGCGGGCCAGCCTCCTCTTCGAGGGGCACATCGATGTTCACAAACTGCCACGCCTTGGGCAGCTCGGTAATGTCTGGATCGATGGTGCGCAGCTCCGCCTTGAGCTGGTCCATGATAAAAGCCAAGGTCTTGGCGCCGGAGCCACCGCAGCCAACTACGAGGAACTTCTTCATCTGCTCTTAAAACCTTTCGGGATGTCTCTTTAAGTGTTCAACTTGTGCGTTCTGCTTGCGTTCTGGCTCGGACTAGTTGTTTCCGAAGGAAGGCCCCTGCGGCCATCCACCATTATTGCCGCTTGGTCCGTTGCCCGGCTGGCCAAAGCCTCCCTGGTTACCCGGTTGACCAAAGCCGCCCGGCTGGCCAAAGCCTCCCTGGTTACCCGGTTGGCCAAAGCCTCCCTGCGGACCTGGTTGACCGAAGCCACTTTGGCCACCTGGATGACCAAAGCCGCCCTGTTGGCCTGGCTGACCAAAGCCGCCCTGCTGGCCGAAGCCGCCTGGCTGGCCCGGCTGCTGCTGCGACTGGCCCTGCTGCCCCGGGAACTGCTGCACTGGAGCGTTAGCACCCGGCGCGTTCTGCCGTGCCTGTACACCTTGTGCGCCTTGCTCTCCCTTCGGGCCCTTTGGCGCCTTCGGCTCCTTCGGCGCTGGGAACTGCACCTGCTCGAAGAGCACCGGTGCGGAGCGGTTAATCTCCTCGGAAAGCTCGCCGTACTTTTCGGCATGTGCCATCGTGTCGATGGTCAAGACGATCTCGCCGCGGTCCTTGTCATTCGCGTTGCCCACGAAGAACCAGTTGTTCTGAACTGCCAGCGGCAAGATGGCGCGGCCACCGGACTGCTTGCCCTTGCCGGAGATGGAGCCGTCCTTTTCAATTTCCACGTGTGCCGCGGTAAATGGGCTAAGGCCCATCTTTACCTTTGCCTCGTACAGGCCCAGGTTTGCCCGGCGCGGCGCGGCGTCGACAGGCACTGCGCCCTGGAACTCGTCCTTGGAAACCACAAACGGCTTGCCGGTATCCGTGCGGATGAGGCTCGTGCCGTCCTTCTTGACCGGAATCGTCTTCGCGAACATGCGCGGGGATTCAGGGATGCGGCCCGAGAACCACTTCATGAAGTAAAGAACTGCCAGCGGAATCAGAAGGCCCAAAAGGACCGCCAGCACGAATGCCAGGCCGAAAGCGCTCTTGCTCAAAGGCGTGGTCATCGAGCCCTTGAGCTGCAAAGGCAGCTGCGCTTCCTGGTTATCTTCCGCAGACTGCAAGCTCAGCGTTGGCTTGAGCGCCAATGCGCCGTCTTCCATATTTTCGGCAGAAAGGGTCACAGGCAGCGTCGCCTCTTCGCCCTTGGCCAGCTCAAGCGCGTTATCCGCGGAATCGTACTGCGAGGTTACCTTCAGCGCATCCACGCCCTTCGGCAGCGTGACCTCATCAGCGCCGAAGCTCTGCTCCGCCAGCCACACCTTACCCGGACCAGCTACCGGAACATCGATCGTGACTTCCTTTTCCGTCATCGACACCACCTGTGCCGAGCCGACGGAAGGCATGTTGACCGGGGTAATCGTCAGCGGGGTTTCACTCTTGATGGGGTTGAGCTTGGAGCCCGGCTGATTATCGACGCCCTTCGTGGTGATGTCCACGCTGGTCACCAGCTTGCCCGCGGCAACGTTTTCGACCTTATCCAACGGGATATCCACTGCGTTGCCGTCCACGATCGGGGCGTTTTCGAGCAGCGTTACTGTCTCGCCCTCTTCGGGGACGAACTCCGCGCGCAGCGTGCCTTGGCCTTCGAGCTTGCGCGGCTGACCGCCGCCGTCGACAAGCTGTGCCTTAATAACTTGGTCGGAGTTGATGCCGCCGCTTAGCTTCTCACCGTTTTCGCGCTGCAGGTTGAGGTTCAGCCCCGGAATCATCACCATGGATGCCTGGTACTCGCCCTCGGCGCCGCCCTCCAGCTTGTAGCCAAAGGTCCACTTGCCGGCCCAGCCTTCGCCACCCTTCTTCATCGCGACGTCGACCATGCCCGGCAGGCGGTCATTGGTGGTGATCTCCACGTCGGCGCCGGCGACCTTCTTGGTATCTGGCTTCAGCTCTACCGTTTGCCCATCAGGGCCGGTGAGGGTCGGGATGATTTTGCCTTCTTCCACGCTGGTCTTCGGAACCGCGGACAAGCGGACCGGGTCGACCGAGTTATCCAGGAAGAAATCGAATTGCTCGGTGAAAGTACCTTCCTTGTTCAAGCCACCGGAGGTAGGAATGAGATTACGGAAGGCCGCGAACAATGCGGCGGGATCCTCACCGCCGTTGAAGAAAGCACCGTTCGGTTCGCCCTGGCCACAGCCCTCGCCTTCAGCCAGATCGGTGAGAAGATCCGTCTGCTCCTTCGCATCGCGCTCCGGTACGAGGCCGACGTTGAAGAGGCGGATATTGGACTGGCGGAAGGCGGAAACCGTGGAATCCGGGGTGCACAAAATGTTGCGGGCTGCTGCGTTGTCCTTGCCGGTCTCAACGCCTACGTAGGCGCCGTCGGTAAAGAAGACGATGGCCCGGCAATCGCTGCCATCATGATCGCCGAATTCCTTGAGCGCGCCCGAGTAGGCCAGTCCGTAGTCGGTTTCCAGATCGGAGGTGCGCTCCTTGTTACGGAAAGCATCAATCTCCTTGTCCAGGGCACCGGCGTTTCCGGAAACATTGGTCCAGCCGCCGTACTCGCCGGCCTCGGAGTAATAGCCGGAGCCGAATCCGGCAAGCTTGACGTTGATATCCGCGCCGGCGTCCTTGCCCAGGTTGGCCAGCTGATTGACGATGTCCTTGGTGGCATCAACACGGAAGTGGGAGCCATCGGTGGCGGGTTCGCCTTGGTAACCGATGAGGGACTGCGACTGGTCGAGCACGAACAACAGGTCCGCGGATTTCTTATCCGCGATACACGAGCTGAAGTCCGCGAGGTTCTTCTGCGAGGCTTCGGAGAGGCTGCTTTCGGAGGCCTGCGGAGCTTGTTCTGGTGGGGCTTGTTCTTGTGGTGCTTGTTCTGCTGGCGGGGCCGCTTCGGGCGCTGGTGCTTGCTCAGGCGCTGGTGCTTCTTGCGCGGAAGCTCCCAAGGAACCTGCGAAACCGCACAACAATGCGGTGCTGCTGAGAGCGAGGAGACGATTTAGTTTTCGCATTAGGCGCCCATCACCTTTCCTACGTAGAAGGCGATCTCCACCGCAGAGGCAACAACGAGTACGAAGCCGCCGATCATGACTAGGCGGTAGACCAGCGTCTGGCGCGTGTCCTCAATGTAGAAGCTCTCTGCTTGGCGCCTGGTGTTTTGCAGGGTGTACAGGCCAAGGAGCACGAAGGCGACGATGCCTGCAAGCACCCAACCGGTAATTGCCAGTCCAAAGAAGAGGCCTTGGGTCGCAGTGGAAACCAACGGCGCGGCAATCACTACGATTGCAGACAAAATGGCGGCCACACCAGCGGCGATGAGCAAAGGCCACGGGCCCTTGGTCGGCGCGGCCGGAGTGGCTGGGCGCGAACTGCGCGGGGCGCTGGGCTGTCCGCCCGGTGCGCCAAAGCCCTGGCTGCCTTGTGCGGGGCCAGCTGCGCCAAACGACGGCGCGGTGCCTCCTGCTTGATTCGGCGAACCGAAGTTAGGGGAACTCGGGAATCCGAAACCCGAGCCGGCGTTGTTGGGTCCGGTATTGGACCCGCTGCCCGCTCCGGGGTACGGACCGCCAAACTGGGGCGACGAACCAGGCGAACCAAATGTCATAATTAATGACCTTTTCTCAAATAGCGCTCCCCCGACCAAGAGCGCAGCCAGGGAAACCAAAGGGAACAAAATAGGCACAAGTGTAGCAAGCAAAAGAATGCCATATTTGAGGCCTCATTTCGCCCCTTCCTTGGGATTTGCCCTCTGCTACCTCATCGCTAGATTGATAAAGCTAGGTTTAACTGCAAATCTTTCGCTGGATCTACCTTGAGGATCATTCCCCAACCTCCCCCCCAACATGTGGGAGCATTTTCTGGTTTCTTAGACCATAAGACGACATGGCAAGATAACTGCCCATGACAGAAAAATCGGCAACCGCAACCACTTCCAGTGGCGAGAGCATCCGATTCATCCCGGTACAGTCCACTCTGTACCCGTGGCTGGTTACGGTGTTCGTCGTTACGTTCCTCATCTCCAACATCAACGCCACAAAGGGCGTCCAGCTCGGTCCGCTCATCACCGACGGCGCCTTCTTCTTATTCCCACTGGCTTATATCGCAGGCGACGTCCTGTCCGAATGCTATGGCTTCAAGTCCACGCGGCGGGCGGTCTACATCGGATTCGTCATGGCGATTCTGGCCGCGGTGTGCTTCTATATCGCGATTTGGCTGCCAGCGGCGGATTTCTATGAGGGCCAAGAGGCCTTCGCCGCTACCTTGGGCCTTGTACCGCAAATCCTCGCCGCTTCCTTGGCAGGCTACTTGGTGGGCCAGCTGCTCAACTCCTTCACGCTGACCCGTATGAAGGCAAAGTCCGGTGAACGCGGGCTCATCGGCCGTTTGGTGGCCTCAACCGTCGTGGGCGAGTTCGGCGATACTGTGTTGTTCTGCATCATCGCCGCACCAGTCATCGGCATTTCTACATTCAGCGGCTTTCTCAATTACGTAGTGGTCGGCTTCGTGTGGAAAACCCTCATCGAGGTGGTCATGCTGCCAATAACCACCGTCGTCATCAAGTGGGTTAAATCCCGCGAAGACTACGTTCCCAGCAGCTAACCCACAAATCCCCAGCCCTAGAAACCCAGCCCTAGAAACCCAGGGCTGGAACTGCAGCTTCCTGGTGAAAAGGGCGGCGTCGGCAAGCGCGAGAAAAGCCGAACAGGAGGTCTGCAGTTCCAGCCCTGGGTATTTGCGGAAAAGAGGCGGAGGGCGCATTTGCGGAAAAGGCGGAGGGCGCAGGGAGGTAGCTTACTTGCCGGCGTAGTAGCGGCCCATGAACTCGTCGCGGTAGGCCTCGTAGTAGCCGCCGTCGATGGAGGCGCGGATGTTGTCCACCAGGCGGATCATGAAGGTCAGGTTGTGCATGGTGCACAGCGTGCCGGCCAGGAATTCGTTGGCCTTGAGCAGGTGGTGGATGTACGCGCGGGAGTAGTTCTCCGAGACGTAGCCGCCGAACTCCTCGTCGATTCCTGCAAAATCGCGCTTGAAGCGCGCACCCTTCAAGTTCAAGCGGCCATCGAGCGTGTACACGCCACCGCGACGCCCCAGGCGGGTAGGCGCGACGCAATCGAAGGTATCGGCGCCGGCCTCAATCGCGGTGAACAGGTCATCGGGCTCAGAAATGCCCAGCAGGTGGCGCGGTTTATCCTCAGGAAGCTCGTCGCAGACCCAGCCCACGATGGTGCCCAGGTTCTCCTTCTCCAGCGCGCCGCCGATGCCAAAGCCGCCGAAACCGCGCTTGCCGTTTGCCTCGGCAGCCTGGGAAAGCTCCACCAAACCGCGGGTGGCTTGGCGGCGCAAATCCTCATATTGCGCGCCCTGCACCACGCCCCACAGGGATTGGCGTGGCTTTTGCGGGCCACGCTCCTCGGTCAGGCGGTGGTGTTCGTCCAAGCAACGCTGTGCCCAGCGATGGGTGCGCGCGACGGATTCCTCCTGGTAGGTACGGGTATCCACCAAAGTGGTCAGCTCGTCGAAGGCGAACATAATGTCGGCACCCAAACCATGCTGAATCTGCATGGAAACCTCTGGGGTAAAGCGGTGCTTCGAGCCGTCAATGACGGACTTGAAGTCCACGCCGTCTTCGTCGACCTGCGCCATGCGCTCCTTCTTGGCCGCGCGGATGTCCTTCTCGGTGAGGTTCGAGGTGTCCATGGCCAGGACCTTCTTGAAACCCACGCCAAGCGACATCACCTGGAATCCACCGGAATCGGTGTAGGTGGGCCCATGCCAGTTTTCAAAGGCCGCGACGCCGCCAGCCTCATCCACGATGTCGTGGCCCGGCTGCAGATAAAGGTGATAAGCGTTGGACAAGATAGCCTGCGCGCCCGTCTGCCGGATCTGCTCCGGAGTCAGGGTCTTGACCGTGGCCTTAGTGGCCACGGGAATAAAGGCTGGGGTCTGAATATCCCCGTGCGGGGTGTGAATGGTGCCGCTGCGACCATGCTTGCCAGGACCGGCCTGGTCGAGGTGCGTGCGCACGTCGAAGCTCAGGTCAGTCTCTAGCTTGGGTGCAGGAAAAGGCGGCTGTTGCTCGATCATAAGGGCTAGTTTACGTGCTGCGTCGTATCAGCAGATGCGCCGCCATGCTCACGCTCCCACTCTTCTTCCAGAGCTGTGCCTTCGATGTCGAGGGAAGGCATGACCTTGTCCATCCACTTCGGCAGCCACCAGGTGGCGCGACCCAGCAGGAACATCGTGGCGGGGACGAGGGACATGCGCACGAAGAAGGCGTCGAAAAGCACGCCTGCGGCAAGGGCGAAACCGAAGATCTGAATGAACGGCAGCGGCTGGTTAATAAACGCCACGAAGACCGAAATCATGATGATGGCTGCGGCCGTGACCACGCGCGCGCCTTCGGTAAAGCCCGCGATGGTGGCCTCGTCCACGGCGTTGTACTTGGTGCCACTGCCCTGCGGGTGGCGCGAGATATGCTCGCGCATGCGGGTAACCAGGAAGACCTGATAGTCCATGGCCAGGCCGAAGGTCACGCCGATCAAGAAGATAGGCATGAAGGAAATTAGCGGACCAGGCGCCGGGACTAGGCCAAAGAGGCCGTCCTGCCACACCAGAACCGTAAGGCCGAAGGCCGCGCCCACTGAGAGCAGGAAGCCCAAGCCAGCCACCACAGGGACCAAGACCGAGCGGAAGACTAGGAAGAGCAGCAGGATGGCCAGGCCCACCACGATGGCCAGATAAGGCAGCATGGCGGCCTCAAGGCGCTCGGTGATATCTAGCTGCACGGCGGTCAGGCCAGTCATGCCGATTTCTGCGCCAGTGACCTCGCCCAAGCGCTCATTTTCCGCACGCAGTGCCGACGCCGTGCCGACGGTCGTGGGATCCGTCGGGCCGGTGGTCGGTGTAACCATGATCTGTGCCGCGGTCTGATCAGAGTTGAGGCCAACGATCTGTGCGTGCTTCACGCCGCCTACCTGGTTAAGCTGCTGGGTCGCGTACATGAAGGAGGCGAAAGTTGCCTTCTTTTGTTGGTCTTCGCCTTCTTGACCCTGAATCAGCGGCTGGAGAGCCGGCGCGTCTGGGTTGGCTTCCTCACCGTTGACGATGACCAGGAATGGACCATTGACGCCTGCGCCGAAGCCTTCCGCCAGCAGGTCCGCGGACTTGCGCTGGGTGGTATCCGGATTTGAGCTGGTATCTGCCGGCAGCGCGAGCTCCATGTTCAGCACCGGGGCGCTCAGCGCGCCAAGACCCAACACGACCACGGCCATGACCAGGCCCGGGGCCTTCTGCACTGCGCGCACCCAGCGGTTGCCCATGGTGGCGCCCTTACGGTGCTTGCCCTTCTTGTTCGGGTTGCCGGCGATGCCGGGGATTCGACCAGCAAAGGCTTTATCGCCAGCCAGGCCAAGCAGCGCCGGCACCAGGGTCAACGCGACGAGCACCGCCATGAACACGGTGCCCGCGGCGGCCAAGCCCATGGCAGTGAGGAAGCCAATCTTGGCCACGATGAGGGCAAAGAGCGCCACAAAGACCGTGGCGCCGGCGAAGACCACGGAAGAACCTGCCGTGCCCACCGCCATGCCGGCGGCTTCGGGCCCATCCATCCGCGAGCGCTCCTGGCGGTAGCGCGACATGATAAACAGCGCATAGTCGATGCCCACGGCCAGGCCAATCATGATGGCCAGGACCGGGGTCAAGTTATTGAGCTCAATCCAGTGCGTGGCAATCATGACGCCGAGCGCGCCGAGACCCACGCCCACGACGGCCGAGATGAGCGGCATGCCCGCCGAGACCAAAGAGCCAAAGGTGAAGATGAGGACGAGGAAGGCCACGCCCAAGCCGATGATCTCCGAGGTGGAGTTGACCTTAATCTCATCGCCAAAGCCCGCGCCACCGGCCTCGACCGTTAGCCCCTTCTCGCGGCCCAGCTCCATCGCCGCGGTGACGACGTCCTTGTCTTCTTGCTCAACGGTGTAGGAGCTTTCCGCATCGAAGTCGAAGGTGGTGTAGGCGATAGTCTCATCCTCGTTGACCATCGCGAGGTTTTCCGCATCCTTGCGGGCGGTCTCTTCCGGCAGGCCCATCGAGGTGAATTGATCGATAACCTGCTGCTGCAAAGCCGGAGATACGTCGAGCGGGTTGCCCCAGCGTTGCTGGTCCTTGATGCCGAGCTCGTTGGTGATCTGATCGACCACCTGCTGGATCGCTTCCTTGTTTTGCGGGTCAGAAAGCTTCTGCCCCTCGGGGGCTTGGAAGACTAGGTTCACAGAAGGCGCGCTGGCCAGGTTGCCGCTTTCCGGGAAGAGCTCGGCGGCGCGGTGGGTAGCGTCAATCGCCGGCGTGCCCTTGATGGAGTACTCCGTAGTCATGGGCTTCATCAAGGCAATCGTGGCGCCCACGGCGGCCACAAAGATCACAAGCCATGCGATGATCACTTTCCACCTGTTGAGGAAGGACCAGCGCCCAAGACGGTACAAGAGTTTTGCCACAGGAGTTACCTTCTGTCTCGTTGATTAACTTCGCCCAGTCTAGCGGCCAGCCGCTGGCAGCTAAAACACGAAAAGCCGTGGGGCAATTACTTGCCCCACGGCTTTCGCTATGGCGGTGGCGGCGGGATTTGAACCCGCGGTTGGGGGTTACCCAACATTCGCTTTCGAGGCGAACACCTTCGGCCGCTCGGACACGCCACCGTGGTCTAGGTTACGTGTTGAAGCGCGCGGCACAAAATCCCGCCGGATTTACTTGTCCTTCAGGCCGCCAATAACCTCGTTGGCCTTGTCCTTTACGCCCTCGACAGCGTCAGAGACTTTGTCCTTAGCCTGGGAAATAACCTGGTCTGCCTTGCCCTCGTTAGCAAGATCCTCGTTGTCGGTTGCGTTTCCCGCAGCTTCCTTGGCCTTGCCTACTAGGTCGTCCTTCTTGTTTTCAAAATCACCCATGATGAGCCTCCTTTGTTTTGCGATGACCCCACCCTACACAGATTCAGCGCAGCTCGCCGAAGAAGCCGGTCAGCAGTCCGGCACATTCTTCCTCGCACACCCCGGCGCGCACTTCGGGCACGTGCAGGGAACCGGGGGCACGCAGGACATCGACAAGCGAGCCGCACGCGCCCGTCTTCGGTTCGAAAGCACCAAAGACCACGGAAGCCACGCGGGCACCCTGGATGGCCCCGGCACACATCGCGCACGGTTCGAGGGTGACCACAATTTCGCAGCCTTCTAGGCGCCAGCCATTGCCATGCTTGGCGACGGCCGCGCGAATCGCCTCCACTTCCGCATGCGCGGTGGGATCGCCGCGCTGCTCCCGGCGGTTGACGCCGGTGGAAAGCTCGTTACCGGCGGCGTCGTAAAGCACAGCGCCTACCGGGATGTCTCCCGCGGGTGTCTGGCGTGCCACCTCGAGCGCGCGGCGCATGCGCGCCTCGGCGCGGGCCAAGCCTTGGGATTTAAGCAATGATCTCTTCGAGCTCGTCGCCGAAGCCTAAATCGCCCGCGATGCGCAGGAGCATGTCGGAGGGCCAATCTTCGTCATTGTCGATGATGTAGCCCAACTGATCTTCACTGAGCCCAAGATCAGCAAAAATATCGAAGTCACCGTCGCCATAAGGATCTGGATCCTCGTCGTCGTCATCGATTTCGGGGAAGTCAAGGTCGCGCAGCTCCAGGAAGTCGGCGGCGAAATCATCCTCGTCGGCATATGTGGCGTCAGAGATCAGCATGCGCACATCTCCCGGCACCGGGCGCACAACGACAAAGTAATCATCGTCCACACACAGCAGCGCAAAGGCCGCGCCCTCGGAGCGCAGCGCGCGCACTGCGTTTATGGAGGTGTTGATGTCCTCGAAGTCGTCATCGAACTCCCGAACCACCCATTGCCCCTCATTGCGGGCAACGGTTACTGCGAAGGAGATGTTGTCATCGCTCATACCTCGTGAGATTAGTCGTGTTGTGCCAGAATTGTCACCGTGAGTTCTCAAGACGTTCAACGACCCGTATGCATCATCGGCCTCGGCCTCATTGGTGGTTCCCTGCTGCGCGACCTCGTGGCAAGCAAACACGCAGTGTATGGCTATAATCACTCGACTTCCGGTGCCCGCAGTGCCATCAAAGCGGGCTATGACGTCACCGATGACATGCCTGCGATCCTCGCACGCGCCGAGGCTGACGACGCCCTTATCGTCATCGCTACCCCCATGAATGCGGTGGACTCGGTGCTGAATCAGATCGAAGAGCATGCGCCGAGCTGCGGCATTACCGACGTGGTTTCGGTCAAGACGGAGGTCCGCGAACTCTTCCTGAAGCGTGGTATGGAAAGCCGTTACGTGGGCGGACACCCGATGGCCGGTACCCAGAACTCCGGCTGGGACCACTCCCAAATTGGCCTGTTCAAGCGCTCGGCGTGGGCAATTACTTATGACTACGCGGCGGAGTGCGAAGCCCGTGGCGAGCGCATCCCTAAGAAGTGGATTGAGACCTTCTCCGACGTTGTGCGCATGACACAGATGGTTCACGCAGAGGCCGTTCCGGTGCGCGTGGCCAACCACGATGCGGCCGTGGCCCGCATTTCTCACCTGCCGCACGTGCTGGCTGAGACCCTCGCCGTGGTGGGCGACAATGGCGGTATCCTCGCGCAGTCCTTGGCCGCGGGCTCCTTCAAGGACGGCACGCGTGTGGCGGGCACCACGCCTGAGCTCGTGCGTCAGATGTGTGAGACGAACGCGCCCGCGCTTGTCGACGCCCTCGACGAAGCCCTCCAGCTCCTCCAAGCCGCGCGCAACTCGCTCGCTGCGGAGCAGCCTTCCATCGCAGACTTGGCTGAGACCGGCTTCCGCGCCCGTACTCGTATTGAGGCGCGCTCGGGTGCCCGCAAGGAGTCTGTCTCGCCGGTGAAGATTTCCTCCCGACCGGTACTGCGCCTACACCCGGGCGGCCCGAACTGGGTGGCGCAGCTGCGCCAGTCGGAGTCCTTGGGCGGGCGCATCGAGATTTTCTAGGCTGCGCTTTTAGTCCCGGAAGGTGTCATCGCGCTGCTTCCGGGACTGTGACTCGTCTCGGCTCAGCGCGAGAATCGGCAGGCCTAAGAGGCCGAGCGCAATTCCGACGGGCAAAAGCCATAGCATCCCCGACGCCAGCCAGAGAACCGCACCGAGAATGGCGCCGGCGATGAGACAGGATGCAAGCTTCTGGTTCATGGAATCTAGGGTACGGGGGCGTCGGAAAGCATGTGCGATCGGCCTAACTGACAACGAAGCCTACAGTTTTGGGGGTGTCGCGGCTTTCGTTGGCAAAAATGCAGCTTTCCCCGGTAGCCGGTGGCCCCACCTCTTGTTAAGCTGAGCGCAGCATCAACGGGGGGAAACGATGAATGCACTACTTGTTCGGGGGCTAAGTAGGTCCCAACTTGTCACGCGTCTGCGGCGTGGGGACATCACCAAAATTGCGCGCGGTATCTACGTGTGGGGAGCTCCGACGCCGCTGGAGGTTCTGCAAGCGGTCCAAGAATACAAAGCTACTGTGATCGCCGCCGGTCGCACCGCGGCACAGCTCTATTTAGGCCATGAGCTGACGACTCCGCTGGAGCTGCGCGGACCTGCACGCTTGCCGACGTCGCCTTTCTACTCACTGCGCCGCACTAAGCAAAACGCCTATCGGATGATCGATGGCATCCGGGTGTCCAATCCGCTTCTCGCCATCGAGCGGCTCGACGCCGCCCTGGCGGTGGAGCTGTGCGAGGCCCTCTACTCGACGAAGGAAGGCAGGGAGGCCATCGAGCGGGACCGAGCGGAGTTTCGCCGACTGTCGGCGCACGCGCAGAAGGTACTTACGCAAGCTGCACTGTTTACCGACTCTTCTGCGGAGATACTAGTCATCCGCGCTTTGAAGGCGCGCGGGCTGAAGGTGGAGAGCAACTATCTCATTGGGGCGTATCGGTGGGACATTGTCTTGCCGGACTACAAGATTGCGATTGAGATAAACGGTCTGCAATTCCACTCGGCGCTCACGCCGTGGATTAGGGACCACTGGAAGAACAACGAGGCCGTCCTGCGGGGCTGGCGCACGTTGCGCTATACCGGCCATTGCGTGAAATACCATCTGAACTACATCGTGGAGCAGATTTGTACTGCTAATCAGCCCGCCTGGGAGAGGCGCTACTACCGCGGAGTGCGCAGCTGGCACCGCGCGTTGGGTCCGGCGCCGTGGGAGGGAGCTCTGGAGCCGCCGCCCGAGCCGGACTGGGTGAGAGACATCGACTTTTCTCAGCAGGAGCCGCAGTAAGCGGGCTGTCTGTGGCTTTCGCGGCGGCTAGGGCTTTGGCTGCGGCTCGGATCTGCATAACTGACAACAAAGCCCTTCACTTGGCCTCCACGAGCGCTCTCGTTGGCAACTACGCAGATCCTAGGTGACATCCACGGGTGAAAGCCGAGGGCTAAGCAACCGGTAAGTGACCCTAGAAATATAGGCACACCGTGAAACGAAGAAACCCCTAGCCTGTTTAGCAAGCTAGGGTTAAATTTTGTGCGCCCGGAGGGATTCGAACCCCCAACCTTCTGATCCGTAGTCAGATGCTCTATCCGTTGAGCTACGGGCGCAGTCCGTTGGCGTTGAGCGTTAAGCGCTCTCTGCAACGTGGATTAACTATAGTGCTGTTGCCCAGAAGCAGCAAATCGCCAGGCCACAATACGTTTTTACGCATTGTTAGCCTGGCGTTCGGCACCGGATAGGTGCCTTGCCCGCACGCAGCAGACAGTGTTTACAGCACCAAGCCGAAGACCGGCACGGCCAGCAGGTAGACCGTCAGCGTAATGAGCACACAGCCAATGAGGTTGAGGCCAACGCCACCCTTGATCATGTCGCCAATCTTGACGTAGCCAGAGCCGTACGCAATCGCGTTCGGCGGGGTCGCAACCGGGAGCATGAACGCGCAGGTAGCCGCGAGAGCAACCGGGATGGTCAGCAACAGGATGTTGATTTCCCCGTTGGTAGTCAGGCCAATACCCACGGCCACACCGCCCATAATCGGCAAGAAGGTAGCCGCCGTTGCGGTGTTGGAGGTAATCTCCGTCAGGAAGAGGACGAGCAGGGCGACCGCCGCGATGAGCAGGATGGTCGGCAAGCCGCCCAGGCCCTTGGCCATCTCACCAATCCACAGGGAGAGACCGGAGTTGTTAAACATCGCCGACAAGGACAGGCCACCGCCGAAGAGAAGCAGCACGTCCCATGGCATCTCGTTGGCAGTCTTCCAATCCAGCAAGCGCACGCCGGTCTTAGCGTCGGCAGGGATAGCAAATAGCAGCAGGCCGGCCGCGATGCCGACGATGGCGTCGTCGTAGTTGGAGTCCTCGCCCACTAGGAACGGGACGGCAACCCAAGAGATCGCAGCACCCAAGAAGATGATCCCGGTGAGAATCTGGGGCATGGTCCACGGACCGAGAGCCGCGATTTCCTTGTCGATGAGCTCCTTACCACCAGGAATACGATCCATCTCCGGCTTGAAGATAGTGATCAGCATGAACCAGGCGACAAACAGGAAGATGATAGCCAGCGGCATACCGACAATCATCCACTTGCCGAAGCCCAGCACGATGTCATGAGATTCCTTCATATAGCCAGCCAGCAGGGCGTTCGGCGGGGTACCAATGAGCGTGCCAAGCGAGCCGATGGAAGCCGAGTAAGCAATACCCAGCATCAGGGCCGTTGCGAACTTCTTCTGGTTCTTCATGCCACCAACCGTCTCAGCAGTCAGCGCCAGCACGGAGGTACCAATCGGCAGCATGACCACTGCGGTAGCGGTATTAGAGACCCACATGGACAAAAAGCCCGTGGCCAGCATGAAGCCCAAAATCAGGCGCTTGGGCGAGGTGCCCACAACCTTCACCACGGCCAGCGCCATACGGCGGTGCAGGTTCCAGCGCTGCAGAGCCAGCGCGATGAGGAAGCCGCCCATAAAAAGAAAGATGGTCGCCGATGCATAAGGCGCACCGACCTCTTTAATCGTGCCCACACCAGCCAGCGGGAAAATAACGAGCGGGAGCAGAGCGGTCGCTGCAAGCGGAATCGCCTCGGTCATCCACCACACACCCATCAGGATGGTCACGGCCGCAACCGCGCGAATGGCCCCGTAAGAGTACTCCTCTTCTGGGTCAGCGCCGGAAGACTGCAGAACAGTCTCCACTGCATTGGATGGGAAGAGGAACCACACCAGCGCAGCCAGGGCTACGCCAAGGAAAAGGCCAATCACCATGCGGCGCCATTCGCTCTGCTTTACGCCGCGGTCGTCTTCACCTTCTACATGTGCTGTCGATTCGTGTGTATGCGGTGTTGTCATACAGTTCTCCCTGGTTTATCCTCGGCTTGGGGTGTGCAACGGGGCGTTTCGCAGCGGAAAATAAATACCCACGTTCGCGAAAACCATACAACTTGGACCAACGCAAAACTAGGAAATCGTTTTTATTTACCCCCACTGTTTATGAAAAATCGACTAGCCTACCCCCTCGGGTCCACTAGACAACGTTGCAACAGTTCAGCTTTGCAAGGAAATGGTGCTACCCCCACCGAGTCCTACAATGGCCAAGAGCGCGAGCAAAGACACGGCCAAGGCAAGGCCAGCGAGAGCCGCGGCGCCGGGAAGTGGAGTGCGGGAGGCGAGGGCGGCGTCGTAAAGCGCGGCGCGTCGATGTACCCGCCAACCCAACCATGCGCACACCAGGCCACCGCCCACGTAGGCCGCCAGTTCCGCGTTTGACCAGGGAATTTCACTGCGCAGCACCACCAACGCCACCAACGCGAAAGCCAACAGCGTGCGCTGCCAGGACAGGCGCGTGCGCTCGGGCTGCAATCCGACGTCGTACATCTAAGACATCAACTGACCTGCGAGGATGAGCGCGCCCACCATGATGACGAGCCCCACGAGCACCGGCATGGCAAGGTTCGCGGGCAGGGGCTTTTCTTGACGCATTGCGCTTTCCGACGCCCTCCAGTGCGCCCACGCCACACCCGGCAACACCATGGCGGTGAGCAGCATGAGCACGGAAATGACGGTGGTCAGCATCCCGTGAATAGGCAATTCGAAAGCCTGCAGCGCCACGCCACCCGCGATGAACGCCAAGGCGGTGCGAATCCAGGCCAGGAAGGTGCGTTCGTTGGCCATGCTGAAGCGCGGATCAGGTTCGCTGCCGCGCGAGTAAACGGAGCGCGGGAAACGCTTATCTGGTGCGGACATCGTTATTTCACAGCCTCCTGCCACCCAGCCGGGCGCTGTGCCTTGGGCATGCCTTTGACCACTGCCATGTAGGACTCCTGCACGAGCTCAGTGATGAGCTGCTCCGTAATGGAAGGGCCAGGAAATACCGTGTACCAGTGCTTTTTGTTCATGTGATAGGCCGGACCGATGTCGGCGTAGCCCTCCTGCAGCGCGGCGACGTCCTCCGGCGGCGCCTTAAGAATGAGCACGCGCTGGCCTTTGTATTCGCTGGCCAACATGAACCACTTGCCACCCACCCGCCATGCGTGCCAGCCCTCGACGAAGCGATAGGATTCGGCGTCGGCAAGCGCGAGTGCGGCGTGATCGGCAGCTGTGTGGAGTGCTTCAGCTTCCATTGACTTCCTTCGTTTAGTCGGCCTTCCGATGGCCCCGACAAGCTTAATCGCTGAACGGTTACTCGCTAGGACGCAACTGACTACGTGGGGCACAGACTTTGACGTTTAATTAGGGGCCCTATTACTGGTACGAATACCTTTTGGATGGCGGGAATACCGCCAGGCGGGCGATTAACCGGCTGGAAGCTACTTAGCCTCGGAGAACTTCTCTAAGGCTGCGGGGCTTCCGGCGATGACGATGAGGTCCGTGGGCGAGAGTTCTAAGCCTTTCTCAATCGGCATCCAGGCACCCTGATCGCGGCGCACGGACACCAGCTGGACGTGGTGCTTCTTCCAGATGGCTTGCGGGTCGAGCGGGGTTCGTACCACGTCGGAGGGGGCCGTGAGCTTAGTGACGCCGTAGCCGTTGGCGATCTCCGCAAAGTCCTCGAACTTGCCGCCCAGCAGGTGGGCGATACGGCGTCCGGTATCGCGCTCAGGGCGGATGACGTGATGCACGCCGAGCTGCTGCAGGATGCGCGCGTGGGCGTCGGAGTCTGCTTTGGCCCAGATGTCCTTGATGCCCAGCTCAACCAGGTTGGAGGCTGTCAGAATGGAATCCTCCAAGTGGGAGCCGATGGCCAAGACCACGCGCTCGACCTCGGCTACACCCAGCTGGCGGAGAACCTCGGCGTCGGTTGTGTCAGCTTGGACAACCTCGGTGAGAATCGGCGAGTAGTCGCGTACGAACTTTTCTGAGGTATCGATTCCCAGGACCTCCACGCCGTGATCCATGAGCTCACAGGCGAGGGAGAAACCAAAGCGTCCCAAGCCGATGACCACCACAGCAGGAATGTCGATGGACTGCTTTTCGCGACGCAAAGCGTCAAAAATGTTAGCCAATGAACGGCCTTTCTACTGGGTAGCGGTAGTGACGAGTGATGGTGCGGGCGGCCAGGGAGGCCACCAGCGTGGTGGGGCCGACGCGTCCCAAGTACATGATGCAACACAGAATAATCTGCGAGGGCGCGGTGAGGTTGGCCGTGATTCCGGTGGAAAGACCCACGGTTGCGAACGCCGAGAGCACCTCGAATGTGATTTGGTCCGTGGAGAACTGCGGGTTGAGCACCACCAAGCTGGCCACGCCGAACATGACGACGCCCACGCCCGCGATGGTCAGCGCTAGCGCTTGGCGGGTCACTGCGTGCGGCAGCCGTCTCTTGCCGATGGTGGTGTCCTCGCGGCCCAGAAACTCTGCCGCCATTCCCGCAGCGAGCACGCAGGCGGTGGTCACCTTCACGCCGCCCGCGGTACCCGCGGAGCCGCCGCCGATGAACATCAAGATATCGGAAAACATGAGCGTAATGGTGTGCGCGTCCGCGTAGTCGATGGCGTTGAAGCCCGCAGTACGCGGTGAGGCGCTCATGAAGAAGCCGTTGAGTAGCTTGGTTCCCAGGCTCATGTCTTTGAGCACGCCGTTCCACTCAGCAACGAGGAAGAACGCCATACCGCCGAGGAGCAACATGGCCGTGGCCACGAATGTCATTCGGGCAGTGATAGACATGTGGTGCACACGCGGGGCGTCACCCCGCACTGACAACCGCACCCGGCCGCGGATGCGGCGTGCGATTTCCGCCAACATCGGGTAGCCCAAGCCACCGGTTATCAGGGCGAAGGCCAAGGGCAAAAGGATCCAGGCATCGGTACTGAACCCGATCATGTTGTCCGAATAGGTACTGAAGCCAGCGTTGTTGAAGGCCGAGATCGCATGGAAGATACCCTCCCACACCGCACGTGGGCCTGACACTCCGTGCTCTAGGTGAAGCCTCATTCCAACGACGATGGCAACCACGGCCTCACACACGAAGGTGGCCAAAAACGTAAAACGCAGCGTGCGACGAATACCTCCGTCAACGGGGCGGCCCTCCGCTGCCGTGGAGCGCCGCGCCTTCAGGCTGATACGCCCCGTCAGCAGCATGCCGGACAAGGAGGCCAGGGACATGATTCCCAAGCCACCAAGTTGAATCAGCGTGATGATGACAACCTGCCCAAAGGAGGTCCAGTATGTGCCGGTGTCTTGAACGATAAGCCCAGTCAGGGACACCGCCGACGTCGCCGTGAACAGCGCATGCAGCGGCGGAGTCCACTGCGGGCCGGCCGTGGAAATCGGCAGCATAAGAAGGAACGTGCCGAGCAAGATAAGCAGTAAAAAGCCCAAAGCTGTCACGCGTGCAGGTCCAAAGATGCGGCTTCGGTTCTGCGAAGAACTACGTTTCACAAATAGGGATAGTAGACCTGTTCGGGCGATTCACCACTTTTATAAATGAATAATTTTTCTTGAAGGCTCGGCACGCCGCGGGTACACAGGGGACATGAGTACTTTTGCACTTGAGAACCCAAACACCGGCGTCTCCGAGGAGACCTTCGACCGCATCAATGACTCTAACCGTGACGCGATCCTGGACCGCTCCACGGAAGCCTTCAAGAGCTGGTCCCGCACCTCAATCGAGGAGCGTGCAGCCATCCTCTTCCGCACTGCGGAACTCTATGAAGAAAACGCAGACAAGCTAGCCGAGCACATCGGCCGTGAGATGGGTAAGCTCACACGCTGGGCAAAGGGCGAGATTCAAATCGTCGCTGACATCTACCGCTGGTACGCCGAGCACGCCCACGAGCTGCTCGCGCCCGAGTACTTGGCGGCCCAGGGCGCGCAAAAGACTGTTGTTCGAAAGGAGCCGCTCGGCCCGCTGCTGGGCGTTATGCCATGGAACTTCCCGTACTACCAGGTTGCCCGCTTCGCGGCGCCGAACCTTTTGCTGGGTAACACCATCGTGCTCAAGCACGCTTCCATCTGCCCGCTGTCTTCCCAGGCCTGCCAGGATCTCCTGGAAGAGGCGGGTCTGCCGAAGGACGCTTTCATCAACATCTACGCTTCCGGCTCCCAGATGGATGCCTTCGTGGCGGACAAGCGCATCAAGGGCGTTTCCCTCACCGGCTCTGAAGCAGCCGGCGCTGCGGTGGCAAAGACCGCGGGTGAGAACTACAAGAAGTCCGTGCTGGAGCTCGGCGGCAACGACCCATTCATCATCATCGATGACAAGAAGCTCGAGTGGACCCTCGATCAGTTCGTACCAATCCGCATGTACAACACCGGCCAGGCCTGCAACGCCCCAAAGCGCCTGATTGTGTTGGAAGATTTCTACGATCGCACCCTCGACTACCTTGTGGAGAAGATCGGCAACCTCAAGGTCGGCCCATACGACGACGAGAATGCCGACATCGGCCCACTGTCCTCCATCGGTGCCCGCGACGAAATCATCGAGCGCCTCGACAAGGCTGTTGCCGATGGCACCGCCACCGTCCGTGTGGGTGGCAAGAAGGTAGACCGCGACGGCGCCTACATGGAGCCAACGCTGCTTAGCGACGTCGATCCTTCCGCCGAGATCGCCTGCAACGAGATCTTCGGCCCAGTCGCAGTCATCTACAAGGCAAAGGACATCGACGAGGCCATCGCAATTGCCAACAACTCTGACTATGGCCTCTCCAGCTCCGTGTGGGGTTCCGACCTCGACAAAGCCTTCGAGGTGGCGCAGCAGCTTAACGACGGCATGACCTTCGTCAACGAGGCTTCCGTCACCGCTGCCGGCCTCCCGTTCGGCGGCATTAACCGCTCCGGCTACGGCCGCGAGCTCGAGCGCTGGGGCGTGGGCGAGTTCGTCAACGAGCACCTCTACCGCATCAGCGGCCAGGACGACGCGGGCCTCTCCCCGGCGATGTAAGTACTCGAGCCCGCTCTTCCGAAGCCGCACCCCGTCCTGCCAGCTCATCACTGGTGGGGCGGGGTTCGCCTTTTACTGCGGCCACAAATGGTGAGGTCACCCCGTAACCACTGCGGTTCGTGTTAAGCGCTGTGATTATTGTTGGGTGACCTCACCATCTACTCCTCACCGTCTAGACCTCACCACCTAGCGGCAACCACGGTGCAGCACAAGGACGCCTCTAAGAAACGGTGGCACAGCCGTATCGCCGCACGCGCTAACCCGCCTGGTTGACTACCTTCCCCTATCCGATTCCCATGCAGAGAGCAACAACGACAAAGAATCAGCGTTATCGAGCTCCAGGCTCAGCGGCGGCAATAACCGCACAGCCCCACAATGGGGACTTAAGCAAAAAGTCTCGAGACAGCGCGTAAACGATGTCTCGAGACTTCTCAAGTGGCGGAGACGAGAGGATTTGAACCTCCGGACCTGCGCAAGCAAGTCAACTCCTTAGCAGGGAGCCCCATTCGGCCACTCTGGCACGTCTCCAGCGATTCGCGATGAATCTTCGCTTACTTTACCCGAGCCCCTCCACGCGTGCCAAACAGCCCCCTCACTACCGTCTAACTGCTTAAGTTATAACGACGATTAAGCGCCGCATGCAGCTTCAATGCCATATACAAAGCGGCACAGCGCCAGCCATCTTCGAGGGCAGCCGAGCCCAGAATCTCACGGACGCGGTCTAGGCGATAATGCAAAGTAGCACGGTGAATATAGAGCGCGGCGGCTGTGTCATTGACGTTGCGAGAATGCTCGAAATAGCAAAGCAGGCTTTCCCAGTAGCTATTGCGCTTGGCGTCTAAAAGCAGCGCGGCATCGGGGCTCAGCGCGCGCACGGTAGCCGGACTCAGATCCCATCCCAACAGCGCGCGCCAGGCGCCAGCCACAGCCCAGTCCATCGCAGGTTGCCCGGTCAGCCGCGCAACGTCGGCCATGAAACGAGCCCGACGCGCAGTGGGCGCACTGCCCCGCGCACCAATCTGCGTTCCCGCCGTAAGGGCCGCGGAAGCAACCTCCTCAATCAACGTTTTCGTGTCTTGCTCGTCGCGCGGGGATTCCACGATGATGAGCGAATCGTGCAAGTCCAGGGCTAGAAACGGACGCCGCCGCAGCGGACGGGCGAGCTCCATCGACAGCTGGACCAAGTCACCGTCTACGTCGATACGATGAATGAGCACTTCCCCATCACGCGGCAAAAGGTCGCGCTCGCGGGCTATGGCCAGCGCACTTTCATCACCCGCAACGATGTCACGGGCTAAATCACCAAGCTGCTGCGCACGAGTGGCCAGATAAGCATCGCGCTCGTCTACCAACTTGGTCAGCGTGCTCAGTTGCGGAGAAACGGTGGCAAGAGCGGCGTCGGAAAGCGCGTGCTCATCAATGATCCACACGTGCCCTACCAGTTCAGGGCCGTGGCGCAACGGAATAACCACGCGCGGGAGCATGTCATATTCCGCATTCGCCGGCAGGCGCACCGGGGCAGAAGATTCCTGAATGCCATAACTGAGCATCCACGGGATCGGCTCCGGCGGCGGGGTGCGCTCCAGAATCGAAGCCACGCGGTGACTATCCACGGCGCCCAACTGCGCGCTTGCCGCAATCACGTTGATAGAGGGAGTGGTTACCTCCACCGAGCATTGCAACTGCCGCGCGATGTCATCGGCTAGCTCTTGAATCCGTGCCAGGTTCGGCACCGTCGGTTTCGACATATGTCAAAGATATTTCTCTATGTTGACTAATGACAACAAAAATGTGACCTACGATAATCGGAAAAGCACGTTTTATCGCTAACAAAAGAAAGGGCTCGCAATGCAGACCACCGTCGGCGAATTTATCCTCGACCGCCTCAAGGCCATCGGCATCTCCGAGATCATCGGAGTTCCCGGCGACTTCAACTTGAGCTTCCTCGAGCAGATCGACGAGGCCGAGGGCATCCGCTTCGTTGGCGCCTGCAACGAGCTCAATGCGGCCTACGCCGCTGATGGTTACGCCCGCCAGCGCGGCGTCGGCTGTCTGCTCACCACCTACGGCGTGGGCGAGCTCTCCGCGCTAAACGGCATCGCCGGCGCCCGCGCTGAGCACGTCCCACTCGTTTCCATCGCCGGCGCTCCGCCGCAGTACGCCACCGAGTTCCGCTGGAACCTGCACCACACGCTTGCCGACGGCGACTTTGCCAACATGCTCGATGCCATCGCACCGTTTACCGAGGTAGCCACCCGCGTTTCCCCGATGAACGTGGTCGAGGAATTCGACCGGGCCCTGCACACCTGCCTGCGTGAGAAGCGCCCAGTGCACATTCAGATCCCTTCCGACATCACCCACTTGACCATCGAGGTCCCGGATACGCCTTTCTCCACCGAGCTGGCTTCCTCCGACAAGGAGCGCCTCGAGGCTGCGGCCGATCGCGTGCTGGAGCGCCTCGCTGCTGCTAAGGACCCGATCATCCTCATCGATCAGGACACTAACCGCCACGGCTTCGCCGACAAGTTCCGCGCCATCATCGACAAGGCCCAGCTGCCCTACTCGCAGCTTTCCTCCGGCAAGGCCATCCTCTCCGAGCGCGACCCGCTGTTCATCGGCACCTACAACGGCGCGGCTTCTGCCCCGGGCGTGCAGGATCGCATCGAGAACTCCGACTTCCTAGTCACCACCAACCCTCGCTTCATCGAGGTCAACTCCGGTTCCTTCACCCACGATCTCGACAACGCGCACGTGTTCAACTTCGGCGATCAGCACCTCAACGCTGACGGCGAGTACTTCGTAGGAATTAACACGCTGGAGCTTCTCGACGTCCTGCTCGAGCGCATCCCTGCCAAGAAGCCGACCGGCGGCGAGAAGTTCGTTCCGGAGGCCTTCGAGGTGGAAGCCGACGCCGCCCTGACGCAGGCTCGCATCTGGCAGCAGATGCTGGGATTCATCCAGGAAGACGACGTTGTTATCGCTGAAGCGGGCACCTCCAACATTGGCCTGGGCCCGCAACGCATGCCTGAAGGCGTGCAGTACATCAACTCCACCATCTGGGGCTCCATCGGCTTTACCCTACCGGCAGTACTCGGCTCCCAGCTGGCCAACCCAGAGCGCCGCCACGTGCTCTTCATCGGTGACGGTTCCTTCCAGCTGACCGCCCAAGAGCTGTCCACCATCCTGCGCCAGGAGCTCAAGCCCATCATCGTTCTGGTCAACAACGATGGCTACACCATCGAGCGCTTCATCCTCGGCATGGAGCAGGAGTACAACGAGATCCAGAACTGGAACTACAACGAACTGCCGAAGGTCTTCAAGGCGGACACCACCATGGAGTCCTACTCCGCCAAGACCGAGGGGGAACTCAAGGACGCTCTGGAAGACATCGCCGCTCACCCAGAACGCGGGGCATTCCTCGAGGTGCACCTCGATCCATTCGATGCGCCGAAGGGCCTGCAGGCTTTCGGCCCGCTAACCGCAGACTTCGATTTCGGCCCCCGCGGCCCGCGCAACGCTTAAGGTAGTACCCATGATTCGCCCAGACCTTTCTTCGCTGCCCGTCTATGTTCCGGGCGCACGCAACGAAATCGCACTAAAGCTCTCCTCCAACGAAGCCACTCAACCGCCACTCCCCGAGGCCCTCAAGGCCATGGAAGCCGCAGCTGCCGACGCCAACCGTTACCCAGACATGGGCGCCATCGAGCTGCGCAGCGCCCTTGCTGAGCACCTCGGCGTGACCTTGGAGCAGGTTGCTGTGGGCACCGGCTCCTCGGCTATCTGCCAGCAGCTGGTGCAGATTACGTGCCTGCCTGGCGATGAGGTGGTCTTCCCATGGCGTTCCTTCGAGGCCTACCCGATCTTTGCGCAGGTAGTGGGCGCTACTCCGGTGGCGGTTCCGCTCAACGCTGAGCACCGCGTGGACCTGCCCGCCATGGCACAGGCAGTCACGGACAAGACCAAGGTCATCTTCGTGTGCAACCCAAACAACCCCACGGGTTCCATCATCACCAAGAAGGAATTCGACGAGTTCCTCGCCGCAGTGCCGGAAGACATCATCGTGGCCCTCGACGAGGCCTACATCGAGTACAACCGCAACGACTCCGTGCCGCTGGCCACCGAATACATCAAGACGCACGCCAACGTCGTCGGCCTGCGCACGTTCTCCAAGGCTTATGGCCTGGCAGGTGTGCGCGTGGGCTACGCCTTCGGCTCCCAGGAGATCATCGAGGCCCTCAACAAGGTAGCCATCCCGTTCTCCGTGAACGCCGTGGCTCAGGCTGGTGCCGTGTACTCCCTGGCAGCGCAGGATTCGCTGCAGGAGCGCACCGACGAGGCAGTGCGCGAGCGCGACCGCCTCACCGAGCGCTTCGCCGAGTTCGGCGTCCCAGCTTCTGAGGCGAACCACATCTGGTTCCCTGCTTCAAACATCGAGCAGCTGGGCACCCCGCAGGAGGTCGCGGCCAAGCTCGCAGAGCAGGGTGTCCTCGTGCGCGCGTTCCCGGAGGGCATCCGCATCTCCATCACCACCGCCGAGGAGACCGAGGTTCTGCTGAAGGCCTGGGAGGCTGCCTTCTAAAACGAAGCAGGCCTTTAAGCTCTAGCCGCCAGCAAACGGCGGCAACACATCGACGCGCGTCGCGCCCTCTAGGGTGGCGGCGCGCTCGGCGTTTTTGCCATCGACCAGGAAGGTACAGCGCTCGAGGACCTCGCCCAGGCCCATTCCAGCTTCGGTGGTCCCGGTGTGCGTGGTGGCCAGTTCGTTGAGGAGCTCGCCGAGAGTCGCGGGGGCGTCGACAAGCTCATGGCTCACGCCGGCCGCAGCGCGTGCGGCAGCGAAATAGTGAATTTCAACCATGTCTGCCACTATGCCAGTTTTTGCATCAAAAGTGCCGTTAAAATTGGAGAGGTTAACCAGACACATAAGGAGAGGCACGCCAGCATGCGCAGTTACGAAGAACACCTAGCAGCTATCCGTGGAGCACTACCTACACCGACGGTGGTGACCCGCTCCCTGCTGGAAGTTGACGGTCTCATCCTCGCCCGCACCATCACCGCAGCTTATGACATGCCGCGCTTCGACAACTCGCAGATGGATGGCTACGCCATTACCTCCACCACCGGCGGCACCTTCACCGTCGGCGCCACCGTGGCAGCCGGTGCTGTGCCAGGTTCCGCCCGCGATGGCATCGCAACACCCATCATGACCGGCGCGAAGGTACCCGAGGGAACCGTCACCATCGTGCCCGTCGAGCAGTGCGAGCCGCCGCAGTTCCCGCGCGAGGGCGAAACCGTGACCATCCCCGCAGCCCCTGAGGGCCAGTTCATTCGCCTTGCAGGTTCCGACATCGCCGCGGGCAAGGTCCTCGTCGAGGAAGGCACCCGCCTGACCCCGGCCGCCATCGGCACGCTGGCCTCCCAGGGCATCACCGAGGTCGAGGTCTACGCGCCTGCCCGCATCGTCGTGTGCACCGGCGGCGCGGAAATCGGCGGCCAGGGCGCGGCCAGCATCCCGGACGCAAACGCCCCGATGATCGCCGCGTTGTGCCGCGAGTACGGCATCGAGGTTGTGGCCTTTATCCGCACCAACGACGACCCAGGAATCCTCCGCTCCGATCTCGAAGGCGTGGTTCGCGTCTACCAGCCCGATGCCATCGTCACCTCTGGCGGTGTGTCCCACGGCAAGTTCGAGGTGGTGCGCCAGGTCTTCGAGGAGGATGGCTGGTTCGGTCACGTGGCTCAGCAGCCCGGCGGCCCGCAGGGATTGGCCAAGCTTGGCGACGTCCCCGTCATTTGCCTGCCCGGCAACCCCGTGTCCACGTTGGTCAGCTTCCGCGTCTACCTCGGCCCGGCGTTGGGTCGCTCCCGCGCGGCACACACCGCGCAGGTCACCGTTCCTGTCACCGGCTTGGAGGGCCGCGATCAGTTCCGCCGCGGCATCGTGGACTACGAGAATGGCATCGCCACCGCGGAGCTCTTCAGTGGCACCGGGTCGCACCTGTTGTCCCAGGCCATGAGCGCCAACGCCCTCATCCGTATCCCGGCTGGCGCGCAGTTGCAGCCAGGCGACGTCGTCGAGGTAATCCCGTTCTAATGGCCCGCCGCGCAGTAGTAATTGTGGCCTCCACCCGCGCAGCCGCGGGCATCTACGAGGACCGTTCCGGCCCCATCGCGGTGGAATTCCTGCGCCGCATGGGTTTCGATACGCCCAACGCACTCATCGTCCCCGATGCGGAGATCGACGAAGCCTTGAACACGGTCTTCGCGGAGGGCCCCTCGGTGATTCTTACTTCCGGCGGCACGGGCATTTCGCCTGACGACGCCACTGTCGAGGCCGTCTCCGCGCACCTAACCAAGGAGCTGCCAGGGATTGCGCACGCGTTTTACGCGGCGTCGGCAAGCGTGCCCACTGCTGCGCTCTCGCGTACAGTCGCTGGCGTCAACGCCCGTACCTTTGCCATGGCTTTGCCTGGCTCAACGGGCGGCGTGAAGGATGGCTGCAAGGTGTTGAAGCCCTTGTTGCCGCACATCATCGACCAGTTGGAAGGAAAGCATGAGCACTGATCCTTCGTATGTCAGCGCCGATACCGGAAAGGTTCTCGGGGCTTTCATGACCGCGGAACCGATCGAATACCCAGAGGTGGCCACCGCCGCGATGGGTGCGGTGGTTGCTTTCGAGGGAATCGTGCGCAATCACGACGGCGGCCGCGGCGGCGTGGAGCTGCTTACGTATACGGCACATCCTTCGGCCGATGCGGAGATCGCGCGCGTGGCAGATGAGGTCATCGCCGCGCACCCCAAGGCCCGTTTGTGGTGTGCGCATCGCACGGGTGACCTGCACGTTGGCGACGCCGCCTTCGTGGTCATCGCCGCCGCGGCACACCGCCACGACGCATTCGCTGCTGCTGCGGAATGCGCCGACCGCGTGAAAGCGGAGGTTCCCATCTGGAAGGAACAGCGCCACGCGGACGGTTTTAGCAATTGGGTGGGGCTGGAATGAGCATTCGTTACGCGCGCCAGGAAGCACTGTGGGGTGAAGAAGGCCAGGCCAAGCTGGCCCGTTCCACCGTTGCGGTGATTGGTGCCGGCGGGCTTGGCTCGCCTGCCCTGCTCTACCTCGCGGGCGCAGGCGTGGGGCGCATCCTGCTTTTCGACGACGACGTGGTCTCCCTTTCCAACCTGCAGCGCCAAGTCATCCACGGTATGGACGACATTGGTGGCCCGAAGACCGTCTCCGCGGCGGAGACCCTCCACGCGCTTAACCCTGATGTGCGGGTCATTCAGCACCCGCGCCTGGAATCGGCGACGGCCCTGAAACAACTAGCTGAGGCCGACATCCTCCTTGACGGCACCGACAACTTTGAGGCCCGCTACCTGTGCTCGTGGGCCTGCCACGAGCTGGGCATCCCGCACGTCTGGGCCTCGATTTTGGGATTCGATGCGCAGCTTTCCGTCTTCTGGTCTGGGCACGGTCCGGTCTACGAGGACATCTTTCCCACTGCCCCGGCACCCGGCTCTGTGCCGTCGTGCTCCCAAGCCGGCGTGCTGGGCCCAGTCGTGGGCACGGTGGGTTCTGCCATGGCATTGGAGGCACTCAAGTACCTCACGGGCACGGGTTCCCTGCTCATGGGCAAGATCGGCTACTACGATGCGCTTTCCGGCACGTGGGAGTACATCCCCGTCGTATCCAGCGGCGCGGTGCCTTCGCAGCCTGCCGACGCCCCCGAGGTCCGGGAGATCCCTTCCGGTTACCGCATCATCGATGTGCGCACCGCTAAAGAGCGCGCGGAGCACTCCATTCCCGGCTCCGAGCACTTCCTTTTGGACCGCATCCTGGCGGGTGAGAACCCGCAGCTCGGCCATTACGAGCCTGCCATCATCTACTGCGCCGGCGGCATCCGCTCCGCCCAGGCAGTCGCGGCCCTGCGCGAGCGCGGCTACACGCAGGCCTTCTCCCTGCGCGGCGGCATCAATGCCTGGCTCGAGCAGAATACCGCGTAGGCAGCCCATATTAAGGAAACCGAAGACAATCCACGGCGTATGTACCTCTGTGTGTATTTAGCGTGCCTGAATCACCAGGTTTCTGGCCGCTATTTACATATAGCGGTACATGAAACCACGCGTGGCGATGCGAAGCGCGAAAAAGTCTCGAGACACCATCCACAGGAACGATGTCTCGAGACTTCACACGGCGGAGACGGCGGGATTTGAACCCGCGGTGGTTTGACCCACGCTGGTTTTCAAGACCAGTGCATTCGGCCGCTCTGCCACGTCTCCTTGTCTTGCGACTCACTTAGCCTACTAAACCCACCAAGCGAGTTCACATTCCCCCACCCAGTTCTCCACCCACGCACGGTCTACTTTTCGTTAAGCTCGGTGAACATGAAAGCTATCGTGCAAACCAACCCTGAGGATCCGGGCGCGCTGGAGCTAGGCGTCGTCGAAAAGCCACTGCTCTATCCCGGGGAGGTGCTCGTCAAAGTCCACGCTGCCGGCGTTAACCGAGCAGACCTGCTGCAGGCCCGCGGCCACTACCCGCCGCCACCTGGCGCATCGGAGACGATCGGCCTTGAGGTCGCCGGTGAAATCGTCGATGCCAACGGCACCGAGTGGACCGAAGGCACCCAGATTGGAGCACTTCTCGCGGGCGGCGGTTACGCCGAGTACGTTGCGGTTCCCGTCGGCCAGCTCCTTCCGATTCCCAAAGGCTTCTCACTCACCGACACCGCATCTGTCATCGAGGTCGCGTGCACCGTGTGGTCCAACCTTGCCATGGAGGCAGGGCTGTGCGAAGGCCAGACCATCCTCATCCACGGCGGCGCGGGCGGCATCGGCCTGTTCGCAATCCAGGTGGCTAAGGCTCTGGGCGCCACGGTCGCCGTTACTGCGGGCTCACAGGAGAAGCTCGATACCTGCAAGAGCTATGGCGCGGACGTCCTCATTAATTACAAGGAGCAGGACTTCGCCGAGGAGCTCAAGAACCAGTGTGACGTTATTCTCGACATCATCGGCGCGAAGTACCTCAAGCAGAACCTCAAGGCACTAGCCACCGACGGTCACTTGGTCACCATCGGCCTCCAGGGTGGTACAAAAGAGGAGCTCAACATGGGTATCCTTCTGGCCAAGCGCCTCACCCTCCAAGGCACCACCCTGCGTTCGCGCTCACTTGAGGACAAGGCCGCCATCGTCGCGGACACCGTCAAGCACGTCTGGTCCTGGCTCGAGGACGGCACGGTCAAACATCATCTCCACGGCACTTTTGCGCTTGCCGACGCCGCCGCTGCCCACCGCGCGCTCAACTCCGGCGAGGTCACGGGCAAATTGGTCCTCGAGGTGTAGACCGGCCCCGCATCCGCAAGACGGTGCCGCAGCACTAAGCCAGCGAAGCCACCACGCGGGTGAGCTGCTCGACGTCATGATGCGTGTTGAATGGGCCCAGTGCCACGGTAACGGCACCGCCAATTTCGTCGGCACCCATTTCAGTCAGCAGCGGAGTGCGGGAAGCCAGCGTGGTTACCAAGCCGTTGTCAATGAGGCGACGGTGCACAGTCTCCGCGGGAACGCCCTGCACGGCGAAGGTCAGGCGCGGCAGCCTATCATCTGAAGCACCCGCTGCTGCCTCGCCCGTCACGCCCAGGATGTGCACGGCAGGCAAGGTGCCTAGGTACGTATATAGATCCGCGGTGAGCTCGCTTAAGTAATCACTCAACGCGTCCATCGACTTATGCACGCGCACGCGGCGGGAGCCGGCTTCGCCACCCGCCAGCGCAGCAAGGTGATCCACCAAGGGCCCAACGCCGCCGGCCAGGCCAGTGGACACGGGAGTCTCAAGTTTTTCAGCAGTGTGTGAAGTCTTGGCCGGACTATACGATTCAATCCTGCGGAACATCGCTTCATCGCGGAATACCAAGGCCGCGATCTGCGGGCCGCCGAGCAGGCCTATATCGATACCAAGGATGTCTGCCCCAAGCTCGTCGAACTCGAGAGGTCGATAGGGGGCGAGCGCGGAGACATCGACAAGCGTCCATGCACGCGAGCGCGAGCGGATCGCTTCGAGGATCTCAGCAGTAGGTGTCACAGTGCCCAACAACTCATGGGCGGCGGAGAAGGAAACGAGACGGGTGGAGCCGTCGACAAGCTCGGCATACTGGAACGCCGGAAGCTCACCTGTGCCGAGGTCCGGCTGTGCCCAACGCACGTCCGCATCAACTTCCGCCAGCGCGGTGTAGAGCGCAGGCGGATCGAGCTTGGACAAAACGACAGAAGAATTGCGCCGCAGCATGGGGCGCAGGCTACGCGCCAGCGTCTGGTACAGCACCGGCAGCGAAGGGCCTAAGACAACGCGGCCAGCCTTCGAGCCCACGAGATCCGCGATCGCCATGCGGGCAGCGCCGTAATTACCCGCGCCCTCTAGCTGCCCCGGCGTGCGGTTCGCGGAGTGCGCACCAGTGGAATCTTCGTGCGGGGCCACCGCCGCCGACATGCGGAAGGAACGAGCAACGCCTGCGGCCACTCGCTCAGAAATCTGGGGCGCAGCGTTTGCGTTGAGGTAGGTCCATCCGTCCGATAGGCCAGTGTAAAGACCTCGCACGCTGGCAACGTCATACCTCGATGGCAAGCCTAATGGCATGTATATAACCTTCCTCCGTGCCTTTCATTGGTTCCCAAACGCAACGTTTTTAGGGGCCGCTGTGGGGCGATCGACACCCTACTCTATACGTGTTTCCGTCCGGATTCCTAAAACAGGATAACCGCTGGTCTCAAGCATTTTCCCAGCACAAGCGGCGTGTAGATACCCGTTTAGCCTGGATGCACGCTAGGGTGTTTTGACGTGCAAGACAACAATCAATTGCGCGCCGACATCGCCCGCATGACCTCCACCCCGGAGTCAAGCGAGGTGCCGGCGTCCCAGTCCATGACCCTGCGGACTGCTTTTGCCGACCTTATTCAAGGCGCCAAGCAGCGCGAACTGTGGTTCATGCTGGGTATTCAGGACATCAAGCAACGCTACCGCCGCTCCGTTCTCGGCCCCTTCTGGATCACCATCGCCACTGGTGTGATGGCTGCTGCTTTGGGCCTTTTGTACTCAATGCTGTTCCAGATCCCCGTCGCGGAGTTCCTCCCCCACGTCACCGTGGGTCTTATTATGTGGAACTTCATCTCGGGTGCCATCAAGGAGGGCTCAACCGTCTTCATTGATAATGAGGGACTGATTAAACAGCTGCCGGCTCCGTTGTCAGTCCACGTCTATCGCCTGGTCTGGCGGCAGACGCTCTTCTTGGGCCACAACCTAATCATTTGGTTGCTGCTCATCATCATCTTCCCCCGCCACTTGGGTTGGGAGTTCTTCCTGTTCATCCCGGCGCTGGCGCTGTTGCTGGTCAACGGCGTGTGGGTGGCCATGTTCTTCGGCATCGTGGCAACGCGATTCCGCGACGTCGCACCGCTGCTTGAGGCACTGACGCAGCTGTTGTTCTACGTCACGCCGATTGTGTGGATGACCAACACCTTGAAGGATCAGGGCGGTGCTGTAGCCAGCCGTGCACGCATTGCGGAGATTAACCCGCTGTATCACTACATGGAGATCGTCCGTGCTCCTATGATCGGTGAACCTGTCGCCGGCTATCACTGGCTCATTGTCATTGCCTGCACGCTTGTGGGCATCTTCGTTGCCGGCTTAGCCATGCGCCAGTGGCGCTTCCGCGTGAGCTACTGGGTATAGCGCAAGCTGCACGAAAGGATCTTCAACAATGGTTTCTATCGATACTTATAACGCTTGCGTGGACTTTCCCATCTTTGATGCCAAGTCCCGCTCCTTAAAGAAGGCTGTACTTTCCTCAGCTGGCGGTGCGATTGGCAAGAACAGCGACAACACGGTGGTGGTTGAGGCCCTCAAGGACATCAACCTGCACCTGCGGGAAGGTGACCGCGTAGGTCTCGTGGGCCACAATGGCGCAGGCAAGTCCACGCTGCTGCGTCTGCTCTCGGGCATCTACGAGCCCACCCGCGGCTCCGCCGACGTCCGCGGACGCGTGGCCCCTGTCTTCGACTTAGGCGTAGGCATGGACCCGGAGGTCTCCGGCTACGACAACATCATCATCCGCGGCCTGTTCTTGGGCCAGACCATCAAGCAGATGAAAAACAAGATGGATGAGATCGCCGAGTTCTCTGAACTGGGTGACTACCTCGCCATGCCGCTGCGCACCTACTCCACCGGTATGCGCGTGCGCCTAGCCTTGGGCGTGGTGACTTCGATTGAGCCAGAGATCCTCCTGCTCGATGAGGGCATCGGCGCTGTCGACGCCGCCTTCATGGCCAAGGCTCGTGTGCGCCTCCAGGAGCTGGTCAAGCGCTCCGGCATCCTGGTCTTTGCTTCGCACTCCAACGACTTCCTGGCGCAGCTGTGTAACACGGCATTGTGGATTGACCACGGCACCATCCGCTGTGCCGGCGAGGTCTCCGAAGTAGTCAGCGAATACGAAGGCCCCGAGGTAGGCGAATACGTCAAGGAACTGCGCCAACGCTTCGAAAAGGAAGAAGGCACGGGCAAGGCTTAAGCCGTGCTTGGCGACGCCCCGAGCAGCTCCCTCAATGCGCCGGTTATTCCGTCCACCGTGACGGTGTAGCCGGCATTGTTGTATCTATCCCGAGCAAGGCGTGCGCGCCGGATGGGCAGCTCGGTCTTTTCTGGGCCACAGGGCAAGGTGGCGGCTAGGCCGGCGTCGTAAAGCTCATAGCCCAACTTCATCGACACCCTCTCAGAGGCATGATTGCCCTGCACCCACCCAGTACTCAGGGCCTGTGTGCCCAGTTCACCAAAGCAAAATCCCGCTACTGCATGACGCACCAGCGTGCCTAAGCCTTTGCCCTGGTGGCGATGATAAATCCAGGAACCCGTGGACACCTCCTTGTGAACTGCAAACTCACTGCCGCGAATGTCAACCACACCGATGATTTCCTGGTCCATGCACACTACAAAATCGAGAGACCATTCTGCGGGAGACATCCTTGCTCGGTGCTCCCACCGCATGTGCGCTGAGGCATAAGGATCGCCGTCGAAGAGCCAGCCAAACGCGTGTTGCGGGATTTCGGCCCCATAGATCTCCTCCGGAGTGACCCCATTAATTGCAGCAATATCTGTATCGCGCATGACACGCATCGAAATGTTCTGCTTGCCATCGCTGGCGTGAATGCGCACCGCAAAAGGCGGCCACATCTTTTCTAACTCCATGTCCAAAGCCTATACGCCTCCGCAAGGGTGGCAGAATGGAACGCATGACTGCCACCTTGAGCACTGCCGGTTCCACGGCCGCCGTAATTGTCACCCACCAGCGCGTTGAACTGCTGCGCGCCTCGTTGGAGCAGGTAGCACGCCAAACCCACCCTGTGCAGTGGATCATCGTTGTGGATAACGGTGCCGAAGACGCCGTCAAGGACCTCGTTGAGTCCATCGCCGGGGAGCGCGGCGTATATATCCCCTCCCAGACCAACCTGGGCGGTGCAGGCGGCTTCGCCCTCGGCTTCCTCACCGCACTGTCCCTCGGTGCCGATGCTGTATGGTGCGCCGACGATGACGGACGCCCAGCAGACAAGAACGTCCTTGCCGAGCTCTACCGCGTCGCTGAAACCAACTCCCTGCACGAGGTCTCCCCTGCTGTATGCAACATCAACGAGCCCGCACGCCTGGCATTCCCACTGCGCCAGGGACTCGTGTGGCGCCGCTACATGAGCGAGCTCGAGGGCGACTTCCTGCCCGGCATCGCCTCCCTCTTCAACGGCGCACTCATCTCCGCTGAGGCCATGCAAATCATCGGCGTCCCCGACTACCGTCTCTTCATCCGCGGCGACGAGGTGGAGTACCACCGCCGCCTCGTAAATTCCGGTCTCCAGTTCGGCACCGCGCTGACTACCAGCTACCTGCACCCAGATGGCTCCGACGAGTTCAAGCCGATCCTGGGCGGCAAGATGCATACCCAGTACCCGGCCGGTGAGTTCAAGCGCTACTTCACCTACCGCAACCGCGGCTACCTGCTGTGGCAGCGCGGCATGCGCAAACTTCTCCCCCAGGAGTTTGCACGTTTTGGCTGGTTCTTCCTCGTGCAAAGGCGCGATCCCAAGGGCTTCCTCGAGTGGCTCAACCTGCACAACAAGGGCCGCAAAGAAGACTTCCACCGCCCTTAAGCGCTCTGCTGGGCTTAATTGTCCACCACAAAGGACTTCCGCGTGCTGCGGAAGATGACCCAACGCTGCACAAAGAAATTAATCAGCGTGGCAGTACCCTGCGCGATCACAAAGGCCACGACCAAGGCCCAGGAGGAGGGCCACTCAAGGTCGTGGTCAAAGAAGGGGAACGCCCAGCGGTAGAGAATGATGTTGACCGCATAGGTCAGTGCATAAGTGGCCACCACTGCGGCCAAGCGCCGCTTCGAGGCCTTCGCATCAAAAGTCCAACGGCGATTTAACAAATACGCCGTCAAGGTGCCGAAGATGAAGCCGACGGTGCGAGCGGCGACGTCGCCAAGCAAGTCCAAGCCAATCTGGAAAATCCATGTCAGACCAGCATCAATCACCGCTGCAATCACGCCCGTGATTGCGAACTTGAAGCCTTGGGCTTGCAGGGAATTTGAGTGCGAGAGCCGCTGCGCCGCGTTACTCATCAATCACCCTTAAAAATGAAGATGCGCTGGATGGCAAAGTTGGTCACGGTGGCCACGCCCTGCGCGATGACGAACGCAATGGTGTCCTTAACAGCGCCCTCAAATCCCATGGAGATAAGCGGTGCGTTGAGTACCCAATAGAGGAAGTTCTGCACAGCGAAGGTGGAGGCGTACAGCGCCGCGACAGCGCCGGCGGTGCGGCCGGAGACCTGTGCGCCGAACGTCCAGCGGGCATTCGCGATGTAGGCCGCGATGGTACCAAAGACCCAACCTATGGCCTTAGCCGCGGACCTGTGCAGACCCAGCGAGGTCAGCAACAAAGTCAGGCCATAATCAATAGCCGCGGTGAACACGCCCACGGAGACAAAGCGAAAAAGCTGCGTCTGCAACGAGGAGCGTCGGACCTCAACATCGGCGACGTTAGTGTCAACGTCTCCCCCGACGTTTCCCTCAACGTTGCCGTCAATGTTGCCGTCAATGTTGCCCCGACTATGGGCATTAGGATTTTTATCAATCACGGCTAAATAGCCTACCTGCGCAGCAGTGCACGGTAAATGTCGAGCCGATCCACAGGCGCCAAAGCGTCGGCACCGTAAGCGCCCATGGCAGCCAGTTCCTTCAAAGAAGCAGCACATAATTCGCGGATTTCTTCCCCGCTTAGGCTCGCCCCATCATCCGCTACCCATCCAAGAGCTTCCATGGTTGCCTCGGCCACAGAATTGGTGAGCTCGCGCCCGCCCATGCAGGAAAGACCAAGCGTCATCGACCAGAAAGCATCCTGTCCTTCTGAGGTGACCTCGCGGGGCAAGGAGTCCAAACCGGCGCGGGAAGTATCGGCATTGTCAGTACTTTCGGGGCGCTCTAGATCAAGGGCTTGGAGCAGGGGTACGAAGTCGAAGAGTTTAGTTCTCTCAATGATCGCGCGCACTGGCGGAACCACGATATTGAGGACCTCATCGATGGTTTCCTGCCCTGTTAGCTCAGCATTAATTGCGGTGAGATCAAAAGGCACCAGGAAGGAGCCAGAACCGCCCACGCATAGGGCCTCCGGGGTGCCAGTATCACGTGGGTAGATCGCCGCGACCACCAGGCTAAAGTCCCACAGGCCCCACACGTAGTCAACCTGGTCTCCCTCTTTCCAGAGGAATTCAGAGACCTGATGCTCAGGGTCAATGCGACGGCCACGGGCGTCGCGATGCTCATAAAAGTGCCACGGTGAATCCTCATCGGGAAGCCCGAAGCTGACTTCTAGGACACGGTGGAGCTCCGCGAAAGTAAAAGCGTCTGAGAAACCGATCTGTCGGTGTGCTTCTGCTTCTGCCCGTACGTTAGAGACTTGGCAGATGACGGTGAGAGGCTCACGCTTGAGGGTCACTAGAGAGTCTTCACGCTTGGCGCGTGCTTGACTCAAATCTGTGACCTTGAGGCTCATGGGCCCCACCATACGCAAAACTTGCGAGGCTACGCAGCGAGCTTTTCGATATCGCGAGCTTCGAGCTCACTCACGAGGAATACGAAAGCAGCAGCAATTGCGCCCCATGCAGTCCATGGTTTGGAAAGACCTCGCTTGCGCAGGCGCTTGACCACTGCCTGGGAAACCTTGACGTTAATAAAACCGCCCAGCACAAAAAGAAGGATGACCGCAGCGAAGACAGCCCACTGCTTGAGGTCAGAATCGTTTTGCTCGGCTTGTGGTTCTTCATCCTCGCGCTGGGCATTCGTGATGGCGACGAGGGCTCCGAAGCCGATGAAGGAGAACACGTAGGTGATGCTAAGGGCCGTTTTGTTCTTAATCCAATCCGGGAAAGAGAGCATCAGACCTGCTGCTGCGGACTGCGTGATGCGGCCGGCGAGAGTGTCATCAAGTGCGTAGTTGTCAACGCGGGTGTCAGCTTGGACGTTAGATTCATGCTGCGAATGTGGCTGATTCATGGGCATAACTTTATGCGGAACTATGCTAAAACGCATGTACTCATCGAAGAAAGAGCATCTGACTCCCGCCCAGCGCGCGGCGCAGGATGAACGCCAAGAAGATGACAAGCGCAACGGACACTTCCTCGCCACGGAACACACGAATCTTCCGCTCGATGGATTCATGACTCGCCTGATGGCGGAAGAGCTCCCCATCTTGGACTCCACCTCACGCCGCCGGGTTTATGAAATTCTGCGCGGATACGAGGGACCAGAAATCACCTCACAAGAGCAGTTACCTGAAGAAATCCGCGACATCATGGATCTGTATTAACGAACGCTAGTGGCCAATGGCATTGGCGGCTTTGGGATTTTCATGACGGCGTGCCATTGCAGCCAACTCCACACTGAATAGCGACGTTAAACGGCCAAAACCCACATATTCGGAAGTGTTTTGTGTCTGAGTATGTTCCAAATATCACTAACGCCACAAACGTCACGTGTCTGGATAGGTGGGTAGGCTGGGTACGACATATCACGTCGAGTAAAGAGTAAGAGATGGAACTACATACCACCGAAAAGTCCCTGCACGGCTGGGGCCGCACCGCACCGACGACTGCCCACGTACTGTCAACCGAGGACGTCGAGGTCATCAAGAAGGCCGTCGCGCAGGTTGCTGAAGACAACTCCGACAAGCCATCGCACCTCCGCCGTGGCGTCATCGCCCGCGGCATGGGTCGTTCCTACGGTGACCCCGCCCAAAACAGTGGCGGTCTGGTCATCGACATGCAGCCGCTCAACAAGATCCACTCCATCGACCCGGAGTCCGCAATCGTTGACGTCGACGGCGGCGTCACCCTTGACCAGTTGATGAAGGCGGCCCTGCCGTATGGCTTGTGGGTTCCGGTCCTGCCGGGCACCCGCCAGGTCACCATCGGCGGCGCAATCGGCCCTGACATCCACGGCAAGAACCACCACTCCGCTGGTTCCTTTGGCAACCACGTAGTTTCCATGGAGCTGCTCGTGGCTGACGGCCGCGTCCTCCACTTGGAACCTAGCGGTTCCAAGGATGATCCAGACGGAGACCTCTTCTGGGCCACCGTGGGCGGCATGGGCCTGACCGGCATCATCCTGCGTGCCAAGATCCGCATGACCAAGACGGAGACTGCCTACTTCATCGCGGACACTGACCGCACTGAGAACCTTGAGGAAACAGTTGCGTTCCACTCCGATGGATCGGAGCACAACTACACCTACTCCTCTGCTTGGTTCGACGTCATCTCCCCTGAGCCAAAGCTGGGCCGTTCCACCATCTCCCGTGGTTCCCTGGCTACCCTGGCACAGCTCGAGGAGCTCGCACCGAAGCTGGCCAAGGATCCGCTGAAGTTCAACGCGCCGCAGCTGATGACCGTTCCGGACATCTTCCCGAACTTCACCATGAACAAGCTCTCCCTGATGGCGATCGGCGAGGCTTACTACCTCATGGGCGCGCCGGCTCGTAACAAGATCAAGAACCTGACGCAGTTCTACCAGCCGCTGGATCTCATCGGCGAGTGGAACCGTGGCTACGGCTCCAACGGCTTCCTGCAGTACCAGTTCGTGGTTCCGACCGAGGCAGTTGAGCCTTTCAAGGAAATCATCCGCGACATGCAGCGCTCCGGCCACTACTCCGCGCTCAACGTGTTCAAGCTCTTCGGCCCGGGCAACAAGGCTCCGCTGTCCTACCCAATGCCGGGTTGGAACGTCTGCGTGGACTTCCCAATCAAGCCGGGGCTCGGTGCTTTCCTCGATGATCTGGACAAGCGCGTCATGGAATTCGGCGGCCGCCTCTACCTGGCCAAGGAGTCTCGCACCTCTGCGGAGAACTTCCACAAGATGTACCCAGGCATGGAGGGCTGGCTTGCCACCCGCAACGAGATTGACCCAACCGGCGTCTTCGCATCCGATATGTCCCGCCGTCTTGAGCTCCACTAAGAGTTTCCCAACCTTCGTTCAAGACCAGCAGAAAAATTAAGGAACAACCCACATGCTTAATGCAGTAGGCCAAGCACAACACATCCTTCTTCTTGGCGGCACTTCCGAGATCGGCCTCGGCATCGTCGAGGAATTCCTCGACCGTGGCCCAGCCAAGGTCACCCTCGCGGCACGCGCTGATTCCCCGCGCATCGACGACGCAAAGGCCACGTTGACCTCCCGCGGCGCTGACGTTGAGGTCATCAACTTTGACGCGACTGACTTCGATTCCCACCCGGACGTCGTCAAGCAGGCATGGGAGCGCGGCGACGTCGACATCGCCATCATCGCCTTCGGTACCCTCGGTGACCAGGAAGAACTCTGGCAGAACCAGGCCAAGGCCGTGGCTTCCGCACAGACCAACTTCACCGCACCAGTGTCCTTGGGCGTCCTTCTGGGCCAGAAGTTCAAGGAGCAGGGCCACGGCACCATCGTGGCGCTGTCCTCCGTGGCAGGTATGCGCGTACGCCGCTCCAACTTTGTCTACGGTGCCTCGAAGGCTGGCGTGGACGGCTTCTTCATCAACCTCGGTGAGGCCCTGCGCGGCTCCGGCGCCAAGGTGCTCGTGGTCCGTCCGGGCCAGGTTCGCACCAAGATGTCCGCTGCAGCCGGCGAGGCTCCGCTGACTGTCGACGTCCCGGATGTAGCTAAGGCCACCGTCAAGGCGATCCTCAACGGCACCCAGTCGATCTACGTCCACCCGCTGTTCGAGTACGTTTCTTTGGCGTTCAAGTTCATCCCGCAGGCCATCTTCCGAAAGCTGCCTTTCTAAATTCCTGCAATTCCCTCGAGTATGGGAAACTAGTGTGCATGACTAGCCCAGCAACAATGCAACCCGTGCGCACCGACATTGCCCGTACTACGGACTACAACGTCGACGAACTTTCTAGAAAGTCGACGCTGCTGGGCACAGCGGCGTCTGCCCTTGGAGGGGCAGTCGTCGCACTTATTGGTTTTTATGCTTTCAAGACCATCTCCTTGCCAGCATTCAGCACCTCCATGGTCACCCGCGCGCTCAGCACAGTGGGTACCGTGCTCACCCTCGGCGTCGTGGGCTTCCTCTGCGTGTGGTGGATTTATGACACCTACCAAGAAAAGGTCTCCCGCCCCACCTGGCGCGTATGGCTAACCCACGCAGCCTGCTATATCTCCCCTGCTCTGCTTGTTCTTTCTGCAATCGGCCTGCCGCTTTCTGCCTCCAAGCTGTGGCTCGACGGCGTCCAAGTAGACCAGGTCTTCCGTACCCAATTCCTCACGCGTTCTACGGACCAAATGGGCTACGCCGACATGAACTACGAGGGGCTTCCCACCTTTTACCCAATGGGCTGGTTCTGGCTGGGTGGCCGCCTGGCCAACCTGCTCAACATGCCTGGTTGGGAGGTCTTCCAACCGTGGGCGCTAGTCTCCCTCGCGGTATGCGGCTGCATCCTAGTTCCGATCTGGCAGCGTCTTGTTGGTTCCTTGCCAGTGGCAACCGCAATCGCTTTGGCCACCACAGCGATCACTCTCACGGTCAACGCTGAAGAGCCTTATTCCGCCGTCATCGCCATGGGCGTTCCAGCCGTCGCGGTTCTTTCTTCCCACGCGTTCAAGGGTTCTTGGTTCTCCACGGTGGGGATCATGCTTTACCTGGGCGTCTCCGCATGTTTCTACACGTTGTTCACTGGTGCGGTCGCACTGACCATTGTTTCCCTCATCGCCGTGGTCACCGCCATTTATGACCGTCAGCTGCGCCCTATCCTTCATCTGGTGGTCATCGGTGTGGGTTCTATGGCCATCGCAGCCATTGCATGGGGCCCATACCTCATGGCCGCGATGACCTCTAAGGCACCTCTGGAATCCACCGCCCAGCATTACCTGCCGGAAGAAGGCACCCAGATCCCGGTGCCATTCCTCTCCTTGAGCATCATTGGCCTGCTGTGCCTGATTGGCTTGGTGTACATGACGATGCGCCTGGAAGACTCCGCCATTCGCGCGCTGGGCATCGCCACCATAGGCGCATACCTCTGGGTCGTCTTGTCCATGGTCGTCACGCTTGCCGGTACTACCCTGCTGGGCTTCCGCCTAGAGAGCATCATCGTCATCCTCTTTGCCACCGCAGGTATTCTTGGCTTGGCCGAAATCCGCCGCATGGGAATCCCCAACATTTACCCGGCGCGCTTCAGCGATAGCACGAACAAGCGCATCACCGCGGCCTTCGCCATCATCGTTGCGCTAGGCGGCGTCTACTACGCCCAGCAGATCCCAGAGAAAAACGAGTCGGCGCTGGATCATGCCTACACCGACACCGACGGTAACGGCGAGCGCGCCGACCGCTTCGCAAGCGACTCTTCGATGAACTACATCAAGATCCGCGAATACATCGACTCTCATGGCTACGTACCGAACCAGACCGTGGTGATGACCGATGAGAAGCTCTTCATGGCCTACAATCCTTACCTCGGTTTTAATGCCTTCACCAGCAACTACGCCAACCCGCTTGGTGAATTCAGCTCGCGTAATGAGCAGATTGAAGCCTGGGGCCGCGACTCTTGGAACCAGACCCCGCAGCAATTCATCAAGTCCCTCGACTCCGCGCGCTGGCGTGGGCCAGATGTTGTCATCTTCCGCGGCAGCATCGAGGAACCAGGCGACGGCTACAAGATCCACCTGGCTGAAGACATCTATCCGAACCAGCCGAATGTGCGTTACCGCGCGGTCTTCTTTAACCCTGACGTATTCAAAAAGGGCTGGGACACCGAGCAGGTTGGCCCGTTTGTGGTGGCGGTGCGTTCTCATTAAATAGGAGGCGTGCCGTAAACTGATCGCCGTGTCAGTTAGCCTCACCAATATCGAAAAATCCCGCTTAGCCTTTGCGGACGCCCCGCGTTCGCTCCGGCTAACCGCTATCATCGCCGGCCTGATTGGCTTTATCTGTTTTGTGGCTACTCCGCTGCTGCCGGTCAATCAGACCCAGTCTTCCTTCGACTGGCCGCAGAACAACTCGCTGCAGTCAATCAACGCGCCACTCATCTCCGTGGCTCCGGAGGATATTAAAGCGGACATCCCGCTCAGCGCCGTCGACAAGCTGCGCGAGGGCCAGGATCTGCTCTACGGAACCGTGCCGCCTGAGTCCACCAAGGCCTCGAACCGCGGCATGTTCGTGCGCGTGGGTGAGCAGGGTCTTTCCGTGGTTTCCCTCGACGAGGTCCTACTTGCCCTGAGCCCGAAGGAAGTTGCGGCGCTGCCTGACGACGCCGTCCTCAAGATCGACGCCTCTGGTGACGGCACCACCGTCTCCGTGGGTAAGCACAAAAAGACTACTGAGGACGATGTTCGCCCGCAGGTCACCGGCGTCTATACCGAGCTCGAAGAGAGCGATGCTTCCGCGTTGGTGGCCGATGGCCTCAACATCCACGTGGACATCAACTCGCGCTTTACTTCCTCGCCTTCGCTAATCAAGCAGATCGCCATGTGGCTGGGCATCGCGATGACCATCGTGAGCCTGTTCTGTTTGTGGCGAATTGACCGCCTGGATGGCCGCAAGCTCTCCTTCATGCCGGAAACCTGGAAGCAGATCCGTCCGCTCGACGGCGTCGTCGCCGCCATCCTCGCCTTCTGGCACATCTTTGGCTCAAACACCTCTGACGACGGCTTCATCCTGACCATGGGTCGTGTCTCGGGCCACGCCTCTTACATGGCTAACTACTACCGCTGGTACGGCGTACCTGAAGCCCCTTTCGGCTCCCCTTATTACGACCTCGTGGCCTTCTTGTCGGAGATTTCCAGCACGTCAATGTTCGTGCGTCTGCCTGCGCTCATCTCCGCATTCATCGTCTGGTTCATTCTCTCGCGCGAGATTCTGCCGCGCTTCGGCGACCTAGTCAACGGCCGCCGCGTGGCGCACTGGACCGCGGCGTTTATGTTCCTGGCCTTCTGGCTGCCATACAATAACGGCACCCGCCCGGAGCCCATCGTGGCACTGGGCGTGATGGTGACCTGGGCTTCCTTCGAGCGCTCTATTGCCACCCGCCGCCTACTGCCAGCAGCCGTGGGCACCATCGCCGCGACCTTGACCCTGGGTGCGGGCCCCACGGGCCTGTTCGCCGTCGGTGTCTTCTTGATCTCCTTGCCGAAGCTCTTCGCCTTCATGGCCGAGCGCGCCCCGCACGTGGGCTGGCTCGCCATGATTGCGCCTTTCCTCGCTTCCGGCACGGCCATCATGGTCGCGGCATTCGGCGACCAGACCTTGGCATCCGTCATGGAGTCCACGCGCGTGCGCTCTGAGGTGGGCCCATCGCTGCCGTGGTACTCGGAGTACGTCCGCTACACCACGCTCTTCCAGCAGTCAGTGGACGGCTCGATGACCCGCCGCTTCGCGATGTTCACCATGATCTTCTGCTTAGCGCTCATCATCTACGCCTTCATCAAGAACCGCCGCGTGGTCGGCGCCGAGGTAGGCCCTACCCAGCGCCTGCTGCTCATCGTGGCTTTGAGCACCTTCTTCCTGATGTTCACGCCGACCAAGTGGACGCACCACTTCGGCATCTACGCGGGCGTTGCAGGAGTCATCGCTGCGCTGGGCTCGGTGGTTCTCTCGCAGATCGCGATGCGCTCCCCGCGTGCGCGTACCTTTGCGCTGGCCTCCGTCATCTTCTTGCTCGCCATCTCCATGGCTGGCTGGAATGCATGGTGGTACGTCTCCTCCTTCGGCATCCCGTGGTGGGACCGTACTGTGCAGTACAAGGCCATTGAGGCCAACACTGTGCTGCTGTTTATTGGCTTGGTGGTCCTTGCCGTCGGCGTGGTCCAAGCCATGATCCACAGCTACCGCAAGAGCAAGGCCGAGGAAGAAGGCCGCGTCGAGGAGTTCCAGGCACAGGCCGCAGCGAAGGTATCGCGCTGGGCCGGCATCATGTCTGCACCGCTGGCGCTGGCCTGCGCGCTCATTGTGGCCTTTTCGTGCGCATCCTTCGCCAAGGCTTATGCCTCACAGGGAGATGCTTACTCAGTGGGCAAGGGCAACCTCGCGTCCTTGAAGGGCAACGTGTGCTCTCTTGCCGACGCCACCTTGGTCGAGACCAACACCAACGACGCCTTCCTCACCCCGGTCAAGGGCGAGTTCAAGGATTCGTTGGAGGACCCAGACGAGGATTCCATCGGCTTCGCCCCGAACAACATCCCTGAGTCCATCGAGCCGGAGAACCTGAACTCGGCGTCGGTTGGCGCAATTGCGAACACCGCCACGAACCAGGCGGAAAATGCTGACTCTGCCGACGCCGCGACGGAGGAGCAAAACAGCGAGAAGTCCGCGAACGAGCAGTCCGGCGGCGTCCGTGAGACCAAGGGCGTCAACGGCTCGACCCGCCACCTGCCGTTCAACCTGGACTACAACAAGGTACCGGTGCTGGGCTCGTATGACGAGAGCCAGCGCTCCACGGCGACGGTAACCACCCAGTGGTACAACCTGCCGAAGGCCACGGAGAACACCCCGATCCTCGCGGTGTCCGCGGCGGGCAACATCTACCACCACGACGTCAACGGCATCGAGCAGGACGGCATGGAGCTCAAGCTCGAGTACGCCACTTACAAGGATGGCAAGGTCTCCAACACGGGCGAGGCTGAGCTTTCCGACGTCGGTGCAACCCCGAAGTGGCGCAACTTGCGCATCCCGCTGGCTGACCTGCCGGAAGACGCTAACGTCGTTCGCTTGGTGGCTAAGGACGACTCCACTGATGAGGACGACTGGTTGGCATTCACGCCACCGCGTGTGCCGGAGCTGGCCACCATCAACTCGCAATTCTCTTCTGAGACGCCGGCGTTGCTGGACTGGTCTGTTGCCCTGCAGTTCCCGTGCCAGCGCACCTTCGACCACTATGCGGGCGTGACGGAGATTCCGGAATACCGCATCCTGCCGGATGCTGCGGCGCAAACGTCCTTGACTGACTTCCAGTCCTTCTCGGGCGGTGGCGCGATGGCCACGGCTGAGGCAGTCAACTACTCCTACGAGATCCCGAGCTACCTCAACAATGATTGGGCTCGCGACTGGGGCGCAATCGAAAAGTACGAGCTGCGCACCAACTCCAAGGGCGAAGCACCTGCCGAGGCGCAGATCGACCACGAGGTGATTTCTCGCTCCGGCCTGTGGAAGCAATCCGAGATGAAGATTCGCCCGGAGGGCTCTGAGAAGAAATAAGGCTGGGTGCAAAGCACCCAGCGAGAAATAGCACCCAGCGGGTATTAGCGCCCAGCGAGTACGAGAGAGGGAGGACCAGGTGGTCCTCCCTCTCCTTTCCTTATGGCAATCGTTCTAGACAGGTTGCTTGATGCTTTCCCCTTCTTGGGTTTCGCGTGGCTCGGTCTGTTTCGCCTTCTTAGCGCGCTGCACTGCCCAATCCACGAGGAAGAACAGCACCAGGGATGCGCCAAAGAGCGGAGCGATGATGGAATACAGCACCGCGCCCACGACCAACGCTGGAGAGAGCTTCAGGTGCTGGAGCGCGCGCTTCGGGCGACTAAACCACATCCACAGGCCCATGACACTGACCGCCAACAGGCCTAGCGCGAGAAGCGCGAGCGCAACCTGATTGTAGATTCCGAACAAGGTGCCCATGTGCAGCTGGATGAGCCATGGGACCACCTTGGCCATGAGCGGCCAGTCCTTAAAGTCCACGCGGTCCACCACTTCACCAGTGTGCGGGTCGACAGCGATGGCATCGTAGCTCAGCTTGTAATCTTGGCGTGCCTCAGTGATGGTCCACGCTGGCTTCTCCGCGGAAGGCGGCGTCATGTCGAGGATGCCGGTCAACCCTGCCGAACGCGCGGCCGCCAACGCATCTGCGGCGCCCATCACGTTCATGTCCCCCGTCATGTCCATATGGTGATGATGCTCGGCATGCGGGTCCGCGGCGGCGGTTGCTGCGGGCTTGGGCTGCATCCAGTCCATCTTCTCGCGCAGGGTAGAGATGTTTTCACCAGCAACCAAGGACCAGGTTAGGCCAGTGATGGTGAGGAACACGAAGCCGGGCAGCAGCCACGCGCCGATCTTGGAGTGCAGGGTGAGCATCTTGCCCGCTTTCCGACGCCGCTTGAACCACAGGTAGATGCCCATGATCGCCAGTGCGCCCAGCCATGAGGCGGCGAGCTCGGAGTAGATGCGGCCGGCGTCGCCAAGCCAGAGGCGGCGGTGCCCCTCGGAGAGCCAGCTGCGCAACGGCAACGCGCGGGAGGAGCCATACTGCACGAGGTCCCCCTTGATTTCGAGCGTGGCGGGGTCCACGAACACTGCGTGGGCGTAGCTGGATGATTTCAGTGCGTCATCCGCGAAGAGCACGCGGGTGGTTTTACCCTCTTCAAAAGCTTGGACCTTGCTGACTTGTAGGTCTGGATGCACCTTCTGGGCTGCTGCGATCTGCTCGTCGAGGCTGTGTGCTTCAGCGCTTCCTGACGCCACGATCTCCTTCTTGTACACCACCGACTCGATGCTGGGGGCCAAGGCGTAGAAGAACCCGCTCAGCGCCGCAACGATGAGGAACGGCGCTATGAGGACACCGGCTGTCTTGTGTAAGCGCGACATTGCGCCATGATTGGAAATACTCATGGGTGAATAGTCGCGACATTATTAGCAATAGTTCCCGATAAAGTTTTTCTTGTGATCCTTTCGAATCGCGGGAACTTTTGCCGGCAGTGGTCAGGCTGACCTCAATTCAGTTTGGTTTCCCTGGTTGGGTCCCCCTCTAATGGTCCCTTTACGAGTAACGAAGCCATGCGGGATGCCCCATTGGGTAGCTTTACCCCCAAGGGGATCCAACCAATGGGACCAAACCGCTAAACGCTAAAACCAGGCAGCTTAGACGGAGCGCAGGAAGTCCGCGGTGTCCATGATTCGCTGGCGGGCCACTGCTGGGGTGGAGATGCGGTGGGTCGAGACGTAGTCGGCGGTCTCAGCGCCAGGGATGGTGACTCGCTCGGCGATTTCGTCTTGCACCGCAGTCTGGACGAGTGTGCGCGGATACTCGGTGGGCAGCTCGTAGCCGGCGCGGATCTCATCGGGGAGATTGGAAAGCGCAGCGAAGTCGGGGAACGTGAGCAGCAGTGCATCGGCGGGCGCGAGTGCAGCCAAGGAGCCGCCCGAGGAGTAGCCCCACACGGTCACGGAAGCCGCACCTTGTTCGCGGGCATAAGCGATGGCCTTGTTGACGGATTCCACCATGTCAGCCACGGTGTGTTCAGGCGCGAGCGGGTAGTCCACGTCGATGATGGTGGTGCCCGACAACTGCGCTGCGGCGGCGACTTCGGGGCGCCACTGCATCTCCAGCGCGTTGCCGTCACCGCGCCACCAGCCGCCGGAGTGGAGGGAGACTGCCCACTTGCCATTCGGCGCAGTGGGCTCGAAGATGGCGCCGACCTCAGTGTCACGCTGAGTGATGCCGTCGGTGAACTTGGTGCCAGGCAGCGAGTGGTCCACTGCGGTGCCCAAGACCATCATGGAAGCCTGCGTGATGCGATCCGGCAGCAGTGCGCAGTAGCGATCCGCATCCGGCGAACCGCCACCAGCCCACGGCGGGCGGAAGTCCGGCAACGGGTAGTGGACCTGCAGGTAGGAATAGAGCTGGTCGAGCTGCTCTTCCTCGCTCAGCTGACGGTCTTGGCCGCCAATCTCCCAAACTTGGTCCGATTGACCTGCTTGGTCGGCTTGGGTTTCCGGGTTCTCCTGCTTGTCAGTCATGAGACCGAGGTTACCGCTACCATGGCGGCCATGACGAAGGTAGTCATCCAAGAATGGGCACGCATCACCAGATTGTGACGCGGTCTTCCGGGACCAGGTAAAACGGCGAATCCGTGTCTACGTCAAAAGCCTCGTAGAACTCCGCAATGTTCGCTGCAATGAGGTTGCAGCGGAACTCTGCTGGGGAGTGTGGGTCGATGGCCAAATACTGCGTGGCCATCTCCGGGCGGATGGCCGTGCGCCACACGCGGGCCCAGGCCAGGAAGAGGCGCTGGAGCCCGGAGTACTCGGCGTCGTAAAGCGCAGGCTCCGCGTCCTCCACCTCGAAGGACGCAACCTGACCATTGATGTCGAGGCCGTGGTCCGCGCAGTAATTCTTGTAAGCCACCACGGCGATGCCCAGTCCACCCAGGTCACCGATGTTCTCACCCAGAGTGAAGTTGCCGTTGACGCCTGCCACGCCCTCAACGCCTTCCAACACGGACGGGATACGGCCGTCGAACTGACCCACCAGCTTTGCGGTGAGCTGCTCAAATGCGGCGCGGTCCTCGTCGGTCCACCAGGAGTTGAGGTTGCCCTGGCCGTCGTACTGCGAGCCCTGGTCATCGAAGCCGTGGCCAATCTCGTGGCCGATGACTGCGCCGATTGCGCCGAAGTTCTCGGATACGTCGCCGCCCTCAGCGGAAGGGACAAAGAAAGGCGGGCGCAGGATGGCGGCCGGGAAGGTGATGTCGTTGACCACCGGGTTGTAGAAAGCGTTGACCGTCTGCGGGGTGGAGAACCACTCGTCGCGGTCCGCTGGCTTGCCAATCTTGCGCAGCTCGAAGTCGTGCGCCCACGCGTTGCCCGCGCGGACGTTGGCCACGAGGTCCTTGCCCTCAGAGCTGAAGCTCAGATCGGAGTAGTCACGCCACTTGTCTGGGTAACCAATCTTGGCCTTGAACTGGGAGAGCTTCTCCAAGGCACGCTCGCGGGTAGCGGGAGTCATCCACTCCAGCTGCGAGATGCGCTCGCGGTAAGCGGCCGTGAGGTAGTCCACCAAGGTGTCCATCTCCGCCTTGGAGGCTGGCGGGAAGTGCTGGTCCACAAAGACCTTGCCAATCTCCTGGCCCACCAGGGACTCCGCCAGGCCCACGGCGCGCTTCCAGCGGTCACGCTGAGTGGTAGCACCTGAAAGGCGAGTGCCGTAGAACTCGAAGTTCTTCTTGCCCACTTCTTCCGGCAGGTAAGGCGCGCGGGACAGCAGGATGTGCCAGGTGCCCCACAGCTGCCAGTCCGCCATGCGGTCTGCGGTGAAGAGCTCCTCGAAGTGCTCAAGGTAGGAAGGCATCATGTTGACCACGCGGCTCTCGGACAGGCCGCTGCCTGTGAGGATGGCGCGCACGAGCGCAGGCAGCTCGCTAAGTTCCATTGGGTTGTAGGTCTTCACGGCATCGCGGGTGGACACGACGTCCCAATGGCCCGCGGCCAGCTCGGTCTCTAGCGCCACGATGCGCTTTGCAGCCACCTCCGCGCCTAGACCAAAGAGGCGGGCCGGGTCGAGGAAACCCAACATCTGCGCCACGTGCTGCTCGTAGGCAGCCAGCGTCTCTGCGTGTGCCTCCTCGCGGTAATAAGCCTCGTCGGGCAGGCCCAGGCCAGACTGGATAATGTAGGCCACCGCTTCCTCGGAACCGGAGTCCTTTGCCACCCAGAAGGTCACGGGCGCACCGACACCTTCGCGCTCCAGCTCACCCAGGTGCTGTGCCAGCTCTCGCGGGTCGGCTGCGGTGAGGCGGTCGAGGTCGGCGTCGATAGGCGCCATGCCTGCACCATTTACGCCCTCGGTATCAAGATGCGATGCGTAGAGTGCGCCTGGGCGCCCCGTGTCATTTTTAACAATCTCGTGGACGAGTTCTTCCGCCTCGTCACGCAGGTTGTGGAAGGTGCCGTCAACGCCGCGGTCGTCGGGGATGACGTGGGAGTTCAGCCAAGGTCCATTGACAAATTGGTAGAGATCTTTCATGCCAGCCACTCTAGGCGAATCAATCCGGTTAAGGTGTGGACTATGCCAACTTATCGGTTCCCACCAGCACGACTCCGCGGATATTTTCTCGCGGTCGTTAGCTTCGTGCTGATAATGCTCGTCATCCCCACGCTTATCGCAGCAACGGTGACCCCGCCCGAGCCGAAGACCGAGGAGGTGGTGCTTGATTCTGCGGCAACAGGTTTCAGCGAGGATGAAAACTGGACCATTGAGGTCCCGGGTCTGCGTTGCACGCCTAATTCGGAGACCATGGCGAACCAGGCCTGGGACTGCGGTGCGACGCTCGTGCAGGTGGTCAGCACTGAGGGCCTCGACGGTGTCGACGAGGAGGTGGCGATGCGTCGCGCCGTCCGCGGCTATGCTTACGGCGAAGTTTCCACAGCAAAGATCCACAGGGAGGGCGACGCACTCGCGCTTTACGACGCCCCCGCCGACGCAATCGTCCTCTCCCGCAACGGGGAGGGCGACTTTACTGACTTTGACTACATCGTGGTGCTCACCGGCGGCGATTTCACCCACGCCGCGGAACTTATCTGGCAGGCCTTTGGACACCGCGAGCTGCCGGTGAAAGCGGAGACGGGAGTAGTGGCATCATGAGCAAACTCTTCCGCAACTCGCTGTGGGTACTACTGTCTCTGGGCATAGTGAGCATCATGGTTAACCTAATCAGCTACCTGCTGATTGCTCCTGCTTTGGTGGTACCCAGCGTGCTCATCGGCGGCGCCTACGTGGCCCTCGTCCTCTTTTTGCTTCGCCTAAGCCCCATGTTCCCGGCGCGCGGATGGGTCTGGGCGGCGCTCCTGTGGGGTGGCGGCACCGCGGTGGGCATGGTTTTGCTCTCCTCTACTCCGCTGATGACGCTGGCGTCATCCTTTGGGTGGCAGGCCGCCACGATGTCGTGGGCGGGTGCCTACCCGGAGGAGATTTCCAAGGCCGCCGGAGTCTTCTTCATTCTTTTGTCATTCCGGCAGCTCAACCGGCCGTGGCACGGCTGGGTCGTGGGCGCCACCGTGGGCTTAGGCTTTGAGACCCTCGAGAACGTGTTGTACAGCGTCGTCGGCGGCACGATGCACCCGCTTTCTGACTGGACCGGAATGTTTCAGATGTGGGGCGTGCGCCTCATCGTGGGTCCGGCGCTGCACATCTTGTTCACCGCGCTGGCGGGTTGGGGAATAGGCTGGGCGCTGTTCAGCGCGAACAAGACAGTGTGGTGGCGCCTGGGCTCTATCTTTGGCTTCCTTTTGCTAGCCTTTGGCCTGCACTTTTGCTGGAACTACCTGCCGGAAAACACCACGCTGATACCGGTTCAATACGTGCTGGTGGGGCTGGTGCTCTACCCACTGAACATCTACCTGGTCTATCGCGGCAACAAGTTCGCGCGGGAGGACACCACTTACAGCGTGATGCATGCTGGCACCGCAGCCAGCAAGAGGAAGAACCAAGCTCTCAACCGATCAGCCCTTCCAAGTCTCGGGCATCTAAACCATGGCGGCGCATGTTTACGCGGCCGTCTTTATGAGTAATTCCTTCGGCTTCCCAGCGTGGGATTGAGCGCTCAGGCGCGTGCGAGGTGCCGTCGGCGCGCACCACGCGCCACCACGGCACGGACTCGGCCTTCTTCATGACCCAGCCGACGTAGCGAGCACCCACGCCCACTACCTTGCCCACTTCTCCGTAGGTAGAGACGTTGCCGGCCGGAATGCGCCGAACGACCTCCGCTACTTCATCTACCTCGTCTTTCATCTAAAAGTCGAGGTTGAGAACGTCATCTGACTCGCGCGGCTCCTCCTCGGGAGCGTCCTCGACTTCGGCCAAGGTAACGGTGGCGCCGGTGGAATCGGCCAACAGGCACAGGCGGCCAAAGGGAGAATCCCACGGCTCGCGGATGACCTCGCCGCCTAGCTCCACGGCCTTGGCCGCAGCGGCCTCTAGGTCGCGCACGCCCAGGTAGGTCTGCCAGAAGCTCGGCACCTGCGGCGGGAACTGGCCTTCGGCGTTCCAGAAGCCGGCGAAAGGAGCGCCGTCTTCTTCCGCGGTGGCGTAGGAGTCGTTGCCGCGCACTTCCCAGTTGAACAGGTCGCCGTAGAAGTCGCGGACCTCAGCGAAGCTCGTAGTGGCGGTCAGCTCATGCCACACCGGGGTTCCGGGCTCGCCGCCCGCGATGAATTGGTCTGCGCCAGCCGGTTGGATGAGGCCGAACATGCCACCGGCGACGTCGACAAGCAGCGCCATGTGGCCCAGCTGCACCTGCGTTGCCGGCACCAACACGCGGCCGCCAAGCTGCTCGGCACGGGCGCAGTCGCCGTCGATGTCCTTGCTGAGGAAGTAGGTCACCCACGTATCCGGCATGGTGGCCTGCTCAGGCTGCGGAATGAAACCAGCAATCGGCAGGCCCTGGATACGGCCGATGCGGTATTCGGTCGCGGACTCGATCTCCCAGCCCAGCACCTGCTCGTAGAAGTTCACGGACTTGCGTGGCTCGGAGGTGGTCAGGTCGATCCAGTAGGGCATGCCTACTTCAGCTTCGAAAGCGGGCATTACATGTTCCTCCACTTCTCGGGATCGAAGTCGTCGTCTGCGGTGGCTTCGTCAAAGTAGTCATCATCATCGTCATCTGCGGCGGCCACGCGGGCAGAAGTGCCAGCGATGCTCACCTCGTCGCCGGGGTGCAGGGTGGCGCCGCGCTGGGTCACCACTTCCCCATTGACCTGGACCTCGCCTTGCGCGATGAGCTCTTTGGCTTCACCGCCGGTAGCCACGAGGGAGGCCAGCTTGATGAACTGGCCGAGCTTAATGGAATCGCCCTTGATTGAGACTTCTAGCATGCGGCATAGCTTACCGAGAAGGCACCTTGCCGGGATACTCGACCTTGAAAAAGTCCAGGATGGAGTTGGTTGCCCAGTCGTGCGGCACGAGTCCGCTGCGGTCGGTAACGCCGCCGTTCCAGGTGTGCGTGCCGCCCTTAATTTTGTAATTCACGGTGGGCATCGCGCAGGAACCCCACGTAAAGCGGGTGACGTCGTCCTGCTTATCCTCCGCAGGGAAGGGATCGCAGTGGTTGTGTTCGGCTACCTTGGCGTTGGAATCCTCGGCGCCCTTGTAGTGGCCGCCGTGCGCCTCGCCGCCGCGGTAGTTGATCACCACGTCCGCGGTGCCGTGTACCGCCAGGTAGGCAGTGGGATCGCCCTGGCAATCGTCGTCCACACCCTCGTAGTTCGCCGCGGAGACCGTGGCGGCGCCGTCGAGGGAGCGGTTGCAGGCCAAGGCGCGCACGAAACCGCCGCCGTTGGAAAAGCCCGCGGCAAAGACGCGGCCGTCGGTGTTGTAGTTCTGGTTTGCCCAGGCGAGCGCGGCGTCGACAAACGCAAGGTCCTCGTCCAAGGACGTCTGCGCATAAGGAGCGGGCGCCCAAGCCTGTGCCTTGCCTGCCGGGAACAACGTGATGGCGTTGGCTTCGTAGAGCTCAGTGTCCTGGAAGATGGTGGACGGATCGCTTTTGTAGCCGTGGAAGACCATCACCACCGGCGCAGGGTTGGCCGGGTCGTAGTTGTCCGGCACGTGCGCCATGAAGGAGCGCCCCGTAGGCAGCTCGATGGTGCGGTAGTGGCCAGTTTCGGTGGATCCGCTGACAGGCAAGGGCGCGCTTTCCGACGCCGTGACCATATGCGCCGGCACACTATGCGGGCCGCTGCCCGGCTCATCCGTGGTGGAGCACCCGGTGGCAAAACATACAATGGCAGCCCCGGCAAGAATGCACAGGGCTGCCTTTAATGGGTGGCGCACTATGAGATCGGGCGAATCTTGACTGCGGTGCCGGTGGCGGTGACCATAAGCATGTCGTTGGCCTGGCCCATAGGCGAGTAGTCAAAGCTGATGCCCACGACGGCGTCGGCGCCCAGCTCCTGGCCGCGGTTCCACAGCTCGTTAAGCGCTGCCTCGCGGGCCTTGACTGCCTCTTCCTCATAGCCGGCGGAGCGGCCGCCAGTGAAGCTGCGGAAGGAGGCACCCAAGTCCTTGAGGAAGTTAATACCGGTCACCGTCTCACCCGCAATGACGCGAATGTACTCGGTGATTTCGTGACCATCGACGTTGTTGGTGGTGGTGAAAATCATGAGCCCTAGACTACCTGCGTTCCGGGGGAAGATCAGCGACGCTGAAGTGCAAGCCCGGTGTGCCGTCGGCGCGGGTGAACTCGACCTGCAAGTCGTCCTTCTTACCAAAGGCCACGAGGTGGCGGGCCACAACGTGTTCGACGGACTCGATGCTTTCTGGGTCTGCCTCGACGTTGAGGAGGAGGATGTTGGGCTCAACAGAAAGGTCGAGGGTGCCGCGGGTGTTTTCGCGCTCGAAGACGCAGCGGCCGGTTTCGGTTTCTGGGTCCCAGTGGGCGTCAATCTTGGCAGAGAAGTGCGATGCCAGCTGCTTGCCGTAGCGTGCCGGGCGATCGGTTGAAACGCGTGCGGTGGAATTGCTCATGCCGGACACTGTACGCGTTTTAGGTTTACCTAACCAGTGCGAGTATTCCCTCATAAATCATCACGCAGCCCAAGGCACCGAAGATGAGGCCCGAGCCGATATCGAGATGAGCCGAATACTTCGTGAGGAAACGCGCCGCCGCGCGGACGATGAGCGCGAAGGTAGAAAACCACGCCACGGAGACCACAGTCAGGAGGATGGCGATGACCACGGTCCATTCAAGCCCCATGTCAGGGCGAATGAACTGGGCAAAGACGGCACCGAAGAAGACGAGCGCCTTCGGGTTGGAAAGGTTGGTGAGCAGGCCCAGCTTGTAGGCGCGGCCAGCGGTGATGTCCTCGACGTTGCCAGTGCTCACCGCCTGCTTGATGTGCTCCTCATCGAAGCTTCCCGCGCTTTGTGTCGCGCTTTCTGCGGCGTTTTCTGCCGCATTTTCCGCCGAGTCCTGTGAAGTACTGCGGGCAGAGTTAAGGACAGCGCGCCGTTGCGTCAAGCCCGAGCGAATGGAGCCATAGGCCATCCAGAGAAGGAAGCCGCCGCCCACCAGCTGCAGCAAGCCGAGCAGACTAGGGCGAGCGGCGATAAGAGCAGATAGCCCTGCCAGGGAGGCGGTGAGCCAGACGACGATGCCGGTGCAGATGCCCAGCGCACACATGATTCCGGCACGCGTGGACCGCGGGGCAACGCGGCTAAAGTCATCCGGCCCTTCTCTTGGCTCTTCTAGTAGGCACCCTTAATGGCCTGCTTGTGATCGCGCACTGCCTCGCCCTCAGCGTACAGCGGCATATCCTCGCCAGCCTTGTACCACGTTACGTCGTTCAGCGGTGCCAAAGGCTTCTTTCCAGCAATCAGATCGGCGGCCTTCTCGCCCACCATCATTGTCGGCGAGTAGATGTTGCCGTTGGTCACGGACGGGAAGACGCCGGCATCGGCGATGTAGAGGCCCTCAATGCCCCAGACCTGCATGGTTTCTGGGTCCACAACCGCCATTGGGTCATCCTTGGAGCCCATCTTGGTGGTGCACGACGGGTGCAATGCGGTCTCACCGTCGTTGCGTACCCATTCGAGGATCTCCTCGTCGGTCTGCACGTCAGGGCCCGGGCTGAACTCGCGGGCGCCCACCTCAGCCATGGCTTCGGTGTCCAGCAGAGAACGCGCAACGCGCACTGCCTCGACCCACTCGCGGCGATCCTGGTCGGTCTTCAGGTAGTTGAAGAGGATCTCCGGCTTTTCGTGGATGTCTGCGCTCTTGATGCGGACGTGGCCCTTGGTATCGGAAAACATCGGGCCAACGTGCCACTGGAAACCGTGCTTGACGTCGGCCTTCTGGCCGTCGTAGCGCACTGCCATCGGCAGGAAGTGGAACATCAGGTTCGGGTATTCCTCGTTCTCATTGGAACGAACGAATCCGCCGCCCTCGAAGTGGGAGGTCGCAACCGGGCCCTTCTTGGTGAGAATCCACTGCAGGCCCATGAACGGCCAGCGCCACTTGTCCAGGTAAGGCTGGGAGGAATCGGTGGACTTGGTGGTCTCATACTGGATGTAGACCTCGAGGTGATCCTGCAGGTTCTCGCCGACGCCTGGCAGGTGCTTGACGACGTCGATTCCGTGCTTGCGCAGCAACTCCTCGTCACCGACACCAGAGACCTGCAGCAGCTGCGGGGTGTTGATGGCACCAGCGGAAAGAACGATCTTGTCAGCGAATACGCGGTGGACGCCGCCCTTCCACTCGTATTCCACGCCGATGGCCTTCTGGCCTTCGAAGAGGACCTTGGTGGTAAACGCGCGGGTACGCACCTCGAGGTTCTCGCGGTCCAGGTTCGGGTGCAGGTAAGCGCGCGCTGCAGACCAGCGCTTGCCGTGCTTGATGTTGCGGTCGAAAGGCGCGAAGCCTTCCTGGCGGTAACCGTTGACGTCGTTGGTCAGGTTGTAGCCGGCTTCCTGGACGGACTTAAACAAAGCCTGGAACAGCGGGCTGGTGGCGGGGCCGCGGGAGAGGTACAGCGGGCCGTCATGGCCGCGGCGCGGATCGTTGTCCTCGGCTGCGGCGGCGTTCTCCATGCGGTTGAAGTAAGGCAGGCAGTGGGCAAAGTCCCAGTTCTCCATGCCGGGGTTCTTGGCCCACTTCTCATAATCCATCGGGTTGCCGCGCTGGTAGATCATGCCGTTGACGGAAGAGGAACCGCCGAGCAGCTTGCCGCGCGCGTGGTAGATGCGGCGGTTATTCATCTCTGGCTCCGGCTCGGACTCGTACTGCCAGTCGTAGTTCTTTGCGCCAATGGGGAATGAGAATGCGGAAGGCATGTGGACGAATAGGTCCCACAACGAATCGTTTCGGCCTGCTTCGAGAACCAGCACACGGGTGCCGGGGTCCTCACTTAGGCGAGCGGCGATGACAGAGCCTGCGGAACCGCCGCCTACGACGACAACGTCCGAGACCTCATCGGTGACCTTCTTCGATACCTTCTTGAGATTCTTCTTTCCCATGCAACGCTCCTTTTCCGTGCTTTCTGGCTTTCTTGGTCTTTCAGCGATCTTGCTTGACACTTTGTGACCGAATTCATACGGTCACACTCTCCTACGGAGTAAAGCTTTTTGAATTTTATGCATACGAACGAAATGTTATGCGTCGGGCCAAAATGGCCACCCAAACCACTGTACACGTCTTTGTGAATGTTTGCGCAGTATGGGGTATATTTGGGTTGTTCCGCCCTCAAGTCACGGGCGAAACAATGCGATCAAATCCCGCATAGAAAACGAGGGAGTAATTCACATCACACACCCCTCTTCGCCCCAGTGAGACTGAATTTTATTCACGTCTTAATGTCGGAATTTTCATCCATAAATGACTGCAACGAGGAGTAGTAAATGGCAAACTTTGACCCCCACGACCCGGAGGCGTCCCCGACGCCCCGCCGGTCCCCCCAGACAGGTGGGTCGGAGGCCGCCGCGTCACCGTTAAAAACAACAGAAACCAAGAGACCTCGCCGCCCCCTGAAGAAGTCGAACTATCAGGTCCGCGCACTCGTCGGCAGCTTCAAGGCAGAAACCGGCCCGGAAGTCGGCTCTAGTGAAGTTCCGGTGCCAAAGCCCAACTGGCCAGTGTTCATCATTTCCAGTGCGCTCATCATCGCCATGGCTCTCTACGCAGGGCTTGGCCGCGAGTCCGCAGCAAACACCTTGGCCAACGTCACCGCATGGATCGGTACCAACTTGGGCTGGTTCTACGTCCTGACGGCCACCATCGCCGTGGTCTTTGTACTCTATATTGCGTTCTCCAACGTGGGCGATATCCGCTTGGGACCTGACCATTCGCGCCCGAAGTTCAACACCTTCTCGTGGGCATCGATGCTCTTCGCCGCAGGTATCGGCGTGGACCTCATGTTCTTCGCCGTGGCTGAGCCGGTGACCATGTACGTGGCCCCACCCGTCGGCGAAGGCGAGACCATGGAGGCCGCCAAAGAGGCCGTGGTGTGGGCGATGTTCCACTACGGCATTACCGGCTGGGCACTATATGCCCTGATGGGCATGGCCTTTGGCTACTTTGCCTATCGCCTCAACATGCCGCTGGCTATTCGCTCAGCGCTCTACCCGCTCATCGGCAAACGTGTGCACGGCCCGGTTGGTGACGCCGTCGATATCGCCGCGATGCTGGGCACCGTCTTTGGTGTCACGGCGTCGCTTGGCATCGGCGTCGTACAGCTGTCCTATGGTTTCCACCTCATCTTCGGATTCGAGCAAGGTCTGGGCCTGCAGTCAGCACTCATCATTATCGCCGTTGTCATCGCCACGCTGTCTGCTGTTTCCGGCGTGGACAAGGGCATTCGCTTCCTCTCGGAGCTCAACGTTTACCTGGCCATCGCGCTCATGATTTACATCGTGGTCTTCGGCAAGACCGCGTACCTCTTCGACGCGATTACCACCAACGTGGGCGACTACATCTCGAAGTTCCCTTCGTGGACCATGGAGACTTTCGCTTTTGCTGACGACCAAGCCTCCACCGGCGAATGGATGCAGGCATGGACCTTGTTCTTCTGGGCATGGTGGATTGCCTGGGCCACCTTCGTGGGCCTGTTCCTGGCCCGCATCTCCCGCGGCCGCACCCTGCGCCAGTTCATCTTCGGCGTGCTCACTTTCCCGTTCCTGTTCATCCTCATGTGGATGTCTTTCTTCGGCAACACCGCGCTCGACATGGTGCGTTCTGGCGAATACCCCGACTTTGCGGAAGCCGCCGTTAATACCCCTGAGCAGGGCTTCTACGACATGCTTGCGGAGTTCCCAGCATCCGGAGTCGTAATCTTCCTGACCACCTTCATCGGTCTTCTGCTCTACATCACCTCAGCTGACTCCGGTGCGCTGGTGATGTCGAACTTCACCTCGAAGATTACGGATAGCCGCCAGGATGGCCCGCGCTGGATGCGCATCTTCTGGTCCGTCACCGTGGGTGCTCTGACACTGGCCCTGCTGCAGATTGACGGCATTGCCACCGTCCAATCCGCCACCGTGGTCATGGGCCTGCCCTTCGCAGTAGTCATCTACCTCGTGATGTTCTCCCTGTGGAAGTCCTTGCGCCTGGAAAGCGTCCAGCGTGAGGCTCGCCAGACCGCGCTGCATGGCGCAATCTCGGGCCGCACCGAACTGGCACCAGAAAACGGTGACCGCTGGAAGAGCCGTCTAGACCGCGTCAACTCCTACCCCACCAAGCAGGAAATGGATTCCTACCTGCGTGAGACCGCTACCTTCGCCCTCGAGAAGGTTGCCGTGCAGATGCGTGCACGCGGGTACGACGCAGTCCTCCTCACCAGTGAGCTTCCCGACGTCGAGCTGCCGCAGCTGGACTTGCAGGTCACCCTTGAGCACGAACGAAAGTTCCGCTACCAGCTCTTCCCAATCACCGCTGAAAGCCCTGACTTCACCCCAGGCGATGACGACGAGTACTACCGCCTTGAGGTCTACGACCTCACCGGTTCCCTGGGCTACGACGTCTACGGCTACTCGGAGAACCAGCTCATCAACAACGTGCTGGATCTCTATGAACGCCACCTAGCGTTCCTGTACATGCAGCAGACCCAGCCGGGCGACTCTGACGTCTCCGATGGTGCTGAACCCGAGCCCACATGGCAGGAAGACAGCTAAGCTGGCGGACCCCGTTCATTTATAGAACTCAAATTCATCTTTAGAAAGGTTGCTTTTCTTGAGCACTCAGAACACTTTGTTCGACCCAACCACTACCGAGTACCTCAAAGGCGTCCATACGGGCGATGGCCCGAAGTCTCTGTTTATCAATGGCCAGTGGGAGGCGGCCGCCGACGCTGCCACACGCACCATCATCTGCCCAGCCGACGGCAGCACGGTCGGTGTGGCCTCCGAGGCTTCAGATGCAGACACCATCCGCGCCATTGAGGCCGCACGCGCCGCCTTTGAGTCGGGTGTGTGGAGTAATACCCCAGCTATTGAGCGCGGCAAGCTGCTGATGAGGGTCGCCGACTTCATCCGTGAGAACAAGGAGCTTTTTGCTTCCGCTGAGTCCGCCGATACAGGCAAGCGTTACGAGGAGTCCCTCGGCGACATGGACGATATTTCCAACGCCTTCGATTACTTCGGCACCCTGGCCTCGCACGAGGCCGGCCGCGTGGTGGATCCGGGCGACCAGAACCTGCGTTCCCGTATCGATGCGGAACCAGTCGGCGTGTGTGGCCTCATCACTCCGTGGAACTACCCACTCCTACAGGTCTCTTGGAAGGTTGCCCCGGCTCTTGCGGCAGGCAACTCCTTCGTGCTCAAGCAGGCTGAGCTCACCCCGCACACCGCAATGCTGCTGATGGTTGGCCTGAAGCAGGCAGGGCTTCCCGACGGCGTAGGCAACCTGATCACCGGCGCTGGCGCTAACTGCGGAAACCCACTGTCCCAGCACCCTGAGGTAGACATGGTCTCCTTCACCGGCGGCCTGGCCACCGGCAAGATCATCGCCAAGAACGCTGCGGAGACCGTCAAGCGCACCGCACTGGAGCTCGGCGGCAAGAACCCGAACGTCATCTTCGCCGATGCCGACTTCGACGTCGCCGTGGACAACGCCCTCAACGGCGCATTCTTCCACTCGGGGCAGGTCTGCTCTGCGGGCTCGCGCATCATCGTGGAAGAGTCCCTGCACGACAAGTTCATCGAGGCCCTGGTCAAGCGCACCAACAACATCAAGATTGGTGGCCCGACCGACTCCAAGGCAGAAACCGGCCCGCTGATCTCTGAGGAGCACCGTGAGAAGGTCGCTGCTTACGTGGATAAAGCACGCGAGCAAGGTGCCAAGATTCTGACTGGCGGCCGCGCTGCTACCAGCGAGGACACCACTGGCCAGCACGGCACTGGTGAGACCGACCTGGGCAAGGGCGTCTACTACCTGCCCACGATCATCGATGGCGCCACCAAGGAGATGGACTGCGTCCACGACGAGGCCTTCGGCCCAGTGGTAACGGTGGAGACCTTCACCACTGAGGAAGAAGCCATCGCTACCGCGAACGACACCGAGTACGGCCTGGCAGGCGCCGTATTTACTAGCGATGCCGGCAAGGCTGAGCGCATGGCCCGCGCAATGCGCCACGGCACCATCTGGATCAACGACTTCCACCCCTACCTTCCGCAGGCAGAGTGGGGCGGATACAAGCAGTCCGGCAACGGCCGCGAGCTTGGCCCAACCGGCCTTGCCGAATATCAGGAGCACAAGCACGTGTACCAGAACCTGGCACCGGCGGCGTGGGACCAGTTTGGTCTGCAGTAACTAACTCTGCGTGCGCGGCTTAATGGTCATCGTGTCAATGTTGACGTGCGCTGGCAGCGATGCCACCCAGCGCACGGCCTCCGCGATATCCTCGGCCACGAGGTTAAGCTCGCCGGCGTAGACCGCGGCGGCGCGCTCAGCGTCGCCGCTGAAACGATTGAGCGAGAACTCCTCAGTGGCCACGCGGCCAGGATCAAGCTCGGTGACGCGGACATTGTGGTTCTCAATGCGCAGCACGCGGGAGATAACGCGCACGCCATGCTTGGCGGAGTTATAGCCGGAGCCGCCCTCGTATGGTGCCCAGCCAGCAATGGAGCCCATGTTGATGATGAGCCCGGAGTCGGAGGCCTCCAGCTTGGGCATCACCGCCTGAATCATGCGCACCGTGCCAAGCACGTTAACGTCATACATCCACTGCCAGTCTTCGATCTTTGTCTCTACCAGTGGCTCCAAGCCCTTGGCGCCGCCCGCGTTGTTGACCAACAGGTCCACGCGGTCCAAGTGGGAGACAAACTCCGTGACGGACTCATCATTGGTTACGTCCAGCGGATAAGCTTCAGCCCCGATTTCTGAAGCAAGCTCTTCGAGGCGTTCCACGCGGCGCGCGCCGATGACTACATGCCAGCCATCGGCAGCGAGTGCTCTTGCCGACGCCGCGCCAATTCCCGAAGAAGCACCAGTTACAACAGCAATCTTTTGTTCCGTCATATCCCCCGATGCTAAACCACCCAATTGCACACGCCCAGCAGGGTTAGCCACAAAACAGTGGAGGCCTCAAGGAAACTTAAGCCTTGACGGCATCCTCGATCTCGCCCAAGAGGTTGTCAACGAGGCCGTTCTTGAAGTCAGCCGGTGCGAATGCGCCATCGTTCATGTCGGTGATGAGGGAGACCTCAATCTGGGTGCGCAGCTGCTCCATGGAGAAGTTAGCCACTGCCAGGCGCCATGCCTCAACAGCACGGACGCCGCCGGAGAAGCCGTAGCCCACGAACGCGATTGCCTTGCCAACCCACTCGGAGCCGAGGGAGTCGAAAGCGTTCTTAAACGGGCCCGGTACGGAGTGGTTGTACTCCGGGGTGACGAAGATGAAGCCGTCGCATGCGTCGATGGCGTCGGACCAAGCCTGGACGTTAGCGTCGTCGTAGTTCTTGTTCGCGGCCATCGGAACCACGGAGGTGGTCAGGATTGGAACGTTGAAAGCCTTGAGGTCAACTACCTCGTACTCAACGCCGGTATTGCGGCCCTTTGCCAGGTCAGCAACCCAGTTAGCGATTGCTTCGCCTGCGCGATCGTCGCGGGTGGAACCAAGAACGATGCCAATCTTTGCCATGTGGAGAATCCCCTTCTCAAAAGTTGTTGATTAGTCAACATTAGAGTGTAGCACGGGCGCCAACTTGGCGGATGGTGATGTTGATTCGCCCCTCCTTCAACCCACATCCTTCCGGCAGCGTTGCGTCGTTGACCCGCACAATTCCGTGATAGGCCAGTCGCTTCGGGCCGCCAAATACAATTAAATCCCCGGAGCTGAGCGTCACGTCATCCCACGGCTTATTGCGATTTTCCGTATTGCCTATGCGAAACAGCGCCTCATCCCCGATGGATAAGGAGATGACCGGCGCAAGGGACTCCTCAAAGTCATCGACATGCATGCCCATCCCTGAGCCCGGCGGATAATAGTTCACCAAGGCCATCTCCGGATAGAAGGTCTCCACCCACGGTTCCAGCTCCGGGGAGACCTCGGCCGCCGCGCGCAGTGCTGGGCGCGCTATCTCCTGGAGGGAAACGAGCATCGGCGGCACCCGAGTCCCCTCAATGTTGTCCACGTAACGGTAGGTTTCGTAATGCCAGTACCTGCCCAGATGCAGCTGGTGCACGCTCATCTTTCCGGACTTCAGTTGTGGCTGATACATCGCCATGGGAGTGCCAGCGTAGCGCCGTGCCACCTCACGGGTTTCCTCGACGAGGGCACGTTGCTTAGCGACGTCCACCCATCCAGGCACGTGCGCTACCCCAGGGGCAATGCGGGTGGCGGGCCGAGAGACATCGAAAAGCATGAGCCCAAGGCTACATGTCGCATGCATTCTCGTGACTAGACTTGGGCCCCATGAACAGCCCCAAGAACTTAGAGCAATACGGCACCTGGGAGAAGATGTCTGGTGGGCAGTGGCACCTGCCAGGTCAGACGGAGGAAGTGCGCACTCAGCACGCGCGGACGTTCCGTTTGATCAAGCAGTTCAACGACTTGGGCAATACCGACCCAGACAAGGCGGAAGAGATCCTGCGCGAGCTGCTGCCCGATGAATCACACGTTCCCGGCTGGTTCGGTCCGGCGCACGTGGAATTCGGTTCTAACCTCATCGTGGGCGAACACGTTTTTATTAACTTCAATGCCACCATCTTGGCGCAGGCCAAGGTCACGCTCGCCGATCACGTGATGATTGGGCCAAACTGCTCCCTTATCACTGTGGGCCATCCGGTCAACGATCACGAGATGCGCGAGGGCGGCTGGGAGATCGCCAAGCCCATCACCGTGGGCCGCACCACCTGGTTCGGCGCCAACGTCACGGTCATGCCCGGCGTGACCATTGGCGAGGACTGCGTCATCGGCGCAAACACCTTGGTCACCCGTGACATTCCGGATAAGTCGCTCGTACTCGGCTCCCCGGGCCGCGTGGTGCGCAAGCTTGACGGCGAGAACCTGGAGCGCCAGGACCTGGAAGGCCCAGTAGAGGGCTTCGGGCTGCTCTAAATGTTTGATCTCGCACGCATCGGCGCTGGCCTGCCCGTCGCCGAGACCATCGGCACGCTGCCTTCTTCCGGCAACGTCGTGGTCCAGGCGCCGCCGGGCACCGGTAAGACCACGCTTGTGCCGCCGGCGCTCGCGAACCAAGCTGCGGAACAAGGAACGAGCGGGAAGATCCTGGTCACCGCACCTCGCCGCGTGGCCGTGCGCGCTGCCGCGAACCGGCTGCAGCACCTGTCCGGCCAACAAATTGGTTACGCCGTGCGCGGCGATTCCCGCCACGGCCGCGACGTCGAGTTCGTCACCCCAGGCGTGCTGCTGCGCCGACTGCTGCGCGACCCCGAGCTCAGCGGTGTTTCCGCCGTAGCCATCGACGAGGTCCATGAGCGTCAATGCGACACCGACCTCGTCCTTGGCATGTGCCTGGAACTGGCGCAGCTACGCGACGACTTCCGCGTCATCGCGATGTCCGCCACCGTCGACGCCCAGCGCTTCTCCGAACTCATGGACGCCCCGGTTCACGTCACTGAGGCAGTGACGTACCCGCTCGACATCCGCTACTCCCCGGCCGCGGGCCGCGCTGCCGGCGAGCGGGATTTCTACGCCCACGTTGCCCGCCAAGCCACGGGCCATTCCGGTTCCGTGCTGGTCTTCGTGCCCGGCGTACGCGAGGTTAACCTCGTGTGCGAGCAACTGCCCGGCGCGTATCCGCTGCACGGACAGCAGACCACGGCTGAGCAGGACGCCGCCCTGTACACCGACGCCGACCGCATCGTGGTGGCCACCTCCATCGCGGAGTCCTCGCTGACGGTCCCGGGCGTGCGCACCGTGGTCGATGCCGGGCTCTCGCGTACCCCGCGCCGCGATGCCCAGCGCGGCATGTCTGGCTTGGTCACGGTTTCTACCTCGAAGTCGAGCGCCGATCAGCGCGCCGGTCGCGCCGGGCGTGAGGCCCCTGGCACCGTGATTCGCTGCTACTCACAGGACGATTACCAGCACTTCTCCCCGCACATCACTCCGGAGATCCTCAGCGCCGATCTCACTCAGGCGGCACTGTTCCTGGAGTGCTGGGGCGCGGGTGAGGACTTTCCGCTCCTTGATCAGCCACCAGCCCGCGCGCTTGCCGACGCCCACCGAACGCTGCGCTCGATCGGTGCCACCGGGGACGTCGCCAAGCAGCTCGCTCTTCTGCCCACCGACCCGCGCCTTGGCGCTGCCTTGCTCAAGTACGGCGCCGGCGCTGCGCATACCGTCGCCGCGCTCAGCGATTCCCCGCGTGGGGACATCACGCGCATCACTCCTCCCAAACGCGAGGTCGAGCGCCTAGCGCGCCTCGTGCCCGACAAAGGTCCAGCCGATCCTGGCGCGGTCGTGGCCGCGGCCTTCCCGGAGCGCGTCGCGCGCCGCACCACCACCGCGAAGGAAGCAGAGTACCTCCTGGCCAGCGGTACTCGTGCGCGCATGCTCGAAGACAACGGGGCTGCGTGGCTGGCCGTGGCGGACGTGTCCTTGTCCAATGCCGGCACCGCCATCATCCGCGCTGCCGCTCGAATCGATGAGCAAGCTGCGCTCTATGCCATCGGTACTACCGAGGAGATCACGGCGACGCTCGAAGGCGGCAAGGTGCGCGGGCGCAAGGTCCTGCGCGCCGGGGCAATCGAGCTCAGCTCCACCCCGGTCAAAGTCACGGGTGCTGCGGCCGAGGAAGCTCTTGCTGCCGGTATCCGCGAGCACGGTCTTGCCATGTTCTCCTTCAGCGAGAAAGCGCAGAACCTGCGCGAACGCTTGGCGCACCTGCACGCGCACTACGGCGCCCCTTGGCCGGACGTCGACAATGCAGAGCCCGCCGAGTGGCTGGGCCCCGAGCTACACGACGTCGCGGCGGGCAAACCTGCCACCAAGGTCGACATGTATCCAGCACTCCAGCGCCTTCTCCCCTGGCCGGAAGCCACGCGCCTGGATGAGCTGGCACCTGAACGCCTGCCCGTGCCCTCGGGGCGCGACGCGAAAATCGACTGGTCCGGGGATCGCCCCACGGTGAGCATCAAGTTGCAGGAATGCTTTGGGCTGGCGGAGTCCCCGGTCTATTGCGGGCAGCGTGTGCAGTTCCACCTGCTTTCCCCAGCGGGCCGCCCACTGGCCGTAACTGATGACTTGGCGAGCTTCTGGGCAGGGCCTTACCAGGGCGTTCGCGCCGACATGCGAGGGCGCTATCCCAAGCATCCCTGGCCTGAAGACCCGTGGACAGCACCAGCTACCGCACGGACGAAAAACCGCATGTGATTTAGCCCCACTGCTGCACGGAGAGGTAAATGCTCATCACCACGACGAGGGTGAGCAAGGCATAGCGAATCAGCTTGGTGCCGCCGCCTAAGACGGTGCGCGCACCGAGCTGGGCGCCAAGTACGTTGGCTGCAGCTAGAACTAGGGCGAGACCCCACAGGATGTGCCCGCCCAGGATGAACACGATGAGTGCACCGACGTTAGTGCAGGTGTTCACCACCTTGGACATGGCGGCAGAGCGCAAGAAGTTCTGCGAAAAAATTGCGGTGAACGCCATGATGAGGAACATGCCGGTGCCGGGGCCAAAGATACCGTCGTAGAAGGCAATGCACGCCCCCGCGCCCAGAGCCGCCCACGTGCGCCAGCCGCCGCGGATTCCTTCGCTCTCGTTCGTACCGAAGCTGGGGCGGAAAGCCACGAAGACACCAACGCAGACCATCAGCACGATGATGAGCGGACGCATCACGTCTTTGTCGATCATCGCTGCGGCGCCCGCGCCTAGGCCCGAACACACCATTGCCGCTAGACCCAGGCGAATGAGTTCGGCCGCCGAAGGGCGCACCTTGCGAACGAGAGTAAAGGCAGCCGACGCCGTTCCGGACACTGCGGCCACCTTGTTGGTAGCCAGTGCGGTGGCCGGTGCGAGCTGCGGCGCTACGGCCATTATGAGCGGAATCAGCACGAGTCCGCCGCCGCCGATGACGGCGTCAATCCACCCCGCGACTGCTGCTCCTGCCGTCAAAATTGCCCAGCCACTAATCCCCAAGTCTGCGAGATCCATGCATTTATTAAACTCGATGCCATGTCTGTTCGTGCACGTTGGGCCATAGTCGTTCCGGGCTCCCTCGCAGTGGGAGCCCTTTTCACCTATCTGCACGTCCCCGCCGCCTGGATCTTGGCAGCCCTTCTTGTCTCGGGTGCCATGGCGCTCAGCACGGGCGAAGAGCTCGTCGTGAGCAAGCACTTCTACGCCGTGGCCCGCGGGTTCATCGGCATAATGGCGGCGATGCCCCTCACCCTGGTGGCGGCCTCCACCATCATCGGTTTAGTCCCTGCCGCTATCACGATGTCTCTCATCACGGCCATAGTCGGAATGGCAGGAGGCATGCTGCTGCACCGCTCGCAGCCCAAGGATATTTCCTGGGAGACCGGCATCTTGTCAATGCTCCCCGGTGGCGCGTCCCTCATGCCCGCGCTGGCCAGTGAGCTCGGTGCTGACTATCGCTACGTCGCACTGACGCAATACCTGCGCCTTCTGGCGGTATCCATCTCCCTGCCTTTCATAGTGTCGCTGCTGACCAGCCCGGCCGGGCAAGGCGTCGACATGAGCGTCCAAGGTGAAACCACCTGGTGGATCGTGCTGCTCACGGTGGCTATTGCCGTTCTGGGCGAGCGATTGGGCAAGCTCGCTCACCTGCCAGCTTCATCGGTGCTTGGCCCGCTCATCATCACCGTCATCGTGGCGCAGTTCCTGCCGGCGGGCCACACGCTGGAACCGCTGTACGCGTTCAAGATCATGGCATTCATGTCCATTGGCTGGGTCTGCGGCGGCGGTTTGTCCGTCCCCGCACTGAAGTCCTTTGCCAAGCAGCTTCCGGCCACGATCCTTTTCATCATTGTGGTCATGGGCGTATGCGCGCTGACCGCGTGGCCGCTGACGGCGTGGCTCGGAATTAGCTACTTCGAGGCCTACCTCGCCACCTCGCCAGGCGCACTCGAAACCGTTCTGGCGCTCTCCGCTGAAGGTGGCGCGGGCCCAGCCGTCGTGGCGGTGCAGATCATCCGCCTCATCATCGTCTTGGTCATCGCGGGATATCTCCCACAGATCTTGCGCCTGCTCAAACGCCTGCGGTAGTAGGGTTTCGAAAGCTAGAGCAGGCACTGTACCTGCTCTGGCGGCATGAGAATTGGGGTCCTTTAATTAAGTACTGCGTGGCGCAGGATAGACATCGGAACCGAGCCCAGTGCGAGGGCCTCGGAGTGGAAGTCACGCACGGACATACCCTGCGCCACGGCTTCCTCGCGGGTCTGCTGCCACAGGCGCTCGCCCAGAGCATAGGAAGGCGCTTGGCCTGGCCAGCCCAGGTAACGGTTGACCTCGAAGTTCAGGTTCGCGTCATCCATCGCGGTGTTCTCACGCATAAACGTCTTCACATGCGCCTTGTCCCACTTGCCCGGATTCGTGCAATCCGGCAGCTTCTTGCCCAAGTGCAATCCGATGTCGACCACCACGCGGGCGGCGCGGAAGCGCTGGGCGTCGAGAAGCCCCATGCGGAAACCAGGATCATCCATGTAACCGAGCTCGGCCATGAGCGCCTCAGCATAGAGCGCCCAGCCCTCGCCGTGTCCGGAGTTCCAGGTCACCGCTCGCCGCCACAGGTTGAGATCCTCCTGCACCAGCGCAGAACCCAACTGCAGGTGGTGGCCCGGCGCGCCCTCATGGTGCACCGTGGTCAGCTCCTGCCAGGTGTGGAAGCGCTCCTGACCGGCCGGAACGGACCACCACATGCGGCCCGGGCGGGAGAAGTCATCCGACGGTGCGGTGTAGAAGATTCCACCAGTACCCGCAGGGTCGATGCGGCACTCGATGTTCTTGATCTGCTCCGGAATGTCGAACTCAGTGCCGTCCAGTTCCTTGATCACCTTGTCCGCGGTGGCCTGCATCCACTCCACCAGCGCGTCGGTGCCCTCAAGAACGTAGCGCTCTTCCTGGTTAAGCTTGCGCATCGCGGTCTTCACGTTGCAGTCAGAACTGTACAGCTCGTGGGCGATCTTCTCTTGCTCAGCGCTGATTTCGGCAACGCGTTCAAGGCCCCATTCATAAGCCTCGTCAAGATCGACGGTGTCACCAACGAACAGCTTGGAGAAGCGCTCGTAGCGGTCACGCCCCACGGCATCCTCTGTAGGAGCCTGCGGCTGCAAGTCGTTGGAGAGCCAGTCAGCGAACTGACCAAACGCATGCTTTGCTGCTTCCACCTCAGGGCCTTCAACTCCCAGGTTCTCTAGCATCGAATCGGAGTCGGCAAGGCGTTCACACTGCACAAAGACCTCGTTAATTTGGCGGTGCGGCGGAACCATGCCGTGCGAAGCAGCCTCCTTAAGGGAGTCTTTATATCCGGTCAATGCACCGCCCACCTTGGACAGGCGGGAGCGAATGGCGTCCAGCTGTTCCGGAGTGTCCTGCGGCATGAGCAGCAAGGTGTCACGGATAGTCTGCACTGGTGAAGCGATGTTGTTGAGGCTACGGATGTCCTCACCATGGTGATGCAGGTCAAGGTCCAGGCAGAGGCGGTCACGCAGGACCGCGGCGGTTACGTAGTCAACCTCGTCGAAGTCATCCTCGTCATCAGACTCGTCGGTGGTGTCATCCAACGCATCGACGTCAGCGACCATGTCTCGCGTGCGATCCGCGATGGCAGCGTAGTACTCAGGTGAGAAATCCTGCAGTTCACCCTCATAACCCGGGATTCCCCAGGCGGTTGCCTCGGTAGGGCTAAGCTGTGCGAGGTCATGAACAAAGTTATCGCAGGCGGCGTCCAACAGAGAGGGCTGACGCTTGTGGGTTGACTCTGAACTCATGAGGGTGAAGTCTATCCTCGATCTGCAAGTTAGGGCCAATTTAAAAGCCAAACGTTGCGGCCTTGTTAACTACTTGTTATTCCACTTAATCCCTGGATTTACCCAACCTTCGAATCCCTCCAGCACAGCCACGGGAGTGGGTGCTAGAACCAGGGCGTCGACAAAGCGGCGCTGCACGAAGCCTGCCTTAGACATTGCGGCAAACATATCGACGAACGGGCGCCAGAACCCCTCAGTATCCACCAGTCCCACAGGTCCCGTCACGTGGCCGAGCTGTTGCATGGTGAGAACCTCAGCAAGCTCCTCCAACGTTCCCACGCCGCCTGGCAGGCAGATGTAGGCATCCGCAAGGTTCTCCATTCGAGTCTTGCGCTCCGCCATGGTTTCCACCACTTCAAGGCTGGTCAGGCCCGGATGCGCGAGCTCCAGATCCACCAGCTGCTCCGGGATCACGCCGGTTACGCTTCCGCCGTGGGCGAGGCAGGCGTCTGCCACGATACCCATCAGCCCCACGTTGCCGCCGCCATAAACCAGGTTCAGACCGCGGTCTGCCAGCTCCTCCCCCAGCTGCCGGGCTGCCTCACCATAAGCTTCAGAGTTACCTGTGGCCGATCCGCAATACACCGCAACTGACTTCATGGATTTCATCCTATAGCTATCGTGGCTTTCATGAATGACAGTCCCAGCGCCCCACTTCGCCATGCTCTGGATCGCGCGCGCGATTTAATAAAGAACGCACACCGCATTGAGATATTCACGGGCGCTGGCATGTCTGCCGATTCAGGTCTGGCCACGTACCGCGATCCCGATTCTGGAATCTGGGAGAACGTAGACCCACAGGACATGGCATCCATTGATGCATGGGCCAAGGACCCAATCCGCATGTGGCGCTGGTACGCCCACCGCCGCCATCAGGCGGAAAAGGCGCAGCCCAACGCAGGTCATATTGCGTTGGCGCAGTGGGATAAAGAGGTCACTGTCACCACCCAGAACATTGATGACCTGCATGAGAGAGCAGGCACTGACGACGTCGTGCATCTCCACGGTTCCCTCTTTGCCTTCAGATGCTGCATGTGTGGGCGCCCCTGGCGCGGCGGAGTCGATACGGATACTCCGCCAAAGTGCCCGCTCTGCGGGAACTTGGTGCGGCCGGGCGTCGTGTGGTTCGGCGAGGCCCTTCCCCAACGGGAATGGGAGGAAGCAGAGAAGAGGATGGCCGCTGCCGATCTGGTGATAATCGTGGGCACTTCGGGCGTGGTATACCCCGCCGCTGGACTGCCCCGGATAGCACACCGGTTAGGAACACCGATCATCGAAGTTTCTCCGCAAAGCACAGATTTAACCAGCTTATCTACGGTTTTTATTAATTCAACGGCCGCGGATGCACTTCCCAAGTTGGCCAAGCTTTAGACCATGTTGTCTAGGCATCAAGTGTCCCATTAGACAAGGCGGTCTAGCCTCTCTATACTTTATGCATGCTCAAACCTGGACCAGTGTTCACGCGCCCACGCACCCCGGCGGCGAAGTGCCTCCACCTCGTGCGTCTTAATCCGATCATCACGCGCAGTGAGCTCGTCGAAGCGACTGGTCTATCCCAACCCACGATCACCCGTGCCACCGCGGCTCTTCTCCAAAAAGGCCTCGTCCAGGAACGCAATGACCTGACTCGTTCACGCGGCCGGGGCCGCCCCACCGTTCCCCTTGAGGTCGCCGAGAATAACTGGATTCTCGCCGGCATTGCGGTGGGCACCTCCCAAACCCACATCGGCTTTTATGACACGATGGGCCGCACGATCCGCGAAGACGACGTCCCTACCCCAGTGGCGCAGTTGAGCGAAGAAGACTTCATTGAGCACATCATGGCGGGCGTCAACCGCCTGATGACCGGCCTCGATCGCAAGCTGGTTTCCGTCGGCGTCACCACCTCTGGCACCGTGGACAACGAGGGCCGCATTACTGCGAGCAACTTGGGCTGGGAAAACGTCGACATCGCCGAGCGCCTGCGCTTTCAGTTTGGCGTTCCCGTGGTTGTCTCCTCCGCAATCCCCGCTATCTTGGGCTCCGAAACACAGGCCGCCGAGCTCGGTAACACCGATCCAGTTCTCGTTCTCTTCGCGGATGACTCTATCGGTGCGGCACTGTCTGCCAATGATGAAGTTTCCCAAATCATTCCCCTTCCGGCGACATCCCAGCTCGCCGACCCAGAGGAATCACTCACCACAGCGGCCGTCCTGCGCAAGCTCGGCCGCACCGGCACCTTGACGGAGGCTGTCGCAGCTGCCGCAAACAACCCGGCTGAACGCAAAATCCTGGATGACCGCGCCCGCCAACTGGGCGAAATCGCCGCATTGCTGGTAAACGAATATAAACCAGCCACTGTCGTTGTAGCGGGTAGCGCCTTCCTCGACGATCCTGCAGCCCCGAAGCTCTTTGCTGCCGCGGTGCGCGAAAAGGCCGGTCGCAGTACCCAGCTGCGCGTCATCCCCTCCCTCAAAGAGATCGTTCGCGCCATCACCCGTGCAATTGCGCTGGACCCGCTTCTGCGCGTGCCGCTGGAACTGTTTTAAGCCTCGGCCATTTAAGACTCGTCCACGATTGCGCGCACGTCGTCGGCGTTCGTGAACAAGTGCGCCTGCAATCCTGCTGCGCCCGCTCCATCGACAAAGTCTTGCCGATCATCAAAGAAGTGCACCTTCTCAGCTGTCGCGGCAAGAGCATCGACGGCAACTTTGTATGCCTCTGCATCCGGTTTGGCCACGCCAATATCGCAGCTAAATACCACTGCAGCGCAGTCTTCAATCCAATCGTGTTCACTGCGTACGGCATCCGCCAAGGTAGTGGGGATGTTAGAGAGCAAGCCCACCGTGTGCCCCTCGCCAATGAGCCGCTGCACTAAAGCAACCATCTCCGGTTCGGAGTCCATGTAATAGCGATTGTCGAGTTCCACAGCTTCCGCAATGTCAAACTCCCCGAGCTCCACGCTGGCAGAAATACGGTTCCAATACATTGAATCGGACATGATTCCGGCGTCGTATGCCGGGCGAAACTCCCGATAAGTTTCCCAGAACCTCGCGGGGTCCGCGGGATTTACCAGCCTCTCGAGCTCGGCTTGTTGCTCCGCGCTGGCAATGCGCATGAGCACGCCGTACATATCGAAAAGAAGCTTAGCCATGCGCCCCAGTCCAGACGCGGCGCGCCTGAGTCAGCACAGCCAGGATTCCCACCGCGGCACCGGCAACGAACATCGGCAGCGGAACTTCAGCATGACTCCACGGCAGCATACCGATAGAGGCAACGGATCCGAGCAGTAAAAGCCCAGCCAAGCTATACAGCGAACGAGTCACCGGACGGCACACGCCAAGCGCACCCGCTAGCATCCCGAACCCTGCTACTGGACCGAGCATCAGCGCAAAGGTGAAAAGAAATGTGCCCAACGCAAGGTACGTCGAGTTCATAGCCATACCACCGACTAGAGCCACCGCCAGTAGTGCTAGTGCAAAACTGATGAGGATCTTGTTCTTGGTAGTCATAAATAAAGTCTCCCACCGAGCGTTTACTCGATGGGAGACTTTATTAAATCTTGACGGCTTCGTTATAGATATTACGAGTTGCGGGATGCCAGGCCAGCGTCGATGCGCAGCAGGCCAGAGCCATCGTTACCAACCAACTTAATCTGGTCAATAATCTCGCTAACAGTAGCCTCTTCCCCAATCTGCTCATCCAAGAACCAGTTAATGAGGGAGCGGGAATCCAAGTCACCAGCAGCGTCAGCGGCGCGAGCGATCTCACGGATCTGCTCGGATACCTTCTGCTCGTGAGCAAAGGCAGCCTCGAAAGCATCCAACGGAGTTGCTGCCTTGATGGAAGGAACTGGGATGTCAGAAAGCTCTACTCGGTAGCCGCGGTCCAGCAGGTGCTGAGCAATCTTCTGCGCATGCTCGCGCTCTTCCGCAGCCTGTGCGTAGAACCAGTCGCGCATACCCGGGAAGGAGAGGTTGTCCAACTCGTATGCCAGCTGGGTGTAAATCAGAGCAGCGCCGTGCTCGTTGATTACCTGGTTGTTCAGGAGGGTTTGCAGCTTCTCGTCCATGTCAGGAACCTTTCTCTAAGACCCCCGGTAAGTGCAATTTCCTATCAAACCGGGGCGTTTCATTAAGTGCAACACCAACAATACAGATTTATTTCCGTCGCGCTAGGAAGGATTGCTTTAGCAAACATGCCGGTCAAAGCTACTTTTTGGGTTGGATATCCTAACTTTACTCAGGATATCCACCACTGCATTCCCTCCTTAGGGCAACCGCGACACAACCAAGCCACGCTTGACGACGCCGCCCTTGCCTAGAACAGCTTCGGCAGTTTCAGACCCGGAATCGCACCAGAGAAGGCAGCACCGACTGCAGCCAGAATCGCAATAATCGCGGCTATAATGCCGCCGATTGCACCCGCGGAAGAACCCGCGTCTGGCTTCGAATCTGGATTTGAATCTGGCTCAGTAGCCGCCTTGGCATAGGTGACAGTGAGGTCAGTGTTTCCGTCCTCTAGCGGTCCCGGCTTGTAGATGCCCAGCATCACGTCGCTGCCAACCTGGGTGATGGACGTCTGTGCACCTTTGGTGGTGTAGGTCTTCTCTGCTGCCGGAACAATTGCCTCGCTCAACTTAAAAGTGGAGATTTTTGCGTCATCCAGGTTGGTCTCAAGTGCCTCCTTGCTGCTTGGCCCCTTGGTGCCGGTGGCCTTCACGTCCGCCGTGATAGTGGCATCAGTGCCGGAAACCACCACCTTGATGTCGCTGAACGTCATATCGAGACCAAAGCTGCCATTTGGGCCCAGGCCCGGGTGCGCTTGGAAGTGCAGCGAGCCATTAGTGTCGATGGTTCCGTTACCCTTTGCGTCAACCTTGGATGCGGAAGCATTCACTGGAAGCTTGAAAGTTTTGCCAGCGAGGACGGCACCATCAGTGGCCTCAATCTTCCCTTTCGCAAAAGGCTTTTGTACGTAGGAAATGAAGGACTCCTTGATGGGCCAGTTGAGCTCACCGGAAGCGAGGGCAGGAATTTGGGCAGCGGTAGCAGTAGGTACTGCGAGAGCACCGGCCACGAGAGTGGTGGCGGTGAGCACAGAGATTGGCTTCATTTAGTTCTCCGAATCAGAAAGAGTGTAGATGAAAGTATGCAAGCTTAGCCTTGCCATACCAAAGATAGGTTAGGCAAGGCTAAATTTAAAGTCAAGACCTGTTTTAGTGGAGCCGATCTAACTCAGCAAAGATGCCCGAGTTAAACGCAAAAGCCGCCTGGGCCTCAGAAATAAGCGCCGCCCGCTCCGCTTCTACCAATCGCATCTCATCAATACGCTGCCGGTAACCATTACGGTAAGGCGGAATCTTCCCGATCGCGGTGAAGTCGTAGAAGTTAAGCGCATCCGGATCAATCCCATACAGTGCACCCAACCGCGCCGCAATAACCTGGCCGCCGGAAATGTCACCGAGGTAGCGCACGTAGTGATGCGCCACAACCTCAACCGCATGCTCAGGTGCAGCCAACTGCTCAAGGCGAGCCACATAAGCCGCAGTAGCCGGCAAGATGCGAACCTTATCACGCCAATCCCCTCCCAGCTGCCGAGTCAGATCGACTTCGAGAGCATCACGGCGCTCCAAACGCGGATCGGCCACAGCACTCGCGGTTGCCGTTTCTGCCACGGCACGCACGGCTCGCTCCAACGCCTCATACACAAACCACAGCTGACCGGTCAGATCGGCGACAGCTTTGGCATCTAGCTCGCCCGCCATGAGCCGCTGCATAAAGCTCGATCCCTCCGCCCCCTCATGGGCACGCGCAGTCGCCTCGCGCAAAGCCAGCGATAACGGTTGATCCAGTGCAGTGGTCATAAATTCTCCTTAGAAAAGTAACGCTTACCTAACTTACTGAAACCAATTTAAAGTTAGGGTCGCCTAAAAATCAATATTTGAGGAGAAAATCAACCAAAAGAACTACCAGTCTAATTTTCCGCTCAAACGCTCCAAGCGCTGCAAGCTCGCACCATCCAAGCCCCGGAATTCCACCTCGACCCCGCGGTCGGCATACTTTTCCTGCACCGAATCCAGCGTCGCCACCGTGGAGGCATCCCAAATTTCGGCGCCACTTAGGTCAATAACCACGCGCTCTTCCGGCAACGTGTAGTCGAAGGCATAAACCAGATCGTTCGAGGACGCGAAGAAAAGCTGCCCGCGCACGAAGTAGGTGTTTCCTTCCAAGTCCACCGACACGAAATGCGCCACACGGCGAGCAAAAGCCACCGACGCCGTCAGCACGCCAGCGACCACACCCACTGCCAGGTTATGGGTGAGCAAGGTGCCCACCACGGTTACCAACATGACCACTGTTTCCGAAAGCGGCATAAGCCGCAGCGTACGCGGGTTAATCGAGTGCCAATCCACGGTCGTACCAGCGACAATAATCATCACCGCTACCAACGCCGCCATAGGAATGCGGCCGACGGTCTCCCCCAAGACCACGACGAGGATGAGTAGAAAGACGCCGGCGAGGAACGTCGACAAGCGCGTGCGTGCCTGCGCGCCCTTCACATTGATCATGGTCTGGCCAATCATCGCGCACACACCCATTCCACCAATCAGAGCGGACAAGATGTTTCCCACGCCTTGGCCTAAGGACTCGCGCGTCTTATCGGAGTGCGTGTCCGTAATGTCGTCGACAAGCTTCGCCGTCAGCAGCGATTCCATCAGCCCCACCAGAGCCACGCCAATCGCGTAAGGAGCGATGAGCTCGAGCGTCTCCAGATTCAGCGGCACGTTCGGGATAAACAATCCCGGCAGGCTCGTAGGCAGCTCACCTTGGTCGGCCACGTCCGGGACCTCCCACCCGAATGCAATAGCCAACACCGTGACCACCAGGATGGTCACCAAAGGCGCAGGGATCACCGTGGTCAGACGTGGCAGCACCAGCATGATCACCAGACCCACGCCCACCAGCACGTATGCCATCCACGGGACGTCGCGCAGGTGCGGCAGCTGCGCGGTAAACATCATGATGCCCAAAGCGTTGACGAATCCGGTCATCACCGAGCGCGGGATGAAACGCATGAGCTTGGCGACGCCCAGCATCGCCAAGATGATCTGCAAGATGCCGGCCAACATGATGGTGGCCACCACATAGTCAAGGCCGTGACTGTACGACAACGGCGCAATAACCAAGGCCACCGCGCCCGCCGCCGCAGAAACCATCGCGGGGCGTCCGCCGGTAAACGCGATGGAGATTGCCATGATCACCGAGGCAAACAAACCCACGCGCGGATCGAGCCCCGCCAAGATGGAAAAACTGAGAACCTCAGGAATCAGCGCCAGCGCTACCGCGAGGCCGCCGAAGACCTCCATACGAAAGCGCGCTGGCGAAGAAAATGCGTATTTAAAACTGCCGAGAACAGAAGTAAGTGCGGGTTGCGTAGATGCAGGTGCTGGTTGTTGAGACACCGCACATACTCTAGCGGCCCCTAGGCCCCTTCCCTAAAGGAACCGTCAGCAGTGATAACAGGCAGAACCGACCACGCAAAATTGATCCATGCATCTGTCTTTTTCCACGAGAAATCCGGCTCAAAGATGGTCGTGGGCTTGGTGTAGATAACGGCTGACTTCACCTCGGCGGCCGTTTCCGCCAGCAGGTTGACCACGAGATCGAGAGTCTTTCCAGAATCAGCCACGTCATCGACCACCAGAACCTTCTTGCCCTGCAAGGAATCGGTATCCAGCTGCGGGTTAAGCAGAACTGGCTCGGGCAGGGTCTCCCCGATGTCGGTATAGAACTCCACGTTGATTGCACCCATTTCTTTGACGCCGATTGCATAGCCGATGGCGCCTGCTGGGATGAGGCCGCCGCGGGCGACACCCACGATGAGCTCAGGGAACCAGCCGGAATCCACAATCTCCTGAGACAGGTGCCGGGATGCTTCACCGAAGACCTCCCACGTCAGGTTTTCGCGATCAGGGTAGTACCACTCGGGCTGGGTCATGGAATCTATTCCTTGGGAGACGACGATTTTCGATCCAGCTTAGTCGCATGCCCCGCTCAACGAAACGGAATCTCCCCAATGGTGCGACGCAGCTTGCGAGTGCGGAGTCGCTCGGGATTCTCTGCGAGGGTCTCCATCGCGCGCACGGCACACATGACGTGCGCCTCCTTTGAGTTTGAATAGAAAGCTTGCGCGCCCGCTGGCAGCTTGGGCACCGCGTGCAACGGAAGATCCGACACGGACAGCAGCGTGCCGTAGGGGATGCGATATCTGTACCCATTCGCCGCGAGCATGCAGGACTCCATGTCGATGGCCACGGCGGTCGAGCCACGCAGCCACTCCCACAGCTCGCGCGGGGTGCGCCATTCCCAGTTGCGGTCCGCAGTAGACAGGACGGTGCCCGTGCGCATGAGTTCGTTGTCGGCGCCATAGACCTCCTCGACGGCGGCCTCGAGCATGCGCTGGACCTCCGGGATGGCAGGAATGGGAACGTCGACGGGAATGGCGCGATCCAGAATGTGATCATCGCGCTGATAGGCGTTGCCGAGGATGAGGTCGCCGATGCGCATGCGGCCGTCGAGGCCCGCGCAGTGGCCAATCATGATCCACGCCTCCGGACGCAGCACCGCGAGGGAATCCGTGATGGTCTTCGCGTTGGAAGGACCCACGCCGATATTGATCATCGTGATGCCATCGCCGTCCGGCGTCGTGAGATCGTAGCGCGGCATCTGCACTCGGGTTTGGAGGTCTGCGACCTCGACACCCCAGGCGGCATCGGCAGGCACCGTGCGCCCATCCGGTAGAACGAGGGAGTCATAGCGGGAACCCAGCGCGCGCAGGCCAAAGCGCATGAACTCCGTCATGTGCATGCCGTAGTTCGTGAAGAGAATGTACTTCTGGAGCGAGTCGACCTCGATGCCGGTGTAGTGCTCAATGCGCGCACAGGCGATGTCGAAGCGCTGCGGACCGAAGTGGAACAGCGGCTTGTCGCCGCCGTGGAAGACATCCCAGTGGCCATCGATGATGGCGTCGTGGACCTCGTCGAGCGTGGGCCGCGGAACCTCCGCCGGGCGCTGCTGCGGGACCATCTCGACGCCCTTGATGTACTCGGGTGGGATGCGCACGTCCGAGGGGCCGACAAAGATCTCGCACGGGTAATTCTCGGTGAGCCGAGTGAGCTGTTCCTCCAGGTATCCGCGCAGGAGGTGCGGCTTAGACAGCACAGCGACGTACCGGCCGGACTCATCCACGTATCCGAAAGGCTCGGAGCGGTCGATGGGGCGCCATTCCTTGACGTCGACGACGATCTGCGGATAGACGACGTGCGCGTAGTCCGCGTACTCGCCCTTCTCGAGGCACACGCGCGCACGCTCACACGAGGATTCGTAGAGGTCGATGAGACGCTCGACCGCTGCGGCCGCGTCAGGAACAGGCAAAAGCTGGGTCATAGCCCCCGAGTGTATTAGCGATCCGCGTCCTCGGCATCCGCGGCAATTGCCCCCGACAAGCGGTCGAGCTCCGACTTCAGCAGCTGGATATCGAGTCCAGAGGCGGAGAAACGTTCCATCTGGCGCCGCGGAACGTCCTCGGCATGGTCACGCAGCGCCCGCCCCTGGTCTGTCAGCTTCACAACGCGACGGCGCTCGTCCTGCGGATCAATAGCGCGCGTGAGCAAACCTTGCTTCTCCATGCGGCGCAGCAGAGGGGTCAAGGTGCCCGAATCTAGCCCCAGCTCGGCCGAGAGCTCCTTCATCGTCACCGGATCCTCATGGCCCCAGAGCGCTAACATGGTGACGTACTGGGGATAAGTCAGCCTCATTGGCGCAAGTACGTCCTGGTAAGACCGCTGGACGGCATGGCTCGCTCGGTAGAGGGCGAAGCAGAGTTGGTTGTCCAGTTCCAAAGACGCGTGTGACATGTCTCTAGTACAACGCACTAGGGTTGCGCACAATTAAATTGCGTACAAGGAAATCAACGTAAGGACCCCATCATGGAACCGCTCTACACCACCGAAGCACTCGCAACCGGTGCTGGCCGCAACGGCCGCTCCGTCGTTAAGGATTCTGATCTGGACTTCGATCTGGCCGCTCCGAAGGAAATGGGCGGCTCGGGCGACGGCGTTAACCCGGAGCAGCTTTTCGCCGCCGGCTACGCCGCTTGCTTCCACGGTGCCCTGCAGCTCTTAGCCAAGGGCGAAGGCGCCGACCTGGGCGAGTCCTCCGTGGGCGCTCGCGTTTCCATCGGAAAGGATGAGACCTCCTTCGGTCTTGCCGTTGAGCTCGAGGTCACCATCCCCAACCTGCCGCACGACGAGGTACAGAAGCTGGCCGACAAGGCACACGAGGTCTGCCCGTACTCCAAGGCAACCCGCGGCAACATCGACGTCAAGGTTTCCGTCGTCGAGAATTAATTCCCACCCCTCGCGGTAGCTCGTCCCCCGACTACCGCTTCCAGAGATAAACGAAGGCCCGTCAGCTGCGCACTGACGGGCCCTCTCCCCATGACTAATCTTTCGGCACTCACCTGGAGAAGGAAGTGGAGCGCAACCTTCCCGGCAAGCAACCGCCCGTGATTAGGCAAGGCTTAGTTTATAAACCTTTAGTTGGATGGTCAAGGGGGGAACGAGAACTTTCTCCCGCGATCCCGTGAAAAATCATCGCTACCACTAATGATTCCGAAAAAATAATGTATCGCGGCACGAAATAGGATGGGAGTTATGGCAACAGAATCGTTCAAAGAACCGCTCAAAGAACTCGAAGCCCTCATCTCCGAGGGACTCGGACGGTTTTGGCGTTCAGACCCGACTCCCCCTTCCGTCAGCTACGACGCCACCGAAGGCCTGCCGGAGACACCGGCGGCGGAACAAGTTTCAGACTCTCCGCGCCATGGCATCACCACCCCTGCGCCCGCTAACGCCTTGCGCGAGGAAGTGGCCGACGAAATCGCCGAGCTATTGCGTGCCGAGCGCCGCAGCTTCTTCGACCTCGACTTTCGCCATCCACGCGGGTCCGCAGGCGACGACCACGAGGCAGAGACCGCAGCACGCCTGGCATCGCTACCGCTCGGCGCACGCCTGAAGCCACGCGGCGTTTTTGAGGACGACTGGGCAGCGCGCCCGGATGAAGACCACCCATGGCCCATCATTCTCATCCATGGGACGACGGATACGAAGGGCGTATGGCAGCTGCTCGGCTCCGAACTGCGCGAGGACGGCTGGGCCGTGTTCGCACCGGACTATGGTGCCCGCGCCACCGGCCCCATCGCCGCCTCCGCCGATCAAGTCGGCGCGTATATCGACGCGGTCCAAGCCGTCACCGGCGCGGAGCAGGTCGTGCTCATTGGACACTCCCAAGGCGGCATCGTCGCCCGCTACTGGATGCATAACCACGATGCGGTGGACCGCGTGCGCCACATCATCTGCCTGTCGGCGCCCAACCACGGCACCACCCAAGGCGGAATCGTCAGCTCGTTGATTTCCAACCGCCGCCAAGAACACGTCATGCGCTCCATCATCGACGCTTACTTCGGCCCAGCTGGCATGGAACAAATCGTGGGCAGCGCGACGCTGAACGAGCTCAACCACAACGGTGACCTGGCCCCCGGTGTGAGCTACACATGCGTGGCCACCAAGCAAGACTCCATCGTCGTGCCGCCGGAAACCTGTTTCTTGGATCCCGGCGACACTCCCGACGGAACGGTGCGCAATGTCTATGTGCAAGACGTCGACAAACGCGCCGTCGTCTTACACATGGATATGCCCATGGACAAGCGCGTGCGCGCCATCGTGCGCACGGTGCTCAAACAGCTCTCCCCCACCCAGGACAATCCTCACGACGCCCAAAGCCACGCCCTTGCCAACGCGGGTCACGCCGACTCGGATTAAACCCGTGCAGGTTCGCTAACGCAGGCGCGCCAGCAGGGAATCAAGGACGCCGGACTGCACGATGGCACCACCGATGACCGCAAACATGCCGCCCAGAGCGGTCAGCGCCAACACGATATTCCACACATTGGAAAAAGAAGAGCCTTCTGTCCCCTTTTCCGGCTTCTTCTCTGGGTCCTTCCCAGGAGTCTTTCCTTGGTCTTCTGTCTGGTCCTTGCCCTTCTCGTCGCGGCCCGGCTCGGTCTGCCCCCCCGGGGTGGTCTCGGTGCCCTCATCGGCAGGACCCTTACACTCGGACGCGGTCTTCAAGGTCACCTTCACATCATCAAGTTCCGGCTTGTACTCCTTGTTGTACAAGCCCATGAAGATCACGTCGATACCCTCGATGTGCTGGATCTTCTTCTCGCGATCGTAGTAGGTACCCGCCTTCGGCTTGTACGTCACGTCGGTCGCATTCAGCGTGAGCGTATCGCCGTCCTTCGACCATGCGGCATTACCCTCAGCGAAGGTATCCTTGCCCGACTTCTTGTTTTCTTCCGTGCGGTCCTGCGGGGTGTATTCCGTCATGCTCTTGCCCGGCACGTAGTAGCCCTCGTAGGACGTGCCCGCCTTTGCCTGCGCTGCCTCCGTGAGGACATAAGGCGAGAGCATCTTGGTGTACAACGCGCCGTGGTGGCCCTCAAACTCCAGCGTCGAATCCTTGGTTCGAATATCGGCTTTCGTGACGGTGCCGTCTTCGCCCAGGCTCACCGAGGACGCAGAAGGATCCACCTCGAAGTGGAACTGGAAGTCTGCTCCGCCTTTGTTGCCCTCGTCCTGCGTCACCGCGCCAGACGTGGTCCACTTACCCTTCGCGATGGGGCCGGTGATGTAGCTGCGGAAAGATTGCTTGATGCCCCAATTCACAGTGCCGGAGACAACGCGGGTCTCCAGGGTCTGGCCAGCGGCACACGTGGGGGCATCAGCAGCAAACGCTGCCGGAACGGTCAGCGCCGAGGCAGTCAGCGCCAGCGCGAGAGAAGAAGAGACAATACGCATGAGTTAAGACTCCTTTAGTAGATAGACAAAAGACTGCTCGGGATCGGCGGTCTGACGCCGCGCCGGATGGACTGAAATGTGGCCGTCCGCCTCCCTCACCTGGATGGGCCAGCGATAGACCTGCGACAAAATCTCGTCGGTGTAGACCTCGCGCACCGGGCCGGCGGCGGCAACTGCCCCGTCTGCTAAGCACACGATGTGATCGCAATAGGCCGCAGCGGCACCCAAATCGTGGAGTACCACGAGCACCGCCACTCCAGCCTGCGCCGCAATCGAGCGCACCAGTCCCAAAACTTGTTCTTGGTGGCGGATATCCAGCGCCGCAGTCGGCTCATCGAGGAGAATTACCGGGGTCTGCTGTGCCAGTACACGGGCCAACGCCACACGCGCACGCTCCCCGCCAGAGAGCGTGGCAATATCGCGGCCGGCCAAGTGCGTCGCATCCACCGCCGCAAGCGCTGCGTCGATGATCGCGTCGTCCTCGGCCTGCCGGGCGGTGCCCTCCCAAGGACGCCGGCCCATCGCCACTACATCTCGCACGAGAAACTGGAAGGACACAGTAACGTCCTGCAGCATCACCGCACGCGCACGGGCCAACGCCCCTGGGGAGGCCACCGCCGGATCCTGCCCCACGAGGGAAACGGAACCGGTGTAATCAATATCGCCGGCGATGGCCGCCAGCAGCGTGGACTTGCCCGCACCATTCGGGCCGATGAGGCCGGTGACCTCCCCTGGGCGGGCGACAAGGGAGACATCCGAAAGCAGGTTCCGCTCGCCGATCGAAACGGAAAGATTCGCAACATTAATCATCAGTGCATTCCTTTCTTCATCATCCGGCGCAACAGCACGAAGAAGGTGGGGCCACCCACGAGCGCGGTAAAGATACCGATGGGAAGGTCGGCGAAAGGAATGAGCGTGCGTGCAGCGACGTCGGCAAAGCCAATGAGTACGGCGCCCGCCACCGCAGAGGCTGGCAGCAAGACCCTGTTTTCTGGGCCCATGATCGTGCGCAGCAGGTGCGGCACGATAAGGCCGACGAACCCAATAAGTCCAGCGAAGGCAACTGCGCCGGCGGTAAGAATAGCCGAGGCAGCGATGGCGATAATGCGCAGTCGCTTGACGTCGACGCCAGTGTGTTCCGCGGCGCGCTCGCCCAGCGCGAGCACATCGAGCTGGCGGCCAAGACACAGCGCGATGGCCATCCCGACGAGGGCGATGGGGAGGACCACCCACACGTGTTTCCACTGGGAGCCGTTGAGCGAACCCATTTGCCAAAAGATGATCTGCTCGCGGTTCGAAGTGGGCGCCAGGTACATCATGAAGGAGATGATGGCGTTGCACACCGCGTTGATGGCAATGCCGGTCAGGATCAGATTGACCACCGCCACACGCCCTCGTGAGCGCGCCAACTGATAGATCAGCGCGGTAACCAGCAGCGCCGTAGCAAACGCCGCGAGCGGGACCGTGAAGGTACCCAGGACGGAGATATTAAAGACGATTACCACGGCCGCGCCCACACCGGCACCGGAGGTCACGCCCACGATGGAGGGCTCAGCCAGCGGGTTGGCGAACACGGCCTGCATGAGCGTGCCCGCCACGCCCAGGCACGCGCCGACCAAGAAACCGAGCAGAATGCGCGGCAGGCGGATCTGCCACACGACGTTGGCCGTCAAGCCACCGTCAGGGCCCGCGACCATAATCTGCACCAGGTCACCCAGCGCGACGTAGTACTGCCCCAGCGCGAGCGACAGGACGAAGGCGACACCAAGCAGCGCCGCGAGCAATACGAATACACCACGCCGCAGCCGGGAGCGTCGCGCGAAGACCTCCGTGGGGGCCGCCGGTTTAAGCATTGTCTGGGTCATAGATTGCCTGCGCGAGTTTGAGAAGAGTCTGTCCGGTCAAGGGCCCGAAGGCGAGCGATTGCCCGTCTGGGATGGTCACGATCCGCTGCTTTTGGCCCGCGGTGGTTTGTGCAATGCCAGGGCGCTCGAGGAGGCCTTCGACGCCGCCGGTCGACTCCAGGCCGCCCGTCATCATGATGATGACCTCCGGGTTAATCTTTGCCAAAGATTCGGCGTTGGCAGGTTCGGCGTAAGAGAGGTGGTATTCGGTGCCGAGGTCTACGCCGCCCACACCCTCAATGAGGTCCTTGGCGCCCGTGCCTTCTCCCATGATGAAGAAGATGCCGCCGTTGCCGCGCGCGTAAAGGAACGCCATGCGCATGGGCTTCTCCGGCACGATGTCTGCGATGGCCGCCTTATCTTTTTCGATTTCTTCGACGGAGCGGTTGGCCAGCGTTTCGCCGTCGTCTGGCAGACCCACGACCGCGGCCAGGTTTTTGATGTCCTCGTCCACCGAGTCAATGGTGCGTTTCGGCTCCATGACTACGGTGGTCACTCCTGCGGCGCGAATCTGGTCGATGGCGTCGCGCGGGCCGATCGAATGATCGACGATGAACAGCGTGGGCCGGAGCTCGAGCACGGCCTCCACGTTGATGTTGTGTCCGCCCTGGGTCACGACGGGGCGATCGGCGATAGCGTTTTCCGTCGACGACACCGTGCGACCCACGATATTGTCCGTAAGCCCCAGGCCCTCGAGGGTTTTCGTATACGTACCGTAGAGATCCAATGCCACGATTCGGGACACATCCGTAACGGAGACGTCGTAGCCGTCAGCATCCGTGAGCTCCACCGGCAGAGCGGGAGTAGGCGACTCCGTCACCGCGACGACATCCTCGAAATCTGTCACATTCGACACGCCCGTAAACGAGCGCGGGTCTTTGGCCGACTGCGCGTCTGGGAGGGCTTCGCGCAGCTGCGCGTCTTGGGATTCATAGGCGCCTTGGACGCCGCACCCCGTGAGGGCGAGGACACACGCCAACGCCACCAAAAGTCGTTTCATGCGAAACGAATCCTTTCTCAAGTCTTGGGTAAAAAGGGGTGCGCTACGCCGGGTTGCGCAGGACGACGGAGCCCATGGAACCGCCGGCGATGGCGAGGCCTGCGATAAGCAGCAGGAGCCACGTGGTCGCCTCCGGCGAGGAGCCCGAGGCTGCGGCCTTCTTGATCTGGAAGTTGCCGCTGCCGTCTTCATAACCAGACGTGCTCGTGCCGTCCGCGGCCTGCAGGCCGTTTCCCGCAGAGCTTTCCGATGCCGCCCGCTTTGCCGCCGCAGCACTCTGACCGCCGGCAGTCGTCACCGCACCAGTGTTTGCCGTAGTTCCACTCACTCCGGCGCAGTCCCCGGATCCACCAAGTTGCGCGTGCAACGAGAGCGGATCAAGGGTCGTGCCCGGCTCATAGAAATTCGCGAACGCATCATTTCCCGCTGCAGTCAGCGTGACGGTGGCTTCGCCGTCGACGGCAGAGTCACTCACGTCGAGCTGGCTAAACGACATGTCTCCGAGCACCGTGCGTCCAAAGTCCTTGCGCTCGCCCTCCATGTTGGAGGAACGCACGTCAGCGATGAGTTGACCGCTCGTCCCGTTGAACCGGACTTCTAGGTTCGCGATAGTGAGATCGAGGACCCCGTTGTGGCCGGTAAAATGCATGGAGCCGCCGTAGCGGATGGAACCTGACCGCGCCGCTGTATCCACATCTCCGCCGTTGCCCGTGAACTGGAAACGCGAGTTGTCGTACCCTACGCCGTCGAGCGTCCAGGCGCCCTTGGCGATGGAGCCGGTGATATACGACTGGAAGGACTTCTTGAGGCCCCACTCGGCGGTCGCAGCCTGCACGCCCGTGGCTACGCAGGTTTCTGACTGCCCTCCACTAGCCGCGGATCCGGGGTCTTGCGACCGCGCGGTTCTTGTGGTTCCAGTAGTGCCGGAAGTACCCGAAGTACTACCCGAAGCACCCGAAGGGTTCGCGGTGCCCGAAGTGCTCGCGGTGCCCGAAGTGCTGGCGCCCGACGTGCCTGAACCACTCGTGGTACTAGTGGTCGTACCCGTGGCGGCTTCCGTGCGAGAACGGAAGGATTTTAGCTGGTCTAGGAAGGACTCCGTGTTGCCCATGAAGGTGGTCAGGCCATTCATGGTGTCGTTCGTTTCCTTCAAAATCGCCATAGCTTCTGCATTGCGACCGGTAAACGTGCCCGAGATTGTCCCCAAGGACTTCGAACCGCTGCCTGAACCGCCAGAAGACCCGCCGCAGCTGCCGTCCGTGGCCACGGTCCCTGACGAGGGGTCCATCGACTGTCCCGCCTCATAGGCGATAAAGAGTTTGTGCCCTTCGTCGGTGAGCGTGACGTCGCCGGAAAGGTCGAGCGTGCGTGCGGACGCGTCGACGGGTTTCGCTAGATCGATCCCCGCGATGACCACGTTATCTCCGGTAATCCGCGGGCCGCGTGCGGACTTATCCACCATGTCAGATTCATAAGAGACGTAATCCACCACGATCGCCGCCCGGTTGCCGGAGGCCTGAATCTTCCAGTCCGTCAGCGTCATATCCAACAAATCGTCGCCGCCGTAGTTGTGGCCAGTGAAGTGGATGACGCCGCCAAAGGGGACGGTGACGGTATCGCCGTGTACGGAGGCCTTGCCCGGAGTGAAGGTAAAAGCACCGTCTGCGCCGGTTTCGGAACCGGTAAAACCGATGCCGTCCGTTTGCCACTTGCCTTTGGCGACTTGGCCTTGGATATAGCTTCGGTAGGACTGCTTAATGCCCCAATTCCAGGAGCAGGTGCCGGCAGCCGAGGCGACAGGAGCGTTGAGCGCGACCGAAGGGAGTGCGATGAGAGCACTGGCAGCAAGAGTGCCCAATATTCGACGGAGAATCACGGATATAGTCCTCATGAAGTAATGATGAGACGAACAAAAAGAATCAGAAGTTAGGCTACACATACCTATGCAGTTTTGCATAGGCTACACTAACCTAAGTTAGGTAAGCAACCCCCAACAAAGGACACTCTTATTCCGTCATGACATCGTCGACTACCAGCTCCTTCAAAAATCTGTATCCCGACGTAGACCCCACGCGTGGGTTACCTCTCAGCGTCTCCGAGCGCCTTGCGCTGTCTCTCGCGCTCGCGATTGCAGCCTATGGAGCCGTAACCGCAGACATGCTCATTGCAGGCGCCGGCATGGCCTTCACCCTCATAGCCTCGGTGCTGCAACAGCACAAGACCGCGCGTCGGATTCGCTCCGAAGCGCGCACTCGCTTCCCCAGCGAAGACTGGGCCGAACACCGCGCCACGCGGCGGTTCAACCTCGGCGTCCTGGTCCCTTTGTGGGTCGGAATCATCATCGCCTTGTGCGCGGCCGGATACTGGTTCGTGCCGCCCGAATATGCAACTCCCGCCGCCATCGTCATCGCGGTTCTCGTTGCCCTGCTCGCCTGGTTCATGCCAGGCATCAGCCCCCTGTGGCGAGGCAAGCAGACCGATCCCCCGGCACCAGAGGAAGACACCGACACCGCAGTCATGTACTTCGAGAAGCTTTAGGCTTGCCGCACCCCAGCCTTACACATCAAGCAGATCCAGTAGCTCATCAAAAGCTGGCGCGACCTGCGCGCGCCACAGCGTCGTCGCCTTCGGGTCGCCGCGTCCGGGGCCGCCGTTAATCACAGAGACTTCCTTGCCCTGTTTGAGCGCGTCGAGCATGAAGCGGTATCCGCTCATCACCGCGAGCGACGACCCAACGACGATCAGCGAACTCGACCGCGCCAGCAAATCCCGCGCTGCGTCCCGCCGCTCCGCCGGAACCGGCTCGCCGAAGTAGACGACGTCCGGCTTGAGCAACTCCGATCCGCAGCGGATACATGGAGCCATCACGAACTCGTCCACCGCCTGCTGCGAGAGCGCGACGTCGCCGTCCGGGTTAACTTCATCCGCGCGCACGACCCAGCGCTCCAGATAGCCCGGATTCGCGGCAGCCAGCCGGGCATCAAAGGCCCTACGGTCTTCTGCATACCCGCAGTTCAGGCAGACAACATGCTCCATATCGCCGTGGAGCGGGATAAGCGTTTCAGTTCCGGCTTCTTTATGCAGGCCGTCCACGTTTTGCGTCACGATGCCGGAGAGCAGCCCGGCGCACTCCAGCTCCACGAGTGCGTAGTGGGTACGGTTCGGCCTCGCCGCATCCATGACTCGCCAGCCCACGAACGAGCGCGCCCAATAGCGGTGACTCGCGGCGGAATCATAGCAAAATTCCTGATACGTCATCGGCGTATGCCTCGATAGCGACCCTTGAGGGCCGCGGTAGTCCGGGACGCCGGAATCCGTCGACACGCCCGCTCCCGTGAGGACCATGACCCCGCCGGCACGCAGTTGCTCAGCGACCCGCTCCGCCGCGTGCGGGGTCGGCTCAGTTGTCTCGCTCACCACCCGCTGGATAGACCGCAGCGCGGAGCGGTGGGCAAGTGCAATGCCCGGATCCTGAAAAGCCATGTCCGCCAGCTTACGCGGGCAGGTGCTCCTCGTAGAGCCAATCCGAGTCCAGCTCCCCGTGGCGCGAACACTTCGTGCTCCAACCGTCCGGGCGGACCTGCGCCACCATGCGGCGGCCACAGATCTGGCAGTAGCGCGGCACATCCAATCCCGCCGCTGCCGCCGGGTGCAGGTGCGCCTCATGGAAAGGCTCGCCCGTGTTCGGGTGGAAAATAGGCTCCTCGCCAGCCAGAACGGCCGCCGCTAGCTCGTCCACTAGAGGGCCTTAATCGGCAGGTCGATGCGGCCCAGCATGTCGACGTCCTTCTCGATCTGGCGACCGAGCGTGGTCAGGTAGTTGCCGGCGATGATGGCGTTGATGCCACCGAGCAGGCCCTTCTCCGTGCCGTCGTCGCCAAGCGAAAGCTCGCGGCCGCCTGCAAAGCGCAAGGTCACAGACGGCATCGCCAAGCGGAACGCCGCCACCGCGCGCAGCGCCTCACCCAGCGGGACCAGCGGATAATCCGCGAACGGGGTGCCAGGACGAGGATCGAGGAAGTTCATTGGGACCTCGCAAGGTTCGATCTGCGCGAGCTGGTACGCGAACTCCGCGCGATCCGCCAGAGACTCGCCCATACCGATGATGCCGCCGGAGCAGACCTCCATGCCCACCGCGCGCACGTTGTCGAGGGTCTCCTTGCGCTCTTCCCAGGTATGCGTAGTCACCACGTTAGGGAAGAAGGAACGGGAGGTCTCCAAGTTGTGGTTATAGCGCTGGGCGCCCATGTCCTTCAGGCGCTGCGCCTGCTCGCGCGTGAGCGTGCCGAGCGAGCAAGAAATCTCGATGTCTACCTCATCCAGGATGGCGGGGATTGCCTCCGCGACCTGGGAAAGCAAGTTCTCATCCGGCGACTTTACGGCGGCAACGATGCAAAACTCCGTCGCACCAGTCTTGGCAGTCTTCTTGGCGGCCTCCACCAGCTCAGGGATGTTGAGGCGGGCAGCACGCACTGGGGACTCGAAGAGGCCTGACTGCGAACAGAAGTGGCAGTCCTCAGGGCAGCCGCCGGTCTTGATGGAGATGATGCCCTCCACCGAAACATCCGGACCGCACCACTTCAGACGAGTCTGGTGGGCAATGTCTGCGATTTCCTCCAGCTGCTCATCCGGAACCTGCAGCACTTCCAGCAATTCTTCTTGGCTGAGACCAATACCCTGGCCTAGGGCTTTATCACGGGCGATATCGATAATGCTCATGGAGAGCAGCGTACTTGAACAGCGTTCAAATTTTGCTAAAAGCACCCAATTTTATCGCACCGACTACCCTCAAACGCATGACGCTTTACGACGACACCCTCGCTCTCCTGCAAGAACTCATCCGCAATGCGTGCGTTAACGACCTCACGCCGGACTCCGGCAACGAGGTGCGCAACGCCGACACCTTGGAGAAGTTCTTCGAGGGAACTGACGTCGAGATCGCGCGCTACGAGTCCCACCCGGGCCGCGTTTCCATCGTGGTCACCGTACCCGGCGATCCAGAAAAGGAGCCGCTTACCCTCATGGGACACACGGATGTGGTTCCCGTTGACGAGCCGAAATGGACCAAGCCGCCTTTCGACGCCCTCATCGAAGACGGCAAGCTCTACGGCCGCGGTGCGGTGGACATGCTCTTTATTACTGCATCCATGGCGGCGGTCACCCGCAAGATTGCCCAGGAGGGCAACCCAGGCGGCACCCTGGCATTCGTGGGCATGGCCGACGAAGAAGCCCGCGGCGGGCTCGGCGTGAAGTTCATGTCAGAGCAGCACCCGGATGCGTTTTCGTGGAAGAACTGCCTGTCCGAGACCGGCGGCAGCCACCTACCCGGCGCGCTCGGCTTCAACGTTGGCGAGAAGGGCGCTGGCCAGCGCCGCCTGCACGTGCATGGCGACGCCGGCCACGGATCCACGCCCTATGGCAAGGACTTTGCAATTTTGAAGATCGGCGAGGTCGCACGCCGCATCGCCGCTGCTGAACTGCCGGTTGCTTCGAATGAGATCTGGGAGGGGTTCGTCAAGACCTTCAAATTCGATCCAGAAACAGAAGCGGCACTAATTGCAGGTACCGGCGATTACTCGAAGTTCGGCGATCTTGCCGCGTACGCTCATGCGTTTAGCCACACCACTATCGCCGAGACCGTCCTACGTGCTGGCGGCGCAATCAACGTGCTGCCTTCCCACGCCTACCTGGAGATGGATATCCGCCCCTTCCCAGGCCAGACCCAGGATGAGCTCGATAACTTCCTGCGCGAGGCACTAGGAGATCTTGCTGACGAGGTTGAAATCGAGCACCTCATCACCGAGGACGCCACCCAGTCCTCCACCGATACGAAGCTCTGGCACGCGATTGAGGCAACCTCCAAAGAGTTCTTCCCCGATAAAGATGTGGTTCCAGTCCACGCCACGGGTGGTTCCGATCTGCGTTTCGCGCGCCGTATGGGCGGCAACGCCTATGGCTTTGCCATGCATGCCGAAGCCCGCGATATGGCGAGCGCCAACTCCCAGCTACACAGCCACGACGAGCATCTTTATCTCGAGGATTTGGAGCTTACAGTGCGCGCTTATGACTCACTTGTAACGCGGTTCCTTTCTTCCGAAAAGTAGGGCACTACCTGGGAAAAGTCGGCGCCGAAAAGCCGTGTCCGGGGCATGTTTTAAAGTGTGATTCGTAAGTTAGTTCGAAACACTTTAACGGTGAGGAACCTCTTGCTATGAAAGTGCCCTACCACTCTCACACCAACCCTGAAGACGAAATAGCCCAAGCCGCCGCGCAAATCCGGCATGCAGAACTGCGCTTCTGGTGCGAACATCTGCCGGAGTTCGATAACGATATTGAGCTTGCGGTGCAGAGAATGTTTTCTGCCACCGGCGTTAGCCCGGCGCGCATATCCAAAATTTTCATGGCTTTAGATCGCCTCGAATCCATGCCAGAACTACATGCTCTCCAAGAGCGCTATCTCCACCTGGATTTAGATCGGCTTATCGCCATCAACGAGTCCTTAGACAAGCTTGGGGAGCCGCTTGCCGGCGCCCTCGCCCGCATCGACGCAGGCATCACCAAGTACCTCACACCAAAGCGTGCGAACCAAGTCCCGCCCACGCAAGCAAATATCAAGCGCAAACTCAATGAGCTCATTAGCGCCGAAGATGACACGATTGCCCTGCAAGATACGCGCCGCCGTGGTCGATACAGCACCGACCCATTCTCCGTAACGCTGGAAGCAGATCCAGAAACCATCGCGAGCATCGACCAGGCGGTACGCGCCTTCGCCGAGGCCGAGCAGATTCCACTCGCCGAGGCCATGACACGCCTCATCCTCGGCGAGGCCCAGCCAAAGGTTATCCTGCACACCTACCAAGCAACTGACATCCCCGGCGCGCCAACCTTCATCCAAGGCCACGGTTGGTCCCGTACTCCCGTTTCCCCTTCGGAGGTCCACGAGCTCGACCCATACGCCGAGAGCAAGAACTACATCACTCCGGCGAACATTCGAAAATACGTCGAAGGCCGCGACGGCACCTGCCGCTACCCGGGCTGCAACCATCCGGCCTATAAATGCCAGACGGACCATCGCATCAATTTCGCCGACGGTGGCCCAACAACCCCCGCAAATCTTGCTTGCTTGTGCCAACACCACCACAACATCAAAACAGATGGCACAGCGTTCTACATCATGGACCCATACACCGGGGATATCTTCTGGCTCTTCGAAGATGGAACATGGAAAGCCACCGAGCCCACCGGCCCCATCGCGGAGAAGAACTGGACGCAGACTTTCGCACAAGCCATCGCCAGCCGGCGCCGCCGTGCCCACGAGCAGGCCACTGCTTTAAAGGAGGAGATAAAGAGCTAGTCACAACCATGCCTCGCACACTGCTCATTAATTCCACCCTTGCTCGCTGCTACAACCAAGACGCCTGGTGTGGATCTGGTTCAATTTCGTCATCACGCCCGCTGGCGCTGGTGACACAGCAACGGTGAGGGATGCACTCGATTGGCTCGCGTGGCGCAATGGGTGTGGCAGGCATGTTCGCCACCGCTTGGCACTTTGCGCCCTACATCAAGCGCTTTGCCGGCGATGATCGCAAAGCCCAGTGGGCGAGCCGTGGGTTTTCGGCGCAACAATAATGTGCGGTCGCCAAATGCTCTATGCTGCCGTCAGTGATGCATCGCTAAGCATCGGCGAAAAGATCCTCATCGGCATTTCCGACTTTGGCGTGCTCACCTTCGCCCCGATGGGTTTCATCTTCCGCGGCCGGTGGAGCGAGGTTGAACAAGAACCGCTGCGAACAAACCTCGTTGACGGAATCATCGTGTTTCCTTGATTACAGTGAATATTTGGATCTCTACTTAAAACAGAAGTCCCAGGTTTCGCAGCTTTCTTCCTTCTAGGAGGGGAAAAAGTACTCGTCCGCGTGCAGCGCACATCCAGTATTGAATGTGTGCCCGCAGCGGACGCATTTGTATGCGGCAGTATAGGTGGCATAGTCCATCTGCGTGCCACATGCGCCGCACATGACGGCCTGCTCATCGCGGGGCATGGGACCAAAGTCGTGGTCGGTTAGCTCCGCATGACATAGCGAGCAGGCGAACCACTCGCGGCAGGTGGCGCACTTGTTTGCCACGACGTCGACAAGCGAGTGCCAATGCTTACAGCGACCCGCATCATCGATTGCCCCATGAATCATTAGCGGCTAAGGCCCCACATAACCTGGTCGAGCGCGCAGGAATCGTGCGGCAGATCCGGATGCGCGGCTGGGGCCTCACAGACGTCGCCCAAGCTGACGTTTTCAACGTCGGCGCCTGGTACCGCAGTGAGCTTCGAGGTTTCGTTCGGCGTGACGGTGGTATCCGCCGGGCTATAGATCGAGGTGTACTTAACCCCCGGCGCGGTATCGGGCAGCTTGTTCATTTTCTCAATAAAATCCGAGCCCTGCAGCTGCTGAATGCCGGCCGTCGAGCCGAAGAAGGCAGCCAGCTTTGGCATAATCTTGGCAACATTACTCAATGCAGGTCCCATACCGTTCAGCGTAGTGCCGTGATAGTTACCACCCAGTGCAACAACACGGGAGACCTCCTCTGGGGAACCGTAGAGCTGCGTGAAAGTCTTGGTGTGCAGCCCGCCCTGGGAATGGCCCACGAGGTTGACCTTGTCAGAGCCAGTAGCGGACCGAACATACTCGATTTGCTCTGCAATCTCGCGAGCAGAAGCATCAAGATCCCCAATCGCCTTCATGGCCGGGATAGCATTCTGCAACGTGACATCGTCCGCGCCTTAGTCGAATGCCCACACGCACGTGTTTTGCTCCTGCAGCCGCGGAATCAGAAGCTCGAGGCACCACCAGCACCGGAGAACCCCGAGCTAAAGTTGCTGCTCACATTGGGTGAAGAAGCTACGGAAGCGCTATTCCATGAGCTGATCGCCATAAAAGGTACGAATCCGTGATAACCCACTCCCGGATAGAAGGAAGGCTCGTCAATACGCGGGCGCGCCGCCAATTCATCCGCTTCGTTTTCCTTTTGTAACTGCGTTTGGATCTGCCCAAAGAGCGTGGCTGCGCGCTCCACTAGCTCGAGGTAACGATCCATAAATTCAGGCGCGGCCGCATCGATCTCCTCGGAAACGGCAATCAGCCGGGATGCTTCTTCCGCGACTCCGCCCGTTGATTCCGTGCGCGCCTCAATCAGGTCCTTGCGTAGCTCATAGAGTTCCTTGCGGCGCGCGTTAATGTCAGCATGCTCGACGGCATACAGACGGTCGATGTTGTGTTCTGCGGTATCTACGCGGCCACAGATAGATTTCGCTTCCTCGATTCCACTCGCCGCTTGTTCGAATTCCTCGTCCGAGGACTGCTCGTTCAGGCTGGCAAAAGCGCTAACTTTGCTGTCAAGGTTGAGGAACTCGTCGCGCAGTTGCTCCCATTCCTCGCGCATCCGGGCGTCGACAAGCGCTGATTGCAAAGAGTGCGCACGCACGTCGATGGCATTCAAGCGTTGTGCGGTATCCCCATAAGCCCGTGAAACGTATTTCCAATCCTCGCGGGCGGTCGCAATACGCTGCGCTTTCCGACGCCGCGTAGCACCCACCGCAGCCACGATCCCTCCGGCAGCTGCACCCGCACCGAAACCGCTAAAGCCAATACCGAGACCGCGGTTAGCCTTAGCATCGGAATAAAGCTCCTCGCTGACCTTGTCCGCGTCGGCAGCATAGTCAGCGCCAGCGAAAAGACCTGCCGGGATATTTCCTGCCTTCACGCCCGGTTTGATCTCTTCGATTGCGTCTTCCAAATGACCATCATCGAGTTCCAGGGACAGGTCCCTCGCCACATCGTTGCCCGCGAAGATGAAAGCTTGACGTGGATCGAGGCCCACGCCAACGAAGAGCTGGCCATCGGTGAACTGGTCATCTCCAATGAGGTCTGGGTGATTATCGCGTAGATACTCTTCGACGGAATCCTCTACCTCGTCCTTGTTCTTTTTGAAGACAAGGTAGTTCAGCTGCTTGACCGGAGCCGCGAAGTGGATTCGCTCAACGTCACGACGCATGCGTGCTTCGTCATCGGGGTTTAAGACATCTTCGGGATCCATGATCTCGACCTTGACGTCTGCGGACCGCTCGACGGAATAGTCTGCTTGCTCCGGAGATGCCACAAGCGTGGCGACACCGAAAGCAGTGCCGCCGCCAACCAAAAGCGCTGCTGCTGCAGTTGCCGCCAGAATCTTTTTCATTCCAATCTCCATTCCTGCTTGGTGCGCAGCCATGCCAGGACTGCCTTGACGCAGCGGTTTTCGTCTTCGGGGCTGAACCCGAGCTTCATGAAAACATTCGCCACGTGTTTGCTTACTGCACCGGCAGTGAGCACGAGCTTGCCTTCGATCTCGCGATTGCTGGCGCCTTGTGCCATCAAGGCTAGTACCTCGCGTTCTCGGGGCGTGAGCTTATCGACGCCCATCTTCCGGGAGGAGAGCAAAGTGCTCACGACTTCCGGATCTACCACGGTGCCACCTGCAGAGACCGTATCCAGTGCATGGATGAACTCATCCACATCGGCGATTCTTTCCTTGAGAAGATAGCCGAATCCGCCGTGTTCGATGAGTCCGTCCAGGTAGCTGGCGGCAACGTATTGGCTCAACACCACGACGGGCTGCTCGGGCGTACGTTTGCGAATCTCATTGACTGCTCGCAGGCCGTCGTCCTGCAAAAGCGGCGGCATCCTGACGTCGGTGACAATGATGTCGAATCCTTCTGCCGCAGCACGCAATTGATCAGCATCTTCGACCGTGGTGACCTCATGGTCCAAGGAGCGCAGAAGTTGTTCGATTGCTGCACGCAGCAGGGCGGAGTCTTCAGCAAGCAAGATTTTCATGGCAGTTCCATCCTTAACCGTGCGCCCTGATCAGTGTCTTCTAGTTTCACGCTTCCACCCAGGGCTATGGCGCGCTCTTCCAGGCCGGCGATGCCGGTTCCCTCGCCCGCGGTTAACCCATGTCCGTTATCGGTGATGGAAATTTTTATCCCTTCTCGGTAATCCAGCTTCACAGTCGCTGCGGTGGCCTCACCGTGCTTTACGGCGTTGGTTAGTCCCTCTGCCACGCAGTGATATGCCAACAAGGCGCTGGTTTCATCAAGGGAGCATTCTTCGCCTTTGCATTCGAGGGTGGTCTCCAGCCCGGAATGGACGAGGAGTTCTTCGAGAGCCGCAATCAGGCCATTATCGAAGAGGACCTGCGGTGCGATGCCACGGACCGTGTCGCGCAAGGCAGAGAGAGCAAGGCTGGCGTTGTGGTCGGCGGCGTCGAGAGCCGCGGTGTCTCCTCTTTTCGCCGCGGCTAGGTTGAGCTTGAGCGCGGTGAGGTACTGCTGCGGGCCGTCGTGTAGCTCCCGTTCGATGCGGCGGCGCTCGCCGGAGAAGGCGTCGATAAGCGTGGCTCGCGCATCGCTCTCCAACGCCAGGCGGGTGGTGCTCACGGAAAGAAAGGTTAAAAACTTCGCGCCAAAGATAAGGACCAGCAAGCACAGGCAGCCAAACGTCCAGCTCACCACGATAGCCAGGGCTCGATTTTCAATGACGAGGCTACCGATGTTGAACCTATCCGTGAAGAAAGGAGCGATGAAGAATACCACCGTCATAGACCCCACGAACAGCCACAACGCCATGCTCAAAATCGAGAGCAAAAGCTGAATCAGAAGGTGATAGAACTGCTGCCAATCAAACCAGCGATGTGGGGTGCGGTAGCGAATCTTCACGCCCAACCACCGTGCGCCGCCGCGGGTGATGGCGGCCATGAGGGACGCAACGAGCGGAATCCAGGGCAGCATGACAACGGAAACCACAGCAGCGGGAATGCACAGCAGCGCTAGCACTAGATTCCACGCTACGGATTTGAGAGTTGCCATAGAGTACAACCCTAATCCGCACTTCGGACACACGCAGTGGAGCTAGCTCCCCTAAATTTCTGGGAGTCTCCCCCATCGGAATACCGCGCCTTTCAACGTGAAATCGAAAGCATGACACTCATCGCGAAAAATCTCACGAAGAAATACGGCAAGAATCTGGTGCTAGACCACCTCTCGCTGCGCATTGAACCGGGCGAGTTCGTGGCCATCATGGGCCCTTCCGGAAGCGGCAAGTCAACGCTCCTCGGCCTGCTTTCTGGCCTCGACAAACCTACAACCGGCAAGGTAAATGCACCGGGGCGCAAGCACCGCGCTTTCGTGTTCCAAGACTATAACCTCCTGGAATCGCTTAACGCCCAGCAGAACGCGGAACTTACGGCGAAGTTCTCCGGCCGTAAATGCAGCCCGGCGAAGCTGCACCAGACCTTTGAGAGCTTGGGCATCGGCGGGCTGGAAAAGCGCTTACCGGCACAGCTTTCGGGCGGACAGCAGCAACGCGTCGCGGTGGCGCGAGCATTGCTTGCCGACGCCCCCTTCATCTTCGCCGACGAGCCCACCGGCGCGTTGGACGACGACACGGCGGACGTGGTCATGGATCATCTCGTCCGCGTACCCAGCACGGTGGTAATGGTCACCCACTCGCACGCGGCCGCCGCGAAGGCCGATCGCATCTACAAGCTGGAGGAACACCATGTCCGTATGGCTTAAGGATCTGCACAGCAATTGGCCTTCCTGGCTGGCGGTGGCGCTGACGTGTTTTATCTCCGGAATGGGATTCTCGCTTGCCGTAGCGCTCATTAACGCAACCGGTGATGACACAACTTCTCTGGGCGGAACCATCCTCGGGCTGGCTATCTGCTCCAATATTCTCGTCATTTTCTCGCAGATGAAGCTCATCATCGACGAGCACATCCACATCTACCGCAGCTGGCGCATGGTGGGCATGCCCAATTGGCTCATCTTTGTACTCGTGCTGGGTCAGATTGCGGCGGTCTCTGCGTGCGGTGCGGTTCCTGGCGCCTTTTGCGCTACATTTCTCACGGACTTCGCACTCGATGCTTTCCACCGCGACAACATTCGAGTGGACGGTATCTCCGTGACGATGGGCGGTGTTGTACTAGCTAGTGCGGTGTGCGTACTTGCCGCAGTACTGGGTGGATTCTTGTCATTGCGACGCATCTACCGTTCGGGGATGCCACGGTGGACAGCTGCCAAGTGTGCGCTCGCTTTAATCCTTGGTGCCGGGATCTTGTTTGCCTGCACCTTAATCGAAGATCCGATAGATGCAATGTCCGCGTGTTTGGGCCTTATCCCCTTGTTCGCATTCCTGGTTCCATGGATGTTGCCACTGCTTATGCAGTGGACCCGACCTCTCGGCATCGCTGGCGCGAACGTGCGCGTACGCAGCAACTTCACCGCACCACATATCATGCCGTGGACCTTATTCGGCGGCCTCATCATCGCCGTGGGCTCAGGTCTCCGCGCCATGTTGAGCATGGAGGAGGAGGTTACGTTGTCGCCGTGGCAGGTGTTCGTAGTGGTACTCGGGCCGACGATCGCGCCGAGCGTGATGGCGGCGTTTACTACTTCGCTGTTAATGCGCAAGCGGATCGCTCACGACGCAGGGGCGCTAACTTTGGCGGGCGCTGCCAGGAACAGCATTTTCCGGGTACAAATCGGTGAAGCCTTCGCGCTGACAGCAACCACGACGGGATTACTGTCCGCGCTCACGCTCTTCATCGTCTTGCTCATGAACCACGGGATGACAGGAGAATACGCGCTCACCGGCTTCTGGTGGCAGGCATTACTTGTGCAAGCTTGCGTGATGTTTATAGGCCTTTCCGGCTTCAAATGCGCGTTGGCCACAAGCTTTAGGGATACAGCTGCACATTTCCGTCCGTGAAGGACTTGTACTGCTCAATGTCTCCGCCAACTGGGACCAATTGATCATCTTCAACCTCTAGGCGCACGCGTGCGGTTTCGGTAATTCCCTCTGCGGTAGTACGTCCGCGATTGCCCACGGTGAGCTCGATTTCATCGTCTCCCACCATGGAAGCTTCTTCCACGGAACTGGCGGTGATACCGTGGCCGCCGACCAATTCGCCCTCGGACCAAATGAGGATTCCGTCTGCGATTGATGCACCCGTTCCGGCAGGACCGTTTTCGTCACCTAAGGCGCCACTCAGTACAGCGTAGCTAATCTCCGCGCACGGATCATAGGCGCCGTCAATGACCGTGTAGTGGAACTTGAAATCATCTTCATTCGTATTGAGGACACCCTTTGCGCCGTTGGCGAATCGCTTCTGCAAATCAGAGCCGCCGTCCGCGCACTTTTCCTTTTCATTTTCTTTATTTTCCGCAGTTACCGTTTCGGTCACTACCGGCTGCGGGTCTGCTTGCTGCTGGGTCTGTTCTGTGGACTCGGTTTGTTGTTCGGTGGTCGCACGGAAGACCGGCTTCGGAGAATCGCTTTCGGATTCCGATGAACAACCGGTAACGCTCACCGCAACTACAGCTAGAGCACTCGAAACAGCAACGAATTTCCTCATGATTTCACGATAGGTCACTGCTTGCTTTTGTAAATGGCGCCGCCAACAATCACCGGCACTAGTCCCACCACAATGAGGTAATAAAGCTCCGTTTCTGAGGAATAGAGGGTGGACAAACTGCCTGCTAGAGAAGTTCCGATAGCCAAGGAAAGAAAGAACAACGCGGAAAAGCGTGTGGCAAAGGCAGCCGGCGCGTGGATCGCAGTGGCAGCCATTCCGATGGGGCCAATGAAAAGCTCGCCCAAGCTCATAAACAGGATGCAGCCTACAAGCGCTAGGAACGGAACCGAACTTGCCCCGGTAAAGGGAACCAACACCAGCATTCCCATGCCCGCCAACGCGAGTCCGCCGCCCATGAGGTGGTTACGGTTGCGGTGTTTGGTTAAAAGGCGGGCGATGGGAAAGGTAAATACCAAGATAAAAAGAGGGTTGAGGGACTGCGTCCAAGCAGCGGGCACTTCAAAGCCAGCGATGGTGCGATCTAGGCGCTGCTCTGAATAAACGGCAAAGACGCCATAGGCCTGGGACTGCAGCGTCCAATACGTAGTTGACGCAATAAATAGCGGAATGAAAGCTCGTACTTTTTGTCTTTCTGCAGCACTTACCCGTGGCGAGGTGAGCACGGTGACAAAGAGCCCAAGGGCGGTTGCGACCGTGGCTATGAGCAGCACATAAGCCAAACGATCGGGATTTCTCAAGCCCCACACCGCAGCGACGATAACCAGTACAGAGGCGATAAGTACCTTGAGCTGTGTCTGCGGCGCAGCAGGGTTTGCGGGCTGGGTAATAAACTCGCGGGATTTAGCGCTGAGACTACCGAGCATTCGCCCGCGTAACGCCAAATAGTTCACGCAGCCCACGACCATGAGCAACGCCGCGGCGCCGAAGCCCACGTGAAAGCCACGGGTCTCAGCCAGCCAGCCGGTCAGCATGGGCCCCAAGAAAGCGCCGATGTTGATGCCTAGGTAGAAGATTTGGAAAGGCGGTCCCGCGGACGTCGGAAATGCCGCGCCTAAAATGGTGATCGCTGCGGTCTTGAGCAACCCGGAGCCCAGCGCCAAGGGGAAAAGCCCGGCGAAGAGGCCCACGAACCCGGGAATTAGGGAAAGCGAGAGATGGCCGCCGATAAGCAGCGCGGCGCCGGCTAGCAAGGTGCGTTCAGCGCCCAGAACGCGATCAGAAACCCACCCGCCGGCGAAGGTGAATAAGTAGAGCATCGCGCCATAAGCACCTACCAATGCGGTGGCCTCACTTTGCTCCAGCCCCAGGCCAGCCGTGTGGTCATAGAGGTAATAGACCAGGATGGCTTGCATGCCGTAGAAGCTGAATCGCTCCCACATTTCCACGCCAGCGATGGCTGGCAGCGCGGGAGCTACACCCAGTCTTGAACGTTGTTCAATTATAGTCATGAAATGAGATTATAGCTGTGGTAGAGATAATTCCATGCCTTTATTGAACAATGTTCAAGTCGCTGCGATCGACTCCACCCACATCTGGCACCCCTATGCTGCGCCCGGCGCGCCAGCCTTGCAGGTACTGCGCACCGATGGTGCCTATTTAGAACTCGCAAATGGCCAACGCGTCATCGACGGCATGAGCTCCTGGTGGGCGGCATGCCACGGCCATTCGCACCCGCGGTTGGTGGCGGCGGCGAAGGATCAGATCGATAGGTTCAGCCACGTCATGTTCGGCGGACTTACTCACGAACCGGCAGCGCGGCTTACCGCAAACCTCCTGGAGTTGACCAACCACCAGTACGCGCAGGTCTTCTACTCCGATTCCGGATCCGTCGCGGTGGAAGTGGCGGTAAAGATGGCGCTGCAGTGCTCGCCGCCCGGCCGCACCAAGCTTTTGACCTGGCGCTCGGGCTATCACGGCGATACCTTCGCCGCGATGAGCGTGTGCGATCCGGAAGGCGGCATGCACTCTATGTGGAAGGGCATCCTTGCCGAGCAGATCTTTGCCCCAGCTCCGCCCACGGAAGGCGCCTCGGCTAAGCAGCGGGCGGAATACTTGGATAAGTTCGAATCCTTTATCACCGAAGAAGTCGCCGCGGTCATCATCGAACCCGGCGTGCAGGGCGCGGGCGGGATGCGCTTCCACGATCTAGAGCTGGTCGCAGGCGTGCGGGAGCTATGCGATAAGCACGGAATCTTGCTCATCGCGGATGAAATCGCCACCGGGTTTGGTCGCGCAGGTGAGCTCTTCATGACGCAGGCGGCAGGAATCACGCCCGACATCATGTGCGTGGGCAAGGCGCTAACGGGTGGGTTTGTCTCGTTGGCAGCAACCCTGGCCACGCAAAAGGTGGCGGAGACGATGCAGCCGCCCGCATTGATGCATGGGCCGACGTTCATGGCCAATCCCCTGTCCTGCGCGGTGGCGGCCGAGTCCACCGCCATGATTGCGGAAGGCACCTGGCGCGCGGACGTCGCACGCATTGAGCAAGGTTTACGCGCAGGGCTTAGCGACGCCCCCGGCATCACCCGCGTGCGCGGCGCCATCGGTGTACTGGAAATGGACCATGACGTGGACATGGAAGCGACCACCGCGGCGGCCCTTGAAGAAGGCGTATGGCTGCGCCCATTCGGCAGGCTCATCTACACAATGCCGCCATATATCTGTACCGATGAGGAAGTAGCGCGCATTTGCCGCGCCGTCGTTGCCGCCGGGGAGGTCGCATGATCTATTGCATCACCGGAACCAATACGGATGTGGGAAAGACCATTGCCACAGCGGCCCTGGCCGCGCAGTACCAGGCGGCGGGCAAGCATGTGGTGGTGGCGAAACCGCTGCAAACAGGAGATACGAGCGATTGCGCCACGGTCACACGTCTTACCGGCGTGGAATCCCGGCAATTCAAGCACTATCCGGAGCCTCTAGCGCCGAACCTTTCTGCCCGGCGCGCGGGATTAGCGCAGGCCGAAAAAGAGGAGGTGCTGGCGTGGATTCGCAGCATCGATGCAGACGTCGTACTCGTGGAGGGCGCGGGCGGCCTGCTGGTTCGGCTCGCGGATAGCTTCACGCTTGCCGACGTCGCCCGTGACCTCGGCGCCGAGCTTTTCATAGTCACCAGCTTGATGTTGGGCAGCCTCAACGCCGCTGAGCTCACCGTGGAAGCTGCCCGCGCCCGTGGCATTCACGTCAAAGGGCTGGTTGGCGGCATGCTGCCACAAGAGCCGGACCTCGCCACTCGCCTCAATATCGCGGAGCTTCCCAAGGTGACCGGCGTGCCACTGCTCGGCTGTATTCCTACCGGCGCAGGTTCGTTAAGCAAGGAGGAATTCTGCGCCCAAGCGGCGCAGTGGGATCTCTTGGGCGGCATTTAGATCGGCCCACGCAACCGGAAAGGGTCTTTTCATCCAACTGCTCGGGACTTTCATGACTCGGACCCCTCATCCCCTGGAACAATCTTGCTGTCTATGGCACTCAAGATGCAGCCAGCCAAAATGTAACCACTCGCCTGCATATGGGTGGCCCAGTTGCCTCCGCCTCCGGCCACAACCAAAAAGATCATGGAGCCCACAGCAATGAGAGAATAAACAATGAATCGGCCATGCGCACCAAGCCGATATCTCCGCGCAGAAATGACGCTGATGCCCCAGCTGAGCACTAGGAGAATTGCATAAACTAGCCCTCCGGCCGGTTGCGTCCGTTAGCGTGGTGTACGAGTTAGTTCCTGTGATGGGCCCCGATGACAAATAGGGCGACCATCATGGGTACCTTTCGAATCAACTACTACCTATCCTCGAAAGGACGACACCCATAATGGCCGCTGGCCCCCATCATATCGACCCGACCGCGTATCTCGAAGAGCTCCTCACCCAAGCATCACCCGATCTGATGCGCCAGATGCTCGGCGATTTCATCAACCAAATTCTATCTGCCCAAGCTGATACTGTCTGCGGCGCTGACTACGGCACCACCAGCGACAACCGCGTCAACCAACGCAACGGCTACCGCCACCGACTACTGGATACACGGGTCGGCACCGTCGATGTGGCTATCCCGAAGCTACGCCACGGTTCCTTCTTCCCGGACTGGCTGTTAGAACGACGAACCCGTACCGAACGTGCCTTAACCACCGTGATCGCCACCTGGGACCTGACCCCTTTTTGGTGGACACCTGATATCCAGCCCGGTTGGGTTGGGA
>OKFN01000002.1_pt1 | contig 205659 bp, 210 predicted proteins | sample 1614661 | NCBI WGS metagenome assembly OKFN01 (sample SAMN04436961, study PRJEB24849) | human gut metagenome | biome: human gut; feature: NICU; material: stool | host: Homo sapiens | place: USA: Saint Louis, MO | collected 2012-10-09 | reverse complement strand
GGACTCCCCGTCCAAAAAGCGGGGAGACTCCGCGTCCACAAAGTCCCTAGACTCCTCGTCCACAAAGTAGCTGGACTCCAAGTCCAAAAACCTCATGGACATGACACCTCTAGAGATGTGCGTGGGTCTTAGCTGGTTAAGGCATTGTCCACCAGAGCCAGGAAGCGCATGACGTAGTCCTTCACAAATTCTGCGGTGTGGTCATTAAGGCGGCCCGAGTCTTCGAAAAGGGTGGGTGATTGGCCGAGGAATACCTCGGGCTGCCCAGGAAAAGGCATATCAAAGTAAGACAGGGCCAATCGGAGGTTCTTTTGTGAGCTGTACCCACCCATGCGCCCTACGGAGTGGCTGATGATTCCTGCGGGAAGGTTCTTCCAAGCCACATCTGAGTTGGGTTTAGAACCGATGTCCACCGCGTTTTTGAGGCATGCGGGGATTGTGCGGTTGTTTTCGGGCGTAATGAAAAGGACTCCGCTAGAGTTCTTGATGGTGTCGCGGAAGGTGGTGTACGCGGACGGAGTTGGCTTGTCCGTGACCGCGGGATCATCGTAGTCGAAGTCATAAAGGGGCAAGTTGCGGATTTCGAGGATGTTTGCCTCGTAGTCTTTCGGGATCATTGTGAGTACTTCGTGCGCAATCTTGCGCGCAATTGATCCGCGACGCAGGCTACCTACGATAACGGTGATGCGTGGGGTGGAAGTCATACTGAACCTTCTTTCTTCATTGGGGCTGGATTAAGGGAGAAAAGGCTTGCAACCGAAAGCTGGCGGCGGGCCGGCACTGTGGGCGGCAGCGAGAAATCCCTCTACTTTGTCATCTTCTTCATTACGGAAATACAGTTCAATTAGGCCCAAGAGCCCTCCCAGGACGGCCTCGCGTGCGGCCGAGGTTTGTAGCAGCCGCAATGCCGCAGGTTGGTTTCCTTCACGAATAGCCTCAAACAATGCAATGGTTTCAAGCCAGCTTCCTTGGTCTGGTCGTGGGAAGGGATTAGAAATCCCAGTCATCATCACTCGTTTCTTCAGCGGTACCAATGACATAGGAGGAGCCTGAACCAGAGAAGAAGTCATGGTTCTCATCTGCTCCAGGAGCTAGGGCGGCGAGAATTTCTGGGTTAACTTCCGTTTCCTCAGGTGGGAAGTAATCTGGGTAGCCCAAGTTCATCAGGGCCTTATTTGCGTTATAGCGAACGAATACGGCCACATCGTCCATGAGTCCTAATGGTTCATATAGTTCGCCGGAGTATTCCAGCTCTAGGGAATAGAGCTCCTCGAGCAAAGAGATGGTGAAATTCTTCATCTCTTGTTGCCTTTGAGGAGAAGAAGATTCTAGGCCACGCTGGTATTTATATCCCGAGTAGTAACCGTGTACTGCCTTGTCACGCAGAATGAGGCGAATCATGTCTGCCGTATTGGTCAGGGTGGCGTGGACAGAAAAGTGTAAGGGGAGATAGAAACCTGCGTATAGAAGGAGCGAAGAAAGCAGCGTCGATGATACCTTGCGCTTGAGCGGATCTGGCCCGTAATAGTGTGTGAGGACTTTCTTGGCACGTGCTTGGAGAAGGTCATTATTCACCGCCCAGCGGTAGGCTTCGTCGATTTCCTTTGTGCTGCTTAGCGTAGAAAACACTGAAGAGTAAGAACGGGCGTGAACTGATTGCATGAAGGCAATGTTGGTGTAAACGGCCTGCTCATGCTCGGTGCGGGCATCTTGAATTTGGCAGATTTCTCCCACGGTAGCCTGCACGGTATCTAGAGTGGTCAGGCCTGTGAACACCCGCATGGTGAGGTTACGCTCTGAGGGCGTCATTTTCTGCCAGGCTGAGAGATCATTAGAAAGCGGCACTTTCTCCGGCAGCCAGAAATTGGCGGTGAGCCGGTTCCATACTTCAAGATCCTTTTCGTCACTCACACGGTTCCAATTGATGGGGCGGATGCGGGCTGAGGGATCATGCCGGAAGCCCGGAGGCGTAACAGAGATGCTAGTTAACGCAGCAGCGTTCGATGCTGAAGTCATTACTTTTTCCTTTCGGGTGAATTGGTAGTGCAAAAGATGGGAGGTCAGTGCTCCTACAAAGCGCAGGAGACGCAGCCTTCGACCTCAGTGCCTTGGAGCGCGGATTGGCGTAAACGGATGTAGTACAAGGTCTTGATGCCGGCCTTCCAGGCATAGATTTGCGCCCTGTTGATATCCCTAGTGGTGCTGTCGGCAGTAAAGAACAAGGTCAGAGAAAGGCCTTGGTCCACGTGCTGCGTGGCCATGGCGTAGGTATCAATGATTTTTTCGTATCCCACGGTGAAAGAGTCCTCGAAATACTCCACATTGTCGTTGGTCATTCCCGGCGCGGGGTAGTACACGCGCCCCAAGCGGCCTTCCTTGCGAATTTCGATCTTGGAGGCAATCGGGTGGATGGATGCAGTCGAATCATTGATGTAGGAAATTGATCCAGTGGGTGGAACTGCTTGTAGATAGGCGTTATATATTCCGTCTCGGGCCACCTGATTCTTTAATTTCAGCCAGTCCTCGCGTGTAGGAATCCGCACGCCTGCTTCATGGAAAAGCTGCTCTACTCGCTTGGTGGCAGGTACCCATTCCTGCTTGAGATACTTGTCGAAGAATGCGCCGGAGGCATAAGCAGAGTCTTCAAAACCCTGGAATCGCTGACCTTTCTCTACCGCTAACGCATGGGATGTGCGCAGCGCATGATAGGTCACAGTCAGGAAATAGAAGTTGGTAAAGTCCAAAGCCTCGGCGCAGCCATAGTGAATCCGTTTGGAAGCAAGGAAACCATGGAGATTCATCTGCCCCAAACCAATCGCGTGCATGGATTCATTGCCTTTAGCAATGGAAGGAACTGCTTCGATATCGGTAAGTTCTGAGACTTGGGTGAGCGCGCGCACTGCGGTTTCTACAGTTGCTCCAAAATCCGGTGATTCAAAGGCCTTAGCGATGTTGAGCGAACCCAGATTGCATGAAATGTCTTGGCCGATGGTGGCGTAATTGCCAGATGGGTCAAGAGTGGATGGCGCGTTGACTTGAAGGATCTCGCTACACAGGTTGGACATATTGATATGCCCTTTGAGGGGATTAGAGCGATTGACCGTATCTTCGAAGAGGATATAGGGGTAGCCAGATTCAAATTGAAGCTCAGCAAGCGTAGTGAAAAACTCCCTGGCCTTGATGGTGGTGTGCGAAATTCGCGGATTGGTCACCAGCTCGTCGTAATGCTCGGTGATAGACATGTCGGACATGGGCACGCCGTATTCGCGAGCAATGTCATAAGGACTAAACAGATGCATGTCCTTGTTCTCTTTGGCCAGGCGAAACGTTATATCCGGAATAACGACACCCAGTGAAAGGGTCTTGATGCGAACTTTTTCATCTGCATTTTCCCGTTTGGTATCGAGGAAGCGAAGAATATCTGGGTGATGCGCATGCAGGTAGACAGCCCCAGCGCCCTGGCGGGCTCCCAGTTGGTTGGCATAGCTGAAACTATCCTCCAGAATCTTCATAACTGGGACTACGCCGGATGCTTGGTTCTCAATCTTTTTGATCGGGGCTCCGGATTCGCGCAGATTGCTTAGCAATAGGGCCACGCCACCGCCGCGTTTTGATAGCTGTAGCGCGGAGTTCACACTGCGGCCAATGCTCTCCAAGTTGTCTTCTATTCGCAGGAGGAAGCAAGACACCATTTCGCCGCGCTGAGCCTTGCCTGCGTTGAGAAAAGTAGGGGTGGCGGGCTGGAATCGTCCGGACATGATGTCGTCCACCAGTTTCTCTGCAAGAGCTTTGTCGCCTTGTGCCAGGTAAAGAGCTGTGGTGGTGACGCGTTCTTCGTAGCCTTCGAGGAGTGTTGAGCCGTCAAAGGTTTTTAGCGCGTAGGAAGTAAAGAACTTAAATGCGCCGAGGAATGTGCGGAACCGATGCTGGGCGCGATGTGCTCTGTCATATATGGCGCACAGGAACTCGTCCTCGTAAAGTTCGAGGAAACCCCGCTCATAGTATTCATTATCTACTAACCATTCCAGGCGTTCCGTGGTGGAGCTAAATGTGCGCATGCGGGGAGCAACATGGTGGGCTAAATAATCCTGTGCTGCCTGAATGTCTTTGTCGAACTGAATTCTCCCGGAAGAATCGAATAAGTTCAGCTGCGCGTTGAGCGCATGGTAACTTTTGCGCTTACCAACGCCGCTCTCGTCGTTAGCACCGGTGGTGATGCGATGGGTTGCGTCAACAGGCTGCGCGGGTGTGGTCTGCGGAGGGGTCATTGTGTAGTCCAATCTGTGTGGTCCGGACGTGTTCTTCATCTTTTGACGTGTTCTTGCTGTTCCCAAAACTTGTGAAGACCTTGTTTTACGGTGTCAATATCTTTTTGGGTGCCGAGTAGCTCGAAGTGATACAGCTCGGGCACGTGGCACTTGGCGGAAATGATTTGGCCGGCTACGCAGTAGGCGTTACCGAAATTGGTGTTTCCTGAGGAAATGACGCCGCGGATAAAGGATCGATTGATTGGGTCGTTAAGGAAAGCGATGACCTGTTTAGGAACCGCGCGTTTGAGAGAGCCGCCTCCGTAGGTGGGGACGACGAGTACATACGGGTGTGAAACCTGGATCATTCCGTTTTTCTTGGGCCGTAGTGGAATTCGCACTGCGGGTCTGCCTAGGCGTTCCACAAATCTTTTTGTGTTTTCAGAAACGCTCGAAAAGTACACCAAATCTGGTGAGTCTGACATAGCAATCCTGCTCATCCTGGCCTGAGCCATTCGTGGGATATGTGATATCCGATAGGTTAATTACGTGTGGGCGGAGTTGCAAACTACGGTGCAACGTATATTTTAAAAGCGCAGGTAATCTTAGGTTTAGGCGGAGGGGATGGCTTTTATGGGGTATGAGGAGCTACAAAAACTGCGTCGGTAGCCGGGCGCCCGAGCAGTACCCACGGAGCGCTACCAAATACTCGAACTTCGAGTGAGTCTGAAAAGGGGGCTCCTTCGCGCGTGTCTAGAACGGCACCCGTGACAATGCCGTGTTCTTTCAGGAAAGCTAGTAGTTGTGGGTCGGAATCGGAGATCCGTTCAACGATCACCTGAGATTGTGCTCCGCTGTCAGAGAGCCGGTGTGCACGAGGAATCGTGATGATCCCATCGGCTGTGGGAATAGGATCGCCATGTGGATCCCTACTGGGAAAATTGAGGAATTTGTCCACGCGCTCTATCAGCATGTCCGACACTGCGTGTTCGAGATTTTCTGCTTCGTCATGGACTTCGTCCCATGTATAGTCCAATGCCTGTACCAAGAAAGATTCAAGCAATCGGTGACGGCGCACCATATCCAATGCATACTGTCTACCCCGACCGGTGAGCTCCACTGCTCCGTAAGGTGTGTGTGATACCAACCCTTGCTTGGTCATTTTGCGCACTGCATCGGAGACTGAGGAGAGTTTGAGCCCTAACCGTGCTGAAATAAGTGTGGCGGTTACGGGCTCAGATGACCATTCCTTTAGCCCCCAGATGGCTTTCAAATAATTCTGTGTGCTAGTGGAAAGCTCGGAAACAGACATGGGTAAATCTTAACCCAGCACCTTAGTGTGTGCTGACGTAGCGCTTCCAACGCTCATAGCGAACAGGGGCCCAATTTGAGAAGAATGTCGGTAAGGTGGGGCCAGTTAAAAATTCTTCAATTGAAGGAGCATCATTAATGTCTGAGAAGATTTCAATGAACTCATCCGCTACTGGTATGAGCCTGGGCGATAGCGTCTATGAGCGCCTCTTGCGCGAGCGCATTATCTTCCTGGGAACCCAGGTGGACGATGAAATCGCCAACAAGCTCTGCGCACAGATTCTGCTTCTGTCCGCTGAGGACCCAACTCGGGACATCTCCCTGTACATCAACTCCCCGGGCGGCTCCGTCACGGCGGGTATGGCTATTTACGACACCATGAAGTACTCGCCATGCGATATTGCCACCTATGGCATGGGCTTGGCAGCTTCCATGGGCCAGTTCTTGCTCTCCGGCGGCACTAAGGGCAAGCGCTACGCTCTGCCACACGCTCGCATCATGATGCACCAGCCTTCCGCTGGCGTGGGTGGCACCGCTGCTGACATCGCCATCCAGGCTGAGCAGTTTGCTCAGACCAAGCGTGAAATGGCGCAGCTGATCGCTGAGCACACCGGCCAGAGCTTTGAGCAAATCACCAAGGATTCTGACCGTGACCGTTGGTTCACCGCACAGCAGGCCAAGGAATACGGCATCGTTGACCACGTCATCGAGTCCGTAAACGGCCCGATTAGCAACTAGGGAATAAGGAGAATTATCACTATGTCTAACCTTCAAATGCCTAATTCCCGCTACGTTTTGCCGGAATTCATCGAGCAGAACGCACAAGGCTCTAAGACCACCAACCCGTACTCCAAGCTTTTCGAAGAGCGCATCATCTTCCTTGGCACCCAGGTTGATGACACCTCGGCGAATGACATCATGGCGCAGCTGCTGGTCCTCGAGTCTCAAGACCCAGATCGCGACATCACCATGTACATCAACTCCCCGGGTGGCTCCTTTACCGCGCTGATGGCTATCTACGACACCATGCGCTACGTACGTCCTGATGTGCAGACCGTGTGCCTGGGCCAGGCTGCTTCCGCAGCTGCCGTCCTGCTGGCTGCCGGTGCACCGGGCAAGCGTGCGGCACTGCCGAACTCCCGCGTGTTGATTCACCAGCCACGCACCCAGGGCACCCAGGGCCAGGTTTCTGACCTAGAGATCGAGGCTAACGAGATCGAGCGCATGCGCCGCCTCATGGAGAACACCTTGGCTGAGCACACCGGCCGTACTGCGGAGCAGGTTCGCATCGATACCGATCGTGACAAGATCCTGACTGCCCACGAGGCAGTAGAGTACGGCCTCATCGATACCGTCTTTGATTACCGTAAGCTCAACGCTTAAAACGTAGTAATTGAGCCAAAGCCCTTGCACCGTATATGTGGTGCAAGGGCTTTAATCTTTTCAGTTCTATAGGTCTTGGAGTATCACCCAAGTCCGTCCTACGGGTGGATGTGTGACGGTTACCAAGGTGGTTTATGGGTTTGTGGGTTTAACACCTATGTGAGTAACCACAAGCGAGCTTTGTTACGTCGTCAAGAGTGAACGGCGGAAGTGGAAGTTGATGCTCCGGTTCGCGGTCTTTTCGGTTGCAAATATGCGTGTGAAAGTTTTCGCAGTGCGGGGCCGTGACGTGGAATTTTCTGCAGCTGCGTGCCTTAAAAATTATTTCGGGCAACCAACCGATTTGTTGCTACCGAGAATTAGTGCTCAACTATTTATATGTCAGATCACAATACGCAGTTGTCTGGTGCGACAGAACACAAAGCGGAGTCTGAAGAAAGACTGTTCTTCGGGCATCCGTGGGGCCTAGCCAACCTATTTGGCATCGAGATGTGGGAGCGTTTCAGCTTCTACGGCATGCAGTCGATCGTCTTGCTCTATATGTACTACTCCGTCACCGATGGCGGACTGGGCATGGACAAGACCGCTGCAACGTCCGTGGTTGGTACTTACGGCGGTCTGGTCTATATGGCCTGCCTTCTGGCCTCTTTGGTTGCAGACCGAATTTTGGGCCCGGAGCGCACCCTGTTCTACTCCGCGAACCTGGTGATGCTCGGTCATATCGCCCTAGCGTTTATTCCGGACGTTACGGGTCTGGCGATTGGTTTGGTTCTCATAGCCATCGGTTCCGGCGGTGTGAAGACCACCGCCCAAGTGGTGCTTGGCTCGCTATATAGCCGTGATGACACCCGCCGTGACGGTGGTTTCTCCATTTTCTACATGGGGGTCAACATCGGCGCTCTATTCGGCCCGTTGATCACAACGATCATGTGGGGCTGGAAGGGATTCCACTGGGGCTTTGGCCTCGCGGCAATCGGCATGTTCGCGGGCCTGATTCAGTACACCCTGATGCGCAAGTCCACCATCAAGGATGCAGGCCACGAGGTCCCGAACCCTGCTAGCAGCAAACAGGTGCTGCTCGGCCTAGCTGCGGTCCTTGGCATCGCGGCAATTGCGGTAGTTTCCATCGCAACCGGCGTTATCAAGGTCGATTGGCTATCCAACATCGTCACTGCCGTTGCTCTGTTGGCGGCAATCGTATTGTGGTGCCAGATGTACTTCTCCGAGCTGGTTGATGCGGAAGAAAAGAAGCGTCTGCTGGGATTTATCCCTCTGTTTGTCTCTGGTGTTTTGTTCTTCGGTATCTTCCAGCAGCAGTTCACCGTCATGACCATCTATGCGGACGTGCGCTTGGACCGTAACGTCTTCGGCATCGAGATTCCGCCGTCACTCGTGCAGTCCTTCAACCCGATCTTCATCGTGATCTTCTCTGCGGTTTTCGCAACGATGTGGACCAGGCTCGGTAACCGTCAGTGGTCCACGCCGGTGAAGTTCGGTGCCGCCAACATCATCATCGGTATTTCTTTGTTCTTCTTCCTGCCGTACTCCGGTACCGGTGCAAATTCCACGCCGATGTTTGCCATCATTGGCATCCTCTTCCTGTTCACCATGGGCGAGCTTTTGCTGTCCCCGGTTGGTAACGCGCTTGCTACCAAGGTCGCGCCACGTGCCTTCCCCTCCCGCATGATGGCGGTGTGGATGATGGCCGTTGCCATGGGTACCTCCTTGGCTGGCTCCCTGGCTGGTTTCTACAACCCGGAGGATGCCACCGCAGAGAACACCTTCTTTATCTCACTTGGCGTGGCCTCCATCGTGCTGGGCGTCATCATTCTGGCTCTGAGCCGCTGGGTGGTCAAGAAGCTCGCTACCTTCCGCTAACGGGGAGGAAGGATAGCTTCGGGGGATTCGGGGAGGATTTGGCCGCCGTCGACAATGAGCGTCTGGCCGGTGATGTAGCTTGCTTCACGAGACGCAAGGAAGACGGCGGCATTTCCTATGTCGCGAGGGGTACCGAGGCGGTGCATCGGCACCGAGCGAGTCATCTGGTCTAGGTATTGCTGACCTTGGCCCTCCAGGCCTTCGGTCAAGATATTGCCCGGCAGTACGCCGTTGATGGTGATATTGTCACGTGCGACGTCGAGGGCTGCCGAGCGCATGAAGCCCTGCTGGGCGGCTTTCGACGCCCCATAGTGGGCCCAACCTGGGAAGCCAGTGTGGGAACCAGTGATGGAAGTCGTGATGACGATGCGGCCGTAGTTCTGCTTGCGCATAAAAGGCAGTGCTTCCTGGACCACCTTGAACGTGCCGTGGGTGTTGATGGCGAACATCGCCTCCCACTTTTCATCCGTCATCTCGTCCAAGGGGCAGTTGGGGAATACGCCCGCATTGGAACAGACGATGTCGATGCGGCTGTGTTTGTCCACCACAGTGCGGTAGAGCTCACGTATGGATTCACGGTCGGTGACATCTACCTTGAGGGTCTCCGCGCCGAGCTCGGCGGCAGTAGCTTGGGCGTGTTCTAGATCGATGTCAGCAATGACGACGTGTGCGCCTGCTTCGCGCAGCGCGGATACAATTCCGCGCCCGATGCCGGCGGCGCCACCGGTAACGATGGCAACTTGGTTCGTCAGGTCGAACATGATGGGGTCTCCTTCGGCTGGGAAGATGAAAAGCGGTTTCCACCTTCCCAGCGTAGAGGCTAAACCCGGCTGGTGAGAGGGGCGTCGGAAAGCGCGGCGTCAGCAGGCGTAGAAGCTGGAGCTTCATCGGCGATCTTGGCGGAGTAGGCGCGCACACCGAAGAGGGAAAGTGCGGCGAGAAGCGCCGTTGCACCAGCGAGTGTGTACAGGCCCGTCGGAGTCCAGCCGGAGCTGAGGAGGTAGCCGGTGAGGATCGGGGCGAGCGTTGCCCCCACGCGTGCGATGCCGATCGCGGCGCCGGTACCCGTGGTGCGCAGTGCAGACGGGTAGGACTCTGGAGCAACCGTGTACAGGCCGGTGATGCAGGCATTCAAGGTGAGGCCCACGCCGACGCCCAGGGAGAACATCAGGGTCGGGATGGACGTGGAGAAAATGAACCCTACGAGCACGCCGGAGGCTACCAAGCACGACACGATGAGCAGTGGGCGGGCATCGATCTTCGTGGTGAGGAATCCGAAGATGAGCGCACCGATGGTGCCGCCGAAGGACAACATGATGCCACCGATGACGCCCTGCTGCGCGGTGAGGCCTTCCTCCGTGAGCAGCTTCGGGGTCCACTGGGAAGTGAAGTTGTAGGCGAACATCACGAAAGAGAAAGCCAGCCACAGCTTGATGGTTGTGCGCACGAAGGAGGGGGAGAGGATGTCCTTGAAGGGAGCGCGCGGTTCTTCGTCCTTGGTGGCGCGGACGGTGACCTCGCCCTTGAGACCCAACTTGGCGGCGATGAAGCGAACCTTGTCCATACGGCCGCGGGCGGCCAGGAAGTCAGCGGATTCGGGAACGAAGAGGACGGTCAGTGCGATGGCGACGACGGTAAGGCCGGCACCTACCCAGAAGATGGCCTGCCAACCGTAGGACGGCGCCACGGCCGATGCGATGACGCCGCACAAGGAAGCGCCCAGGCCGTAGCCGGAGGCATAGATTGCCACCGCCAGGCCACGGAAGCGGAGATTCGAGTATTCGCTGACCAAGACGGTGACGCAGACGAGCACGCCGCCGACGCCGATGCCGGTGAGAACGCGGAAGATGAAGAGCAGAGCGAAAGTCGGGGCGAAGACCGTGGCAACTAGGCCCACCAAGTCGATGAAGAGCGAGATGGTGATAAGGCGTGTACGGCCCACACGGTCGGCGGTCGGGGCAAGGAAGAGGGAACCCAGGCCGATGCCGATGAGGGCGGCGGAGAGCAGCCAGCCGAGCTGGACGTCACTCAAGGTGAAGGCTTCGGTCACCTGGCCGGCGCCGAATGCCATCGCGACCATGTCATAGCCGTCGAGAGCGTTGAGGTACAAGGCAATGAAAATGATAGACCATTGCCGCAATCCCATAGGAGAGCTGTCGACGAGCTTACGAATATCCATGCGTGCTGCAACCTTTGCGTTTGTTTTAAAGATATGACTTAGGGCCTTTTGGGGAGGTCCTGATTGCTTGCGGACAAAGTGCTGGACAGCTTGGTCTATGTCTACGGAGCAGCTTTTTAAATTCAGGACCGGCCTTGGAGGGGTCTTAACCAAAGGTTGAGGCTGCGCCACGCGGAGGAATGAATGAGGGTCGTGTCGTGTTGATTTACTAAGGTGGAGATATCTGTGGGACGCGCCTTCTGGGTGTGCAGGATACGAGTACTCTCCGCATCGGAATCCGCCCACCTCAAGTTGAAGAAAAGCGAGTGGAAAGACCTTAATGGCACGTATGCAAGAAAGCGCTGACCTGCTCAAGTGTTCCTTCTGTGGCAAGAGCCAGAAGCAGGTGAAAAAGCTCATCGCCGGCGGCGGTGTCTACATCTGTGATGAGTGCATTGAGCTGTGCAACGAGATTATCGAAGAAGAGCTCGGCGCCGCTGCGGCTGCTGAGACCGCGGACAAGGAAGTAAAACTTCCCCGTCCGTCGGAGATTTCTTCCTTCCTCGACAAGTACGTCATAGGCCAGGATCAGGCTAAGCGTGTGCTTGCAGTGGCTGTGTACAACCACTACAAGCGCATCAAGGTAGAAGAGACCGCGGGCCTTGAAGGGCGCCGCAAGAAGGTCGAAGATGAGGACGTAGAGATTGCTAAGTCCAACATTTTGCTGCTTGGTCCCACCGGTTCCGGTAAGACCTACCTGGCGCAGACTCTGGCGCGCATGCTCGACGTCCCGTTTGCCATTGCGGACGCAACCAGCCTTACCGAGGCGGGCTACGTGGGCGAGGACGTGGAAAACATCCTCCTCAAGCTGCTCCAGGCGGCGGACTTTGATGTGGAGCGCGCACAGCGCGGCATCATCTACGTCGACGAGGTGGACAAGATTTCCCGCAAGTCTGAGAATCCCTCGATCACGCGTGACGTCTCCGGCGAGGGTGTGCAGCAGGCGCTGCTGAAGATCCTCGAGGGCACCGTCGCTGCGATTCCGCCGCAGGGTGGGCGCAAGCACCCCAATCAGGAGTTCATCCAGCTGGATACCTCCAACATTCTCTTCATCGTCGCCGGTGCGTTCGCAGGCCTGGATAAGGTCATCGCGGAGCGCGTGGGCAAGAAGGGCGTGGGCTTTGGCGCCAAGCTGGAGACTGCGGACGAGCGCGAGAAGCTCGACCTCTTCTCCGAGGTCCGCCCTGAGGACCTCGTGAAGTTTGGCCTCATTCCTGAGTTCATCGGCCGTCTGCCCATTGTGGCTACCGTGGATAACCTTGACCGCGAGTCCTTGGTCAAGGTCTTGGTCGAGCCGAAGAATTCACTGGTTAAGCAGTACCAGCGCCTGTTCGAGATGGACGGCGCGGAGCTCGTCTTCGAGGACGGGGCATTAGGTGCTATCGCGGAGCTCGCGCTCGAGCGTAAGACCGGTGCGCGTGGTCTGCGCGCGATCATGGAAGAGCTGCTGGTACCCATCATGTACGAATTGCCTGACCGCGAAGACATCACTGCGGTCCACATCACCGAAGCCTGCGTGAAGGGTGAAGATGAGCCAAGCTTTGTCTACACCGACGCTGAAAAGGAATCCGCCTAAGGGCAGATGGCTTTAAGGGGCCGCAGATCACTTAAGATCTGCGGCTCTTTAGGCATAAAGCTAAAGAGCAAAGGTTTAGGTGTAGATGTCAGACCTGCTCTGGTCTTCGTCGCTGGAGTAGATATCTTGTGGGATTGAGTCGTTGTCTTCCACCGAGGCTCCCGTGGACAGATAAGAGCTGTACCCCGAGTCCGGGATGTTTGCGGTGAGGAAGGCCAAGACTGCGTCGACTGCCATGCGGTGCATACCCTCGGTGTTTTCTGGGCTGTGCATGTCGATATCCAGCAGGTTCTGCATCATTGAACGGTTGGTTACGCGGTACATCGTTAGCGACGCAATGAGCGTGAAGATGTCATTGGCGGAAATACCCGGGCGGAACGCACCGGAATCCTGACCCAGCATGAGTAGCTTGTCGAGGTGCAGGGAGACTTCAGAGACGTCGGTGAGCGCCTGGCCCGTCTCCAAAGCGCCTGTGGAGGTTTCCATGGTCATCATGCGGATTGCTTCAGGGTGCTCAACGTGCTGCTTGAACAGCCAGTCAACTAGCGTGCGGACGCCTTCTACTGGGACGGCTGAATCAATGTCGAGAGAACCCGCCGGCGGGTTGAGGCGCCGCGCGGCCGTGCTCAGAGCCTGCTGGTAGAGCCCCTTCTTGTCGCCGAAGTGGTAGTGGATCATGCGCTTGGACATGCCAGCGAGGCGGGAGATATTGTCCAACTTTGCGTCAGCAAAACCCAACTCAGAAAACTGCTCGATGGCTACGTCGATGACTCGCTCGACGGAGCCTGAGAGTTCGGCGGTGCCGACGGAATCGGTCGAAGCCGAATCAGTGGCGTCCATGGTCATAATTTTTACGTCCTTGATGTCCTATGTCAGTACGAATCTTTCCCAGATTCTTCTCTTTTCCTCCTCCTATAGTGCCGAAAAACAAACATTTCCGAGATTCAAGTAAGAATAAAGTCGCGAACTGCGGGACATTCGGGGGTAGTTTGGTGGAAATTGTGATTAAGGATGACTCCGAAAGAGGGGAGTTGTCCACGACACGTTCGGGCAAAAGAGGGCTAGTGTGGGGATTGAAGAACGCCATTTCTGGCACCGCTTTTCCTTAGGAGGACTGAACATGACCCAGGCCGCTAATCAACCAGTGAAGATCACCGTCACCGGTGCAGCCGGCAACATTGCGTACTCACTTTTGTGGCGTATTGCTGCTGGCGACGTCTACGGCAAGGACACCCCAGTAGAGCTCGCGCTGTTGGAGATCCCGCAGGCCGTCGGCGCTGCAGAGGGCGTTGCCATGGAGCTGGCCGACTCCGCCTTCCCGCTTCTGCGCGGCATCACCGTCACCGATGATCCGGACGTAGCTTTCAAGGACACCAAGGCTGCCTTCTTGGTTGGTGCACGCCCGCGTTCCAAGGGGATGGAGCGCGCCGACTTGCTTGAGGCAAACGGTGCCATTTTCACGGTCCAGGGCAAGGCTATCAACGACAACGCTGCACGCGACGTCCGCGTGCTCGTCGTGGGCAACCCAGCAAACACCAACGCCTTCATCGCAGCAAACAGCGCGCCGGACCTTGACCCGAGCCAGTTCAACGCGTTGATGCGTCTGGACCACAACCGCACCCTGAGCCAGCTCTCGCTCAAGACGAGCCGCCCCACCGCTGAGTTCACCAAGGTTGCCGTATGGGGCAACCACTCCGCCACCCAGTTCCCAGATCTCACCTACGTCAACGAGGAAGTGGATCAGGACTGGTACACCGGCGAGATGATCCCCAAGGTGGCTAACCGTGGAGCAGAGATCATCGAGGTGCGCGGTCACTCTTCCGCTGCCTCTGCTGCCTCCGCAGCGGTGGACCACATGCATGACTGGATCCACGGCACCGAAGACTGGCGCACCGCAGCCGTAGTCTCTGACGGCTCTTATGGCGTGGACGAGGGCCTCATCTTCGGCTTCCCCACCGTGGCCAAGAACGGAACCTGGGAGATCGTCCAGGGGCTGGAACTCAGCGATTTCCAAAAGGAGCGCATCCAGGCCAACGTGGAGGAGCTGCGCTCCGAGCGTGAGGCAGTCCAGCACCTTCTCAAGTAAGAGGGCTAGAGCTCGAGATTATCGATAAGCCGCACCGGGCCCACGTGTGCGGCAACCAGCGCTAGAGCCGGGCGGGCACTAACGTCCACCGGCTTAAGCGTTTGTGGATCCACCACCGTGAGGTAATCCACTCGCACGCCATCGCTTGCATCTAGGGCTTTGGACGCTTCCTCCACGGAGTTGAAATTGCCGTCCCGCAGGCCAAAGAGGGTCTGCGAGAGTGCAAGGGCCTGCGTACGCTCGGCGTCGTTTAGGCGCTGGTTGCGGCTCGACTCAGCCAAGCCATCCGCTGCGCGCACGATGGGCGCAGCCACCAGCTTAACGGGGAAGTCCAAGTCTGCGACCATCCGGCGCAGCACCGCTACCTGCTGGGCATCCTTTTGCCCAAAGTATGCGCGGGTGGGGCGCACCAGATTAAACAGCTTCGAGACCACCGTAGCCACGCCGTCGAAGTGCCCTGGCCGAGAGGCGCCTTCCAGCACCTCACCCATGGCCCCGGTGCGTACCCACGCTAGCGGGGTGCCACTCGGGTACATCTCCTCCACGCTCGGAGCGAAGACAACATCGGCGCCTAGTGATTCCGCGAAGGCCGCGTCTGCCTCCACGTTGCGTGGATAGTTCCGGAAGTCGTCGCACTCGCCCAAATCGCTAAACTGCAGCGGATTGACAAAGACTGAGACCACGACGACGTCGTTAGCTTCCCGCGCCGCCTTAATCAGCGAGCCATGGCCTGCATGCAGCGCGCCCATCGTGGGCACGAGACCCACGCTGCGGCGTTGACCATCCTGCTGCGCACGAAACTCAACGAGTTCTTTTTTAGTAGTGAATACCTGCACGGTTACTTAACCTTCTTTCACAGAGTCGCTAAAGGACTCTGCCTCGTTTGGAAACTTACGCTCAGCCACGTCGGTAGCATAGGCGCGGGCGGCGTCGGAAAGCACGGTGCGCAAGTCCGCGTATTGGCGCACAAAGCGCGGCGTCTTGCCCGCGCCCATGCCAAAAGCGTCGGTCCAGACCAGAATCTGCCCATCGCAGGCATTGCCCGCGCCGATGCCGATGGTGGGGATGGAGACCTCCTTGGTCACCTGCGCCGCGAGCTCAGCCGGAACCATCTCCAGGACCACGGCGAAGGCGCCTGCGGTGGCAACAGCCTGGGCGTCGGCAAGCAAAGGCCCCGCCGCCTCGCCACGGCCCTGCACTACGAAACCACCCAGCGCATGCACCGACTGCGGGGTGAACCCGATGTGCGCGCACACCGGAATGCCCGCGGCAACCAAAGCGGAAATCGTCGGCGCAATCTCCTTGCCACCCTCAATCTTGACCGCCTGCGCGCCCGTCTCCTTCAGCATGCGCACCGCCGAGCGCAAAGCCTGCGCCGGGGATTCCTCATAGGAACCAAAAGGCAGATCCACCACCACGAAGCTGCGGGAGGTGGCCTCAACCACCGCGCGCGTGAGCGGAATCATCTCCTCCATGGTCAGCGAGAGCGTGGTCTCGCGGCCCAAAACCACGTTGGCCAAGGAATCGCCCACCAAAAGCAAGTCGATTCCCGCCTCATCGAATACCGCGGCGGTCATGCAGTCATAGCTGGTCAAACAAGAAAAGGGTGCGCCCTTAGCCTTTGCCTTGGCAAAGAAACGAGTACGCAGGCGCGCCGGGGAAGTTCCAGAATGTGAAGACATGACAGACAATGTATTCAGCCGTCGGCGCCCGCGGTGCCGTTTTCGCCCAATGGGGGTGAAAAAGCCAGTTGACCGACAGGGTAGACTTGTCCGGGTGACTGAGCAGAACAACGCTGTAGATAAAGAGCAACTAGTAGGCACTAACCGTGCTGACGCGCTTCCGAAGTCCTGGGAGCCGCAGGCGGTAGAAAAGGACCTTTACGAGTCCTGGGTGGAAGCAGGCTACTTCACCCCGGATGCCACCAGCGAGGCAGAGCCTTATTCCATCGTGCTGCCGCCACCCAACGTGACCGGCCAGCTGCACATGGGCCACGCCCTAGACCACACCCTCATCGACTCCATCATTCGCCGCAAGCGCATGCAAGGTTATGCCACCCTGTGGCTGCCGGGTGCCGACCACGCGGGTATCGCCACCCAGACCAAGGTCGAGGCCAAGCTCAAGGAGACCGAGGGCAAGAAGCGCTGGGACTACGAACGTGAGGAATTCATTTCCAAGGTCTGGGAATGGAAGGAAGAATACGGCGGCACCATCCAGAAGCAGATGCGTGCCATTGGTGACTCCGTGGACTGGTCCCGCGAGCGCTTTACCCTGGATGAGGGCCTGTCCCGCGCGGTCCAGACCATCTTTAAGCAGCTTTTCGACGCCGGCATGATCTACCAGGCACACCGCTTGGTCAACTGGTCCCCGGTGCTGGAGACCGCGGTCTCTGACATTGAGGTCGTGTACAAGGACGTCGAGGGCGAGCTCGTGTCCATCCGCTACGGCTCGCTAAACGACGACGAGCCACACCTCATCGTGGCCACCACCCGCGTGGAGACCATGCTTGGCGACGTCGCGATTGCTGTCCACCCCGACGACGAGCGCTACAAGGACCTGGTGGGACAGGAGTTTGCTCACCCCTTCCGCGAGGATCTCAAGCTCAAGGTCATCGCTGATGATTACGTGGACATGGAGTTCGGTACCGGCGCTGTGAAGATCACCCCGGCCCACGACCCGAACGACTACCAGATGGGCCTGCGTCACAACTTGGACATGCCGACCATCATGGACTCCACCGGTCACATCGCGAACACCGGCACCAAGTTCGATGGCCTGACCCGCGAGGAAGCGCGAGTCGCCATCCGTGAAGCTCTCGCCGAGCAGGGTCGCATCGTCAAGGAAATCCGCCCCTACGTCCACTCCGTGGGCCACTCGGAGCGCTCCGGCGAGCCGGTCGAGCCGCGCCTTTCCCTGCAGTGGTTCGTGGCGGTAGAAAAGCTGGCCAAGTACTCCGGCGACGCAGTGCGCGAGGGCGATACCAAGATTCACCCGACCTCCCTCGAGCCGCGTTACTTCGAGTGGGTCGATGACATGCACGACTGGTGCATCTCCCGCCAGCTGTGGTGGGGTCACCGCATCCCAATTTGGTACGGCCCGGAGACCACCGACGCCGAGGGCAACACCACCCGCGATATCGTCTGCGTCGGCCCTGACGAGGAGCCGCCAGCAGGCTACGAGCAGGACCCGGACGTGCTGGACACCTGGTTCTCCTCTGCGCTGTGGCCATTTTCCACCCTGGGCTGGCCGGAAAAGACTCCGGACCTGGAGAAGTTCTACCCAACCAACGTGCTGGTTACCGCCTACGACATCCTGTTCTTCTGGGTCGCCCGCATGATGATGTTCGGCACCTTCGCTGGCGTCCAGACCCCAGAGCTGCTCAACGCTGGTGATGGCTCCGCGCGCGATGGCCGCCCACAGATTCCTTTCCACGACATCTACCTGCACGGCTTGGTTCGCGATGAGCAGGGCCGCAAGATGTCGAAGTCCCTGGGCAACGGCATCGACCCGATGGACTGGGTACGCGACTACGGTGCGGATGCCCTGCGCTTTACCCTGGCCCGTGGCGCCAACCCGGGTGTCGACCTGCCGCTGGGCTCCGACGCCGCTGCGGCTTCGCGTAACTTTGCCACGAAGCTGTTCAACGCCACCAAGTTCGCGCTCATGAACGGCGCTGGCGTGGCGGAGCTGCCGGCCCGCGAGGAGCTGACCGACGCTGACCGCTGGATCCTGGACCGCGCCGAAGAGGTGCGCGTCAAGTTTGACGCTTACCTGGACGATTACCAGTTCTCCAAGGCTAATGAGCTGCTCTACCACTACATCTGGGATGAGCTGTGTGACTGGTACCTGGAGATTGCCAAGTCCCAGATTCCGCGCGACGTCGATTCGGCAGATACGTCAGACGCGGAGCGGCTGACCGGCCACAACACCCAGATCGTCTTGGGCCGCGTCCTCGACGTCGTCCTGCGCCTGTTGCACCCGACCATGCCTTTCGTCACCGAGGTCCTGTGGAAGGCACTTACCGGCGGCGAGTCAATCGTGATTGCCCCGTGGCCAACCGCGGCTGATACCAACGGTGGCGTGGCCACCGACGAGGTTGCCGCACGCCGTATCGCGGACGCCGACAAGCTCATCACCGAGCTGCGCCGCTTCCGCTCTGATCAGGGCGTGAAGCCTTCCCAGAAGGTTCCAGGTCGCCTGGACTTCGCCTCGGTGGACCTTGTAAGCCAGGAAAATTTGGTGCGCAACCTTGCTAACACCACGGTTCCGGGCGAGGACTTCACCGCGTCCGCCTCCATCGAGGTTCGCCTGTCCCAGGGCACCGTCGAGGTCGCACTGGATACCTCCGGCGCAGTCGACGTCGAGGCCGAGCGCAAGCGCCTGGAAAAGGATCTGGCCAAGGCAAATAAGGAGCTCGAGCAGACCGGCAAGAAGCTGGCTAATGAGTCCTTCCTAACCAAGGCTCCGGACGAGGTCGTGGAGAAGATCCGCACCCGCCAGCAGGTGGCACAGGAAGAAGTCGACCGTATCACCGCACGCTTGGAGGCACTTAAGTAGTGGGCAAGCGAGAAGATCGCGAGGAATACGAACTCGTCGACGCCCTGCAGGAGGGCACTGAGGGCGGACCCGTGGAGATCACGGAGTCCGGCCTGCAGCTCAACCTCGGCATGGGCGCGGCAGACGAGTACGAGGAAGCCGCTCCCATCGAGGTCAGCCCGGAGGAACTGGAAGCGCTAGCGCTTGTCGACGCCGAGCTCAACGCCCGCGCGCCCGAAACCCAGATCGCTCCGAGTCTGGAACGCATCCAGGCGTTGATGGATTTGCTGGGTAACCCGGAGAAGTCCTTCCAGGTCATCCACGTCGCGGGCACGAATGGCAAGTCTTCGACTTCCCGCATGATCGACTCCTTGCTGCGTGCCTTCCACCGTCGCGTCGGATTGGTGACGAGCCCGCACCTACAGCTGGTCACCGAGCGCATAGGCATCGATGGCCGCCCGATTCACCCGCGTGACTTCGTGCGTATCTGGAATGAGATCAAGCCTTATGTGGAGATGGTGGACGCGCAGTCCGACATCCCGATGTCCAAGTTTGAGGTGCTCGTGGCGATTTCCTACGCGGCTTTCGCTGATGCGCCTGTCGACGTCGCCGTGGTCGAGGTCGGCCTCGGCGGCACCTGGGATGCCACCAACGTGGTCAACGCCGAGGTCTCCGTCATCATGCCGGTGGGCTTGGACCACACCGACTACCTAGGCGATACCCTCGCCGAGATCGCGGGGGAGAAGGCCGGCATCATCAAGGCACGCGACGTCGATGCGGACGATGTGTTGGCCCCGCGTGAGAACATCGCCATCATCGCCGAGCAGGAGCAGGAAGCCATGACGGTGATCCTGAACCGCGCGGTGGAGGTCGGCGCGGGTGTGGCGCGCTCCGGCAGCGAGTTCGCCGTGCTGGAGTCCCGCATCGCGGTCGGCGGCCAGCAGCTGAACATTCAGGGCTTGGGCGGCCTCTACGAGGACGTCTTCCTGCCGCTGCACGGCGAGCACCAAGCCAAGAATGCGGGCGTGGCGCTGGCTGCGGTCGAGGCCTTTTTCGGGGCATCGTCTGGCAAACCGCTCGATATTGCCACCGTGCGCACTGGTTTTGCCAAGGCTATTTCGCCCGGCCGCCTAGAGCGCGTGCGCACCAGCCCCACGACCTTCATCGATGCATGCCACAACCCGCACGGCGCCAAGGCGTTGGGTGCGGCACTGGATCGCGACTTCGACTTCGCACGTCTCATCGGCGTGCTCGGCATCTTCGAGGACAAGGACGCCGAAGGCATCCTCACCGCGTTGGAGCCTTACCTGACGGAGGTTGTCATCACGCAGAATTCTTCACCTCGTGCACGTGATGCCTATGAGCTTGCGGAACTTGCTCGCGATATCTTCGGCGAGGAGCGCGTCTACGTGGAGCCTGATCTGCCCGGTGCCTACGCGCAAGCAGTGGAGCTTGCGGAGGATGCGGAAGTTCAGTCCGGCTCAGGTATCGTCATCACGGGTTCAGTCGTCACCGCTGGCGACGCCCGCGCGATGTTTGGAAAGGATCCCGCATGAGTGACTCTCGCCGCGACAGTGTGCCCAACAGGGTGCCCAACAGTGTCCCCGCTGAGGAAATCAGCCCCCTTGGCCTAGGTGAGGCCCCGGTCAAGGACCCGCTGAAGCAGTTCGGCGGAATGGTTGTGGCCAGCTCCCTGACCATGGAGCTGCTCACGCTGGTGCTCGCGTTGCCGCTGCTCTACAAGCTCTATGACGGCACCTTGTGGACGCCTTTCAATTACTCGGTGGTCATCGGCATGGCCGTGATTCTCTTGGTGAGCTTCGCGTTTATGAACAAGCCGTGGATTGTCAACGCCATGATTGCGCTGCACGTGCTGGCAATCGTCTTAGGCTTTATGATCCACTGGTCCATCGCCGCCATCATGATTATCTTCGGCCTGTTGTGGCTGATGGCCTCCTATATGCGCGGCATCATCGTCGAGCGCATGAAGCGTGGCTACCTCACTACGCAGCACCTCAATAAGTCGAGTTAAGTGTTGCGAGTTTAAGCACAGACGACGTCCTACGTGTCCTTCAGGGATTCACGCAGGACGTCTTTTGCTTGCATAACCAGGCTTTATCTGGTTAAAGCCCCAGCGTTCGCTGGACCTGGAGAAGGAATGAGTGCAGCGGCTTGATAGCACCGACTGCAACGGCGATTGCCGCAAAGAGGCCTAGCAGTACTGCGAGGGGAGTCCCTGCTGAAGAGGAAGGCGAAGGCTTCTTGGGCTTTTCTGGAGGTACCAGCTGCGGGGAGCTTTCAGTTGGAGGTACCGGCTGCGGGGAGCTTTCAGCTGGAGGTGTTGGCTGCGGGGTCTGTTCTTTGGCCGCAGTATCCACGCGGCGCAGCACATAATACTCCACATGATCTCCGCGCGATTCATCGAGGGTGGGGACAAAAATGGCTCCGTCCTTGCGGGCGATGAATGAGCCATTGGCCACGTTGGATGTTTCGCGGCCGTTTGGAAGTGTGAAGGAAGCAGTGGTCTCAAACGTTCCCGGCTTGAGCCAGTTGAGATCCCCTGTTGCGCCATTTTGTTGAATCGGCGTGCCTTCGGCGTCGAAAGCTAGCGATGCCCAGCCCGGGAGCACTGAGCGCGTGGGCTTGGTTACGGCTACTACATCGCGCTGGGCAGCATCGTAGCGCAGGATCTGTGCCACGGCAGCAGCCGGGTGCGGATTCTTGTCGAAGCGGTAGATAGTGGAGCCATCGCTAACCAATGAGTTCATGTACAAAGTGTTGTCGCCGTGGCGTGAGCCCTTCATAAACTTTGCTCGGTCACCGACCTCAGTAGCGGAGGGCTTGATTGAATAGAGCAGCCCCTTCGCGGATTTGTCCTCGTTGTCGAGCATGATGTCAACGGAACCGTTGTACAAGAAAGTTCCATCTTCCATGGGCACGAGTTCCGCGTTGTCTTTGGGACTAAAGATATTGCCCCATGCGCCGCCGGAAGCTGGGGTATCGCCAAAGAGCTGCGCGGCGTCGGGAAGCTTTGCTTCGTGGAACGAACCTTTGGTACCGGTGACCAAAGTTGCGCTGGTAAAGGAATAATCCTTGCCGGTAGCTACTGCGGCTACGGTGTCAGTCTCTGGGTGGTATCCCACGGCGTAGATGGGCTGGGAAGCAGTGAAGACGGTGCGTGGCTCGGACAATGAATCAGCGGTGACGTCCACTGCCTTCAAGTCGTAGCCCTCGCCGTAGTAAAGCACCGAATGCTGGGAATCGAAGGTCACGATGTTGCGGTCGGTCGTGGCTGCGGGGCGGGAAGCGAGCTCTTTAAGCTCCGAGTTGAGGAGCGCAAAACCGTGTCCGTTGGGCATGGAGACGATGATGTTCTGGCCGGCTTCAAAAAGCTGGTGAACGCCATCGTCGTACTTTGCCTTCGAGTCCCATTGCGCGGTAGACAGCGTTGGCCCAGACGTATTGAGCGGAGCGGCCTCACCGGCATAGCTCAAGGAGACTGGGTCGAGGCCTTCGCCTTCAGTGTAGAACTCGCTGAACATGGTGTTTCCCTCGGGGGTTAGCGTCGATGCAATATTCGACCAATCGACGCGGCCGTTGGCTTCTCGCAGCGTTGCCGATTGAGGTTGGAGCTTCGCAATTTTTACCGGCTTTTCAGGGGCGAAGGTAGTGCCAGAGAGGTATTGGCGTGAGCTGACCGTCGCTTCGAGATACGACTCTTCCGGAGCGAGCACGACCTTGGGATCCTCGAAGTGGAGATCGAGGTCGCAGTGGCCTTCGAGCGGGTTCGATGCGTTTTTGCAGTACTTTCGGTAGACCACCGTGCCGTTGAATTGCGCTTCGGTTCGCTTCGCTGCCTTATCGACAGTGAGGTCGGTGAGTTCGAATTCGAAAGCGTTGCCTTTGCGCGTGGCGCCATCTTTGACCAAGGTGGCACCGCCGGTGTAGTTGTTGAAGCTGGCGCGGATTCCCCAGGTCAGGTGGCCGTCCGTGGCGGGGATAGCCAGAGCAGGTGGCGCAAGCGGAATAAGAGAAGCTGTCACTAATGCGGCGAGAAATGTGCCACGGCGAGAAGTCATTGATCCTCCTTGGGAGAGAACGAAGATGAAAACTTAAAGTGTCAGTGGGAAGAGCCGAAAATGGATCTCACTGGCGTGAATAAATTAAGCACACCTAACGTAGGTAAAGCTAGCCTTAGTGTGAGGTGGGGGTGGCGCAAAGGGGTACCTTTACGGAAATTGCATAAGTCCCATTTGGTGGAGGGGGCTGTGGGTGTCGCTGTTTGTGCCGGTTGGAGCGACTAACCTAGGTCGAGCACTGCCCGCAGCTCTGCAAAGGCTGCGGGCACAACTGTATGGGTGACGGTGCGGCCGGTGCGTTCTTTCGTGAGCAGTCCGGCCTCGGTGAGTTTCTTTAGGTGATGGGATACGGTGGGCTGGCTGAGCCTGCTAGATTTGGTGAGGTCATTGACACTGACTGGTCCGCAGCCTTCCGTCGTCAGCTGGGAAAGCAGGCTTAGGCGGGCGGGGTCGCCCAATATTTTGAATAGCTGGGCGTACTTCTGCGCTTCTTCGGCAGTTAGCGGATTCGCGCCCAGTGCGCAGCATTCTTGGTTGGGGGAGGGCATGCACCCATTATATATTGACGACTGTCGATAGAACGGCTTACCTTTCATATCGATAGGAATCGATATGAAAGGTAAGCTGTGACCACTCAAGCCGCGGAGAAAATGTCCGTGAAACTGTCAATTCTTGACCGCTTCCTGCCGTTGTGGATCTTGCTCGCGATGGGGTTCGGTCTTCTGTTAGGCAATGCCGCGCCGGGGCTTTCCGACGCCCTCGATAGCGTCAAAGTAGGCAGCATCTCCATTCCCATCGCGCTTGGCCTCCTCGTCATGATGTACCCGCCGCTGGCCAAGGTTCGCTATGACAAGGCTGCTGAAATCGCGGCCGACAAGCGCTTGATGACGGTCTCGCTCATTCTCAACTGGCTGGTGGGCCCGCTGGTGATGTTCACCCTGGCGTGGCTGTTCCTGCCTAACGACGCCGAGCTGCGCACCGGCCTCGTCATCGTCGGCCTTGCCCGCTGTATCGCCATGGTCTTGGTGTGGACTGATCTGTCCTGTGCCGACCGCGAAGCCACCGCAGTGCTGGTGGCCATCAACTCCGTGTTCCAGGTTTTCATGTTTGGTGTCATGGGCTGGTTTTATCTCCACATTCTTCCTTCCTGGCTGGGCCTTGAAACCACCTCCGCCGAGTTCAGCTTTTGGGCGATTGTGACCTCAGTTCTGTTATTTCTCGGTATCCCCCTGCTGGCAGGCGTGCTAAGCCGCATCCTGGGGGAGAAGTTCAAGGGGCGTCAGTGGTACAACGACGTCTTCATCCCACGCATCTCGCCGCTGGCTCTCATCGGCTTGCTCTACACCATCGTCCTGCTCTTTGCCCTGCAAGGAAAGCAGATCTCCTCTGAACCATGGTCCGTGGTGAAGGTGGCAATTCCACTCTTCCTCTACTTCGTGGTGATGTTTAGCGTGGCGCTGGTGACGGCCAAGCTAAGCGGCATGAACTACGCGCAGGCGGCTGCCGTGTCCTTCACTGCCGCCGGCAACAACTTCGAGCTGGCCATCGCCGTCTGCATTGGCACTTTTGGCGCGGCTTCCGGCCAAGCCCTCGCTGGTACGGTGGGTCCCTTGGTAGAGGTCCCCGTCCTCGTGGCCTTGGTCTACGTGATGCTGTGGATTGGTCCCAAGTTCTTTGCTGGCGACGCCACGCTCCCGCAGCGCCGCGGCTAGTCTCGCCGTAAACTGAGCAACCATGCGCTATCTCTACTTCGCATTGGCGGCCTTGGGCTGCATCGCTGCCCTCATCTTGCGTGCCATGACCGGCCAGCCGTGGGCGCCCCTCGTGGCCCTCGTTGCTGCAGCCGTGTTCCTCGTTCTGGGGCTTATGCAATCGGCTAAGCCAGCCGCTGCGGTCTCTGTGGAAGACCTTGACGAATCCCAGTGTGAGGAGCTTCGCCGCCTGCTTGACAACGGTCAGTTTGGCACGGCGGTCAAGCAAGTTCAGCTGTGGTTTAAAGGGGTGGGATACGAGCACGCCGAGGAAATCGTGCGACAGCTCACTTAAACCCCCTAGCGCAAGACGATGCGCCATTGCTTTAGTACTATGTCACCCATGACTGAACGTACACTCATTCTCATCAAGCCGGACGGCGTTAAGAACGGCCACATCGGCGAGATCATTGCCCGCATCGAGCGCAAGGGCCTCAAGCTGGTTGCTATGGATCTGCGCGTTGCAGACGAGGCTACCGCTAAGAAGCACTACGCAGAGCACGAGGACAAGCCATTCTTCGGCGAGCTCGTTGACTTCATCACCTCCGCACCGCTCGTTGCCGGCGTTGTCGAGGGCGAGCGTGCCATCGAGGCGTGGCGTCAGCTGGCCGGCGGCACCGACCCAGTTTCCAAGGCCACCCCGGGGACCATCCGCGGTGACTTCGCTCTGACCGTTGGCGAGAACGTCGTCCACGGTTCCGACTCCCCAGAGTCCGCAGAGCGCGAGATCTCCATCTGGTTCCCGAACCTGTAAAGCATCTAGCTTTTTAGCCCGCACTCGCTTGGCGAGTGCGGGCTTTCCTCGTGCTTGGCGCCCCCTCTCTTTCGCTTTCTCTTTCGCTGATGCCGTATTTGCACCGCGTTGGCGCAATTTGCCAAATATGCCGCCAAAACCACCCCATTTCAGCGCACTATTTGGCAAAATGCGCGGCCCAAGCCTTAGCGGCCCCAGTAGCCGCAGACTCCGCAGTCGCCAACCAGCTCCTAGCCTCAGCTAACGTCTCCGCGCCTCATGCATACTCCGCACACCCAACTCGGTCAGCGTGACATCCCACGTGCGAGTGTTATCGGAATGGCGCACACCGCGCAGCTTCACCACGCCGACCTTTTCCAGCTCTCGTAGGCGCTCTTCCAATGCTGGCGTGACACCCAACAGTTTGGTGAGGCGTGCCGCGGTCACCATGTTTCCCTCCACCGCACCTGCGGCCACAAGACACGAAATGATGTCTGCATGCTTTGTCACCGCATCGAGCGTGGTGACAGTGATTCCCTCAAGAGACGTGGACTCCAAAGTCGTGCGGATCCTCCTGCGCCCCACGCGGTAGGGGCCATTCATACTTGCCCACGCGCCTAGGGAGAAGGCCGGGACCAAGTAGATTGCCTTCACGACGCTCAAAAGGATAGGGGAGACGGTCACATCTGGGAGGAGCCCAAGGTCGTCCATACCCCACAGGATGGGTGGCAGTGCAATGGGAAGAAACGGCCCGATGTACGCAAGCGAAGAGTAGTCGCCCGACTTGAATTCTTCGGGCGTGGCCTGAATGAGCTTCGGCTTTTTGCGAACAACGTTGATACCCGCGGCAACCGCCAAGATGATGCAAATACCTACCAACACATACTGGCCGGGGTAATGCGGAAGATCGGAACTTGAGAGCGCAAAGGCCAGCGACAGGGGAACGCTCGTGATGAACAAATCTTTGATTGATGGTTCATTAAGCGCTCGTGCCTGCGCCACTGTGTGCGGTGTGTCCACAGGTTTGGCGACTTCCGCAGTGGCGTCTGCGCCTTCCTCAGGCCCCCCAGTGCGCTCATCGATTTCCGCCATGGTCAACAGGATAGATCACAAGAGCGTTCGGCAAAGCACAGACGAGAGCAAAGTTGTGCCAGAATGGACGGAAGAAAACTAAATAAAGCACCATACATTCCGGCTCCCTCGTGCGGCGGCGGTAACGAGTAGACGTTTGAAACAACAGTTACAGAAATCTTGTTGCCTGCGCCCGGGGATTGTGCCGCTGATTTTGTCAGGAGAACGTCACCGCATGGCGACTAAAAAGACTGAAACCAAGAAGAACGAAAACGCAAAAACTACAACTGAAAACCCGCTTTCCGCGGCGGCAGCATTTGCCCAAAAAGTAGACAGGGCTAGCTTCGCCGCGAAGACCCGCCTCCACACCGTGGCCAAACAAATCGGTTTGAGCTCCAAAGAGCTCGCTGCCGAGTACGCAGAGCTCGGGCTCAAGAAGGTCGCTCAGTCCTCGCTGACCCCAGAAGAGATTGGCCAAGTCTTCGACGCCATCATCGCCAAGGCCGCTCTGGCCAAGGACACTGACGCTGCTGCAGAAGCACCAGCTAAGAAGACCACGAAGCGCGCGGTCAAGAAATCCACCAAGAAGGCTGCTCAGGAGCAGACGGAAGACCCCACTGCTGACGAGAAGCTGCGCAACCGCGTTCGCAAGAATGTCGAGAACGAGATCTCCCAGATCGAGGAGAAAGTCGAGGCAGAGCTTGTCGACGCCGCCGAAGAGCAGCGTGAGGAGCACCAGGACCGTGAGACACGCCAGGACCGTGAGGTTCAGCAGGACACGGGCACTGTCGACGTCGAGAAGCTGCATGAAGCCCTCGTAGAGGCCGGTGATGACTTCGACGAGGACGACTACGCCCCAGTCATCACCCCGATGCCGGACGACGAGCCGGAAGTCTACGACTTCGCACCGATTTTTATGGCGCCGAAGCTTGAGAAGCCAGCGCCGCGTGCGCAGCGCGAAGACAGTCGCGACGACCGCGACGACCGCGAAGGCGACGACTCTCACAAGGAAGAATCCCGCGGTGGCGGACGCCGTCGTGGCAGCCGTGGCACCTCCCGCGGTCGCGGCGGCAGTGATTCACGCCAAGACGCCCGAAACAACACCGATGAGCCAGAGCTCATCGAAGAGCCAAAGGCAATCAAGGGCTCTACCCGCATTGAGGCGCAGCGTCGCCGTCGCGCAGAGCTGCGCGAGAAGGGCCGCGTGCGTCAGCACATCGTCTCCCAGGCAGAGTTCCTCGCACGTCGCGAGTCTGTTGAGCGCACTATGGTCGTCCGCGACAAGGAGCGCACCGACGGCGCCGGCATCATCACCCAGGTTGGCGTCCTCGAGGATGACCTCCTTGTCGAGCACTTCGTCACCACCGAGGCGCAAGCTTCGCTCATTGGTAACATCTACCTGGGCCGCGTACAAAACGTCCTGCCTTCCATGGAGGCTGCCTTCATCGACATCGGACAGGGACGCAACGGCGTCCTCTACGCCGGTGAGGTGGACTGGCGTGCCGCGGGCCTTGGCGGACGCGGACGCAAGATCGAAAACGCACTCAAGTCCGGTGACCAAGTCCTGGTTCAGGTGGCTAAGGATCCAATCGGCCACAAGGGCGCACGTCTGACCACCCAGATTTCCCTGGCAGGTCGCTACCTGGTCTACGTTCCAGGTGGCCGCAGCGCAGGCATCTCCCGCAAGCTGCCTGTCCCTGAGCGCAAGCGCCTCAAGGGCATCCTCGAGCGCGTTATCCCGGGTGACGGCGGCGCCATCATCCGTACCGCTGCGGAGAACGTGTCAGAGGAAGCAATCGCAACTGACGTGAACCGTCTCCACAACTTGTGGGAGGACATCACCAAGCGCTCCGATCATGAGAAGTCCACCAAGGGCGCCAAGCCGGTCACCCTTTACGAAGAGCCGGACCTGCTGGTCAAGGTCGTCCGTGACCTCTTCAACGAGGACTTCACCAAGCTCATCGTTGATGGTCGCCGTTCCTACAACACCGTCAGCGCCTACGTTGATTCCATGGCCCACGACTTGGCCGACCGCGTGGAGAAGTACGATGCCCGCGAGCACGGTGGCGAGGACGCCTTCGTGACCTACCGTATCGACGAGCAGCTGCACAAGGCGCTCAGCCGTAAGGTGTGGCTGCCGTCTGGCGGTACGCTCGTCATCGACCGCACTGAGGCGATGACCGTTATCGACGTCAACACCGGCAAGTTCACCGGTTCCGGTGGCAACCTCGAAGAGACAGTCACCCGCAACAACCTGGAGGCAGCCGAGGAAATTGTGCGCCAGATGCGCCTGCGTGACTTGGGCGGCATGATCGTCGTCGACTTCATCGACATGGTCCTGCCTGAAAACCAGGAGCTGGTCCTGCGCCGCCTCAAGGAGGCTCTTGGCCGTGACCGCACGCGCCACCAGGTCTCGGAGGTCACTTCCTTGGGCCTGGTACAGATGACCCGTAAGCGCCTGGGCACTGGCCTCATCGAGACCTTTTCCACTGAGTGCGAGGCGTGCCACGGCCGAGGAATCATCATCCACGAGTACCCAGTGGATGAAGAGCAGGAAAATGACGCCCACGAACACAAGGGTCGTCGTCCGCGTCGCGAGCGCCGCAAGCCAGAACACGATCCCCAGCAGCACCCAGCTGCCGTGGCCATGCACCGCCACGAGGAAGCCGAGGAAGCCCGCGCGGCAGCTTCCAACGACGCTGAGTCTCATGTGGAACAGAAGACCTCCATCGAGGATCTCGTCGCCGGCATTATTGTCAACGATGACAAAGACGAAAAGCGCGAGCACAACGATTCTCAGGAGAACAACCGTAAGCAGCGCCGCGGCCGCCGCTCGCGCCGTTCTAACCGCCAAGAGGGCCACGCATACAAGGAGCAACAGGACTCCGCGGATGACATCGCCCGCATCGGCTATGCAGCTGCCGATAATGCAGCTGAGCTTGACGACGTCGCCGAGTTCAACTCCTACGTCGCCGACGAGGAAGCTCAGGTAGAAGCGCAGGTTGAAAATCAAGAAAAGGAGCAGCGTGAAGGCGAGGGCGAAAAGCGCTCTCGCGGCCGTGGCCGCCGTCGCAGCGCCCGCACCAACGCGTCCCAGAAGTCTGAGCCGCGGAAGTCTGAGCAGACCTACGAGGAAGCCGTAGCTGAGTTCGAGGCCTCCCCGCGTCGTAAGCGTCGCACCCGTGGCAACTCGCGTTCGGATCACCGCCCGCAGCCGCAGGACTTCCTACCGCCGGCTGAGCACCACTCCGAGGAAGTGAAGCCGGAGCAGAGGGCAGAGGATAAACCAAAGGCGGCAGCAAAGCGTGCGCGCGGTCGCCGCAGGGCAGTTCGCCACACCACAGTTAAGGCTCCACAGGCTGCAGCCGAGCAGGTGAAAACAGAGGAAACGCCGACAGAGGAAACTAAGGTAATCCGCCGTGGTCGCAAGCGTGCTGTGCGTAAGGTCGTCGCCCGGAAGGCACCCCAGAATGGGGCAGGGGAGACGTCGGAAAGCGCAGTTCAGCCCAAGGAAAAGGCAAAGGTCGCCAAGAAAGCAGACAAGAAGCCAGAGGCGGCCGAAACCCCGAAGGTGGGAACACGCGGGCGACGCCGCGTAGCACGGCGCAGCGCAAAGTAGGTCAACGCCACGCGGGGCAGAAAATACGCGGTTTGTATTTTCTGCCCGTGGCGGGGTAGTCTTTGACAGTCGCTGTTTAGACCACGAATGCGCCTCGGCGGGTCGGGTCGCGGATTTCACGCGGGCTCCTGCAGGTGAGCGCCAGGTATAAACGCAATAAGTAATTGTCCATTCAGAAGTGGCTCACCCTGCTGCTTCTGAGCCGAGTTTAGATAAGGGGTAACCCTCTATGTACGCGATCGTCAAGACCGGCGGAAAGCAGTACAAGGTTGCTGAAGGTGACCTCGTCAAGGTCGAGAAGATCGAGGGTGAGCCGGGTGCGTCCGTAGCTCTCACCCCGGTTCTGCTCGTCGATGGCGCCACCGTTAAGGCAAAGGCTGCTGACCTCGAGAAGGTCTCCGTCTCCGCTGAGATCGTCGAGCAGGGCAAGGGCCCGAAGATCGACATCTTGAAGTACAAGAACAAGACTGGTTACAAGAAGCGTCAGGGCCACCGTCAGCCGCTGACCGTTCTGAAGATCACCGGTATCAAGTAAGCCTTAACCGGCTATTACATCCCTGAAGGAGGGAAAACCACATGGCACACAAGAAGGGTGCTTCCAGCTCCAGCAACGGTCGCGATTCCGAGTCCAAGCGTCTCGGTGTCAAGCGCTTCGGTGGTCAGCAGGTTAAGGTCGGCGAGATCATCGTGCGTCAGCGCGGCACCAAGTTCCACCCAGGTGAGAACGTTGGTCGCGGTGGCGACGATACCCTGTTCGCACTCGAGGCAGGCGCTGTTGAGTTCGCTATCAAGCGCAACCGCCGCATCGTGAACATCGTTCCGGCTGAGCAGGCTGCAGTTGAGGCTTCTGCCTAAATAAATAACGCCAAGAAGGTCTGATTCCGATTGAGGTGTCAGGCCTTCTTTTCGTTTTTCTTGATCCCAGGTGATCGAAGACCGCATCGGCTGATCTAGGCTTTGGACGGTGTCTTTAAGCGAGTCTAGGACCGACTGGGCATCATGACGCCCAGGTAAATGACCTAGGACGCTAAACCGTGTTGTGCGTTCTAGCAGTGTGAGAACGGCTGACTTGTTTTCTTTGCCCAAAATGAGATCCCCTTCCCAGTGGCCAGGTACAGCCCGGTCATTAGCTTCTGCTGGGCGCTGGTCAATGGAACAGAACTCATCAACAAAGCGTCTGCGGGGTGACTGTTCGCGCACGCTAGTGCGCGTACGGCGTTTAGTACGCCCACTGGGCAGTGAGAGTCCTAGGTCTTTAAGTCGGTCTTTTGGCTCAAGATAGAAAGCTTCATAGATTGTTTCGGCACTCACACGCATGTCCTTATCATCAGGAAAGTCAAGCCGGATTCGGCCTTAGTCTGCGAAAACGTCTTTCTAACACAACATAACCCCAGGCCACAGCGTTAGGGCCCAGAAAACACGGGATTTGTTGTGAAAGTCGGGTGCTCACGCCGAGCCCAGCCGTCCTGACTGCGGCTCGGTCTTTTATGCCCCGGGTTGCTTGAAACCCCTGGCATAAATCCACCTACGGGTGAAAAGTCATGGTCTGTGAGCGAGATGTTTGCTCCTGGGGTATCAGGGATAAAAATCGCGTTATCTTTCGCCGTTTCGCGTTTTGACAGCGGCCGGCAATTATCAATAAAATACGTCCAACACTGCTGTCTCGCGGCAGTCTCATCCTTTTTCTTTTCCAAGGAGATTCCTATGTTCAAGCGTTCACTCGCGTCCTTCGCTGCCGTCGCCGTCGCCTCTGGTGCGGTTGTTGCGCCGGCGAATGCCATGACTCTCACGGTCAATGATGATACGACCTGCACCATTAAGGTCACTGAAGAAGAAGCTGGCTTGATAGGCTTGACTCCGCCGGCAAACCTCAGCAAGGAAAAAGCTGCTCATCTTAAAGCGACCCTCCTAGACAACCAGCTGCCTGCCCTTGGCGCGGAAATAGAGAAGGATAAACAGGAACTGGATAAGCCCGGACTTGACGAGGCGAAGAAGGCGGCCTTGAAGAGCGCGCTGGAGGAGAAACAGAAGAGGTTCACCGCCAACAATAACTTGAAGAAGGCACTGGAGGCGTGCATCGCCGGTAATAACTACGACTCGAATCCGTCCGATGACTCGAAGCAGCCTGGTGGCTCGGATAAGCCTGATGACTCCAAGCAGCCTGGTGGCTCGGATAAGCCCGGTGACTCGAAGCAGCCTGGTGGCTCGGATAAGCCCGGTGACTCGAAGCACCCTGATGGCTCGAATAAGCCCGGTGGCGAACACGGTCTGTCTTCGATCGACGGAGCAGGAATCGCCGCCATCGTCGCGGTTCTCGGCATCCTGGCCGCCGCGCTGTCGTTCATTAAGCCGCTGCTCCCGGCTCAGCTGCGGGCTCTCCTGCCATAAGTAGGTACCCACTCCGGGCTCAGTAGCCACCCCCGCCGCGGTCTCAAAAGAGATTGTGCGCGGGGTTTCGTGCTTTCCTGGTAAGCATAGGGCATGCTCGTGGTGATCTTAAGGCCTGTTTTCCCAGTACATGGGACATAAATGCATCTCGCAAGTCGGTAGAGGTCTAACAAAGTGAGACAATGGGGCGACATTTCTTCTTATGAGGGCGCGCCGTACGGCGCTGCGCCGGCAAGTAACACCCGCCATAGAAAGACTGATGACTTTTACCTGACTTTCACAATTTGGTTTAGTCCGCGAGTTTCGGCGCGGTCAAGCCACTTGTGAGGTACATGTGCTTTGGCCTGGCTAAAGCCGCCATCACAACCGTCAAGTGGACACGGATAGCGTGTGGCGTACGGTGGAGGATTGGTCGCGCCTGCAAGTCGGTTTTCGCCATCCGGAGGGCGTTTTCGAGGTGGTAGAGCTTGTGGTAAAAGCTAATGACATCTCGACTAGACAGCTGTTCTTAGGGCAGCTGGTTACGTCGCCTTTCCGGCCTGCTAGCGACAAGGCCTTGCCGTAGGCTTTCTCGTTGATAGTAAGCTTCGCCCCGGTTTTGGACACGAATCGTGGAAGACGAGTTGGTTTGGTTCCGTTGACGGCGGCTTTGGCTTTTTCTTTTTGCTTACCGGGTTAATACGCGTCGTACTTGTAGCGCTTGGGGCTGAACCCCACACACAAACCATCAGACATCCTCCAAGCTCACTACCGACTCTGAGGCCGGAACCGTGATCTCGAGTGGCTGGAACAAGGTCCTGCCTGTTGCCGAGGTATCCGATCCCTCCGCCAGCGGCTCTATTGCGCGCCTGCGCATTCCAGCGATCAATGTGGACCTACCGGTGCGGCATACGACGTCGCTAAGCGTGCTTTACGACGGCGCGGGCCACATGTTTGGTTCCTCCCTCCCTGTCGGCGTCGCCGGGCTAGGAAGCAGGCGGCTGCCGATGGTAGTATGAGCAGCTCAGATTAAGAAAAACAGCGACTTATTTTTAAGGGCGAGGAAACCAACTTCATGGCACGTTTTATTGACCGCGTCGTACTTCACCTGCAGGCCGGCGACGGAGGCCACGGCTGCTCTTCGGTGCACCGTGAAAAGTTTAAGCCGCTGGGCGGTCCAGACGGCGGCAATGGCGGCCACGGAGGAGACATCCTACTGGAGGTTTCCACACAGGTTCACACCCTGATGGACTTCCACTACCGTCCGCACCTGAAGTCCGGCCGCGGTAACAACGGTGCTGGTGACTGGCGCAATGGCGCCCGCGGCGAGGATCTCATCCTCGAGGTCCCGGCCGGCACCGTGGTCTACTCCGAGGACGGCGAGATGCTGGCGGACCTAACGGTTCCTGGCACCCGCTTCGTCGCCGCGGAAGGCGGTTTCGGTGGCCTTGGCAACGCAGCCCTAGCCTCTGCTGCCCGCAAGGCACCAGGCTTTGCGTTGCAGGGCGAGCCGGGCGAGGCCCGCGATCTGGTGTTGGAGCTTAAATCCATGGCAGATGTCGGCCTCGTCGGTTTCCCATCGGCCGGCAAGTCTTCCCTAATTTCCGTGCTTTCTGCGGCCAAGCCAAAGATTGGTGATTATCCGTTTACCACCCTGCAGCCGAACCTCGGCGTGGTGGACATGGGCTTTGAGTCCTTCACCATGGCCGATGTTCCAGGTCTTATCCCCGGCGCTGCTGACGGCAAAGGCCTCGGATTGGACTTCCTGCGCCACATCGAGCGCACCGCGGTGCTCGCACACGTCGTTGACGTTGCCACCTTGGAGCCGGGCCGCGACCCGCTTTCCGATATTGAGGCGCTCGAGGAGGAGCTCGCAAAGTACCAAGAACTGCTGGACCAAGACACTGGCTTGGGTGATCTGCGGCAGCGTCCACGCATCATTATCTTGAACAAGGCGGATATTCGGGAGGCGGAGGAACTAGCAGAGTTCGTCAAGCCAGAGCTGGAGGAGAAGTACGGCTGGCCCGTCTTCATCATTTCTGCGGTGGCACGCAAGGGCCTCGATCCGCTCAAGTACAAGCTGCTTGAAATGGTCAAGGAGCACCGCCGCACCCAGCCGAAGGTTAAGGCGGATAAGAACCACACCATCATTCGCCCACGTGGCGAGCGTAAGTCCGGCTCCCACGCTGACTTCACCGTGCGCCCTGATCCCGAGCTTGCCGGCGCCTTCGTAGTGGAGGGTGACAAGATCGAGCGCTGGATTGTGCAAACCGACTTCGAAAATGATGAAGCCATCGGCTACCTCGCTGACCGCTTGGCCAAGGCCGGTGTGGAAGATGAGCTGTTTAAGCAGGGCGCTGTTGAGGGCTGCCCGGTGACCATCGGCGGCATCACCTTCGAATGGGAGCCGATGACCGGCGGCCGTGCCACGGATGCCGGCCGCGGCTTCGACGGTCGCCTCGGCGGCACCGAGCGTGTTTCCGCCGCTGAGCGTAAGCGCGCTTCGCAGGCTCGCCGTGGCCTCATCGACGAGTATGACTTTGGCGATGACGAGAAGGTCACCCGCGAGCAGGCGAACCGCGATCGTTGGCAGGGCTAGGACCAAAGGTCTGTATGCTGGGATGGCATGACCTCTGACACATCAGATCGCCGTTCCATCCCCATTCTCAACGAGTCCTTCCCGGAGTATCCGCTGCCGCTAGAGCCCTCGCAGGGTAAGATTGCGCAGCCGGATTTCCCGGAATTAGGCGAACCCGCTGCATATCAATCCGAGCTGCGCAGCGAGCTAGCTCGGGCCAAGCGCATCGTGGTCAAGATTGGCTCCTCGTCTCTGACCAAGGACGATTTCACTACCTCTACCGAGAAGATCGACCGCATCGTCGACGCCATCTGTGCGCGCATGCAGGTCTCTGATGTCATTCTGGTTTCCTCGGGCGCGGTTGCCGCTGGCATTCGCCCGCTGGGGCTCAAGCGTCGCCCGCAGGATCTTGCTACCAAGCAGGCGGCTGCCGCGGTGGGGCAGGTGCACCTGGCTTATGAGTGGGGCGTGTCCTTCGCCCGCTATGGCCGTTCCATCGGGCAGGTACTTTTGACCGCCTCCGATACTGGGCAGCGTGATCGCGCGCGCAACGCGCAGCGCACCATCGACCGGCTACGCCAGCTCGGCATCGTGCCCATCGTTAATGAGAACGACACCGTCGCTACCTCGGAGATGCACTTCGGTGATAACGATCGCCTCTCTGCATTGGTGGCGAACTTGGTCGGTGCCGACGCACTGTTCCTCCTGTCTGACGTGGATGGCTTGTACGACAAGAACCCCTCTGAGCCCGGGGCCAAGTTCATCGAGGAGGTTCGCACGGGCCAGGACTTGAAGGGCGTCGTCGCTGGTGATGGCGGCCGCGTGGGCACCGGCGGCATGGCCACCAAGGTCGCCGCAGCGCGCATCGCCACGCGCGGAGGCATCCCTGTTCTGCTGACTGCGGCTGACAACATCGGGCGCGCGCTTGCCGACGCCTCCGTGGGCACCGTGTTCCACACCCGCCCCGAGCGCCATCTTTCGGCCTGGAAGTTCTGGGCTCTCTACTGTGCCGATACCGGCGGTGCTGTGCGCCTTGACGAGGGCGCGGTAGAAGCCGTGACCAGGGGAGGAAACTCCCTGCTGGCGGTCGGCGTCACCGAGGTCATCGGCGAGTTTAACGCCGGGGAAATCATCGACATCCTGGGACCCAAGGGCGAAAACATCGGCCGTGGCGAGGTGGGCTTTGACTCGAAGGTTTTGCGCTCGGTCATCGGCCGCCACACCGAGGAGCTGCCCGAGGAGCTGCGCCGCCCCGTTGTGCACGCCGACTACCTTTCCAACTACGCGTCCCGAATCTAGACACTAGAAGCCAGAGAAACCCTAGGAGAAGACCATGAAATACGCTATGTTGCCGGAACAATGGGAAGAATCCATCGAGACCTTGCGGGGAGCTGGCCATGAGCTCGCGGAGCTTTCCGATGCCGACTTCCTCATCTACAACGGCGACGGCTCGGACTTCCCGTTGCCACTGCCGGAGAACATCAAGTTTGTGCAGATCCCGTCTGCAGGCGTAGACCATTTGCTCGACGTCATGAAGGAGACCGACGCCATCTGGTCCAACGCCGCTGGTGTATTCGATAACACCGTGGCGGAATCCACCATCGCGCTGCTGCTCGCGCAGCTGCATGCCCATCGCTATGTCAACGACACCTTCTCCAGCTACGAGGAGGTGCAGGATCACAAGTCCTACCTGCACGAGGACAAGACTGTGGCGATTATCGGCGCCGGCGGCATCGGCAAGCGGCTCATCACGATGCTCTCTGGCTTTGGCCCGCGCATCATTGCCGTAAACCGGTCCGGCAACGCGGTTCCAGGCGCGGATGAGACCTATCCCATCTCCGAGGTGGACAAGGTTTGGCCTGAGGCCGACTACTTTGTGCTCATCGCGCCGCTTACCCCGCAGACCCACCACATGGTCAACAAAGACGTGTTTGCCCAGATGCCGAATCACGCGGTGGTGGTCAACGTGGGCCGTGGCCCGCTCATCAGTACCGAGGATCTTTTGGCAGCGCTGGACTCTGGCGAGATTGCCGGCGCAGCGCTCGATGTCACTGAGCCGGAGCCGCTCCCGGATGATCACCCGCTGTGGAAGGACCCGCGGGTGGTCATTACACCGCACATTGCCAATACCCGTAACTCGGTGCGTCGCCACTTGGGAGCACACACCGCAAAGGTGGCCGCGGCCTTTGAAGCTGGCGAGGAAATTCCTACCCGTGTGGATCCGAACGCTGGATATTAAAGTTTAAAAGCATGAACAAAGACATTCGTGTGGGAGACGCCGAACGCCACAATGCGCTATGCCTCCTCGGCACCCACTTCGCTAACGGTCTCATCGACATCAACGAGTTCGAAGACCGCACAGGAAAGGCGGCTGTTGCGCGTACCCGCGGCGAGATCGCTTCCCTCTTTGAGGACCTTCCTGACAATCCAATTGCAGAGGCCGTCCCGTTCAAGGAATCGGAAGCGCAGGCCGAGCTCGACCGGCTGCAGCGACGCAGAGGGTTAGTCCACCGAATCAATGCTGTTCTTTGGTCAGTGACGATGATCCTCTTCTTCCTGGGTCTTTTCGTCTTCGATTGGGACTATTTCTGGCTTGTCTTCCCGATTGCAGGTTTCGCCTCGTGGGGTGTCAGGGCTGCGGTCAAGCTCTCCGACGACGACAAAAAACTTTATGAGGAATTGAAAAAGAAGGATGACAAAGACCGGGCCGAGCGCCTGCGTCTGGCAGCCGAGCGCCGCAAGGAGCTGGGGCAGTAGTCCGCGGGGTCCGCGGGGGAGGCTGCGCGCTTGGGCTATACGAACGTATACATTTATGGAAAACCATTCTTTAGATGATTAACCTCTGGTACATTAAGAATCACCTCGAAAGTTGCTTAAGTATCACCTCTAGAGTTAAGAGAATCGCATGACAAAAGTTAGCGTCAGAACAAAGCTAACGGCGTTAAGTTTGGCGCTAGCGATTCCGTTTGCAGGAACAGGGATCGCCAATGCAGAACCGACCCCTTCCGCAGATTCAATCCAGTCTCCCCTAACGCACGGGGAAGAGACACCAGAAACAACCGTCACCCACCTAGAAAATGGAGAGGTAATCTTCCATGAGAATGGAAGAGAAATTCGAGGCTCCTTCAATGCCGAGACTGGCCAATCGACGCTCACTGATGAAACAGGCGAAACCCGCGTAATCCAGGTACTCCCACCCGCAGCAAAAGAAGGTGAAATTTCTGTACGGAGTGGAGGAATCGGAGGATTCGCCTGCACCATGCTGCTATGGGCAGTCGATCTGGTTCATTCAGGAGGATGGACCTACGCAACAAAGATCGTCTCCAGGGCTGGACTCCACGGCAAGGCTCTTGCTTTGGCAATGTGGGGACTTGGCTCAAGCGGCTTTCTAGCTGCCGTGTCCTCGAAGTGTTAGAAAATTATTCTCTTCGAAAAATCATCACAGCAAGTGGAAGGTTAAGGAATGAATAAGAGAACCCCAACGGCACGACGCCTTGCTTGGGCACTTGCAGTCGCCAGTGCAATAGTTTTTATATTTGGCGTTATCAGGGTTTTTTCTATGGAGATTATAGAATGGAGAATTTATCCTGAATTCTTCATAACAACCACACTTGCTGTCTTTTCGATAATGTTTTTCCGATACGATAGTTGAGTTCAGTAGCACAGATAACTAACGTCGCTATCTAAAAAATAAACGCAAGCTACCTCTGCAGTTTGTCCAACTTTTGCTCGTTTAGCGTTTATATGCTACTCAACTCGCTACAAGCTTCAGTATTTCACCTCAAGAATACACCCACATTGAGGGCCCCCTGAAGAAGTAAAGGCTCAATCATATTAAAGGTAGCTATACAAAGTCGTACGGCCAACGCCGAGCTGTTTGGCCAATTTCGTTTTCGGTATGCCCTCACCGATCCACTTTTTCGCCTGCTCGACCTGCTCCGCTGTGAGCACCTTTGCTCGCCTTTTATAAACGCCGCGTTCTTTTTCTGGTGCAATGCCTTCAGCCTGGCGCTCGCGGCTGATGGAACGCTCAGATTCCGTCACGGATCCCAGGAGCCCGAGCATAAGCTTGGCCACCGGCATCGAATCCTTCGAGTAAGCCTGCCCTCTCTTTGAGAAACTTCACCGAAACACCACGTGCAGTGATGTCATCAACGATGGAAGGCAAATCAGACAGCGAGCGGGCGAGGCGATCCATGGATGTCACAATCAACTGATCGCCCTTGCGAACATGCCGCAGAGCTTTTTCGAGTCCTGGACGTTGGCCCGTCGAACCGGTCATCCGGTCTTCATAAAGAGAGGAGACCCCCTCTTTACGTAACAGCTCGGTCTGCCGCTCCAGGTTTTGATCCTTAGAACTCACACGGGCATAACCAACTTTCTCGCCAGCTATTGCCTCGGGCTGTTCGGCAAGGTTTAGAGGGAGCGACACATTTGGTCGTTTATCCATAAACCCATCCTAACGAACTGGCATTCTCATGGATCATAGACTGTTCGCTTGGGGTGTACCGCGTAATACAGGGGGTGGAACTACTTGGAACGTAGTGCGGGTGGCTGCGCGCTTGAGCTATAGCCACACGTGACATCCAGCGCGGATAACCATGCTGTAAGGGATGAGTTTCTTTAGAGGATTTTATTCAACTTTAAAGTGACCTAAATAAAACTCGGGGGGGACCATTTTCCGGGTCTACGTGAGTGGTTGTATTCTCGCACGTGTTCAATTTAGCTAAGCCTAAGTTAGCTTGGCTATTGTTCGTGAGTAAAGGGCTTTCTTTCATGACCCATTTCAACGTACCCAAGTATTCCGTCCGCATTGCGGCAGCCACCCTGGCTATGCTCGCCTCCGCGACTGCGTTGAGCGCGTGCAGCAACAGCGAAGACACCTCCGCGTCCACCGGCTCTACCGGCGCCGCGGGGGACACTGCTGTGACCATCACTGACGTCGCTGGCCGCGAGGTCACCTTCGACAAGCAGCCAGAGCGCATCGTCCTGGGCGAAGGCCGCGGGCTCTTCGCCACCTCGATCCTCAACCGTGAAGACCCACTCGCCAACATTGTGGCAGTGGGCAAGGATCTCCACCAGGCTGCGCCCAGCTTCGAGTCCAAGTTCGCCGAAACCAATGCGGCGTACAAGGATCTGCCGACTATCGGCAACATCGCCAAGGGCGACGTAACCGTCGAAAACCTGCTCGCGCAAAAGCCGGACGTCGTGGTCATGACCCTCGACCACAAGAAGGCTGCGGAGAAGTCCGGCTTCCTAGACAAGATGGATCAGGCCGGCCTGAAATACGTCTTCACCGACTTCCGCCAGAAGCCATTGGAGAACACCCCGAAGTCCATGGAGGTCTTCGGCCAGCTCCTCGGCCGCGAGGACAAGGCCGCAGAGTTCAACAAGTTCTATACCGGCAAGGTTGATGACATCAAGTCCCGCGCGGAAAAGGCAGGCGACAAGCCACGCACCCTGGTCTGGCGTGCGGCGGGCCTGAAGGATTGCTGCTCCACGGTCAAGGACTCTAACTTGGGCGACCTAGTCAACGCAGCGGGCGGTGAGAACCTGGGCGATAGCCTGCTGGACACCGAGTCTGGAGACCTTACCGCAGAAAAGGTGCTTGCTGAGCAGCCAGAGCACATCATCGCCACCGGCGGCGCATGGGCCAAGGACCCGGAAAAGCCGGAGGTCCTGCCACACGTGGAGATGGGTTACGCGGCCAAGGAAGAAAAGGCGCAGGAGACCCTCGAAGGCCTTCTGAAGACCCCGGGCTTTGACCAGCTTGAGGCCCCAAAGGAAGGCAACTTCCACGCTGTCTACCACCAGTTCTACGATTCGCCTTTCAACGTCTTCGCCCTGGAGCAGTTTGCCGTGTGGATGCACCCAGAAACCTTCAAGGACTTAGACCCAGAAAAAGACTTCGCTGACTTCCACGACAAGTGGCTGCCCATCGACTACAGCGGCGTTTTCTTCACCACCAAAGACGCACACAAGCACTAGAAAATGGCACTTTTGACCTCTTCTGATCGTTCGCAGACTGACCAGAAAACCGAAACCAACCAGGTAATCGCCGAGTACCGAAGCAATAACTTCCGCAAGGTACTCACCATCGGTGGACTGGTGCTGGCGGCCTTCGTGGCCTTCGTTGTCGCCACGGTGGTCGGCCCGATTCACCTTTCCCCGATGGAGATGTTGCGTGGCATTTTCTTACCGGGCCAGGTGGATGAAACCACCCGCACGGTCCTGTGGAACCTGCGTCTACCGGCGTCGGTTATGGCCGTGCTCATCGGCGCCGCTCTGGCGCTATCCGGCGCGCACATGCAGACCATTCTGGATAACCCTTTGGCCGAGCCTTTCACCTTGGGTATTTCCGCCGCCGCGGCTTTTGGCGGCGCTGCCTCAATCGTGTTGGGCTGGACCGTGCTGGGAAATCCGCAGTTCAATCTCGCGGCCGTCGCTTGGCTCTCGGCTCTAGTGGCCGTGGCCATCGTCGCAGGTGCGGCGGTGTGGCGCGGCGCTAGTGCGGAGTCAATGATTCTGCTCGGCATCGCCCTGGTCTTCCTCTTCCAGGCGCTGCTTTCGCTGATGCAATACAGCGCCTCGACTGAGGCCCTGCAGCAGATCGTCTTTTGGACCATGGGCTCACTGCAGCGCGCGAACTGGGTGTCCAACCTGATCATCTCCGCCACCTTGCTCATCGCTGTGCCCTTCACCGCCTTCAACGCGTGGAAGCTCACGGCGCTGCGCCTGGGCGATGAGCGCGCGGCAGCGCTGGGCATCAACGTGCAGCGGCTGCGCGTTTCCACCCTCGTGGTGGCATCCTTGCTGGCCGCAAGTGCCGTTGCTTTCGCCGGGATCATTGGCTTCATCGGTTTGGTTGGCCCACATGTGGCACGCCTTTTGGTGGGCGAGGATCAGCGATTCTTCGCTCCGGCCTCCATGGCAGCGGGCGCGATGCTGCTGGCGGGTGCCCACGCGGTATCCATCACCATCATCCCCGGCGTTGCCGTGCCCATCGGCATCATCACCGCTCTTGTTGGCGTTCCTTTCTTCGTGCTGCTCATCTTCACCAAGAGGAGGATCAAGTGCTGAAAGTAGAACAAGCATGCGTGAGCTTTGGTAAACGGGAGGTTCTAAAGGGCGTTGACCTCCCAGAACCAGGCCCCGGCACCATCGTCGGCCTTATCGGTCCGAATGCCGCGGGCAAGTCCACCTTGGTCAAAACCATCGCTGGCATCCAAAAACTAACTTCGGGTACGTGCGATACCGGTGATGCCACCGTGGGCTACGTGCCGCAGGACCTTTTGACCAGCGCCTCCCTGACCGCCTTTGAATCGGTGGTCATCTCCGCTAAGCGCGGCTCGGCCAACGCCTTGGAATCGGCGGTTGAGGCGCTCGAAAAGCTCGGCATCGTGCATCTCGCGCACCGCTACGTCCACCAGCTCTCGGGCGGCCAGCGCCAGCTCGTTGCCGTGGCGCAGATGCTGGCCCGCGAGCCGGATCTGATGCTGTTGGATGAGCCGACCTCCGCGCTCGACCTGCGCCACCAGGTGCATCTGCTGGATACCTTGCGCAAGGAGGTCTCCCGCGGGGCGGTGGCGTTGGTAGCTATCCATGATCTCAACCTGGCCGCGCGCTATTGCGATGAGCTCGTGGTTCTCCATGGCGGCCGCGTGCATGCCCATGGCACGCCCGCAGAGGTGCTGAACACCGAGCTGTTGGGTGAGGTCTATGGCATCCGCGCTCGAGTCATCGATGACGAAGGCGTGCCCATGGTCTGTCCTGTCGAGGCTAACTTCAGTAAGCTTGAGCCTCATGAGCCAACTCACTCGCGATGAAGAACGAGACCAAGTACTAAAACTGGCACGTCAGGCGAAGAAAGTTGCGCCGCAGTTCGCGCAGCTTTCTACCCCGCGCAAGAATGAGATTCTTCTGCGTGCCGCTGAAAACCTGGTGGCCCGCACCCCTGAGATCCTCGAGGCCAATGAGCGCGACGTCGCCGCTGGCCGCGCGGCCGGGATGAATGATTCTTTAATCGACAGGCTCTCGCTTGACGCCACGCGCGTCGAAGGTATCGCCGGCGGCCTGCGCCAGGTCGCCGCCCTGCAGGACCCAGTAGGGGAGGTACTGCGGGGCCACACCATGGATAACGGCATCCAGATGAAGCAGGTGCGCGTGCCGCTCGGCGTTATGGGCATGGTCTATGAGGCCCGCCCGAACGTCACGGTGGATGCCTTTGGCCTTGCGCTCAAGTCTGGCAACGTGCCGCTGCTGCGCGGATCTAAGTCCGCACGCAACTCCAACGAGCAGCTCGTGGAGATCCTCCAGGACACCCTGGCGCACTTCGACCTTCCGCGCGAGGGCGTGCAACTCCTGCCGTGCGAGAGCCACGATTCGGTGCAGGATCTCATCATGGCGCGCGGGCTTGTCGACGTCGTGATTCCCCGTGGTTCTGCTCGCCTCATCAATGCGGTGGTGGAGGGCGCTACCGTCCCTGCCATTGAGACCGGCACCGGCAATTGCCACTTCTACATCGATGCCAGCGCTGACCTCGACAAGGCCATCGCCATGGTTATCAACGGCAAGACCCGCCGCCCTTCGGTTTGTAACTCCACCGAGTGCGTGCTGCTCGACGCCGCGCTTGCCGACGTCGCGAAACTCCGCGTCATCACCTCCCTTCAGGAGGCGGGCGTGGTCATCCATGGCGAGGTCGCCGAGCTCCAGCAATTCGGCGTGGCCAACGCCGTGGAAGCAACCGACGAGGAATGGCGCGAGGAGTTCTTAAGCAACGATATCTGCGCCAAGGTCGTGGAAGGTGTCGATGGCGCCATCGCGCACATCGCCGAGTACACCACCGGCCACACCGAGGGTATCGCCGCCGAGGACGCCGATGTTCTGCTTAAGTTCGCCAATGAGGTCGATGCTGCCGCCGTCATGCTCAATGCCTCCACCGCCTTTACCGACGGCGAGGTTTATGGCATGGGCGCGGAGATCGGTATCTCCACCCAGAAGCTGCATGCTCGCGGTCCGATGGCGTTGCCGGAGCTGACCTCCACAAAGTGGATCCTGCAGGGAAGCGGTCAAACTCGACCTTAAAATATGTCTCTATCTCTTTTTCACCCAGGCGCCCACGCCCGCGGATGGGCAGAAGGTGCACGTATAATCTCCACTCATGACTAGTCCACAGCGCATTGGAATCATGGGCGGCACCTTCGACCCCATCCACAATGGCCACCTCGTGGCCGCCAGTGAGGTGGCCTACCGCTTCCAGCTGGACCAAGTAGTCTTCGTGCCCACCGGCCAGCCGTGGCAGAAGGCGGGGCGCGACGTCACCGCAGCCGAGCATCGCTACCTGATGACCATGGTGGCAACCGCCTCGAATCCGCGCTTTACCGTCTCCCGCGTCGACATCGACCGCAAGGGGCCCACCTACACCATCGATACCCTGCGTGACCTGCGCGAGCTTTTCCCCGATGCCGAGCTCTATTTCATCACCGGCGCCGATTCCCTGGCCTCGATCATGAGCTGGCGCGATTGGGAGGTCATGCTAGAGATGGCCAACTTCGTCGGCGTCACCCGCCCCGGCTACGAACTCAGCAAGGATATGCTGCCGCTAGAATCCCAAACCGGGATCGAACTCATCGAAATTCCCGCCATGGCCATTTCTTCCACCGATTGCCGCGAGCGCGCCAGGGAAGGCGAGCCGGTGTGGTACCTCGTGCCGGATGGGGTTGTGCAATACATCGCTAAGAACAATCTTTATGGCCCTAATCCTGATAAGCCTTTATAGAATTTGGGAAAAAAGAATTCACGGAAATAGCCAAACGCACCTCTCACGTGCGAAACTGGCAGAACTAAAAAGTATTCGAAGATATTTGAAGGAAAGCACATGTCCGTTACTGATGTAGCCCGCAAGATGGCTGAAACCGCGGCGCACGCTGCTGACGAGAAGCTGGCCACGAACATCGTGGCCATCGACGTCTCTGACGTGCTTGCTATCACCGAGATCTTCGTGCTGGCATCCGCCGAGACCGAGCGCCAGGTGGCCTCCATCGTGGAGGAAATCGAGGACGAGCTGACCAAGCTTGGCCATGAGCCAAAGCGCCGCGAAGGCAACCGCGAAAACCGCTGGGTACTGCTGGATTACGGTCACATCGTCATCCACGTCCAGCGCAACGACCAGCGCGAATTCTACGGCCTGGACCGCCTGTATCACGACTGCCCGATCATCGAGATCGACGGCATCGAGACCCCAGAGCGCCCAGGCGAGTGGTCCAACGAGGTAAACCTGCGCGAAGTCGAGTCCATTGATGAGATCCCGCTGGCTCAGCCGGAGCCGGAAGAGGACGAGGAGTACTAAACCTTGACTCGCCGTCTTATTCTGATCCGTCACGGTCAGACCACCTATAACGCCACTGGCCGCATGCAGGGCCACCTGGACACCGAGCTGTCCGAGGTGGGCTATGAGCAGGCCAAGGGCGCGGCGGCGATGCTCAGAGACAAAAACATCTCGGCCATCGTGTGCTCGGATCTCATCCGTGCCCGCGAGACCGCGCGCGTCATCGGCGAGGAGCTCGGGCTTGAGCCTTCCATCGACGCCCGCCTGCGCGAGACCAACCTGGGCGACTGGCAGGGGATGAGTTCCGTCGAGGTCGACGAGGAGTTCCCTGGCGCACGCGCCATCTGGCGCCACGATCCCACCTGGGCGCCGCCGCAGGGCGAGTCGAGGGTGGACGTCGCCAAGCGTGCCCGCCCCGTCATCGACGAGCTCATGCGCACCCATGACTGGAGCCCGGGCCCCGTGCTCGTGGTCGGACATGGAGGCGCGATTTCCGCGTTGACCTGCAACCTTCTGGGCCTCGAGCACAAGCAATACGGCATCCTGTCAGGACTTAAAAACACCCACTGGTCCCAGCTGGCAGCCCGCCCGGACTTCAATCCGGGCAATCCCACTTCCTCCCTGGAGTTCACCCCGGACAACGTCGATGGCGCCAAGTGGTACTTCGACGGCTGGAACATGGGCGCGCACGTGGTCGGCGGAGCGGGGGCGGACGTCTAGTGTCCGTTCGCATTGTCACTGACTCTGCTGCTGGTCTGTCCCAAGAAGTCGTGGAGCAACTCCAGATCCAGGTCCTTGATCTGCACGTCATGGATACCGAGGGCGAGCAATCTACCTCGGGCCTGACCTCCTTGGAGCTGGCTGCCGCCTATGGCCGGCAGATGGAACGCGCCAACGACGCCGGCGTGGTGGCCATTCACCTGTCCAAGGAACTGTCCTCCACGTGGTCGGCCGCGGTCACCGCGTCCGGCGTGTTCCCGGATACCGTCAAAGTGATCGACTCGGGCTCCGCCGGCATGGTCATGGGCGCGGCGGCAATGGCTGCTGCCAAGCTTGCCCAGGAAGGCGCCTCGCTGGAGGAATGCCACGCCGCGGCCGTTGACACCGTCAAGCGCGGCAAAACCTGGGTCTACCTCAACTCCACGGAGGACTTGCGCCGTTCGGGTCGTCTTTCTGCCACCACCGCCATGTTGTCAACAGCACTCCTGGCTACCAAGCCGATCATGTCCATCGTGGGCGGCAAGCTGGAGTTGGTGGGCAAGACGCGTACGCAGACCAAGGCCTTCACCAAGCTCGTGGATCTCATTGCCTCCCGCGCGGACGGCGACCCAGTATTTGTGGCTTTGCAGCACAACGACGCCGAAGAACCTGCTGAGCGTCTGCTTGAGCTGCTCGAAATGGCCTTGCCGGAGGGCTCGTCCTTCATGCTGGAAGAGCTGACGGACGTCCTCGCGGTCCACGCTGGCTCTGGCGCCATCGGCGTCTCCGTGGTCTTTAGTAAGGAGACCCCAGACAAGCCGCATTCCTTCTTCGCGCCACGAAAGCCTGCGGAGAAGTAACCTATTTGTTGACGCGCTCAACAAGTTATCCACAGCTTTGACAATTGACCCTCGACCTTCGGGCGCTGCCTTCGTAGCGTCGAGGGCATGCCCCACATCAGCGATCGCCTTCGCGAGCTCTCCCGTCCCACAGGGGAGGAGGACCTCCTCACCGTCAGCTATCCACGCCCGCGCATTTCCGTGCCGCCGTGGATTGCGTGCACCATCGCTGTCCTGGTGGCCGCGGGAATTTTGGTGTGGCTGGGGATTTCCTCGCGCGCGGAGCCCTATGCCGCGACCAGCCCCACCTCCTCGACTCCTGCGCCAAGCTCCCTCGTGGTCTCCGTGGTGGGGGAGGTGGACAACCCGGGCCTGGTCACGGTGGCACCTGACGCGCGCATTGCCGACGCCCTCGACCACGCCCGGCCCAAGCCCGGCATCGATCTCCTCAACCTCAACTTGGCCAAACGGCTGACCGACGGCGAGCAAATAGTCGTCGGCATGCCTGCGCCCGTGCCAGGATCCGCTGGCGAACCTGGCCAAGGTCCGCTGAGCCTCAACGCCGCCACGAAAGAACAGCTCATGGACTTAAAAGGCGTCGGCGAGGTGACCGCGGAGGCCATCATCGCGCACCGCGAGGAAATCGGTGGCTTCAGCTCAGTGGAGCAGCTTATGGACATCAGCGGCATCGGCCCGGCCAAGTTCGAGGGCCTCAAGGACCAGGTCCAGCTATGAAGCAGCTGCGCCTGTTGCCGGCCGCATGTGCGGTGTGGGCGGCCACGCTGCTGGCCTTGCACGGCAACTGGTGCATTGTGGTGCCAGTCTTCGCCCTCGTGTTGTGGCGGTGGCAACGGGGCCAGGCAATCTTGTGCGCTGCTTTGAGTGCGCTTGCGATTGTGGTCACCAAGGTGCGGCTGGCGCGCGCAGTGCCGCTTGGCGACGTCCTCACCGGCACCGTCATCTCCGATCCCTCCGAGACCCGCGGCGGCTGGTTGCTGCGTTTGCGCGTGCCGGGCTACCCCTTCCAGGTTCCGGTATTCGCGGATGAGCCTGCTCCCAGTGGGGCAGAGGTCACCGTCTCCCATGGGCGGCTGACGAGCTTGACGCCGCCGGACTCGTTGGCCGCGCACGTGGCGGAGAACTTCCGCGAGCTCGTGGTCACCACAGTGGGCCCTTCCTCGCAGGGACTGCTGCCCGGCATGGTGTTGGGCGATACCACCCTGCAGGATGCCGCGGAGAAGCAGCTCTACATTGATACCGGCTTGTCTCACCTAAGCGCGGTCTCCGGCTCCAACGTGGCGATTGTCTGTAGTGCTGCGGCCCTGTTGGTGAAGGGGCCACGGCTGCGTGTGGCGGCGTCGTTAGCCGCGCTCGTGGTGTTTGTGCTCCTCGTCGGGTTTGAGCCTTCTGTCCAACGTGCCGCCGTGATGGGCCTGGTGGGGTTGCTCGCGGTGCTCAACTCTTCCCGGATGGAGCCGATGCATGGCCTGAGCCTGGCGATAATCGTGTTGCTTTTCATCGACAGCGAGCTGTGTTCTAGCTTTGGCTTTGCGCTCTCCGTGGCCGCGACTGCGGGAATCGTGGTGGTCTCGCCCTTGCTCTACCGGCACCTCGCGGTGATCGGCTGGCCCGACATCTTTATCCGTGCCCTTGCCGTAGCCATCGCCGCGGACCTCGTGACAATGCCGATTGTGGCGTTGATGGCGGGGGAAGTCTCCGTGGTCTCGGTCCTGGCCAACGTCCTAGTCGCCCCCGCCACGGCGCCGGTGACCATCCTCGGGCTTATAGCCGCCATCTTCGCCCAGCTAGGGCCGCTCTCCGTCTTGGGTGCGGGCCTGCTCGCCGTGGCGGAACCCTTTACTTGGTGGATCAACACTATCGCTCACGGCTGCACCGGGCTTGCTCTCAACACCGTGGCCGCCAGCCCGTTCCTCGTGCTGCTGGCCTATGGCTGGGTGGTGGCCGGCATTATTTATCGCCGCCCGCTGCTGACCCTTTTGTGCGTGATTGCGGTCCTCGTCCCGCGGCACCTGGAGACACCACAGAAACCTGTGCACGTGGTTGCCACGGAGGAGGATGTTTATCCGATCCCGCCGGGCACCTGCTCCATCGTGGTTACCGAAGACTCCCCGCCGGACTATCCCACCCGCACTCCTGAAGGCATCCCGGTGTTCTACCGCTAGAATTGCACCCATGCAGCAAGTCCACCTCATCCTTGGCGACGACGAATTCCTCACTGAACGCGCCCGACTTTCCATCCAGAAAGCGGCCGGGGAGGGCGTCGAGGTGGTGCGCCTGAAAGCCTCTGAGGTCTCCGAAGGCGAGATCGCCATGGCCACCAGCCCGTCACTGTTTGGTGACAACCGCGTCATCGTCATCAGCGACGTGGAAAAGGTGGGCAAGGAACTGACCCAGGTCCTGCTCACTGCGGTCGCTGATCCTGGACCGGGCATGACCTTGGTGCTCATCTACACCGTCACCGCAAAGACACTGAAGGGCAAGAAGAAACCACCGGAGATCGTGGCCAAGCTGCGAAAGGTGGGCGAGGTGCACGAGGTCTTCTCGCTGTATCCCAACGAGCTGGGCTCTTGGGCCACCCGCGAGTTCGCCTCCCACGGCGTACGGCCGACCCCTGACGTGGTGCAGGCTGTCCTCGACGGCGTGGGCTCTGACCTGCGCGAGCTGGCCTCGGCCATCTCCCAGCTGGTCTTTGACACCAACGGCAACGTCACTCGTGAGGCCGTGCACAACTACTACGTGGGCATCGCTGAGGTGGCCAACTGGGACATTGCCGACGCCGCCGTGGCCGGCCGCGTCGAGGCGGCCGTGTCTACCTGCCGCCGCGCGCTCCAGCTTGGCGCCTCCCCGGTGGCTATTGCCGCGGCTCTCGCCAATAAGGTCGGCGCCATCGCCCGCCTTTACTCAGCCCGCGGCGACCAATACTCCCTGGCCAAAGACACCGGGCTGGCCCCTTACGTGGTGAAGATGACCCAGCCGGTAGCGCGCCGCTGGTCTGAGGACAACGTCAACAAGGCGGTCATCCTCATGGCGGAGCTCGACGCCGCAGTCAAGGGCCAAGGCGGCGATGAGGACTTTGCCATTGAGGCAGCCGTGCGCCGGGTCGCTGAACTCGCGCGATAGACTTGCTTTTCATGGAAGACATCACCCAAGACGTCCAGGAATTCGCCTCAAAGCTTTTTGACTTCGCCCGCCACGGCGACGCCGCCCTCCTCGAGTACATCAAGCAGGGCGTCAACGCCGATATGGTTAACCAGGACGGCCAGTCCTTCGTTATGCTCGCTGCCTACAACGGCCACGCCGAGCTCGTGCGCGAACTCGCCGCTCTTGGCGCTGACGTTAACCTTCTCAACGACCGCAATCAGTCCCCGCTGGCTGGTGCCATCTTCAAGAAGGAAGACGCCGTGGTCGACGCACTTCTGGCCGCCGGCGCTGACCCGCAGGCTGGCACCCCGAATGCCGTGGACTCCGCCCGCATGTTTGGGCGCGAAGACCTGATTGAGCGCTTTTCATGAGTTGGTCCGCATTTGCGGCACTGATGTTCATGAACCTTCTGGGCGCGTTGGCTCCTGGGCCTGACATCGTATTGGTTACCCGCTACGCCACGCGCTCGCGCAAGCACGCCATCGCTGCCGCGACCGGAATCCAGTTGGGAGTGCTCTTTTGGTACACGATCACCGTGTTTGGCGCCGCCGCAGTTCTCACCGCGTTCCCGGGGATTCTGCGGGCCATTCAGGGAATCGGTGGTGCCTTCCTGATTTTCATGGGCGTGCGTTCAATCAAGGGCGGTCTGGAACTGCTCCACAATCCGCCCGCTGATATTGAGGAGGCCGCCCTGCGCTTGGGCAGCCTTGGGCAGGTCTTCCGCACCGGCTTGGCCACGAACCTTTCCAACCCAAAGATCGTGCTCTACCTCGCGGCGATGATTGCCCCGCTTCTGCCACCGCATCCGCCGCTGTGGCTCGCGGTGGCACTCATCCTGGGCCTATCGCTTTCAGCCTATCTCACCTTCGTGCTGCTCAGCACGGTTATTTCTACGTCCGCGATTCGCCGCCGCATACTGGCCGCTGGCCCCTGGATTGACATCGCATCCGGCGCGTTCTTCATCATCGCCGGATGCGTTCTCATCAGTGCTTCCGTGGGGATAGCGCCGCAGCTACACGCTTAAGCTGCTCCGGGTAGTCGTTGTACGGGGTCACCGCTTCAACAAAGACCAGCTTGTCCTTGTTCGCGGTGGCCACGGCCACGGATTCTTCGAGCTCCGCGCCAGTAGTGGCCCGCAGCGTAAGCCCAAAGTCGCCAGCCCCAAAGAAATCTAGCGTCTTGGACCAATCCCACGCCGGGATGTCGTTGTAGTACTCGTCCTCGCCGTTGATTGCGCGTTCAACGGTGTAGCCATTGTTGTTCACCAAGAAGATGGCCGCGGGAACCTTTTCGCGCACCATCTGTCCGATTTCCTGGATGGTCAGTTGCGCGGAACCATCACCGATGAGCAGCACTGGACGACGCCCCGGCTGCGCCAGCGCCGCACCAAGTGTTGCGGGCAGCGTGTAACCGATGGAGCCCCACATCGGCTGGCCGATGAACACCGTATCGGTGGGGAAGTGGTGCGCCGAGAGTCCAAAGAAGGAGGTGCCCTGCTCCGCGATGACCACGTTGCCCGGCTCCAGCGCGCGTGAGACCACCGCCCAGAGTTGTGCCTGTGACAACGGATCGTCGGTGATTTCTACCTTCTCTGCAGGGTTGGTCTTGCCCACCGGCATGAACTCTGGCGATACCTCGGCTGTGACTTGGTCCAGAATCTCGATGGCCCGGCCCATGCTCAGCGGCGTGTAGGCATTGCCCTGGATGTAGGCCGTATCGCGGCGAATATCGACCTGGTTATCTTGGGAAATCGCAACGGAGAAACCCGCGGTGATGTTATCGGTAAAGTCCACGCCCACGGTCACCAAGGCAGTGGCCTCCTCGACGGTTTTGCGGGTATCGCCGTGCGACGCCGCACCAGAGTAGATTCCCGCGAAGTTCGAGGTCTCCTCATCGATGAGGGACTTGCCCCAGCTCAACGTTGCTACAGGAACACCGGATCGATCCAGATAGCCCTGGAGTGTGGACTGGCAGCCAAAGCGATGCACGAGGACGTCGGCAAGCACTGCGAGAGTACGCCCTTTGAGGAAGCCCTTCAGGTCCCGCTCAAACTCCTGCGCGGCGGCTTCCGAGTCGAGCTGCTCGATGAGCGGCAGCGGAGCCTTCGGCGGCATGCAGGGGGTGCTGGCGACGTCCGCCGCCAGATGCAGCGCGCCGGGCTTGCGCTGGAACAATACCTGGACAATGAGGTTATCGATCTGCGCCTGCGCGGTCATTGCGTTGAGATCCTCGGCCACGCAGGTCAGCTCGCGGTCAACGCGGAAGAAGCGGGCGAAGTCGCCGTCGCCCATGGAGTGGTGGATCTTGGCCACGGAGGCTTGCAGCTCCTTGCGCGGCGAACCAACAATGTGGATGACCGGCACGTTCTCCGCGTAGGACCCCGCGATGGCGTTGGCGGCGGAGAGCTCGCCCACGCCGAAGGTAGTGAGGAATGCGCCGATGCCGCGCAGGCGGGCGTATCCATCGGCCGCATATCCGGCGTTGAGCTCGTTGGAGTTGCCCACCCAACGAATCTTCTCGTGGGCCACAACGTGGTCGAGGAACTTGAGATTGAAATCGCCGGGAACACCGAAAAGTTCCGTGATGCCGACTTCCGCCAAGCGGTCGAGAAGGTAATCGCCAATTGTGTACATACGTACAACATATCCCAATAGATGAGACAGCGAAGGCTATACCAGCATCAATTGTTCTGGTGCGATGAGCTCCCAAATCCATTGCGACCACGCCGCGACTGTCGACGCCCTCCTCGGTAGCGTCGACCCCGTAAGCCCCAGGTCTGCTTCCTCCATGAGCGCCTGAGCTTCGGCCTTGGTGAGTGCGCGCTGCTGCTCCACGACTTCCCGAATGACGGCGTTGAACACCTGCCGCCGCGCGAGGGCATCCACCAGCACCAGATTGCGCTCGTCGCGCGAACCCGTCAGCGGGGTGCCTTCAACCACTCCGTCGTTTACCTCCATCAGGCCCAGGTAACGCCCGGCGTTCACGTAATAGTCCGCTTGGCGTGGCGTGAAGCCGAAGCGTTGCGGAATCTCTGCTTTGGCCACGGGCAGCATCTCCAGCAAGCTGACCACGCGCGCGAAAGAATCGGCTTGCGGGAACGGGATGCGCGGCTCGGGCTCGGGTTGTGTGCGGTGCGCAACGGCGCGCAGCGCAGAGCTTGTGACCTCCGAACCGCCAAGCACGTAGCGGGCGGAATCCTCCAGCTTTATACTGCGGAAGTCTGCCGGATTAGGAAAAGAATAACGGTACAAATGGAATACTCCGTTGGAATAGACCACGTACAGCGGCACCACTTCCTTGGCGAGTGCCTGGGAGAAGCGCCGGTACGGAAAATACAGCTGGCGGATGTTGAAGTCGGGCGAGATATGGTTCTTGGCCTCAACCAAGATGAGCCGCTCCGCGGATTCGAAGCCGCCGTCGATCTCCATCTGCGCACGGTCGACGTCCAGCTCCAAGTTCAGGTCAGCCAGGCGAATAGGCAGCTGCAGTGTGGACATGCGGCCCGTCACGGTGGGGTAGAGCTGCCCACCACCCACGAAGTCCGTGAGGATTCCGGACAGTGCCGCCGCATTGAGCATCACCGCCTCCGAGGTCAGGTTCTTAAAATCCAGCGACTCAATGCCGCTCGGAATGGGCAGCGACTTTAGTGGTGCGGCGTGCTCGGGAAACTTCTCATAGACATCGAAGCGGCCAATCAGGTACGCATCTCGGCGCACCGGCATGATGGATAAGCCGTGTTCCCGGAAGAACCAGGGCCGCGCCGCGGAGAAGTCGTGCTTGGCCATAAGCCGCGGCTCACGGCTGGACAGCGCCTTGATGCGCGCTGCTTCTACCACCACGAATCCGGTGCGCTCAAGCTGCTCGCGAACGGTGGGATCGCGGAAAACCTTGAGCCAGCCGACGTCGTTCAGCCCCAGCGTCTGTCCATCCGGAACCTCGAACTCCGCGCACAAGCTAGCCAGCTGCTCATCCATAGTTGCGCACCAGAACCTCGTCTACCTTGCCGCGCTTGCTCGCCACCGAATTGATGGAGCGGGTGGCCCCGACGATGTTTATCTCGTACTCGGAGTAGATCTCCTGAATGAAGTCCGTGGCCGAGTTCGAAAGCAGGAACTTCACGCCGGCGGCGTCGAGCTTATCGCAGACCCCCTTGAGACGCAGCTGATCCTCGCGGCCGAAGCCCCCGGACTGATACCCCGTGAAGTTGCTGGTGGGATTGACCGGATCATAGGGCGGATCGAAGTAGACAAAGTCGCCTTCCTTGGCGTCTTTCAAGATGGCCGCGTAGTCACCGGTATTGAAGGAAACCTTGTTGCTGTTCAAGTACTCGGAGACCGCACGTAGCGTTTCCTCATCACAAATGGCGGGGTTGGTGTAGCGGCCGAATGGCGAGTTGAACTGGCCGGCGTTGTTGACGCGGTACAGGCCGTTGTAGCAGGTCTTGTTGAGATAGACCGTTCGTGCGGCGCGCTCCGTGCGCGTCATGTGTGCAAAGGAGGAGTCACGGTCTTTGCTGCGCATCTCGTAGAAGAAGTCTTCCTCGTTGGGATAGGTCTGCAGCAGCTCGATGAGACCTGCGACATCGTCTCGGACCGTCTCGTAGACGTTGATGAGCTCCGTGTTGAGATCGTTGACCGTGGCCTTGTGCGGGGTCAGCGAAAACAGCACTGCGCCACCGCCAAGGAAAGGCTCAAAATATCCGTCGAATCCTTCTGCTGGGAGGGCAGCGTGGATCTCGGGCAGTAGCTGGCGTTTTCCACCGACCCACTTGAGCAAAGGCTTCACATTTTTCATAACGTTTGCCATAGTAGCGGGCCGCCCGGACATGGCCGACTATGTGTTCGAATAGATCGAAAAAAGGGACCCCACAAGGAGGTCCCTTCAATCAAAAGCGGTGTGTATTACGCCATCTTGTTGAAAGCGTTAGCCATACCGGACTTCTTGTTGGCAGCCGTGTTGCGGTGGAAGACACCCTTGGACACGGACTTGTCCAGAGCGCGGGAAGCGACGCGGAGCTGCTTCTCAGCTGCTTCCTTGTCACCAGCGGTGACAAGCTCGCGGAACTTGCGGATCTCGGTACGAACTGCGGAACGAACAGCCTTGTTACGCTGACGTGCCTTCTCGTTGGTGATGATGCGCTTCTTCTTGGACTTGATGTTTGCCATCTTTAATACCTCTTGGAAATCGAATGATTACATTGGGAAACCAACCCGCCGGACATGTCCCGCATGGCGCTCGGCGTTGATGTTCGATGAGCGGACCCAAGGTCCTGACCGCCCCGACCAACGCGCCCGGAAAGTAAGTAACTTCCAAAACCTAGCAGGAGCAGGAAGAAAAACCCAAATCAGACCCTGGACTTAGGACCAGTGGTAACGCGAGCGAAGGCGGTTGGCAATGCGCTCAAAACGGCGCTCCGGGAAGAGCGTGCCCTGGCGGCGGCATTCTTCCTCAGAAATCTCGAGGATTCTGTCGAGACGAACCCAACACTGGCGGCCTGATTCGTCCCATTCACCAGTGCCGATGTCGAGCCATTCCTCTTCGTGAGCATGGTTTGGGTTGGTGGAGATGAGCAGCCCCAGCACGGTGGTGCGGGTGCGGGAGACGATGAGGAGTGCGCGTTCGCGCGGCGGGGATTGCTTGCCGTCGGAGGGCGCCCAGACCCAGACGACCTCGCCAGAATCTGCTTGGCCGTCCATGTCGGGGGAGAAGCACACAGAGCGCGGATGGGAGTTGGTGCATTCGACGCGGATGCGGGCGGCTTTGCGGGGTTCGCGGTATTCGGCGGCGTTATTCATACCGAGACGCTCGGAGATGCGGGCTAGTCCGACGTCGACAGGCTCGCGTTCACCAATTCCGAGTGCCACCCGCAAGCGGGTGAGTGGGTTGCCGCTAGTCATGTCGTCTATTCTAAACCCATGTCTAAAAACTTTGCGGCCACTACGTTTACGAATCCAACCCAGATTCGAAACTTCTGCATTATCGCCCACATCGACCACGGCAAGTCGACGCTGGCTGACCGCATCCTGCAGTTTTCGCAGGTCGTTGACGCGCGTGACATGCGCGATCAGTACCTCGACAACATGGATATCGAGCGCGAGCGCGGCATTACCATTAAAGCACAGAACGTGCGTCTGCCGTGGATTCCGCGCACCGGAAAGCACGCGGGCGAAGAGATCGTCATGCAGATGATTGATACCCCGGGCCACGTGGACTTTACCTACGAGGTCTCCCGCGCGCTGGAGGCATGTGAGGGCGCAATTTTGCTTGTCGACGCCGCCCAAGGCATCGAGGCCCAAACCCTCGCCAACCTGTACCTGGCGATGGAAAATGACCTGGAGATCATCCCGGTCCTCAACAAGATTGACTTGCCGGCTGCGGACCCTGAGAAGTACGCGCTGGAGATTGCCCACATCATCGGCTGCGAGCCAGAAGAGGTTCTGCGCGTGTCCGGCAAGACTGGCGAAGGCGTGGAGGACCTGCTGGACAAGGTAGCTGAGCTGGTGCCGCCGCCTTCCACGGAGGCGCCTGATGACGCCCCTGCCCGCGCCATGATCTTCGACTCCGTCTACGACACCTACCGTGGCGTTGTCACCTACATCCGCATGATGGACGGCAAGCTCACCCCACGCCAGAAGGTCACCATGATGTCTACTGGCGCGAACCACGAGCTGCTCGAGGTGGGCATCGTGTCCCCGACGATGCAGAAGTGCGCCGGCCTGGGCCCGGGCGAGGTGGGCTACCTCATCACGGGCGTTAAGAACGTGCGCGAGACTAAGGTGGGCGACACCATTACCTGGGCGTCGAATGGTGCAACCGAGCCGCTTAAGGGCTATGCGGACCCGAAGCCAATGGTCTACTCCGGCTTGTTCCCGATTTCCCAAGCGGACTTCCCCGACTTGCGCGATGCGCTGGAGAAGCTGCAGCTTAACGACGCCTCCCTGACCTTTGAGCCAGAGACCTCCGTTGCTCTGGGCTTCGGCTTCCGCTGCGGTTTCCTGGGCCTGCTCCACATGGAAATCACCCGTGACCGCTTGGAGCGCGAGTTTGGCTTGGACCTGATTTCCACCGCGCCTTCCGTTACCTACCGCGTGGTTGCAGAAGACGGAACCGAGTCCCTCGTCCACAACCCTTCCGACTGGCCGGGCGGCAAGCTGCGCGAGGTCTACGAGCCAATCGTGAAGATGACCATCATCGTTCCTGAGCAGTTCGTGGGCTCCACCATGGAACTGTGTCAGTCCAAGCGCGGCCAGATGGGCGGCATGGACTACCTTTCTGAGGACCGCGTGGAGCTGCGCTACACGATGCCGTTGGGTGAAATCATCTTCGACTTCTTTGACATGCTGAAGTCCCGCACTAAGGGCTATGCTTCGCTGAACTATGAAGAGGCTGGGGAACAGCTATCTGATCTGGTCAAGGTGGATATTCTGCTCAACGGTGATCCGGTCGACGCCTTCTCTGCCATCGTTCACCGCGATTCGGCGCAGTGGTACGGCAACAAGATGACGAAGAAGCTTAAAGAGCTCATTCCGCGCCAGCAGTTCGAGGTCCCGGTCCAGGCAGCCATTGGCTCCAAGATCATTGCGCGTGAGAATATCCGCGCTATGCGCAAGGACGTCCTGGCGAAGTGCTACGGCGGCGATATCTCTCGTAAGCGTAAGCTGCTGGAAAAGCAGAAGGCTGGTAAGAAGCGCATGAAGTCCATCGGTTCGGTATCTGTTCCGCAGGAAGCATTCGTCGCAGCATTGTCGACCGATGGCGAGGGCTAAGGCCTAAGCCCAACAAAAAGACCCCAGGCTTGCCCCTGGGGTCTTTGCCATGGGTGGGGGAACTGGGCGTCGTCAAGCATGCTCTTTTTGGCTGAAACTTCCGGCGGGGGTAGGCGGGGGTAGTAGCTTTGTCGAACTGGCAAAAGCACCAATAGCGCCGTTTCTATTTTCGAAAATTCTTGCGGGCGTCCGGGGCGTTTTGTAGTTTGGGTGGCAAGCGGCTCGGAGGGGGAGTTGCGCAGCGAAAGCTGTTCTCAAAACTACGTTTAAGGAAAACTCGATGGACGGACCCTACTTCGCTCCACTAAATCCAAAGTGTGAGGTTGGGCGGTCATTTGTGGAAAGTAATCGCCTGACTTGGCGTGCCTTTAATGCAATTTTGCCGCAGCCTGACGAAGATGCTGAACTAGCGTTCGCAGATGTTTCGCGCAAGCTTGGCCTGACCTCCTACAAAGCGGAACATCTGTTCTACGGCTTCAAAAAGATCTCGTATCTGCCTAAACTACGTCACCTCAACAAACTGGACTGGTTCTTGGACTATGACCGGATCTTGGCCATCGGCAAGGCGCTGCAAGGTGTCGAGGAACGCATCTATCCGTTCGTGGATGATGCTCTCGAAGAGCTCTTCACCCCGCGCCGTCCGAATCAGCGCCTGCCCGAGGCCTCCCGTATTCGGAAGGTGATTTCTGAGGTTCTCGCCCTGCACTATTGCGTTGAAGGCGAAGATGAAGAAGATCGCGACCGCTACCGCATGGAGCGGTATGCCGGTCGTGGTGAAATCACCGCCAACCTTGATGCAGTTACCGCAGAAACCATTGACCGTCTAGTCCGTAAGCGCGCGGAGAAAGAGGGCATCTCCTTTGCCCGTGCGTTGGCGGCCACCATCCTTGATCCGATCGAGCAAAAGATCGTTATCAACGTTTTCCAGCAGGCTGATACCTCACTAGCCTTCGCTCCCGGATATGGGTATATCGACCCACCAGAGGGCGCCTCGACTCGAGAAATCGCGCCAGGTGAAACCGAGGGATACCGCCCTACTGAAGCAATTCGAGCGTTTGTTGAGGCGCGCGATGGAACGTGCCGAGGTCCAGGTTGTGACATGCCGGCTCACCTTACGCAGCTCGACCACCGAATTCCCTACGCGGATGGCGGAAAAACCTCGAGCGATAATTTGGTTTGCCTTTGCCAACGCTGCCACAACATCAAGACGGATGGTAGGGCGTTCTATGTCATGGACCCCGACACCGGAGTAGTTCTATGGTGCTGGGCAGACGGCACCTGGGAGAGCACCGTTCCGAAGGGGCTTCTCGTTCCCAACAATGCGAACTGGCGCCAGAGCGTGGCTGAACGAATGGGCGCCTGGGAAGCGAGAGGAGGGTTGCTTTCCTTCGATGACGCTACTGCAACGCCGGCTTAATTCCGTCCCATGTACGCTGCAGTTGCTGACCGAACATGGTCCACCCGTGGATTACTTTGTCCAGGTAGTCCGTGGTGTGCTCGATGCCTGCCTCCAAAAGGGAACCCGCAATCTGGTTAGTGATTGGATAGGTAGAGTAATCTGCCACCTCTTGGTCGGTGACCTCGCAGACCCTTCGGATGGGATGTGACGTCGTGCCGCGGCCTGGCTCCTCAGTGGGAGTCCGCCTGTTCGGACCTCCAGATGTCAGTTTGTGGTGCAGTTCATTGCAACTGGGTTCCATGTAGTGTCGATGGTCAAACCCGGGAAGGATTGATTCATGGAACCCATCAAGAAGAAGGCACCTCGCCAAGGCCAGCAGCTTCCACCGCTGCCAGTTACCGCTGCCAAGATTGGTGAGCGTCTTGCCAGTGAGGTGTTCTTAGAAGAAGGTCAAAAGCTCCTACCGCAGCTGCAGGAATTCCGGCGGGATATGCACCAGCACCCGGAAATTGGGCTCGAGCTTCCGCGGACGCAAAAGAAGGTCCTCGAGGCGCTCAAAGGCCTGCCGTTGGAGATCCAGGTCGGCCAGGATTTAAGCTCCGTGGTCGCGGTCCTTCGCGGCGGCAAGCGCGGCCCACGGCCGGTTTCGGTGCTGCTGCGCGCAGACATGGACGCGTTGCCGGTCCGTGAGCAGACGGGCGATCCTTTTGCTTCCACCAACGGCTTGATGCACGCGTGCGGCCACGACCTTCACACCGCGGGGCTCATCGGTGCAGTGAAGTTGCTGTGCGCGCAGAAGGAGCACTTGCTTGGCGACGTCACCTTCATGTTCCAGCCCGGCGAAGAAGGCCCCGGTGGTGCGCTCCCGATGATCGAAGAGGGCGTCCTCGATGCAGCGGGGCGTCGTCCGATTGCTGCTTATGGCCTGCATGTCGGTCCGCAGGATCGTGGCACTTTCCACCATATCTCCGGGCCCATGATGGCGTCATCGTCGAATCTGAAGATCACTGTCTATGGCAAGGGTGGCCATGGGTCGCGGCCGCACGATGCCATCGATCCCGTCGCAGCGCTGGGGGAGATTCAGATGGCCTTGCAGGTTGCACTGACTCGCCGCTTCGACGCTAACGAGCCGATCGTCATCACGGTGACTAATCTGCGCGCTGGCGACGGCGCCATTAATGTCATTCCTGATCACGCCATGCTCGGCGCCACAGTGCGCGTGCTGCGCGATGAAAAGATTGAGCAAGTGCGCCAGATGGTTGTGGAAGTGGCCAGTTCTGTCGCGGCGTCGCATAGATGCACCGCGAAGGTGGATTTCGAGGTTTTGTATTCCGCAACCAAAACCAACCCGCGCGAGAATCAATTCGCCGCGGCGCTGTGGGGTGGCATGTTCGGGGCGGAAAATGTCATTCCGATGGAAACGCCCATGATGGCCTCAGAGGACTTCGGAGACGTACTGGCGCAGGTACCTGGCACCTTCATGTGGTTTGGCACTGTCAATCCGGATACCCCGGAGCACCTGCGCGAGTGGAATCATTCGCCGCTGGTGAGGTTCGATGATTCGGTGCTCGGTGACCAAGCCGCAGCACTCGCCGCCGTCGCCTTTGAGCGCTTGGCTGCAGAAGACGCGCATCCTTCGCCGGCAACAAGAGTGATGCGCTCTGCGGTAGAGGGCCTTGAGTAGTACAAGATTGTCGAGATAACAATGCAGGTCAATGCGCTGAGCAGGGTTTGGCCCCACCCCACATTCTCAGCGTTAACGTCCATAGAGCCCAAGGCGCCAGCAGCAAAGAAGACAAAGTGATTGCTTGCGGCTTTTCTTATTTTGCTGCGCTATCTCAGCTGGTGGCGAAGGGGCTGGACAATAATGAAATCGCGGAGCAGCTTTATGTCTCTGTGGTCACGGTAAAGACGCACATTAAGCACATCTTGGAAAAGATTGGCGGCACGAACCGCGTTCACGTCGCGATTGCGGTGCTGGAGCAGCGCTAGCTTTCCTTGTCTTCGCCGGTGTAGCCGTCAGCCCAGGTGTCGGTCTCGAAGTCGTAGTCAACGTTCTCGCCGTCCTCGTCCGTGCGCTGATACCACTCGGTGTAGCGCTGCGCGGAGGAGTCGAAGTCGGAGCCCGCACCGCGGCCCTCCTCAGCATGCTCAATGGAAAGCTCGAAGTCGTCGCCGTGCTCCTCGATGCCGCGGACAACCGCGTTCTCCACAGCGGCACGGGCGTACTTGCGGCGAATGAACATCGGATCAGAACGCAGGTCCTTGATGAAGGCGACCATCATCACCAGCAGCACCACGCAGAAAGGAAGCGCGGAAAGAATAGTTAGGTTCTGCAGGCCGGAAAGCACGTCCTCGCCGCCGGTAAGCAGCATGACGATGGCGATGCCCATCATGCACAGACCCCAGAAGACCACCACTAGTTTGTTGGGCACAGGATCTCCCTTGGAGGACATTGTTCCCATGATGACGGAGGCAGAATCCGCGGAGGTGATGAAGAAGATGGCCAGCACGGCGAGCAGGATGAACGGGGTTACCTGGCTCAGTGGCAGGTTGTCGAACATGGTGAATAGCACCTGCTCGCCGGAGGCGGTTCCGTCGAAGCCTGGAACCTTTTCGCGGCTGAATTGAATCGAGGTTCCGCCGAAGACGGTAAAGGCCATGATGAGGATAAGCGTTGGCGCGAAGACGGTCACGGCGGTGAACTCACGGAGAGTACGTCCACGGGAGATGCGGGCAACGAACATGCCCACGAACGGCGTCCATGCAATCCACCATGCCCAGTAGAAGGCGGTCCAGTAGGACTGAAACTCGAAGGTTTCATCGCCCCAGGACAGGCCTTTGGCCATCATCGGCAGCAGCTGGTCGATGTAGGTGACGATGCCCGAGGGGATGAGGTTGAGCAGCAGCAAGGTTGGGCCGGCGAGGAAGACGAAGACCACGAGGCCCAGCGTGAGCGAGATATTGATGTTGGACAGGTAGCGCACGCCGCGGGAGACGCCGGAGACTGCGGAGATGATAAAACCACAGCCAAGTATCGCGATGATGACGATGAGCGCGGTATTGGTCAGCGGTCCGGCATCGCGAATGATGGACACTCCCTGGCCGATCTGAATCGCGGACACCCCGAGGGTGGCGGCCGTGCCGAAGAGGGTGGCGATGAGCGCGAGGACGTCGATTAGCTTGCCCAGTGGCCCATCAGTATCGCGGGAGCTGAACAGCGGCTTGAAGATTGAAGATATCAACGGGACGCGGCCGCGGCGGTAAGAGGAATAGGCAATTGCACCGCCTACCAATGCATAAGCGGCCCACGGGGAAAGACCCCAGTGGTAGTGTGCCTGGGCCATGGACTGGTGCAGAGCCTCAACCGTGTTGCCGTCAACGGTGTGCGGCGGCGGGGTGAGGTAGTGCGAAAGCGGCTCCGACGGGCCGTAGAAGAAGATACCCACACCGATGCCGGCGCCGAACATCATGGCCACCCAACTGAACCAGCCGAACTCGGGCTCTTCGTCATCGGTGCCGAGCTTGATGCGGCCGAGGCGGGACAGGCCCACGTAGGCCATGGTGACGATGGCCATCATCATGGTGATGTTGAGCAGCCAGCCGGTGTTGGTGATTGCCCACGAGAATGCGCTTGACGACGCCGCGGAGACCGACTCCGGGGATAAGATGCCCCAGATGATGAAGCTGACGACGGCGATTGCCGTCACGGAGAACAAGGCCTTATCAAGCCCGAACGTGTTGCGCTGGTTCTCAACGCCGATGCCTGGGACGAGACCGGGGTGCATGTCGTGGGGATAGAGGCCCACGGTGCGGGTTTCTGTGTTCGTATCTGTGTTCGTAGATGCAGGGGTACTCGGCGAATCGTTGATGGGAGAAGGCAAACTTTCCTAACTTGGCGGCACCTCAATGGGCCTGCCTTTTAGACATTGGCCCTCCATTGTTCAGGAGAAAAGGTGCAAGTGCCAACTTATCCGCTAGTATCAGGGAATCAGAGTTTCTAATGGATTGGATTGCCACGAATGCAACTGCCAAATTTTGATGATTCTTCGTACAACGTTGCAGACGCCGAGTTGCTATCGGCTTTTGAGGTCTTCGAGCGCATCGAAGAGCATGTGCTCGATAAATCTCTACTTTTCGAAGTCTATTCGCGCTAGGGATACCAGCGCGTTGATGTCACCCGGAACCTCGTCCGGGTGAATTGAGCAGTAATCCAAGATGAAATAGCCCGCATGCTGCAGGGCAAGGTGGCGCTGCCAGAACTCACCCACGTGTTGCGGGTGGTTGACTGCAATGGACTGGATGGAGCGGCGCTCAGAAAGCAGCTCGTACTGCAGGTCGCGGCGAGCAGCCAGGGACTCGTCGGGGGTCGAGAAAAGTAGTGCGCCCAGCAGGCTGGTGATTGCTTCCTGGCAGCGGACCTGCAGACGGTAGTGGTTGGTCAGCTGGGCACGCGGCTTCCAGAGCCAGAGCACCAGCAAGGAAAAGACCACCGACAGAGCGATCTCACAGATGCGGGAGAAAGCCGTGAACGCCAAGTGATCGGCCGTATGACCCATGAGCAGCGCCAGCGGCGTGGAGAAGATGACGCAGATGGCATAGTTCTTGACCACGAAGATCTCCGCGCAGAATTGGCAGGCAGCGAGCGCGAGCAGCAGCGTCCAGCTTTCTAAACCGAAGGACGCAATGAGGTAGAACACGCACACACCGAGCAGCGAGCCTACCATTCGCTGTAATCCGCGGATGGTGCCGGGCACGTGGTCCGGGCCCCACTGCAGAAGAAGCAGCACGGAAACTGCGCCCCAGTCCGGGCGGTCGAGGCCCAGTGCAAGGCCCACGAGCGTGGTGGCGATGGCCGCAAGCAGAATCTTCTCAACCGTCACCACCGCATGCGAGTTGCCCACCGACGCGCGGTAGATGCGGTAGCGCATCGTCGGCTTGGTGTGCGGGATGGCGGTGCGGTTTGGGTCGACGTAGGTCGGGGAGTCAGAAAGCTGATCCGAGTTGGCAGAGAGATCCAGTGACTGGTTGTGCTGCACGATGCGGTTCTGCGCGGCAAGGGCACGCTCCACGAGGTGGCCTTGTGCTGCTTGGATGACGCGGCCGCCGCGGACGATACCGGCGTCGGAAAGCGCTTGCCACGTATTCGCCAGCGCAGTCTGTGCCTGATGGTGGCGTGCCAAGACGTCGGTTGTGGAGTTCTCAAAGGCGGCAGTGGCCTTCTCTAGGGTCGCGACAGTGCGGGTCTCCGGACCGTGCGGGGAGTGGAAGCGAGGCAGCATGCCCAGGCAGTACGCAGCGATGACACCCGCAATGGACCAGGCAGCGACCTCAAAGGGGGTGATGTCGGTGCGCGCGAGCATGGTGGAGCCGCCGCCGACCATCACCACGAAGAAGGAACCCGGCGGCGGCAGGCGTAGCGCATTCTGCAGGAAGGCGCCGAGCGCGCCAATGGAAATAGCAAAGGCCGCAGACAGCAAAAGCCACCAGTGTCCGTGGCCCGGGGCGAAGACGAGCTCACCCACCAGCGAACCAACGGTAGCGGCCAAGGTAAGGAGCACACCCGCAGTGAGAATCACCCAACGGCGGGTGCGATAGGGGTGCCCCTCGCCGTAAATGACGGACATCGCGCCCGCGGTGACCAACAGCACGGCGTCGGGGTGGCCGGTGAGGATGGCGAGCGCGCCGGGAATGGCGATGGCGAGAGCAGCACGCATCGCGCCCGGCCAGCGAGTCACCGAAGAGTTGTAGGCGGTGAAAAGCTGTAGCGGGCGCGGGCGTTGCGGTAGGGGATGCTCAATCAATTCGCTCATATCGCGGCATACGTTACCCCTGCGCAGCCTCTAGAAGCGACTTGGTATACGGGTGCTGTGGGGCGGACCATACTCCGCGTTCGACCAGCTCACCATGGTAGATGACAGTCAGGCTGGAACACACTTGCTTGACCACACCCAGATCATGCGAGATGAACACCAGCGTCAGGCCGTAGCTTTCAACGAGCCTCTCAAGCAGCTCGAGGACCTGGGCGCGCACGGAGACGTCGAGGGCGGAGACCGCTTCGTCGGCGAGGAGGATGTCCGGGTTGCCGATGACCGCGCGGGCAATCGAGATGCGCTGGCGCTGGCCACCGGAGAACTCGTGGGGGAAGCGGTCCAAGGCATCCTCGTCGATGCCGACCTCCGCCAAGACTTTCGCAATCTCGGCACGTGTGACCGGTGTGGGCGAGCCCTCAGCCACGGTCTTCCAGATCGGCATGCGCGGATTGAGGGAACCTTGCGGGTCCTGGAATACCATCTGCACGCGGCCTTCCACCTGCACGGACCCGGAGGTCGGCTGCTCAAGGCCGGTGATGAGCTTGAGCAACGTCGTCTTACCGGAGCCGGAGCTGCCGACGACGCCGATGCGCTCGCCCTTGCGTACTTCGAGGGAGACGTCGGAAAGCGCAGTAGTGGAGCCGTAAGCCTTGGTGACGTGGTCGAGGGAAATGACAACCTCGCCGAGCTTCGGCTCAGGGGCGGTCGGCTTGGGCTGGGAGGCCGCGATGAGGTGCTTGGTGTATGGGTGCTGGGGGTTGTCCAGCGCCGCGCCGGATTCGACGATCTGGCCGTCCTGCATGACCAACGTCTCAGGGCACATGCGGCGGATGACGCGTAGGTCATGGCTGATGAACAGCAGCGCGGTGTTGTGGCGCTGGGTCAGTTCCATAATGAGGTCCAGGATGCCGTTTTGCGTGGTGGCATCGAGGGCCGTGGTGGGCTCGTCGCAGATGAGCAGCTTGGGGTTGCGGGCCATGGCCATGGCAATCATTACGCGCTGGCGCTGGCCGCCAGACAGCTCGTGCGGGAAGCGCGAGGCAAGGGCCGGATCGAGGCCCACCTCGTTGAGCGCCTCAGCAGACGCGCCGGCGTAGCATAGCTGCTTGCTTACGCGCATGAGCGGGTCGAGCGCGCTCATCGGCTCCTGGAAGACCATCGCCATGTCGGCGCCGCGCAGCTTGCGCACCTGGCGGTCACGCAGGCCCACGAGCTCGCGTCCGCCAAGCTCGATGGAACCCTCAGCGTGGAGGTTCTTTGGCAGTAAGCCCATTATGGCCAGCGCGGTCAGGGACTTGCCGGAGCCGGACTCACCGATGATGCCCAGGCGTTGGCCGGGCTCAATGCTAAAGCTGAGCGGGCCAACGATGGTCTCCTTGCCGGTGCGGATGCACAGGTCTTGTACGGAAAGCATGGGGTGGTTCATCGCTGGCCTCCTTTCAGGCGGGGATCGAGGATGTCGCGCAGGGCGTCGCCAAGCAGGTTAAAGCCCAACACCGTGGCGGCGATGGCAAGGCCCGGCCAGAAGGCCTGCATGGGATGGCTGGCCAGCAGGGACTGGGAATCTTGCAGCATGCGGCCCCAAGACGCGGTGGGCGGGGTGGTGCCGAGGCCCAGGTAGGAAAGGCCGGCCTCGGCGAGGATCGCGAGTGCGAAGTAGACGGAGGACTGCACGATGATAAGCGGGGCGATGTTAGGCAGGATATGGCGCACCGCGATGGTGGGCGCTGAAACCTTGGAAACGCGCGCCGAGGCGATGAAGTCCTGCGTGACTACCTGCAAGGTGCCCGAGCGTGCCACCCGGGCAAAGGAAGGGATTCCCGCGATGCCGATGGCGATCATGGCTGAAATCGTCGACGGACCCCATACCGCGCCGGCGATGATGGCCAGCAGTAAGGCCGGGAAAGCCAGCAGCAGATCGGAGCCGCGCATGATGAGGGAGTCGAGGATGCTATTGCGGCGCATGCCCGCCACCACACCGAGCGGAACGCCGACGAGCGCGGCAATGCCGACGGCGATGACGCCCACGAAGAGCGTGATGCGTGCGCCGACCATCAGGCGCGAGGCAATGTCGCGACCAAAGCGATCGGTGCCGAGGAGATGCTCAGCGGAGCTGCCCGCCAGCAAATCGGGCGAGGCGATGTTCGGTGCATAAGGCGTCCAGAAAAGGGAGACCGCCGCGAGGAGGGCGGTGATACCGACGAGAACGAAACCCAACTTCTTCATCGCTTCTCCTTCAAACGCGGATCGATTACGCGGTAGGCCAAGTCGGTGGCCAAGTTGATGGCCAACGTGAAAAAGACCAGCAGCATAACCAGGGTCTGCACGGTGGTGAGATCGCGGTTGGACACGGCGTCGAGAAGCATGCTGCCCAGGCCCGGAATGACGAAGACGGACTCGATGACCACCGCACCCACAATCAGCGTGGTCAGCTGCAGGCCCGTGACCGTGAGCACCGGCAGGGCCGCATTTCGCAGGCCGTGGCGGCGCAGCGCCTCCGCATGGGATAGACCCAGCGCGCGGGCGGTGCGGATGTAATCCTGGTCCATCACATCCACGATGGAAGAGCGCACGTAGCGGGTGAGCATCGCGCCCTGCACCAAGGCCAGGGAGATCACCGGCATGATGAGCCGGGCGATAAAGCCACCGAAGTTCTGGTCCGGCGGAATCCAGCCATTGGCCGGCAACCAACCCAGCCGCACCGCGAAGAAGGCCACCATGATGATGCCCACGAGGAAGCTCGGGACGGCGATGCCGATCTGAGTCAGTGCCGAGACGAACGTGTTGCCCGTGCGCGCCAGCCACATGCCCATGGGCACAGCGCCGGCTAGCGCTAGCACGATGGCCAAGCCCACCAGGATGAGGGAGACCTGGGCGCGGTCCAGCACCAGCGGAGTGATGTCCTGCTGTGAGGACAGCGAGGTGCCGAAGCTGCCGCTGAGCAGCCCGCCCACCCACTCGAAGTACTGGGTGAAAAGCGGGCGATCAAGGCCGAGGGTCTGGGTGAGCTCGGCGACGGCCTCGTCAGTGGCGTTCACGCCCAGTGCCACGCGCGCCGGGTTGCCGGGCACTGCGCGCATGAGCAGGAAGATAGCAACGGAGGCCGCAAACAAGGTCAGGACGAACTTGGCCAGTGCCTTGAGGTAGGTCATGCCTGCTCCTTTAAGTTGCGCAGCTCGATGGCGTCGGTGATTTGATTGGGGTCAAGGCCTTCAATCCCGTCGCGATAGAGCACGATGTTGGGCATGTTCATCAAGGTCAGTGCACCGGCATCAGCCATGATCTGGTCCACTGCCTCGCCCATGAGCTTGGGGTACTGCTCCTCGGGGGCGGCGTCGGCAGCCGCGAGCAGGTCGCGGGCCTTCTGCGAGTCGTAGCCCAGGTAGTAGTCTGGGTTGCCAAAGAGCGTGGGGATGTCGCGCGGCTCCACGTGGGAGACCAACGACATCTGGTAATCCTTGGCGCCCATGACCTGGCCCAGCCACACGGCGGGGAACTCGGCGGACTCGAGGGTGACGTCGAAACCGATCTCGGTTAGCTGGGAGTAGAGCAGCTCTGAGACGCGCTGGGCATAAGGCAGGGTCGGCGCGGTGATGGTGACGGGGGCTCCCACGGCACCGGCCTCGGCGAGGAGCTTTTTCGCGCGCTCGGGGTCGAATCGGTAGTAGTCCTTATCGCTAGACCAAGGGTCTGTCGGTGGGACCGGTGCACCGCCGGTGTCCTGGGCCATGCCGCCCCACAGGACCTGGTTGGCGGCATCGCGATCCACGCCGTAGGCCACGGCCTGGCGCACGCGAGGGTCGTCGAAAGGCGCGGCGTTGTTGTTCATGGACAGCAAGACCTCGCCGTTGGTGGTGCCTACCGTGGTGCGGATGTCGGAGCCCAAGTCATCGAGGAGCTCCGGGTTCTGCATTGCCCACACCACGTCGACGCCGCCGGACTTCAGCGAGTTCACGGAGGAGACAGCGTCAGGGAAGTACTGAATGGTCACGTCTTCCTGCGGGACCTTCCCCCAGTAGTCACGGTTGGGGGTCAGGGAGATGAACTCGCCTGGGGTAAAGCCTGCGAGCGTGAACGGGCCCGTGCCCACCGGGGTGGTGGCAAGGTCCGTGGCGGTGGGGGTCATCATCGCGCCGATGGCGGTGCCCATGGACCACAGCCAGCCGTTGGAATGCTTGGACAGTTTCACCTTGAGGGTGTGCTCGTCGATTGCGGTGGCGGAGTCAACTACCGCCATCTGCTTGGCGATGCCGTTGGTCCAGTTCTCTTTCACGTTGTTGATGGAGTATGCGGCGGTCTCAGCGGTGAAGGCGTCACCGTTGCTGAATTTGATGCCTTTGCGCAAGTGGAAGGTGTAGGTGGTGCCGTCGGTGTCCCAGTTCTCGGCAAGTCCGGGGACTATCTCATCGCCCTCAATACGTACGAGGGTCTCGTATACGTTGCTCATGAGTGCGGCGGGAATGGCCGCGCCGCCTACATTGGTGAAATCGAGAGAGGTGGCGGCGCCGGTTGTGGCGATAGTCAGCGAATCACTGGTGGTTTCTTTGACCGCGGTGTGGCCAGCTGAGCAGGAGCTTAGCGACGCCCCGAGAACCAGCGCGCAGGCCATGCGCGCTAGGTGTACTTTCTTCATGAAAGCAGGTTAATCGGTGGGGGTGGGTTGCGCGAAATCTAGTCAGTCAGCATGACCTCGAGTGGCGACGTTGTGCCGCGAACATTAGTGATACCGAGCTGCATGCGGTCTGCGAGGAAGAGGTTCTCTGCGTATTCCACCGGACGGCCGGTGCGGTCAGACAGCTCGAGCTGGACGCGCCATAGGGGTGCACCGGGCTCGCAGGCAAGAGCCTGCGCGTCCTCGTCAGAGGCATAAACGAGAGTGAGAAGCCGGTAGGCATTGTCGTAATCGACACCCTTTTCAAAAAGGTGGCTGTGGATGGAACCGGAGTCTGCATCGAAATCGAGGATGTATTTGCCCACGTCAAGGGGGAAGTACATGCGCTCGATGGCGAATGGGGTGCCGGGGGTGGTGCGGATGCGATGGACGAAGACGATCTGCTCATCCTCCGGGAGGCGCAGGTACCTTGCAGCATCCTTGGGGGCAGGGCGACGGGCGGTCCACAGAGTCTTTTGTCCTGCATCAAGGCCGCGGCTTTCGAGCCAGTGGGAAATGGAAAGAATGGAAGCAAAGTCTTCCGAGTTGAATCGGCCCAGAACTACTGAGCGGCGTCCGCGTCCGGAGCTGACTAATCCCTCTGCACGCAGAGTTGCGATTGCTTGGCGCACAGGACCGCGGGAGGAATCAAACTTCGAGCACAGCTCTGCTTCGCTCGGGAGGAATTCTCCCGCCTTGATCTCTTCTTCCTTGATGAGGGCCCGAAGGTAATCTGCGATCTTTTTGTGCTGCTGCACCTCGCGCACTGCCATGCGTCCTCCTTCGTTACTGAACAATGGAAATGCTAATCAAGTTAAATCTAAGGTTTTAATCACATGGAAGTTATGTGTTTTCCCTATTTTGAAAGTAGTCCAGCTGCCGTACAGGTGGTGGTGGAGAAGTCCTAGTGCAGGATTTCTAGTGCAGATCCCAAGCCTTCGCCAGAAGGTCCATGTTGTGGAGCACGTTGTCGTGCGTGGTGGACTGCAGAGAAATCATGAGCTCGTCCGCCTGAGCCTTTTTCTGGAAGCCCTCGAGGTACTCGTGGACCTCATCGGTGGTGCCCACTGCGCTGTACTGCAGCATGTCAAGAATTTGCTGGCCTTGGTGGGAGTTGACGATCTGCTCGACCTGCTGGTCGGTGAGGTGCTTGCCGCGGCCGGCAAATGCCTTGACGCGGTTGAAGCAGACCTTCTCGTATTCGGCGTCGGCAGCCTCCTTGGTGTCGGCGGCCAGGACGTTAACGCCGGCAATGACATAAGGCTCGCTGAGTGCCTCAGAAGGCTGGAAGTTGGTGCGGTAGTACGCCGTGGCGGACTCCAGGTGGGTCGGCGCGAAGTGGGAAGCGAAGGCATAAGGCAGGCCATATTTCGCTGCTAGGGATGCGCCGAACATAGAAGAGCCCAGAATGTAGAGCGGCACGTGGGTGTTTACTCCGGGGATGGCCTGGACGCCTGGGACGACGGACTTGCCGGAGAAGTAACCTTGCAGCTCGCGGACGTCTTCCGGGAAGCGCTCAGCGGCGTGGGCATCGCGGCGCAGGGCGCGGCCGAGGGTGTGCATGTCGGTGCCGGGCGCACGGCCGAGGCCCAAGTCGATGCGATTGGGGTAGAGCTCAGCTAGCGTGCCGAACTGCTCGGCGATGACATAAGGGGAGTGGTTGGGCAGCATGACGCCACCTGCTCCCAGGCGGATGGTGTTGGTCTTAGCGCCGATGTGGGAAATGAGCACCGCCGGGGATGACGAGGTGCTGTTCGGCATGTTGTGGTGCTCGGTGTACCAGATGCGGGAGTAGCCCAGCTTTTCGGCTTCTTGGGCTAGCTCCACGGACCTGGCCATGGACTGTGAGGCGGTCTCGCCCTCGTAAATGGTGCAAAAGTCGAGGATTGATAGCTTGGCGTGTTCAGGCACTGAAATAGGTCCTTAGTGGGCATTGATGTGCGAGTTCGTTCTCGTCTTCCAACGCTACGCCAGCACCATTTATTTCTCTCTAATTCTTTCGCTGAGCGAAGTCGATGGCAACGCCGATGAGCGCCGCAACGGCGGTTGGAACGAACCAGCCCAAGTCGACGGACTGGCCTGGGGAGGCGTTCAGTAGCGGCTCGGCAGCAGCCAGCCAGCCCTGGTTTGCCAGCACCGTCAGCGCAGACCAGACCACGGAGGTCCACAGTGCAAGCAGGAAGGCCCAGCGGAAGGCCACGGCGTTCTTGACCACCGGCTGGATAAGGGTCAAAGCGATGAGCGTGATAGCTGGTGGGTAGAGGAAGATGATGAACGGAACCGCGATAGAAAGCACTGTCTCGAGGCCCTGGAATGCGAAGGCGATAGAAAGCAGGGTGAAGACTACGGCCCAGAAGTGGTAGGTGGTCTTAGGGACCAGCTGAGCAAAGAACTCAGAGGTTGCAGTAATCAAGCCCACGGCGGTGGTCATGCAGGCGAGGATGACAATCGCGGAGAATACCGCCTGGCCCACGCCGCCCATGGTGGAGTTCGCGGCGTCGGCAAGCAGTGTTGCGCCGGACTCATAAGACTGTCCATCCTGGATGGTCTGGCCGATCCAGCCCAGGCCCAGGTAGATACAGGCGAGGAGGCCACCGGCGATGACGGCCGCTGTGATGGTGCCGCTGATGACCTGCTTGCCGGCTTTGAAACCCTTGGACTGTAGGGAGGAGACAATGACGATGGAGAACGCCAAACCTGCGATGGCATCCATGGTGTTGTAACCCTCAAACAGTCCGGTGACCATTGGTGCGGAGGCGTAATCTTCGGTCGGGGCGGCCGGGATGCGTTTAGCGCCGAACGTGGCCAAAGTGATGAGCACAAGCAGCAGGATGACCAGTGCAGGGGTCAGGAACTTGCCCAGGGTGTCGATGATGCTGTTGGGCTTCCAGGACAAAGCAAGGGCGATAAGGAAGAAGATGATGTTGTAGGTGACGTTGGCGCCGAAGCCTTCCCAGCCAAACAGCGGGGTGATGGCGGTCTCCATGGAAACCGCACCGGTGCGCGGCAAAGCGTAGAAAGCGCCGATAGCAAGGTATGCCATGGCGGAAAAGACAACGCCGAAGAACTTGCCGCCGTAGTTGCCGATATCGCGCACGGACTGGCCGGAGATGGACACTGCCACCACGGCTAGGACTGGCAACAAGACGCCTGCGGCGAGGAATCCCAGAATGGCAGGCCAGAAGTTGGTGCCGGAAGCGACGCCCACCATCGGCGGGAAAATCAGGTTTCCAGCGCCGAAGAACATGGAAAAGAGCATGAGCGAAGCCACGATGATGGTCATCGTGGGCTTCGTGTTGGAGCCAGTAACCGGGCTCGCGGCGGTATCTGTTTGTGTTGTCATTATCTTCCTCGTTTGTCTCAATCCTTGGGATGAGTTTCTCACACGACGTTAATCGGTGATGGGAAGTAAAGGCAAATTTCTAATTATCGCTCGAAAGCATTCTCGAGGCGGTTGAGTGCTTCCTCGAGGATCTCGCGGGACGTGGCGAAGTTCAGACGCGCGTGATGCGAGCCTCCAGTGCCGAAGGTTTCGCCCTCGTTGAAGGCCACCTTGGCATGCTCACGCAGCCACTTCGCCGGCTGTGGATTGTCCCCGATGGCGGTCTCGCGGAAGTCGAGCCACAGCAGGTAGGTGGCGTCCGGCTGGCTGGACTTGAGCCCTGGCACGCGCTTCGGTAGCTCTTCAACGAGCCAGTCACGGGTCTCGCGCAGGTACTCCAGCTCTTCATCCAGGAACTCCTGATCGCGGTAGGCGGCCTCGGCCGCCAAGACTCCGAGGGTGCCGGTTCCGTCCTTGGCCACACCGGTCAGGGAGTTCCACGTTGCGACGTCGTCGGCGTTGGAGAAGATGATCTGCGCGCACTTGAGGCCCGCGGTGTTCCATGCCTTGGACGTGGCGGTCACGGTAAGAGCGCGGCGTGCACCGGCCTCGCCTAGGGAGGCAACCGGAATGTGCTTGCCATTGAAGACTAGGGGAGCATGGATCTCGTCGGAGAGAATGCGTGCGTCGTACTTCTCAGCCAAGGCGACGAGTGCGGTCAGGTACTCCTCGTCGAAAACGATGCCCAGCGGGTTGTACGGGTTCGAAAGAAGAATGGACCCGGCACCTGCCTGGAATGCGCGCTCAATATCGTCGAGCTCCAGGGAGGTCTCAATCTTCTCGCGGCCGGCAGTCTCCGGCAGCTCCAGCAGCGGCGGGTAGGAAGGGACCGGCACTACGACGGCAGAGCCCGGGCGGGTGAAGTATTGCAGACCCACTAGGAGGCCGCGGACGACATCGCCGATCCAGAAGATCTGCTTCGGGTTAGGGCGCCAGCCGTAGCGGGAACCGTAGAAGTCAGCCAGCGCCTCGTTGAGGCCAGAGGTTTTGGGGGCTGGGGTGTAGCCGAATGCCTGTTTCTTCAGGGCCTTTTCCAAGACCTGCTTGACCGCAGGGGCGGTGTCAAAGTCGGATTCGGCGATCCACAGTGGGAGGACGTCTTCGCCGTACACCGTCCACTTGCGGGTACCGCGGGCTTTCAACTCTTCAAGGCTTGGAAACTGCATGCTCCCAACCCTAGCGTGCAGGCTGAAAAAGGGGCTGGGAAATCTATTCTTGGCCGCTATCCTCGTAGTCCTCCTCGTCATGGCCTGGCTCCACGAAGCCGTACTTCTTCAGGCGTTCGCGGTCGGCGCGGGAGTTGGACTGGGTAAGGCGCAGCAGCTCCGCGTAGATGCCGCCGGACTGAGCGAGCTCGGCGGGGGAGCCAATCTCGTCGATGCGGCCGTGATCGAGGGTGATGATGGTATCGACGTCCGCGATGGTGGACAGGCGGTGGGCGATGATGAGCGTGGTGCGGTCCTTCATCAGCTCATCCAGTCCTGCCTGCACGGCGCGCTCGGCCTTGGTATCCAGCGCGGAGGTGGCCTCGTCGAGGACCAGGATAGGGGCGTCCTTGAGCATCGCGCGCGCCACCGCCACGCGCTGCTTCTGGCCGCCGGAAAGCTTGAGACCGCGTTCGCCGATGACGGTGTCGTAGCCTTGGGGGAAGGCCTGGATGAAATCGTGGGCATTGGCACGCTTGGCGACGTCGATTATCTCCTGGTCGGTGGCACCCGGCTTGCCGTAGGCGATGTTGTCACGAATAGAGCCCGAGAACAGGTAGGACTCCTGGAAGACCACACCCACCGAGGCGCGTAGGCGCGCTGCGGTGAGCTCGTCGACGGCGTGACCCAAGACACTGAGCTGACCCTCGGATGGCTGGTACAGGCCCAGCAGCAGGTTGACCAGAGTGGACTTGCCACCGCCTGACTCGCCCACGAGCGCCACCTTGTGGCCTTCCTCCGCAGAGAAGGAGATGTGGTCCACCACCGGTTTGTCCTCCTCATAAGCAAAGGAGACGTCGTTGAAGTCAAAGACAGGCTCGCCCGGGGTGGGCTCCAGCGGGGCAACCGGGGTGAGGTCGAGCGCTGGGGCGTCGGAAGCCGTGGTGGCGTCGATGAGGCCTTGGTTGGCGGTGGGCTCGAACTCTTCCTCCATGACCTTGAAATAGTCCTTGGAGCCGGCGATGGCGCGCTGTGCGGTATCAACGATCCAGCTCATCATGAACACCGGCTGCTTGGCTAGGTTGACCAGCTGCAGGATCATGACCATGTCACCGATGCTGAAGTGACCTTCCAGCGTGCGCCAGAAAACGATGCCGTAAATGCCCAGGAAGATAAGGGCCATGGCCACGCCGCGGACGGTGTCCATGGAGTGCCACCAGCGCGACTGCGGCTTGGTGGTGTCCACGATGCGGCGGTAGAGCTTGCCAAAGTAGTCGAGTTCGCGGACCTCGGCCACGAAGGACTTGGTGACCTTGACCTGGCCGATGACCTCAGCGAAGCGGCCATTGGCCTCGTCGATGTCGGCGTTCTTTTTGCCCTCGTACTTCTGCCAGCGCGTGGAGGTCAGCGCAGTCAGCCACATGTAGATGGGGAAGAGGGCGGCGAGCAGGATCGCTAGCGGCCAGTAGTAGAAACCCATGATGACGAGGACGGCGATGGCCTCGATGAGCATCGTGAAGAAGTTATTGGAAAAGGACTGCACGAACTGCGTGATATTGGAGATCGAGCGGTCCAAACGCGCAATTAGGGTGCCGGTGACCTGGTTGTCGTAGTAGCCCTGGGGCACGGAGAGCAGCTTGGCAAAGTAGCGCGTGGACAGGATCTGGCGCAGGCGGGCGACCATGACGTCGCCGATGTAACCGCCGACGTTCCTGACGAGATTGCCAATCGCGTCCGCGGCGAACAGGGCGATGACCAGCCACATGACGGTACGCAGGGCGTCGCCAGCCGGCGTCCCACTGCCCAGCGAGTCAACGATGGTGTCGGTGGCTTCGCGAACCAGGAACGGCGAGACAAGCGACAACACCGCAGTGATGGTGGAGGTGAAGAGGACACCTACGTAGAAGGGCCACAGTGCGGAGGCACTGCGAGTGATGCGCAGAATGGAATTCACGGGGTTTAGCTCAATTCGGTAGGAGGCAAGGCCGCACGGCCTAACTTTCAAGCAAACGGACAGTATGCCACTCCAAGCAGATAGCAACATAGTCCACATTCCATAGTCACTGACAAGACAGGCATAGCTGTGCTTTGTTTGTAGAGCCGTGATCGCGGGGAATGGAGCTGTCTGCGTTAAGGTATTGAGGAAAGTTTGTTTTGTCCCACAGCAAAGAGGAATTCGTGGTGAAAAGGTCTCTGAAAATGATTGCCGGCTTGGCTGCAATCAGCACCATCACTTCGGGCTGCGCCATTCTGCAGCCAGAGGATACTGGTTTGGGCGAAAACATCGTGGTTTCCAGCTCTGAAGAGCCTCCGTACGAGCCCAAAGACGTAGACAACAAGGAAATTACCTCGGATCTCGGCGCCAAAGTTAAGGACGATGGGCTCAACGTCGAGTGGGAGCTGCAAGGCGTCTATTCCGACTCCGTGCAGGGATCTGTGGTGACCATCAAGCTGCACAACCTCAATGACCAGGCCCTACCTGTTGATGCTTTCGAGGATCCCGTCCTTGAGCGCGCTGACGGCAATGGTGGCTGGTCCAAGATTGAGCTGCTGCCTTACGACGCCGCGACCAACCCCGATGTTGCCGCCCCTGGGCTGGACCTTCCGCTGGGCGCCGGTGCTTCCACCAACTTGCAGTACCGCTTCAACGTGGCCCCGGGCAACCTGTGGAACGCCCGCTTTACCATCGGAAACGTTACTTACGTGGGAGACCTTAACCTATGACAGAACTCGTAGTCCTCGCCGGTTCCGACGGACTACCAGCCGGAACAGCTGATAAAGCGGCCGTTCACAGCACGGATACCCCGCTCCACTTCGCGTTTTCTGCGTGGGTACTGCGTGAAGGCAAGGTTCTGGTCACTCGCCGTGCGTTGAGCAAGAAGACGTGGCCGGGCGTGTGGACTAACGCTTTCTGCGGTCACCCCGCCCCAGGCGAGGAGAACGCCGCTGCAGTCATCCGCCGTGCCCACTTTGAGCTTGGCCTTGCGATCTCCGAGGTCCGCGAAGTGCTGCCGGACTTTTCCTACCGCGCGGTGGATTCCTCTGGCATCGTCGAACACGAGATTTGCCCGGTCTTCCTCGTGGAGCTCGCGCCCGGAGTAGAGCCGCAGCCTAACCCAGACGAGGTCGACTCCTACGAGTGGGTCGAACCCGCCGAGCTCATCCGCGCCGCCGAGGCCACCCCGTTTGCCTTCAGCCCGTGGATGGTTGAGGAGCTGGCGGAGGCGCCGCTGCGCCAAGTGCTGGCTTAGCAGAAAGGAATTTAAGGGATATTCGGCTGTCCTTAGAGGCTGACCTATCCCGACTATTTCGGCTTCGACTGTTGTGGGCTGATTTTTGATCCAGGGCTGGTGTAAACGCAGACGCCCCGCTTTCCGAGGTCTTATGGAATCTAGGTCCTCCATAGCAGCGACAGCATAAGCTGCGTAGTTTGGGGCTTTCGCTCACCTTGCCTATTTCGTGGTTAGTGAATGCTCTCAAATGCCAATCCGTATATGGCGTGAGCTTTACACAAAAGTGAGACAGAGACTTGCTCTAAGCTTTCCCAGAGCACGACCACGGCGTTTGAGTTGATTCTTCGTGAGCAAGTGGAACTCGGCATTGCTGAGGAAGATGTTTGGGCGAGGTAGATTCATTGCGTTAGCAACTGCTATGGAACTTGTGTGCGACTTCTCGACTCGCGTGTCATAGTCTCCGTTTAAATTGAAGACATGAGTGAACTGAAAAACCCGCTTGCGCGGGTAAGAAGTTGCTGCCAAGTTATCAACTCAAGGCTTACTTGGCTCATCCCGACAACTGCGGGAGTCATTGCAACATGCATATCGTACCGCCGCTCTGTAGTAGACTTAAATTTGAAAGTTTTTAATAGTAATCCTTGAGTTGCGGATCTGAGGTAAGTTGATTGTTATGGTAGGTGAAAGCTTTCTCGGTCCAGCATCGCTAGCGTGGGCTAAACCTGGGGATGAGTCGGGTTATTTGTCGGTGTGGCAGCACCTTGTAGATACCCGGGATGTTGCTTCACGTTTGTGGGACACGTTTGTTGCGGATTCAATTAAGCAATCATTGGCTACAACAGAAAGGCTTGAGGTTTCTGAAGTCCGAGCATTGGCCGTGTTCTTGGCAGGGATCCACGATGTCGGCAAAATCACCAGAAGTTTTCAGCGCAAGATACCGCCTGGGGCCAACGCAGAGATGATTCTTGGAAGTCTCGAAGACGTTGGATTAGATCTGGAATTTGGGATCGAAGAAGTCGGCGCTTACTTCCCTCACGGTTTGGCCTCATCGGTGATTCTTTATGACTGGCTTTTGAAACAGGGAATGTGGGGGCCAGTTGCGGAAACTATTGCGAGTGTCGTCGAGTCGCACCACGGAATTCCTGCCAGAACAGTGGATTACGACAGGGCTCGCGCAATTCTCCGTGAGTACCCAGAGAACTGGTTGTTAGTTCAGGCTGCTGTTATTGAAGCAATGGCCGATGCCACTGAGGTGAAGCCGATCATAGGAAAGATTCAATCAGAGCTGTTTGTACCTACGATCCAACTGATTACAGGACTGGTCATTGCTGCTGACTGGTGTGCGTCAAATGAACGGGCTTTTCCATATGTTTTCGATTGTGAACAAGAGCAACGGGTTCAGGATGGGCTGGCGTCGATTGGGTTTGCAGGCTTGTGGAGCGCTTCTAAGACAATGAAACCTGACGTTGCGGAGTACTTTGCTGCGGCCTTTGGTTGGCCTGATGAGTGGGATCCGCGGCCCATTCAACAGCGGGCTTTTGCCCAGGCCCGCGGATCCGATGGGGCTTCACTGCACATTATTGAAGCGTCTACTGGTAGCGGTAAAACGGAGGCGGCTTTAGCCGCAGCACATGCGTACGCAGAAAAGCATGGTTGCCATGGGGTAGTTTTCGCTGCGCCGACGATGGCTACAGCTAATGGCCTCTTCAACAGGGTGATTCAGTGGGCACAGAATGTCGTTCCCGCAGGTGATACGACTGCGGCCTACCTTGCACATTCGATGAATAGCTTGGTCAAGGAGTATCAGAGACTGCGAGTTAAAGGAGTCAGCACCGATACTTCGGGTAATGGGAGCGTTACCGCGATGGAATGGTTCGCTTCTCCCAAGAAGGGGCTGCTCTCTAACTTCGCTGTGTCGACAGTAGACCAAGTTTTGATGATGGCACTGCAATCCCGCCACAACATGCTTCGCCACCTTGGTCTTGCCGGAAAAGTCGTCATTATTGACGAGGTCCATGCATATGATTCGTTTACGAGTGCGTATTTAGAGTCGACCTTGAAATGGCTCGCTTGGTATGAGGTACCGGTCATCTTGTTGTCGGCGACTTTGCCGGTAGATAAGAAGGAAAGTCTGGTGCAAGCCTATCGTTCAGTTCTGGGCGAAGAGGACTGGGAGTCGGTAAGCGATGGGTATCCGCTACTTACGATTGCGGATGCAAATGGAGTGCGTGAGGAATCACTCGATATCGGCCCTAATGAGATTCACGCGGACGTGTCCGTGATTGGAGACACTGATCGTGAGCTCTTAACGTTGTGCGAGGAGTTACTCACTGATGGAGGTTGCGCGCTTGTCGTGTGCAATACCGTCCGGCGAGCGCAGAATTCCTATTCGATGCTGGTAAAAAAGTTCCCAGACGAGGTTGAACTGCATCATGCAGCTTTCATCGCGCATGAGCGCGCGGTGAAGGAGGGCAAGATGCTTCAACAACTTGGACCAGAGGCTAGGCGCGGGAGGTCTCGCCCGTATCGACGTATTTATGTTGCTACCCAGGTGGTCGAGCAATCTTTGGATATTGACGTCGACGTCATGATTTCTGACATGGCGCCTATCGATCTGCTCGTTCAACGCGCTGGCCGTCTGCACCGTCACCAGCGGCCACTGGAAGATCGGCCTGAAAAACTGCGTCGCGCCCGCCTCTTCATAAGAGGGGCAGAGGGATGGGACGAGAAGCCCGTTTTCGACTCTGGCACGGCCGCTATTTATGACCCTGCAGTACTTCTAGCTTCTGCTGCTGCGGTTTCACGGAAGTGGCTGAGTGAGGGATATCGGCGCCCAGAGGACATTGCTGGCATAGTCCGCGGTACTTACGCAACGGTCGCTGATCCAGAGTCACCAGTGGCGGACTGGCAGCCTGCGTGGGACGAGGCGAGAGAAGAAAGCCGCAAGCGACAAACCTTGGCAATCAATCGATCGGAGACGTTCCGTTATCCGGATCCCGACGTAGGCAATTATCGTGCACTTTTTGCACGTTACTTTGAGTCTAAGGGGTCAGCTGTGGATAAGGAAGAAGCAGCTATTGCTCAAGTTAGAGACGCTGATCCGACCATCGAAGTTATTCCTATCGAGACGGGGGACTTCGGTTATCGCCCATGGGGAACAGAAAGTGAGTACGTGCTCGACGATGAGAGTCCGGAGTTTTCATTGGCCCGACATCTCGCCGGCGCTACCGTTCGACTCCCCACCCGGATGAGCAAGCACGAATCTGTATTCGACCGAGTAATCGATCAACTTGAAAAAGAAACCCCTGTTGGGTGGGTAGACAGCTTTCTCCTTAAGAACAAAGTTGCACTGCGGCTGGATTCTACTGGGGAGGCAAACATTGCTGGTTTCGATGTGAAGTATTCGCCGGAACTGGGCTTGGAGGTGAAATAGGATTGTGAGTCGAGACAACTTTATTAAGGCCAACTGGAGAACCCGAGGCCCGCCCTGAAAATCGTGATTTAGGTCCTAAATAAATCTCTATCGCTCTTTAAGGAGGAAAGATGTCACGCGAAGACAGTGATGTGTTCTCATTACTCGATGAACCGTGGATTGCGGCTGTCGGCAGTCATGGAGAACCGCTCTTGGTGAGTATTAGACAGATATTCGATGGCACACACGACATTGCGGAGCTGCGTGGGGACTCGCCAGCGCAGGATTACGCGGTTCTCCGCGTTTTGCTCGCGATATTTTGGCGGGCACATTCAGTGTCCAAGCCTGCGGGAAAAACTAAATTCTCTATGGCTGAGTGGTTTGTCAAGGCGAGGGCTGATGCTCTTGAAGGTGCAGCTGACATTAAGGTGCTTTCGTACTTGGACGGTTATGCAAACCGGTTCAACCTTTTCGATTCCGACCATCCCTTCATGCAGGTCGCTGACCTTCACACAGAGAAGGGATCAGTTTCTCCCATAAACCGAATCATTCCCGAAGCAGAAGATGAGTTCTTCACGATGCGGGCCGGTAAACCCCTTGAGAAGCTCAGTTTCGGAGAGGCTGCGCGCTGGCTTGTGTATGTTCATGCATACGACTATTCGGGAATCAAATCTGGTGCGGTTGGCGACTCTAGGGTTAAGGGTGGTAAAGGATACCCAATCGGCACGGGGTGGACCGGAATGACCGGTGGAACCTATTTGATAGGTGCAAATTTGCGCGAGACTCTGGCGCTGAACACCACTGAGGCGTGCCTACGTACACCAAATGACAAACCAGTGTGGGAACGTGAGCCCGACACCGCGGCTGAGCGCAATGGAGGAGCTATTCACATTGGTGGTCCAGCAGACCTAGCAACGTGGCAAACTAGGCGAGTTCGGCTTCATCGTGAGAACAATGAGGTTGTTGCGGTTCTTGTGAGCAATGGTGACCGTATCCCCGATGCCGGCCTTAACGCATTCGGAGATCCGATGACACCCTACCGCTACAGTAAGAACCAGTCGAAGAAGGACTTTGTTGCCTTCTACCCGCGTCCATACGATGCGGGAAGAACTATGTGGCGTTCTCTTGAACCGCTCATTGCGATGGAGTCCGATGCGCCATACCTTCGGAGTACTTCTTCAGCAGGGAAGGGAGCGCAAGCCCCGAAACGCCCGGAAATTCTGGATCAGCTCGCATACTACTGGCGGACAGATGTTCTTCCTCCATCCGTAGCACACGTGGGCATGGTCACCGTGGAATATGGTGCTCAGTCGTCATCGGTGGCGGCGAGTGTTACCGCTCGCACCACGTTGAACCTCCCAGTTCTAGAAAATGACGCTGTTCGGCGCGCAGCCCTAAACGCAGCTGATGTCACTCTTAATGCAGCTATTGCGCTTGGACAGTTTGGCGGAAACTTACTTGTTGCCGCAGGCGGTACCTATGAGTTTCAAGCTGAACCCATGGATTCGGCTCTCGCGCAATTGGAGCCTGCTTTCAATCGGTGGGTAGCGGGATGGAGTGATAGCCCTGAGCCTAAGGAATACGCAATCGAATGGCAGAAACAGGTGCGGTCTTTCATACTCTCTCGTGGAGAAGCCATGCTGCATGCTGCAGGACCGAGAGCGATGATAGGTCGACCCCTTCTCAGCTCGACGACTGAGAAACCGCAAATTGTCACTGCAGCGTCCTATTTTTCATTGTTTGGCCGGAGGCTCGATAATTCATTGCCGCTCTTGTCGGAAGAATCGAAAAAGAAAGAAATGGTAAACACGAATGACTGATCAGCTTAGGCGGTCTCGCTTGTCTTTGGCGGTGAGCAATGCCGCAGATCGTTTACAGAATGCGTACCTGCAGCGCGGAGAGAAGCCTGGTAGCGAGGCCGCAGCAAAGAGCACACTATCAGAAATGCGTCGGTATGCTGGCCGGAGTCCGGAAAAGGCACCTCTGGCATTCCAACGGGTCATGAACCTCATGTATCCTGCGCTGCTCGACGAAGAACCTGGATTATTTGCAACTCGCGAAGAGGAAGCGGCATTTTATGCATTGACGCTTTTCGCATCGCACATGCAATCTGCTACCCAGCCGGTACATGTAGAAGGATGTAGTTTCGCACGAGCATGTGGATTGATGTACACCCAGAGTGAATCCGAGTCATTGAAGCCTCGTTTCGACGCTATCTTAACCGCAGCTGGCTACGAGTCGCAGCTGTATCACGCACGTTCCCTGGTGAGTATTCTTCGTTCAAAGAATATTGGCTTTGACTATGGAGCATTCGCTCAGGATTTGAAGACGTTGCGCAATCCGAAGTTCCGAAATTCCGTTCTCCTTCGATGGGGACGAGATTTTGCCACGGCCCCATTCACTAAAAAGACCGAAAAATAATCAAGAAAGGTTCAATATCATGTCCCTAACTGTTGACGTCCATGTCCTTCAAACCATCCCACCAAGCCTCATCAACCGTGACGATATGGGCGCACCAAAGTCCGCACGTTATGGTGGTGTTCAGCGCCAACGTGTCTCGTCGCAAGCATGGAAGCGTGCCGTCCGCCAGGATTTCGCCAAGCGCTTCCCCGCAGAGGTGATGGGTAAGCGCACCCGTCTCGTGGGAGAACTCATCTGCAAGCGCATTTTCGAAATCACCGAGGAGGCAGGAGAGAAGTGGGAAACCCAGCGTGCGATTGATGGGGTAAAGAACCTCTTTACTGGTGCCAAGCTGAAGCTCAAGGATGCCAAGAGCAAGAACGACGAGACCGAAGAGGACGCGAAAATCGCATACCCAGAGCTCGGTTACTTGTTGTTCCTGGGCAACCATCAGATTGATCGTGCTGCTCGCGCCATCATCGATAAAGATGGGGAGAAGTTTAAGAAAAATGAAGCTCAGGCAATTCTTGACACTGAGCACTCCATTGACATCGCAATGTTTGGCCGTATGGTGGCTGATGACGCTGCTTTCAACGTCGACGCTTCCGTCCAGGTCGCGCACGCGTTGGGTATTCACGAGACTGAGCCGGAATTCGACTACTTCACGGCAGTCGATGACGCCACTGCTGACAATGAAGAGACAGGTGCAGGCATGATCGGCACTGTACAAATGATGTCTTCAACTCTTTATCGCTTCGCATCGGTCGACTTCGAATCCCTTGCTTCCAATCTCAATGACGTGAAAACTGCGGTCGACTCTGCGGCGGCATTCGTGGATTCCTTCGTCAAATCCCTTCCAACAGGTAAGCAGAACACTTTTGCACACAACACGCTCCCTGAGCTTGTTTATGTCACGATTAGTGACGATCGTTCGGTGTCGTTGGTCAATGCTTTTGAGGAGCCCGTCGAGGCGGGTGCTGCGGGGCGCAGCAAGCTTGGTGCGGAAAAGCTCGCCCAAGAGGCTATCGAAACTCAGCGAATGTATGGACTCAAGCCAACTGCCCAGTTCGTCGCTGGAATTCGCGGACTTGACGGGTATTTCACCGAATTTGCGGACTCAGTCACTATTCCTGAGCTTGAAGAGCGGGTGGCAGATGTTCTAAACTCCCTCATTTCGGAGAAATAGAAATGACTAGCACCTTGCTACTACTTCTTAAAGGTCCCATGCAATCATGGGGCGATGATTCCCGCTATAAACAGCGCAAGACGGGACAGGTGCCGACCAAATCAGGGGTGATCGGTATGCTCGCTGCAGCTCTAGGCCGCCGACGAGTCGATCCGATTGAAGATCTTGCGGGATTGAGTTTCGGAGTGCGAGTGGACCAACCTGGTACCTTGCTAAAGGATTTCCAGACCGCGCTACCGGAGGGCGCTTCTAACGCGCAGCTGGTGACCCGCTACTTTCTTAGTGATGCTGTGTTCGTTGCTGCTGTGGAGTCTGAGGAACGAGCCCTCTTAGAGAACATTGAATCAGCTCTGCGACGTCCCCGCTTCCCGTTGTTCCTTGGTCGCCGATCGTGTCCTGCGCCAGCTGATCTAGTCCTGGGGATCCGCGATAGTGATTTGATCACAGCTCTGCAAGGCGAAGAATGGCACGCCTCCAAAAGTCATCGGCAAGCTCGAGCGAGAAACGTTGTATTACCGATACACCGCGACGCAAGAGAAGGGGAGAGAGGAATAGCATGCCGCGATGTTCCGATTTCTTTTGCCCAAGAGCATCGGCAGTATGCGTGGCGTGAAGTTGTGCAGGACGCGACAGGCGCTCCGTTTGAGAATCCTCTCGCTACTAAGTCTGATCCATTTTTTGAAGCGGTGATTCGCGCATGAGTACGTTAACGAAGTTGTATCTCAACCCCTTGAAGCGTGGCGCTGCAAAGCTATTGGCGAACCCACAAGCGATGCACGCGGCCGTTCGTGGAGCATTTCCACCAGATATCGACGAATCACAGTCGCGGGTGCTGTGGCGCGTGGACCACAGGGAACATGAGCATGTTCTTTATATTGTGGGGCCTGAAAAACCGGATGCCCAGCACATCGTTGAGCAGGCTGGCTGGGGCACCCGGCCCGCGCAATCGGCGGACTATTCAAGGTTTTTGGAACAGATTGTCAATGGGCAAAAATGGGCTTTTGAATTGGTGGGAAATCCCGTTGAGTCAATCACTATTTCAGGGAAATCGAGGGGAAAAGTTGTTCCACACGTCACGGCTGCTCAGCAATGCGAGTGGTTATTGAAAAAGTCGATGGCAGCGGGCTTTTCCATCGCAGTCGATGAGAACGAGGAGCCTATGCTTTCTGTGGTTGAACGTAATAACCTGCGGTTTTCAAAGAGAGATGGTGCTAAACGCGTTTCTCTCCGCACCGCACGGTTCCGTGGGCAACTCGTAGTCACCAATGCCAAAGCCTTGAATAAGTCGCTCCAGCAAGGAATTGGACGTGCAAGGGCATATGGTTGTGGCCTTTTAACGCTAGCTCCGGCAGAGTAGGAAAGTCTGCAAATGGAACCGCAAAAGGTACCTGTTGATCGGCAAGAACTGACGCGCGTGAGTGAGAGGATTTCATTTCTCTACGCTGAGCGTGCCGTGGTCAACCGGGATAACAATGCACTGACCATTTCGGATCAGAATGGCACGGTACATGTTCCAGCAACCACGCTTGCTGCGTTGTTGCTGGGACCGGGGACTAAAGTGACATACGCTGCAATGGCTTTGCTGGGCGATACTGGCGTATCTGTTGTGTGGGTGGGAGAAAAGGGCGTGCGTTACTACGCCCACGGACGCCCTCCTGCCAAGACTTCGCGTTTCGCTGAAGCACAGGCTCGAATTGTTACCAACCAACGGGCCCGTTTGGACTGCGCTCGAGAAATGTATTCCATGCGCTTTCCCGACGAAGACGTGAGCGGATTAACTATGGCGCAACTACGTGGGCGTGAAGGCGCACGTGTCAAAGCGATTTATCGTAAGTATGCAGATCTCTATGGAGTTTATTGGGATCGGCGGCGTTACGACCCGAATGACTTTGCTGGTGGCGATCCTATTAATCAAGCACTCACCGCGGCGAATGCTGCGTTGTATGGTGTGTCTCAAGCGGTGATTACGGCCTTAGGTTTTGTCCCTGCGCTGGGTGTGGTTCATAACGGCACGGACCGTGCTTTTGTGTATGACATCGCTGATCTCTACAAAGCGGAGGTTTCGATCCCAGCTGCTTTCGCAGCAGCCTCTGAGCCAAGGAACGATATTAGCGGACAGGTTCGCCGACTAGTTCGGGATGCAATCATTGAAAAACGGCTATTGCCACGGATCGTAAAGGACCTCTATCGCCTAATGGGAGTGGACAATAGCGCCGAGTCAATCGATGTAGAGCTGCTTTTGTGGAACGAACTTGAAAATATTGCGGCTGGTGCTAATTGGTCAGACTTTGATCGGAGTTCTCCATGATGGTGCTCGTCGTTACTGCATGTCCCGCCGGCCTGCGCGGTGACCTTACTAAGTGGTTACTTGAGATTTCACCTGGGGTGTTTGTGGGTCGTCCATCAGGGCGCATTCGTGATCTGTTGTGGGAACGTTGCGTAAGTTTGTGCAAAGATGGCCGCGCTATTTTGGTTTTTAGCTCCGATAATGAGCAGGGGTTGGATTTTCGCGTTCATCGCCATGAGTGGGAGCCTGTGGATTTTGATGGTGTCACCCTCATGCGAAGAACCACTGCGCCATCAAAAGCTCAACGCCGTACCGGCTGGAGTGCTGCTCGAAATGCTCGCCGACACTGACCGTTACACCATAAGTCGGATCTGCTAGCCTCGTTTTTGGCTCTTCCACGCTGGTCAGTAAGTGTCCGCCCCGCGTAAGCGGGGATGAGCCCTCTCGCGAGGGTCTCGCGAAAGGTCATCGGCGAAGTCCGCCCCGCGTAAGCGGGGATGAGCCCCTGGGATTGGGTTGGTGGCAGCCATGCGTCGAGTCCGCCCCGCGTAAGCGGGGATGAGCCGTTCCGTTGCGTTTTCCACACCGGAGTTGTTCGGTCCGCCCCGCGTAAGCGGGGATGAGCCCGTCTCCGAATTCTGGTATGCGGTGATAAGTCCGTCCGCCCCGCGTAAGCGGGGATGAGCCCACCAAGAGCGATTTAGTGCGCTGCAGGTTCTCGTCCGCCCCGCGTAAGCGGGGATGAGCCCGGTGACGAGTTCTGCCGGGTCAAGGGTGAGGTGTCCGCCCCGCGTAAGCGGGGATGAGCCCCCACAGCAGAAGAAGCTCGCGATGAGGAGCGAGTCCGCCCCGCGTAAGCGGGGATGAGCCCTTCTCGGATGTCAGTACCAAGGTCAAGTGTTTGTCCGCCCCGCGTAAGCGGGGATGAGCCCGCGGCGGCGTTTAAGAACGCGGCCGACAGCTCGTCCGCCCCGCGTAAGCGGGGATGAGCCCACATTTGTGATTAATTGATGTCGCCCCAGCGTGTCCGCCCCGCGTAAGCGGGGATGAGCCGAACCAGAAACAACAGGCATAATTTCTCCTTAAGTCCGCCCCGCGTAAGCGGGGATGAGCCCAGCTCGCGACCATCGCCCCGGTACTCTTCGGAGTCCGCCCCGCGTAAGCGGGGATGAGCCAATGCGGCGGGCTTCTTCGTGGGTGATTTTGCCGTCCGCCCCGCGTAAGCGGGGATGAGCCCTTGACACCCCATACAAAGTTGGCGACACCGTAGTCCGCCCCGCGTAAGCGGGGATGAGCCCATCACGGTTAACGGCGCGCTCGACGCCGATCGGTCCGCCCCGCGTAAGCGGGGATGAGCCCAACGCCTCCGCGAGATATGCTTCAATGCATTCGTCCGCCCCGCGTAAGCGGGGATGAGCCCGTCTCCGAATTCTGGTATGCGGTGATAAGGCCGTCCGCCCCGCGTAAGCGGGGATGAGCCCTCGATGCGCGCGCGCACCTCGCGATAGAGCTGGTCCGCCCCGCGTAAGCGGGGATGAGCCCCCCGAACCCACTGATTCGGGTGTTAAAGGTGTTGAGCATGTGGTTAAGCTAGTCGCATGACTAATGCAAGCCTTACCTATTCGTCTGATGACTACCCCCATTCTGTTGTTGAATTGTTTGCCGATGAACTACGTGCAATAGGTCGCAGCGAGGGAACAATCAGTGTGCGCACGTCGCACGTGCGCCGTGTCCTGCAGTACGTCGGCAAGCCCCTTGATGCAATAGAGCACGGCGACCTGATCGCTTGGCTTGCGTCGGGAGAGTGGGGCGCTTATGCGAGGTCGAGCGCGCGGTCGTCACTGCGCCAATTCTTCGCGTGGGCACAAAAGGCTGGCTACACGTTGAGCGACCCGGCTGCGGACATTCCAGCAGTACGGCGGCCTCGGGGTGTGCCGCGCCCGATGCCAGATGCCTACATCGTCGACGCGCTGCGTGACCCTAAACTCGATGCGCGCGCGCACCTCGCGATAGAGCTGATGAGCATGTGCGGACTTCGTCGAGCGGAATGCGCCCGCGTGCGCGCCGGCGACGTTGAGCCTGTTGGCCAGGGCTGGCAGCTTCGGGTGGAGGGCAAGGGCGGGCACGTGCGCGTCGTCCCTTGCCCGCCCCATCTTGCTCAACGTATTCGGCGAGCGGGTGGGTGGCTGTTCCCCGGTGCCGTCGACGGGCATATTTCGCCCGCGTGGCTTGGCAAGCTCGTCAGTCGAGTCCTACACGGTGGCTACTCCCCTCATAAGCTGCGGCATCGTTTCGGGTCAGTCGCGTATGAGCGGTCGCACGATCTTCGCGCTGTGCAAGAGCTGTTAGGGCATGCCAGCTTGTCAACCACCCAGGTTTATGTTGCGTCGACCGACGCGTCGCGACGCGATGCCGCCATGAGCGCCTGGTCTATAGCGTCCTAAGCCGTGCGATAGGGACTGGTATAAATGCAAATCATTTCATGACTCGATCTCTGCGGATTAATGGTCAATACTCCTCCGATTGCCGTGTATCGCGGTGTGGAATGAGTCCATAAAAGCCCAACGACGTCGTCGGGAGCTGCGCCGCTAATAGCGAAGCGTGTGCGCCGCTCCCACGGCATAAACAGTGCAAAGTATGCCGCGATCTCCTGGGGAGATGTCATTAAGATATCGTCGTACACCGTGAAAGTGCGAGGTGCCGTAATCTGTGCTTGGATAAGGAGAGAAACTCCCGAAAGCATGGCGGAGGGGTAGCCGGTGACAGCAAAAGGATTCTTAAATTCGCGTCTATCGTTAAATGTGGGCTGGCCTATTCCAGATGAACTCACAGAGCTATGTTCACGCACTTCGCCATAGGTGCCGCCGGATGAAAACTGGTAGGACTGCGTCAGCTCGGTAGCTTCTTGGATGGGATCGTCGCAAGCAATTTGGTCGGAATGAATGACAGTGTCGTTCCATCGGTGGTTAAGCTGCCAGGTTGTCGCCATGACAGTTGCATAGTCCGGCGACCATGACGGCCAGGCGAGGGGGTAAGGTGCGGCGACCGCACTCCAGCCCTGTTCATAGGTGAGTGAGACGTACGCATTGGGGGGTGCAAAACGCAGTGACGGCCAATCAGTATCGGCGCCCTCCTTAACCGAAGGTTTAATGCCGCCAGATTGGATCTCCATCGACTTACGCATCAGCGCGGGGGTTGGTGCGCTCGTATTAAATTTCTTACTCAGTAACGCATTCCACCCCCGCGCCTCGACAGCTTTTAGTTCTACCCACCATTCGCCGCGGTTGATCCAGGGTTTAAGAGCGTCGATGTGGCCAACAAAAACGACTTGTTCGTCTACTGTGATGTTCAACTCTGCGCGGAGCATGGTCTCAAACACAGCCTGCATTTTCGACAATGTCCCGATTTTCAGGCGGACGGTGGCACTGCGCTTGGCTGGTGCGGCAAAAAGCGACTGCCGTCCCCACGTTATTTCGATACCTTCGCCGATTGCGGTTGCTCCGAACAGCGTTGTGCGTCCCTTGCGCTTTATGGAAATGACGGCGGTTGACGCTAACCTGCTTACCACCCTTGTCTCCTGTCGTGTTTTTCGATAATGGTTTTAATCTGGCGAGCCACGCGATCGGCGTCGAGCGCGCCGTTAACCGTGATGTTGTAGACCGGCATGGACGGTGCCGAGCTCGGCAGCGCCAGGGCAGCGCGGTCGAAGTTCGGGATGCTAGCGGCCGTTACCTCCGGCGCGGGCGGAACCATTTTCATGAACGACGATGCTCCCGAAGCGGTCGCTAGTGCCATCGTGAGCGACGGGTCGCCGGCACCGAATGACAGCGCATTGCCTACCATTCCGGCTACGTCGCTGGCCCAGCCCCAGGCGTCTTGCAGCCATCCAATCAAGGTAGATACCTTGTCAATTAGGCTTTGTATCCACTCCCACGCTGACCTGACCCAATCGACGACGGTACCGAACGCCTCCCCAGCGACACGCCCAGCTTCATGCACGAAATTACGAAACGTCTCCGAATTCTGGTATGCGGTGATAAGGCCGGCTGCGACGAGACCAAGGACGGTTAGGAACGCGCCGAGCGGGTTAGCAGAAATAACCGTGTTCATCAGTCCGAAAGCAGTTTTCGCGGTATTGACAACCTTGATGCCGGTCGAAATTCCCTGCAGCGCAGCCGTGAAACCTAGAATCGCGCCGCCTGCGAGCTTGAACAACTCGGGGTGCTCGCCTATCTTTTTCGCCATATTGCCTAACCATTTTGCGCCCTCGGTCACGTATGGAAGCAACTGCTCACCTAATACGGCTTTCGCATTCTGCCATTCTGCATTAGCGCGCTGCTGCTGACCTGCAACGGTATCGCCCTCGCGCGCGAACGTGCCTAGTGCGTTGCCCGACTGCTCGAAAAGCAGCTTCAGCGTCGCCTGAGTTTCGGCATGCTTGAGAGCTTCGCCCTCAAGACCGCTCAGACCCTGTGCGGCGAGCTCGGCGTTAACGGCGGCTTGATTGATGCCGACCGCGTACCGCTCAATTGGATCTCGCTCACCACGCAGCAAGGACGAAATTGCAGAAACGGCTTCACTCGTCGTGCCGCCATACATCGCGGCCATGTCAGCGCCTAGCGAAATGAGCTCGTCGGTCTTGCCAGCGACCTGGTCTTGCTCGAAACCGAAATTCTGCAGCTGTGAGCCCATGAGCGCGGCCATGTTCTGGTATTCGGCAGCGGACAGGCCCACGGACTGCGCGGCACCTTCAGCGGCGCGTTGTACTGCTGCGGCTTGGTCGCCGAATACCGCATTCACAGCACCTACGGACTGCTCCATGTCGGAGGCGGCATCGACGGTGGTCTTAGCAAACGCGACATATGCGCCGGAGGCTACGGTTGCATATCCTGCGGCCTTGTCAACCTTTTCACCTATTGCGGACAGCTTGTCTTGAAACCCGCCCACTTGCTTTTCGGCGTCGGCGAAACCCGCCGCCGCTTTTGCGGCGTCGGCGATAATGCGTACGGATAGAACAGCACTTTTACCGGCCATTGTTCCAATCCTCCAAAATTTCGAGCATGGTCACAAGAGTTTCGTCGGGCACATCAAAAAGCGAATGAGGATGCAGCCCAATGCGCATAGCGAGGGCGATTAGCCCTCGGGTGTGGCTTCCTGTGGGAAAGGGATCGCGGGTGCCCCCTCGATGCGCTCAAAATCGGCAAGCGCATCGCGGAAGTCCTCGAATTTCTCGGGAACTCGGTCGCGGTACTCTCGGCGCGCTGCCTTGTGCATCTGCAGCACGAGATAAGACAGGGTGAGGTCGGCGACCGGGCCCCAACCCCGTCGCTGACCTTCCTGCTCGGCGACGATGATATCGGAGATGCGTACTGCGATAGTCAACGGGTCATCGACGTTGTCGAGGGTGATGATGTACTTGTCAGCCATTTTGGTTTACTCCATTCGTTGAGTTTTCGATTTCTTCGCGAATCTTGTCGAATCTTTCTTCGTAGTCCTTCACCCATTCCGGTTCTGTGTCGGCAGCGGCGCGGGTTAGAAAGAGGCTCGGGCGAATATTCCGACGGTGCCAGCCCCACTGAATCGGGCCCGCATACGGTACGCGTTTCTTGCCGGCGCGGGCGATAGCAGCGGTCTGCGTGCCTGCACTGCGCAGTGAGTCACGAAGCAGACCGGGCTTTGCGGTCGTCATTGATGCAGGGGCAATAGGGACGGTTGTGCGCGCGCGGGTAATGACCTTGTCAGCCACTCCCCGGTGCGCTGCCTTGATTTCATCTTTCAGGTCAATACCCGCCTTTTTAAGCGCACGTCTAAGCTCGCGCGCGCCGTCTACGCGGATACCGGAACCTGAATAGATATCAGTCACTAGCCCGCCTTAGGGGTGAAAGTCGGAAGACCTACGCACTCCCAAGAGAAGTCAGAGGTCGCGCGCTTCTTGACCTCACCCCCGACGGTAATCGGGTCAACGATGCACTTTCCGGCGATCTTCGCGCCGGCCTTAGTATTTGGCGTGTAGGTGAAAGTGACTTCTTTACCTGCGTTATTCCACGAAAAGTCAATGATGCCAGCTTTTACGAGGTCCTGTAGCACAGTAACGTCGAGGGTGGCAGTGTAGTCACGATTACCCCCGATAGTTGCCCCAGAGAGCACATGGATCGGGTCGTCGGCCTTGACGGATGGCTTTACTTCGCACTTCGTGACCTGCGCGGACAATTCAAGCGAGGGGGAGCTAAGCGTAAGTATGCCAGGTCCCACGATGTAAGAATTAGTCATGATTACTCCTAGATGTAGAGGGTGTAAGTGAGTCGAGCGGCGGGGAGCGTGCCACCACTCGGTGGGGTGGCCTGCTCATTGGTGATAATGTCGGTAATTTCTACATTCGCCGCCTTAAGCGGCTCGACAACGTCGTCGAGTAACGCTGACAAGTTGTCGATGTCGGCGGCACCTCCTAAGTCGCGAACGACGGCGACGATGTCGCCGGTGACTTTCGCGCTGCCGTCGAGGGCGAGATCGCTAACTTTCGTCACAGTAACGAAACAGCCGGGTGCGGAGAGATTACGTGCGTCAATGGTGGCGGCGATTCCTGCGTCGTCGAGGACTGTGAGCACCTGGTCGAGGGCTGCGCGAATCATAGCGCCACCGGCTTTCGGAATGCCCCGAGGTCGAGCATCTGCGCGGTCTCGGGGTCTTTGCGTGCCAAATAGACCGGCCCCATTTCGGTAATCGTGTCGACGCCGGTTGGGGACTGGCGACGCCGGTCGACGCGGGCGATGAGCATCATGCACCCGAGTCGCCATCGTTCGGGCCATTCGGTGAGCGGCTTGCCCTTCCATGACTCGACGAGCTCGATGCACGCGGTGATGGTCGAGCTTAGCGAATCGTCCGGGCGGGATATACCTAAGTGCGCCGCCATGTCCTGCAGCGTAATCGGAGCGGCCATGGCTACCTCTCGGAGGAAGTGCCGAACGGCACAACGGTAAGGCCGCGCGCATCCTCGACAAGTGCAGCCCAGTAACCGAACAAAGCGTTGTCGGAGCCACCGTGTGCGACGTCGAGGGCGTCGACGCGAATCGGGGAGCCGGGCAGCTCGCCCCACGCGAGAGAATCCTTGTGGTAGGCGACGACGTGGCCGGCCTGGACTCGCTCGTCGGGAATGAACGACGCCGGGTCGATCTTGAACAACTCGAGGTAGCGTGGCTCGTCCATCATGGTGATGTCGAAGAGCTTGAACAAATCTTCGGGGTTGACAAGGAAAGTCGTCGCATACTTGCGCAGCTTCTTAAAGATGACCTGGTTAGCCTTTGCTGCGGCGTGCAGCAGGGTCGGCTGCTTGCCTGCGGTCGCGACCTTGTCGGCTTCGGCGATGATGAACTCGGCGGCGTGAGCGTCGGTCTTCATCTTGTAGCTGTCGGTCATCTCGCGAAGGTACGACTGAATGAACTCGTTATCGGCGAAGTCGATGAACTTTCGGTCAATCTTGTGGCCACCTGCGATGCGTTTAGCGTCGGCTTCTACGGGCTCGGTCTTGATTGCGTTTGTCGGGATTTCGGTGAGGTTGCCGGAGTAGTCGTCTACCTTGGGGCGGTCTGTCCAGCGCCAGCCCTTGAGCTTCATCTGCGTGAGCGTGCGCTGCTTCATGGTCGGGACGATAAGTCGCTCGAACGGGGCGGTGTTGAAGAGCTCACCTAGCCACTCTTGGTCGACGACAGCGGGCTGGCTTGCCTGCGTGATGGTGGCGAGCGCGGCGGTGATGGTGGTAGCGCCGTTAATCTTTCCGACGATGGTGGCGGCGACGTTTTCGAGGTTCATAGTGTCCTTTCGGGTTGCGGCGGTGACTCGCGAGGTTGCGAGTCGGGTAGTGAGCGTGGAACGCATCGCAGTTGAGGAGGCGGTCGTCTTAGTCTTGTCCGTGTCGTTCTCCTCGGTGTCTTCGTCGTCCTGGTCGGAGTCGGCGGCGGGGGCGGTGTCTTGCTCGCTGTTCTTGGTATCGCCCTCGTCGGTGTCCTCGTCCTCGTCGTCCTTAACGAATGCGGACGTGATGCGCGCATCGTCGAACGCGGGAACGGGGACCAGCGCGACGGCGGTCAACGTGCCCGCGGAGAGCACACCGCCTGCGGTGACGGTATCGACGAGCTCGACAGACAACGCGTCGCGGATGCCCTCGACGACGTCGGCGATAGCGGCATCGCCATCGGGGGTCTTGCCCACGCGGAACGACATGTAAATGCCGTCGTCCTTGACCTCGACACTGGTCGCCTTGCCAACCGGCGTGCCGCCCACGTCGGAGTGGTCGCGGTAGAGCTTGATGCGACCGATGTCCTCGGGCATTGAGATTGCGTCTGCGGTGACAGACAGAAGCCCTGCAGAGGTGCGGCCCTCGCGACCGAACGGGAGGACAAGGCCCGTGAGGGTACGCTCGTCAGCGGTGGTCGGTGCATCGGGCATCGCGGCTGCGGCGGCGGTAATGAATTCGGTGTTAATGAAATGCGTTTTATTCATCTTCTTCCTCTTTCTCTTTCTTGATGTTGGTCGCGTCGAATGGTGGGAGCGTCGACTCAGGCAGTAGCCAGCTCGCGTACTTTTCCAGCCAGGAATGCGCCTGCGGTGTCGCGAGAATTCGGGTAATTGCCGCGGCTACCGTGAGCGTGGTCGCTATCCACGGGATTGATTCCCATCCGAATTCATGCGCGATATGCGGGAGCACGGGTAAGAGACCAACTATCGATGCGATGAGAGTGCGCAGCGTCGCGCGCCAGGGGTGTCGCAATTGGGAACTTTCGATCATGAGGATTAACGGTGGTTGTCGGGGTGCTCGTCGATTTTCTTCGCAAGCCACAAGCCGAACGCGAGAAGCGCGAGCCCCGCGCCTGCCAGGCCGGCCAGGACACCAACGATTGCAACTGCTAGGAATTCCATTGGGGCACCAATCGGTCGAAGACGGTAGAGGTCCACACGTAAAGGACGATTGTTAGAATGGCTGCTGCGATCATGAGCTAATTCTTTTCCTGCTCGGTGAGTACCTGGTCGAGCTTCTGCTCGATGCGGGGGAGCGTTTCGGTGAACATGATGTGCGTGCGGCTGTCGATATTCGCGATGAGCTCGCGCACCTTGTGCCGTGTCTTGTCCCACACGGTGATCATTTCGTCGAGCAGGTTAGTCACTTTTGTATCTCCTTTTTTGAGGTCGTTAACGATGCCGTTAGCGAGGTTGAGGACGTGGTCATACGGGAAGTTCACGCCGGGGTCGGTGTGATCAGATTCGTGGAATGCGCCGGAAATCTCGGCGTGACCACACACACCCCACTGGCCCGCGCGCACGCCCTCGGCGGTGCGGCGAATGAGTGGAATGCCGTACGCCATCGAGTACGCGGCCAGCACCTCGGCGAGCTTGGTCAACTGCGCGGGGCGGTTGAGCCACTGGTCGCGGGTGAACGCGGCTTGGCCTGCCAGTGAGAAGTGATAGCCGATGCGGTTGCCCGTCGGGTATGCAGCCCACGGCATGAACTCGTCATCGTTTTCGCGGGCGGTTGTGCCGTCCTTGTCGATGACGAGGTGATAGCTCCCGCCCGCGGACGGCTGCTGCTGGTAGCGGGCCATCGCGGCGGCGTCGAGGTCGCGTCCTTCGAAAGTGTGCACCACAAGGACGCGGCGCGGATCGCTGGTCGTGCCGCTGTCGTTGTTAGTGAGCAAGTCCATATCGCAGATGTATGCGTTAGCCATTGTTCAGCCCTCCTGGTACTGGGGTGAGGTCGGGGATTGCAGCGTTCGGAATGTCATCGAGAATGCGTTCGGTGTCGAATTTCACGTGCGAGCCTGGCGGGGTCATGTCGGGCATATTCAGCCGGGCGGTAATCGCTGCCAGCGTCGGCGACAGCCCGAATGCGATTAGCTCGGTCATGCGGCTGGCACTGTTTTCATAGGACAAGGACGTACCGCCCACGGTCGCGTCGATGAACGGCGCGGGGAGGTTCGCCAACCTCGCGATGTCGACGGTGGCGGCGTTGCGTCCCTGGATTAGGAGATTTTCGGGCGCGATGCCGTGGTCGACGGCTTCGATGCCATTTGAGGAAAAAGCGACTCCCGAGTTTCGGCCTTGGCGCGCTTTGACGTACGACTCGATGATGAACTCGATGTCTTCTCGGGAAAGCTCGGCGTCGTTGGTCTGTCGCAGCTCGACAAGCGCGGTCGGAATGTCGGAAATGCGTGCGGCTGCGCGGTTGAGCTTGTACGCGTCGGCCAGGGCGTCGACGCCGTGCTCGAGAATGCCCGCATGAATTCCAGAGAATGCGCAGACCTCGCTCGGGTCAGCGATGATGCCGTCGACGATGATGTTCCCCTCGGCGTCGTAATTCCACAAAGACACCGGAATGTGGATTGCAACGACGGCGGTGTCGCCTGCGCGCTCGATTGCCCATGCGCTGCGCCCGTAAAAAAAGAGGTCGTCGGCAGTCCACAACATGCGATGAAATTCAGTTTGCGGCATACCGATGTGCGGCACGGTGCCGGCTATCCATGCGGGGGCGGTGCCCTCGTCGGCGGTGAGCGGCACACGGGCGATGGTGGTCACAATGAGGTTGCGGGCGCGAAGTAACGCCGGGATTTTCATCGCGGTGTCGCGATCGACGGTCGGGGTGATGTAGTCGGGAACCTCAGCGGTAAAAAGGTGCGAGGTATCAGCCCACGGGGAGGAATACGCGGCGGCGGCGAGCTGCTGCGGCAGCACGGCCAGTCGACGAATGCGGTTAAATATTCCCATGGACCTATCAAAACATTAGGGTGAGATGCTGCTAGAACTTCCGAGTTCAGGGCGCTTTTTTGACCGGGATAGGCGCTTCTTGTATGCGTCGCGGGCGCGTCTCGCAGCCAGAGAATCGCCGTGTACTTTTTTAAGGTGAATTGCGAGACGTTTCACGCCTGCGGCGGGGGTTGATACCAACTCGCGCCAGTGGCATTGTTCACATACGACGACGTGCGAATAATCGGAGCTGTCTACGTAGTACATTCGACGTTTCCTTAGATGATGAATGGCTTAGCTGATTTTTTGTGTGTCAAAAGCCCGTGAAGTGCGAGGGTTGCGGCTTCAAGTGCTGCGATAGACCCGTGCGATTCTTTTCGTGACCACGTCCACGAATCGCCCAGGTGGCGGCGATCGACGATCTGCATCGCGAGGTCGAGCGCCGGGTCGCTGCGTACGAAAATGTTCGGCGCGGGCGCGCCGTCGGGCGTGGTAAAAGTGAGCCGGTCGTACGCCTCGGCAGTCGCGGTCGTGAGCTCCCGAACGGTCGGCGTAATCGGCTTAAGGCCGGCGCGCTTCGCTTCAGCGAACAGCGTCGAGCTCGGCCCGACATTGTCGATAACGGGCGGGGTCTTTGCTGACGCGTGATAATCACGGAGTTTGCCTAGTGCCCACGTTGTACCGGGTCGCACGTCGAGAATTTCGATAAAAGGTTTCCCATCGACCCACGCTGCGGCGGCGACCGCGGTTTCGGTACGCTCCAAATCGATCGCGGCGCCGATGAAAGCCTCAACGTCTTCGGGCATGTCGTCGGTTGTTTGAGCCAGCGCCCATGACTGAGCAGGAATGAGCGTGTCGCGCGCACCTGTTCGCAGATTGCCATACGCTCGCGCGAAGCCCGCCGCTCCCAACTGAGCAAAAGCGGCCTCGATAGCGTCGTCGTCTACGGTGTGCCCATAGGCCGGGTGATGCAGTGCTACCCCTTCGAGGTCAGTCGGGTCAGCGTCGAATGGAATGCCGTAGTCGAGAAGGAAAATACCGGCGTCGCCTGCGAGCCCCTGATCGACCAGGCCGTGGAACCACGTCGACTCGGCAGAGCCCATCGTCGAGATAATGATTGTTTGTCTATGCGGGCGTGTAGCCTGCGTTGGGGTAATTGCCTGCATTAATGCGGCGGCTTCGGGCTCGTCAAAGCTCCACGCCTCGTCGATGATATTCATGTCTGACTGCTCGGAGTGCAGCGAGTCCTCAGTCGGCGGATGCGGTCGAATCTGCGAGCGCAGCGAAGGAATTTTGATAGCTTCACTGCCGTTCGTTTTCAGCACTTTCACGAACGGGGCGTGAAACGGCGAGGCGGCTACATCATCGACCAATTCCAGCCATTTTTGCCTCGCCTTTTGCCCTGTGTCGCAGGTGTACCAAACCTTCGCGCCAGGCAAGGACACGGCGCGATGGAACTGAACGGCGTTGCATAGCGTCGTCTTTCCCGACTGACGGGGAACGGTGATCACGATGAAAGGCCAACGGGGGCGACCGTCCTCACGACGCGCACCGATAACGCATGCCGCAAGTCGCTGCCAGGGCATCGGCTTGCGCCCTAAAAGATGCATCGTCTTGATAATCTTCGAGCCCGCGCCGGCTTTAGGGTCAGGCCATTCAGTGATAAAGCGCGGCTTCACGTCGAGGTCGGCCCATGCCGACGCAAAATCACTCGGCGAGCTCGGCGAGCGCTCGATTAAGTTCATCATTCGTTTCAGCCATTCGGTCGGTAGGAGTAAGTCGGAGAGATTCGAGGACATCGCGGTACGGACCAGCAACCTGAGCGATCGCGTAGGGCTTGCCTTCCGCTTCGCCCTCGTCGAGCGCCCACGCCAGCGAGCGAGCCAGTGAGATGAGAGCTTCGTCCTGGTCGATGAGTCGGTCGGCGGCGCGGGCCGCTTCGATGGTCTCGTTGAGTTTCCGCTCATGCCTTCCCGGCTCGCGGTCGGGTGGCTTCACATCAAAAAGTGCATCTGTCATGGTTGAAATTCCTTGCTTGAACTCGAAGTTTTAAGGGGGGTAGGGGGAGGGGATAGGGTGCCCCGCCCGGTCACAATGTGGGAGGGAAAAAAGGGGCTGGCGCGGGACTTCCAGCGAGCCCGAAATTAAAAAACTCACCGGCTCGCGCCATCCCCGCCCGGCGGCTCGTCAAGATTTTTCTTCGACGACAACCACCGAGGCGACCGAGACTGAATTGCTTGAGCATTCATCGGATAACGCTCACGCCAAATATGCAAAGGCATATCTTTTCGCTTGTAGTTACAGCTGGAATGCGCAGGACGCAGATTCGTGAGCTCATCAGTTCCACCCAAACTGCGCGGCACAACATGATCAGCTGTCGTCGCACCATCACGACCACACAGATGGCACCGAGTCCCGTAGGTCGCCAAGGTAAGCCGGGTGAGCCCCTGCGCCTTTCTACCGCCCCACCGGCTCACTACTCCCACCCCTTCGTGTCCGTCAGCCCTGCGGCCCACACAGCGCGCTCGACAGACTCACCACGCGCCACACGAGACAGCGCATCGAACTGACCGGGGGTCATACGGACAGTGGTAAGCGGCACACCCGCGCGCACCGTACCGGAACACCTTTCCAGCAGGCCCTCGATTGCACATTGCTGCGCTACCGGACAGCCAGCGCACGCCTGCACCGCCCGGTCTACATTCGAATACGTAGACTCCCCACGCCGCAAGGAAGGCGGCACTGCATCATACTCGCGAGGATCGATGCCCGGATGCGCGCACTTAGCCTCCGCATGCCAAGCCGGCACTCGCCAGTCGCTTCGCGGCATCCCAGTATCAGTAGAAGCTTTACGCGGCCATGTCTTAATGGGCATCACAGACCAGCCACCCGATGCGCACGAGACATGGACAAGCGAGCAAACTTCTCCCACCGGCTCCAATCACGAGGGGCATACAAACGTTCGGTAGGTAGTTCAGGTTCAATCACACGGCGTCGGTGCTTAGGCTTCGATGATTTACGGTATCGATTATTCATAACTGTTTCTTTTCAATCTGGGACGAGGTGAACCACTCAGAGGGAGTGCAGGGAGAGAGGTGGCCCTAAGTCTTTTTGGACTTAGAGCGACACCGAGAGCTTTCACTCGTCGGTCGTTTGGTCGGTCGTTCTAGGCGGGGCACGGGAATTACTCGGCCCCCAGGACTGGGGCGTCGGGAGGATAGAGCACTCGCCACCATGCGAGACGCGCCCGAGTCTGCCTTTACCGCGTTATCCTCCCGATCATCGGGATCAATAGAATTCCCGCTCTAACCGGGGACAGCACCGTTGGTGAGACGGCCCACCGCTTTAGCGTCGCGGCGCGAGACAACTACAAAGATTTAGGAATTAAACGAAGTACACAGCCTGTCCGTTTGCCGGACTCGAACTATTGTCATAGACGATGACTCCGTCGGGGGTGATGGTGACCTGTCCGCCGCTCGCGATAGGGATCTGAACTTGCGCGCGCGGCCTGTCCTTCGTCGCCAGATTCACAGCAAATGAAGAATCAGGACCTGCGGAGATATCGAAAAAGTCCAAAACTCTAAGGAGCCCATACCGAGACACCACCACCACCGGGACATCACCAGACCTAGCAAGCACCTCAACGGTGGGCGTATGGTCAGGACCAGCCGGACCCCGGTTACCTTTCGGGCCTGCTGGGCCACGGTCGCCTTGCGGTCCAATTAATGAGCCAGTAGTTTTTCCACCGATAGAAATCGCCGAGTCCTCAATACGAATCGATTTTTCAAAGAACTGCTCGACAGCAGCAACAAGCGTCGGCTTGGCAGCAACGACAAACTCTGCCAGAGCATCCACATTGGCAACACCACTGAGACCAACAACCTCAGCAAGACTGATCGGGCCTTCGCCCTCTGGCACTACCGACTTCACAACCGTGTGCCGCCCAGACGTACTGTGGAACGTGATTTCAATCGGGCCGGGGGAGACCTCAGCGCTTCCCTTACCTTTATCCAGCTCGACAAAGGATGAACGCTGGGTAATAACTTTTCCATCAAGAGGCCGCAAAGCCGGACTAGCCAAAGATAAATGGCTAACGGCATCAGGGCCAGTGGCGGTCGCTAGATCAATTTCGATTGTGCGCATTGGTTTTCCTTAATTTCACGACAGTCACGACAAACCCGATCCCGGGGCACATACTCGCCAGCAAATATCCGGTCACACACTGCGCAGTGAATGCCCTGAGAATTGCGCCGGGCGGGAACCCAGTTGCCTCTGGCGTCATACATCGTCGGTGGCCAGTAGTCCTGCTTCCTCGGCCATAAGCCGGGAAAGGTGGTCTAGGGTGCGGGCTAGCATCTCGGCGGCCTCACGGTGGTCGGGACGCGCCTCATTGGCGGCCTGGGCGTACATGTCGACACACAAGGTAGAAGCTAGGGCAGAGGCTCGGAGTAGTACGGATTCAGACACCATGGCAGTCCCTCATTTCAATATCGGCCAGCGCGGCCAGGTAGCGCACTTCCATTTCTTGGCGCTCGGCGGCCAGGATGGAATTAACCGCAATGAGCAAAATCATGCAGGTTAGTGATAAAGCGATTCCGAGTCCCATTACTTTTTACCTGCTTCCAGGGCGGCCAAACGTTCAATTTCGTTACGTTCAAAGACGTAAGTTCCGCGCTTCCCAAGGGTTGCATGAGGGGTTAGGCGGCCTTGACGGATACGTTTGTGAATTCCGGGGCGAGATAGTCCTAGAAGCTCCGCCGCTTCCAGCGCCCCTATAAGTTCCTTAGTAGACATATTTAAACTATTACACCCTTGATCGAGCTGAAGTCAATCAACTAAGGGGCATATGTCTACTTAGCACGGTAGCCACTTGACTACTTTCGCAGCTTATGGCAATAATTAGTCCTATGACTATTTCTATACAGGATGCCGGGGCAGTGCCAGAATTTGAGTTAAAACACCGTGTGAAGTTGGCGCGTGAATACGCCGGTCTAAGTCAGAGTGAGTTAGCAGAGTTGACCGGACTATCTCGCGGCGGTATTGCCAAAATTGAGTCCGGGGAGTCGGAGACGCGGCGTAGCTCTATCACGCTTATTGCGTTCGCCACGGGTGTTAATCGGCAATGGTTGGAAAACGGCGAAACCCCCGCCGGAGATAACCCCGGCGGGGGTGGTGAGTGCGCCATCAGGGACTTGAACCCCGAACCCACTGATTCGGGTGTTAAAGGTGGGTCCGCCCCGCGTAAGCGGGGATGAGCCCAACATTAAGTATGGCGCACATTTTTATAACAAGTCCGCCCCGCGTAAGCGGGGATGAGCCCTCCGCCTCCGAGCTACCCAAGACTGCTAAAGCGTCCGCCCCGCGTAAGCGGGGATGAGCCCACAACACTCTCAAGGAGAAATAACCGTGACCGGTCCGCCCCGCGTAAGCGGGGATGAGCCCCTCGCCGCATAACCCACCATCACAGAAAGGAAGTCCGCCCCGCGTAAGCGGGGATGAGCCCCCAGGAGGTCGACGAGGACTTTGTGGAAATCGGTCCGCCCCGCGTAAGCGGGGATGAGCCCCACCCCACGAAGCGTCTCAGAACCAACCTCAGGTCCGCCCCGCGTAAGCGGGGATGAGCCCGACGAGCGACGCGGGATAGAGTCGCCACGCTCGTCCGCCCCGCGTAAGCGGGGATGAGCCGTCACCGTCCAATCAGCACGGCCCTCAAGAGAAGTCCGCCCCGCGTAAGCGGGGATGAGCCCAAGGCGTGTTTCTTGTCCGGGGTGGTCGCGGTGTCCGCCCCGCGTAAGCGGGGATGAGCCCTGTTGTCTTTGGTGATGATGTGACGCTGCCTGGTCCGCCCCGCGTAAGCGGGGATGAGCCGCGAAGGGGGCTAAAAAGTAATGGGCCTGGGAAGTCCGCCCCGCGTAAGCGGGGATGAGCCCATAAGTCGGTAGGCCGGTACGCACCGCCCCGGGTCCGCCCCGCGTAAGCGGGGATGAGCCCGGAAAAGTGCAGGGGCGATTTGTTGATGATGAGTCCGCCCCGCGTAAGCGGGGATGAGCCCTCTTCCGCGGTGGCGAGATACCAGCTTATGCCGTCCGCCCCGCGTAAGCGGGGATGAGCCCTTCGCCTGTAGCTCAGCTGAATACTCCGCAAAGTCCGTCCCGCGTAAGCGGGGATGAGCCCTACTAGGGGCAGGCAGCGATGCCGCACACAGAGTCCGCCCCGCGTAAGCGGGGATGAGCCCCACAACACCCTGAACACTAGTACGCACATCACGTCCGCCCCGCGTAAGCGGGGATGAGCCCACGCATCGTCCGCCGCATGGTCAGCACCCCAGGTCCGCCCCGCGTAAGCGGGGATGAGCCGATTCTAGGGATGCGGCTGCTGGGTTGGCTGAGGTCCGCCCCGCGTAAGCGGGGATGAGCCCACCTGGACCGCATTTGCATCACTCATGAACTTGTCCGCCCCGCGTAAGCGGGGATGAGCCCACCTACATCCTCTCTTTGCTGCGCCGCTGGGCGTCCGCCCCGCGTAAGCGGGGATGAGCCCGTCGCCGGACACGGCCACACCAGCGTCCACACGTCCGCCCCGCGTAAGCGGGGATGAGCCCACCACCCAAATCAAACCCCAAATCTGGGCCGAGTCCGCCCCGCGTAAGCGGGGATGAGCCCGCTGGCTATACGTGCAGGAAGTCGGAATCTACGTCCGCCCCGCGTAAGCGGGGATGAGCCCGACGGTTAACGTCGGCTGATTCTCGTCAGGCTGTCCGCCCCGCGTAAGCGGGGATGAGCCCCACCCATACAGCCCATTGACCGCATCAAAAGAGTCCGCCCCGCGTAAGCGGGGATGAGCCGCATAAGAACCTGACCAGCACGCTAGGAAAGTTGTCCGCCCCGCGTAAGCGGGGATGAGCCCAATTCCGAACACCGTGCGCATAACATCCCACGGTCCGCCCCGCGTAAGCGGGGATGAGCCGAACCACAATGACTAAAACAATCGAAGTGCCGAGTCCGCCCCGCGTAAGCGGGGATGAGCCCTCGCCGCGCCGTGGCGCGCGCACCCCTTGCTCGTCCGCCCCGCGTAAGCGGGGATGAGCCCCGTCTGATTGGCAGACTGCGCGTCTGTTGGCGGTCCGCCCCGCGTAAGCGGGGATGAGCCGCGTCGGCCACAATCTCCACACCCCTACTGGAGGTCCGCCCCGCGTAAGCGGGGATGAGCCCTGTGTGGTCGCGGGTGAAGGCTGGAATGCTGTGTCCGCCCCGCGTAAGCGGGGATGAGCCCAATTCCGAACACTGTGCGCATAACATCCCACGGTCCGCCCCGCGTAAGCGGGGATGAGCCGAATGGACCGTACAACAGAACTTAGAGATTCTGGTCCGCCCCGCGTAAGCGGGGATGAGCCCACTAACCCCGGCCATGCTGAAGACATTACTAAGTCCGCCCCGCGTAAGCGGGGATGAGCCCTGGACGGCGGCGTTAACGTACATGCCGGAGTAGTCCGCCCCGCGTAAGCGGGGATGAGCCCTCTGGGCCGACAAATAACCCCCCCAACAGCCCGTCCGCCCCGCGTAAGCGGGGATGAGCCTCACGTAGCCGCCACCAGATGACTCAAAAGTACGTCCGCCCTGCGTAAGCGGGGATGAGCCCGAGTCATAGAGCTCATTAAAGCACCCTGAGTCGTCCGCCCCGCGTAAGCGGGGATGAGCCCTGGACGGCGGCGTTAACGTACATGCCGGAGTAGTCCGCCCCGCGTAAGCGGGGATGAGCCCGAGTTAGAAGCCGAGGTTGGCCGACGGGGCATGTCCGCCCCGCGTAAGCGGGGATGAGCCGCCTCGCAGGATGCGGCGGCAGGCTCGGCTTCAGTCCGCCCCGCGTAAGCGGGGATGAGCCCCCGGTGACTTACTCCACGCTGAATGAATCCCGGTCCGCCCCGCGTAAGCGGGGATGAGCCCCAGTGGCCCTGGTAAGCCTCTCCGCGGGACGTGTCCGCCCCGCGTAAGCGGGGATGAGCCCGCGGTCTGGTAATTCATGGCTGTACCTCTTCGGTCCGCCCCGCGTAAGCGGGGATGAGCCCCGTTAATCTTGTCCATCGCATCCTGGTTACCCGTCCGCCCCGCGTAAGCGGGGATGAGCCCCAACAGGACAACCATTAACCGTTGGGTGGACAGTCCGCCCCGCGTAAGCGGGGATGAGCCCTCCTTGCACGTGAGCGACGCGGCGAGGATAGCGTCCGCCCCGCGTAAGCGGGGATGAGCCCCGACATCGCGCGACTTTGTGGAATCCCATCTCGTCCGCCCCGCGTAAGCGGGGATGAGCCCGCGCCCAATTCTCTCTTTTCCGCAAGATCCGGGTCCGCCCCGCGTAAGCGGGGATGAGCCGCCGGAGACCCGCGTAGCTGGCGTGCCGCCGCTGTCCGCCCCGCGTAAGCGGGGATGAGCGCTTCCATTCTGCTGTGGAAGGTACAGAAAGAAAGTCTGACCTGTGAAACGTGGGGATAAGATTTTTCTGTTAAGAAATACCCGTTTGCCCCACAGTTTTCCGCGGATTTGGAAGAGTGTTTTCTGCGGAACGTAGTTTTCAAAATCGGACCACACGGTCCCTACATCCTCATCACAAGATGCGAGCAATCCTCATTTACGCTTTTTCGCAGAGGAAGCGGATGACCTGGACGTACTCGAGTCTGTTGGAAGAAATGCAACATGGTGCTGGAGTGAAACCCTATACAGCGTCGAAGCGACATTGGTTATCTTCGCATACATTGATGACGTCCATGTTGCTACTGGGCCAGTGGAAGATCATTGCTCTAGATCTTGAATTGAGTCACCGAGCGCTGCGCGAGGCGGGGTTGTGAGGATTAGCGGTCGGATGCTCAGTGTGGTTTTAGTAAATGTATTTATCTGCCTTGAAAGTTTGAGCCGTCCCAACTTTTAACCGCCAGGGGAAGAAACTTCTGCTGCGACTTTTTGTTCATTGCGGCAGCGCTACTTGGCCGCCGTAGCTGCGTAAACAGGCAAGGTTCCCAAGCGCTGCCGGCGCTTCGGTAACACTCAAATGAGTAGTAAGAAGGCTTAGCCGGAAAAAGCAGCCCCGACGTAATCCAAGCTGCCATGCGCTACGCGCTCGTTCCCGCTATCAAGGTTGTATTCCCAGATAGCGTGGTCAGGGCGGTACTCGGGGAATCCCGTGTGTCCAGTGCGCACAAAGTTGTGGAGCCACGAGTTGAGCGTGCGCGCAGACTCGCCGTCGCGGACGCCGAAGATGAAACGTAATTCTTCGCAGTGCAAAGCAGGGCGACCACTGCAGGTAAACTCGATCATCCAGGTCGGCCCGGGGGCGTCGTCAGCTGCTTGTGCCACCCAGCGGCGAATGTTGGCATCACCAATCATGCGTCCCAAGGGACGTTCTTTGTCGATGTAGCTTGCGATCTGGCGCCACGGACCCAACGAGTTGGGTGGGAAACCAAATTTAGGTGCCATCTGGCGTAATGCAAGGCCACGTAGTGGGCTGGAGTCGATTTTTTGTGCAACGGGAATGCCATAGAACTCGTCGCGGGTCGAGCCAACCACTAGGGGAATGTCGACCATCTCAGTGGCATCGAAAGGTGCCGGCCCCAACGCCATACCAAGATTGTGTTTTTTACGGAATTTGGAATAGCCGTCCGCCAGTTTGTCTTGCGGCAGCGCTGCCAAGGATTCTCTTGTGACAGGAACACCGAGTGCGCGGCGCAGGCTGGCCCTCCGCTTTTCATTGGACTCAAGAGGAAACGCGGGCGACAGCGCCACCACGCGGCGGAAAGCACCCTTGTAGTGGTCGCGGCGCATCAGCCACAGGGCGGTGGTGGCGCCGGCGGACTGGCCGATGACGGTGACGTTTGTGGGGTCGCCGCCGAAGGACTCGATATTGCTCTGAATCCACTCCAGCGCCAGCTGGCAATCGTCGATGCCGCGGAAGCGGAAGGACTCATCGTCGTGGAACTGTGCGAAGCCCTGCAGGCCCACGCGGTAGCCGACCTGGACCTGGATGATGCCGGCGCGCGCATTGGCGGTGCCCTCCGCGCGGGGATCCTCATGGGTGCCGTTCTCGTAGCGGCCGCCGTGGATGTAGACCAACACCGGCGCGTCAGTGGCCTGCTGGGGCGCGGTGATTGTTAGCGCCACGGCGTCGGGACGCGGCGTGCGTGCGTCTAGGTCGCGGGCGGCGTTGAGCTTTACTGCGTTCTCAAAATCGCCCGGGATGAGGGAGTAATCCACGGAGTGGAAATAGTTGACGTCGCCCTCGGTGTAGCCGGTGATGGTGCCGGCGGGGCAGGAGACATGAACTGGCGTGCTAGACATACCCGTCAGACTACCGGGCAGCGAACTGGGCTAGAATCTCGCCTTATGGAATGGTGGACAAATCTTACTGGCGTGCTCTCGCAAGCCATGGTGCAAGCGCCCGTGTGGGTGCAGATATCCGTGCTCATCGTCATCGCCGTTCCGCTTCTGGCCATCGCGGCGTGGTGCCTGATGTTCGTCGTCGATTTCGTGGGCCGCCCCCGCTTCCGTGGGGCCGCAACGGGGTCCGAAATCCAGAAAACCAACTCCACGCGCTAAGGTAATAAATCATGTCAACGCCAGAACAACCGCGGCACGACGATCCGCGCGAAGGGCTCTGGGACCCAGAACGCACCGTCCCTGCCGCCCCGCGCAAGCGCGCCCTGCCCAAGTCACGCGTGAGTCTGACCCTGTGGGCGATGATCGCGCTCGTCGTCGTGGTGGCGCTTATCGGTTTGTTTACCTAGCGCTGGCCTCAGCCACGCGCTGGAACAGCTCGTTGCCCGCTAGGTCCTCGATGAGGATGGGGGTCCCGGCGGCGTCGCAAAGCGGAATGCACCAGTTAGGGTAGAGGTCCTTCGTGGTGCCTGGCTGGTTCTGCGCGCGCACGTCACCCACCATGTCCACCAGGCTCGTGCACGTCAGCGCGGAGGGGGTTCCCGCGACGTACTTGTGCAAAGCCACCACCAGATCCGCCTCACTGCCGCGGTCGCTGCGCTCTGCCGTGCGGAAGTCGCGCTGCGGCAGGAGACCGGCCGCCGCCACCTGGTCCAACACGCGGGCCTGCCACTCGCGGTCGTCGGCCTCTTCCTCCACCACAGAGCGAGTGAGCACGCCCAAGCGAGCGCGCAGCGAGATGTGATCGCCGCGCAGGTAAGCCAAGGTCGGCGGAAGATCGTGCGTGCCCACAGAGGAAAGCGCTAGGCGGCGGTACTCCTGCTGCGGAAGCGGAGACTCGTTGTCCTCGGAGCGCTCGAACCACACGATGGAGGTGCCCAGCACGCCGGTCTCAGCCAGCGCATCCTGTACCCATGGCTCCAGCGTGCCTAGGTCCTCGCCCACGAGCACCGCGCCGGCACGCTCTGCCTCGAGGGCGAGAACACCGAGCATGGCCTCATGGTCGTAATAGACGTAGGTGCCGTTGAGCGGCGAGGTCATACGCGGAATCCAGAACAGGCGGAACAAGCCCAAGATGTGGTCCACGCGCACGCCACCGGAGTGACGCAGGATGGTCTGCAGCATCTCGCGCCACGGGCGGTAGCCAGACTCCGCCAAGCGCACCGGGTGCCACGGCGGCTGGGACCAGTCCTGGCCCTGCTGGTTGTAGTCATCCGGGGGAGCGCCCACGGAGCTCTGTGGCACGAGGTACTCAGCGAGGTTGATGGCATCCGCGCCGCCAGGGTGCACGCCCACGGCAAGGTCGGTGACCAAGCCGATGCGCATTCCCGCCTCCTTGGCGCGGCGCTGCGCGGCGGCCAGCTGCTCGTCGCACAGGAACTGCAGCCAAGCGTAGAACTGGGCAAGGTCGCTGGCTTCTTCCTCGATGGCATGGCGCTGGCCGGTGCGGCGCGCCAACTCCTGCTCCGCGCACCATAGAGCGAAAGCGCTTAAACCCTCGCCCTCGCTGCGCTGGTACTCCGCGAACTCGTTCTGGCGCTGCGGGGTGAAGTTGAGGGAGAAGAGCTCCTTGAGTACCTGCAGCTTGGCCTCGAAAATTGTGTCGCGCTCGATTTCGTCGGCGCTGCGGTTGCGCTCGCGGAACTCGGCGGCGAGCTCGCGGACGTCGTCCTGCAGGACCGGGTCTAGCTGCGACAGCTCCGGGATGTCCTCGATGTGGAGGTAGAGCGGATTGATGAAGCGGCGGGTGGTGGGCAGGTACGGCGAATCCTCCACTGGCGGCAGTGGCTCTGCGGCATGTAGAGGGTTGATAAGCAGGAAGTCGGAATACGGTGCCAAGGTCTCCGCGAGGCTGCCCAGGTCGTGGAAGTCACCGATCCCCCAGGACTGCGCAGAGCGCACCGAATACAGTTGCGCCATGACGCCGGCTGCCGGCTTGTCCAGGTAGGGGTCCGCGGTGGTCAGCCGCGCCGGGGTGATGATGAGCGGGCAAGAGTAGGGCCCGATCTCCGGGGAGGACATGTGGATCTCGTGGAAGCCCAGCGGCAGATCACCTGGGATGTGAAAGGTGGCCTCGCCCCAGTGGGTACCGGCGACGTTGGCAGTTGGCGCGTCGTTGGGGTCCTGGTAGACCTCGCGCGTGCCGCCTTCTTCGAGCTCAATGTGGATATCCACCGGTTGGCCGGCATGCACGTGGACGTCGAACTGCTTCTCGACGCCCTGCTTGCTCACCACGCACGGGGGTAGCGGGCGGGAGGAGCGCTCGAGGTAGTCCTCGTAGAGCAGTGAAGTCAGGCGAGACTCGTCGGCGCGGTCCTCTACGCTGACGCCCAAAGCGCGCAGGGTATAGGTAATAGTTTCATCCGTTACATGAATGGGGTAGCCGGATTGGGAGGAATACGAGCTGGCAACGCCATGGCGCTGAGCTAGTTCTTCGAGCAGTTCACGGGTAGTCACAACGCCACATTCTGCCATGGCTTAACAGCGCGTGCCTGGGGATCGGTTGGTAGAGTGGGCTGGAATTACCTAGCTGTGCGAAAGGACACCCGTGACACTGCAAGAAGCGCACACTCCTGCGAAGTTTGAAATCGAAGACGGCGAAACCTGTCTGACCCGCATGATGGCCACGGCGAAGGCGCGCCCACACGGCGTGATGTTTACCCGCCCGGCCAGCTATGAGTGGGTTAACGTCACTGCCAAGCAGTTCGTCGAAGAGGTCTACGCAGTGGCAAAGGGCCTTATCGCCGCCGGCGTGGAGCAGGGGGATCGCGTGGTCTTGCTGTCGAACACCCGTTACGAGTGGTCGCTGCTGGATTTCGCTATCTGGGCTGCTGGTGCGGCTTCGGTGCCGATCTACCCGTCTTCTTCACTGTCCCAGATCCAGTGGATCGTGGAGGACTCCGGCGCTGTCCTGGCCATCACCGAGTCTCGCGAGCACTCCGAGCTGGTGGCGCACCTGAAGCTGCAGGATGACGGCAAGCCGGCGCTGAAGAATTCGCCTTCGCAGCTGCGCCGCATCTTGGAGATCAACTCCTCGGCCATCGATACCTTGATGTTTGAGGGCCGCGAGCTTTCTAACGACGTCGTCGATGCGCGCATTGCTGCCACCAAGACCGACGACCTTGCCTCGCTGGTTTACACATCCGGTACCACCGGCCGCCCGAAGGGCTGCATGCTGACCCACCGCAACTGGCTGGCTGAGACCTTGGGTCTGCTGACCAACCCGATTGGCGGCATTGCAGTTCCAGGCAACCACGTTCTGACCTTCCTGCCGCTGGCACACGTGCTGGCACGTGCAGTATCCCTGGCCGTTGCCATGAGCGGTGCTTCGCAGAATCACTGGTCTGATTTCAGCACCATCACCATCGAGTTCCAGCGCTCCCGCCCGAACCTGATTCTGGGCGTGCCGCGCGTGTTTGAAAAGGTGCGCAACGGAGCCGCTGCCAAGGCTAAAGACGGCGGAGCCGTCAAGGGGGCCATCTTCCGCGAGTCGGAGAAAGTGGCCATCGAGTACTCGCGTGCGTTGGACACAGCGGAGGGGCCAGACCGCGTGCTGCGTGCAAAGCACAAGCTCTTTGACCGACTGGTGTACTCCACCATCCGTGAAGCGATGGGCGGCGAGGTAAAGTACTGCATCACCGGTGGTTCGGCGATGAGCCATGACCTGCTGCACTGGTTCCGCGGAATCGGCGTGACGATTTATGAGGGCTACGGCCTAACCGAGGTTGCCGCGGCGGCAGCCGTGGACTTTGAAAACCAAAAGATCGGCACCGTGGGCCCACCGCTGGAGGGAACCACCATTCGCGTCAATGATGAAGGCGAAATCCTCATCAAGGGTGACATCGTGTTTAAGGGCTACTGGAACAATCCGGAGGCCACCGCAGAGGCTCTCGAGGACGACTGGTACAACACCGGTGACTTGGGCGAAATCATGGACTCTGGCCACGTGGTGATTACGGGCCGCAAGAAAGACCTCATCGTGACGGCGGGCGGCAAGAACGTCTCGCCTGGCCCAATGGAAGACATGCTGCGTGCGCACCCGCTTATTTCCCAAGCAATGGTGGTCGGTGACGGCAAGCCGTTCATTGGCGTGCTGCTGACCCTGGACGAGGACGCGTTGAAGCGGTGGAAGGCTGAGCACAACATCCCGGCCAACCGCACGATGAAGGAAGTGGCTACCGACGCCACCCTGCGCGCCGAGATTCAGGACGCCATCAACCAGGTCAACACCACCGTTTCTCATGCGGAGGCCATCAAGAAGTTCTTCATCTTGGAGTCTGACCTGACTGAGGAAGACAACGAGCTGACCCCGACCATGAAGGTCAAGCGTTACGTGGTGGCGCAGCGTTATGCGGCTGCCATTGACCAGATCTACTCCAGCGAGAAATAGTTGAGGTTCCTACCGCTTGCCGATCCCGCAAAAATCACGCCTGTGAATTTCTTCGGAGTGTCGCGCAGATCCTTCACAGGATCTGGAATAAAGTCAGCACTCGTTACAGAAAGTCTCAACCTCAACTAGAGGTTAGTTTGCGGAAAGGACCGGCATGCACAAAATCGCCGCCGAACTACGTCACCGCGAGCTGACCCAAGAGATTTACAACATCGGCGACGAAGTAGTTGAGTACATCGAGCACCTCATCGAAGCGATTGAGGACTGGGACGATGAACTTGCACTCGACTGTTTGGCAGAACTCGGCGACATCGTCGAGGACGCCCGCGTCGATTCCGGCCGCTGCGTAGGTGAGCTCATCGGGCTGCGCCACGCGCTGGTCTCCGGAGTCCGCTCCGGCACCATTTCCGCTGCCGCTTCCGGCAACAACGACATCGCCGAGCCAGAGCAGCTCACCGCGCGCAGCCTCGACGCGCAGTTCTCCATCGATTCTCCGACCATCGTGGTCTCTGAACTGGCAGCCACCCTGCGCGGCCGCACCGAAGCCGTGGCGGCTTATCTGCGCGAGCTAGTGGACTACGTGCTCGATCAAACCGACGCAGTGGCCCGCAACCTCGACATGGTCTCCCTGCCGCACCTCTACAAGCGTGCCGGCCAGTCCGCGCTCATCGCGGTTCAGGCTTGGCGCCACACGGTTGTGGAGGCCCACCCGGCTTATGTCCGTACGATGCGCGGCCGCAACTCGCCGCCTTTCCTCGAGGAGCGTGCTCGCATCAACGCGGTAGTCGCCCGCGTGCGTGCCAAGCGTGAGGCCGCCCGCCAGGCTGCGACCACCGCGTAGGCCGCGTAGACAGTGCCAGAAATAGACTTCCTTGTTGCCAACACACAAGGAGACAGCAACACCGCCGAATCCCTCTTTCGGCGGTGTTTGTCTTTTCTCCTTCCTTTAGGCGACCTGAGCTTTCGCACGCAGCACCATACGCAGCGCTTTGAGCAAAGACTCCGGCTCGGCCAGCAGTTGCTCCGGCGTAAACTGCAGCACCCGGAAACCCAGTGCGCGCAGATACTCCGTGCGCTGGGCGCGTCGCTGGAAGACGCCGTGGTGTGCGACCTCAATGATGATCTTGCCCTCGACGAGCAGTTCCGCCTCGATTCCTGGGGCCACGTGCGTGCGTGGAACTGCGGCAAAGCCTGCGTCAAGGACAAGAGCGCGGGCAGATGATTCATAGGGGGAGCGGGGCAGGCTGCTGGCGGCGTCGATGACGCGGCGTACGACTGCTGCGCCATGCACGCGGCCGAGGCTCGCTAGGGCGTCGCGCAGCGCTTGCTTCGTGGTGCCCATGCGCAGGGCTGAATCTGCTGCGATCAGGCCGGGGTGGAAGCCGTGGTAGCGAGCGACGTCAACGACCGCGCGTTCCATCGTGACCACCCGCGCGCCGTCAATGCTAAGTGGCGTTCCCACTGTGGTCTTGCGGTAGTGGCGGCCAGGAGCATTGCGGTTGTGGCGGGGCAAACTGCGCCCGGGCAGCGCGAGTTCGACGGGCTCCTTGGCGGAGTCGGTGGGCAAGAGCCAGAGGTCGTGGAGGCGGGCGGCGGACTTACTAATGAGGACTGCGGAATAGGAGCTGCGCGCGACGGCGATGCACTCGAGGCGCTTGCGTTCGCAGGCGCTGAGGGCGAGGTAGGCGTCGCGGTCGACGGCCATGCGGGGTGCTAGCTGTAGGAGTGAGCCGGTCTTGACTTCTTCGTGGACGTGAGGCTTGGTGCGGTGAAGTGTTTCTAAAAGCGTCATGGGCTTAGCTTCGCGCGCGTTGTGGTGCTGGCGCTAGACCCAGTTTCTAAAGCTGTGGATAACTTGTTGTGTACGTCAACAAAAGGTGGCTTTTTTGGGGGGAGGGCGTTGAGGCGCTTTTCCACAAACCCAGCCCTGGAAATGCAGACCTTGAGGTCGCGATCCGCTGCGCTTGACGACGCCGCGATCACGACCTCAGGGTTTCGGCTTTCAGATCTGGGTATTTGCGGGGCCAAGCGCTAGACCTGTGGGCCCGGAGTCACCTGGTCGAGCTGCTCGGTAATCTGTGGCCACAGCTGGCCCATGATGTCGTCCCAGGTCAGGATCCACATCGCCTTGTCCTTGTCAGCCTTGCCCACGGCCACGAGCTGCTCGTTGCGAGCGCGCATGTGGTCCAGCGTCTTCTGGACGGTCAGCGTCGAGGACACGGTGAGCGCCGGGCGGGAGAACTCGAGGACTGGGGTTTCGGGTTCGGCTAGCAAGGTATCGCGGACGTGCACGATGCGCGGGACGCGGGAATCCTTAGGGAAGACCAGCACGCGCATGATGGACTTGCGGCGCACCAAGTCATGTAGGTCGGCCACGGTGGAGTCGGATGGCAGCGGGACAACCTGCGAGCCGAGCTCACGGGCCAGCGCACCCACGGTGGAGGCCTCGAGCTCGATGACGCCGGTGATTTGGTTCGCGGAGTCGTCATCAAGCGTGCCGGTCTCGCGGGAGTGCTCCACCAAGTGGCGCAGGGTCTCGGCGTCGTAGCCGGCGGCGCCAGCGCGGTCGACGGGCTCTTCGCCAGCCCAGATGACCATCTTGTTTGCCATGGAGTTGATCCACTTCAGCAGCGGGCGGAAGAGCCAAATGAAGCCGCGGGCTGGCACAGCAATGAGCTGCAGGGCCGTCTCTGGGTGGGTAATAGCCCAGGACTTCGGGGCCATCTCGCCGATGACCAAGTGGAGGAAGGTGACCACGAACAGGGCCAAGATGAAGGAGACCACGTCGGCCACGCCCAGCGGCAGGCCGACAGCCTCCAACGGGTGCATCAGAAGGTGGTGAACCCACGGCTTGGTCACAGCACCCAACACGAAGGTCGCGGCCGTAATACCCAGCTGGGCGCCGGCCAACATGATGGTCAGCTCGTTGAGCGAGCGCAGGCCCGCACGCGAGGCGCGGGAAGACTCAGCGGTTTCCTCCAAGCGGTTGCGGCGCGCACCCATCAAGGAGAATTCGATAATGACAAAGAAGCCTGAGGCCGCGATGATGAGCAGCGTGACGCTGACATTAAACCACCAGGTATCAGTCATTATGCTTTCTCCTCTTCCGGCTCGTGTCCGTCGGGGTATTCCTCAATCAGCTCCAGCGCTAAGGTCGACGGCACGTGGCGGTCAATCTCCTCGACGCGCATGTGCAGCTTTCGCACTGGGGCGTCGTCGCGCTCTACCCAGTCATCCGGCTCCGCCTCGAGCTCAATCGTGTACTCCTCGCCCTCCTCAGGCAGCGCGCCGGAGTGGGAAATCAGCAGGCCGGCCACGGTCTCGAAGTCGCCTTCCGGCAGGTCGTGGCCAATGGCGCGCTCGATCTCGTCGATTGGCGTATCGCCGTCGACCAACCAGTGGGAGTCATCCTGCTCGGTGATTTCCTCGGTCTCTTCTAGGTCGTGCTCGTCGGTGACGTCGCCAAGGATTTCTTCCGCGAGGTCCTCCATGGTCACGATGCCCACAAAGCCGCCATATTCGTCGATGACGCAGGCGAGCTTTTCGCTGGCGTCGCGTAGTTCGTTCACGACGTCGGGAAGCGGCATGAGCTCCGGAACCACAACGGGTTCCTGCATGACCGCGGTGGCTGCGGTGGCGTCGGGAAGCTGCGTGCCCAATACGTCGAAGAGGTGGACCACGCCGATGGGGTTGTGCTCGTCGTCGATGATGGGGTAGCGGGTGTGGTTCACGGACATCATCTCGCGGACTTCGCCAATGGTGGTCTCCGGATCGATGACGTCAACGCGGGAGCGCGGAATCATCGCGTGTCCCACGTCGTGTTCTGGGAAGTCCAGCAGGCGGTCGAGGACCAAGTAGGTGGCCTCGTCCAGCTCGCCGGCCTCGTGGGAAGCATCCACGATGGATTCGAGGTCATCGGTGGTGGCAGATGAGTCAACGTCCGCTACCGGCTCGATGCCGAAAAGCTTCAGAATGGCATTCGAGGAGTACTCGAAAAAGTGGATGAGCCAGCCGAAAATGCGCAGGTACCACATGGTGGAGGTGGACAGCCACAAGGCGGACTTCATCGGTGCTGCGATGGTGTAGTTCTTGGGGAAGAGCTCCGCAAAGAGCATTGTGGCAATGGTGGAGATAAACAGTGCGGCCACCGTACCGATGGTGACGGAGACGGCGACGGGAACGCCGGCGTCGCCAAGCAGCTCGCCCAAACCACGGCCCACAAGGGGTTCTGCCACGTAACCGATCAACAGGCCGGTGATGGTGATTCCCAGCTGTGCGCCGGAGAGCATGAAGGACGTGCGTTGGGTGATGTGCAGCGCTCTAGCTGCGGTTTTATCCCCCTCAGCGGCCTTCGACCGCAACTGCGTGCGGTCCACGGACATGAATGAAAATTCCTGCGCAACGAAGTACGCATTCGCGACGATAATCAGGCCAATGACCACAAATCCCGCAAGGATTAAAAGGATTGCTTGCAACATGGCCTACCCCGCCTGCCAATCTTTAAGGCGGGGACATCGACTCGGAGGTTCCACTGAAGGTGCCTTTCTATTTGTGAGAAACTGCTGAATAGACTACATGCTTAAACGGCGCGGTGGTCTAATTAGTTCCCTGCCGCGCTAGGCTTTAGGACATGACCGCTCCCTTTGGCCTTTATATCCATGTCCCATTCTGCTCCTCACGCTGCGGTTATTGCGATTTCAATACCTATACGCCAGGCGAATTGGGTGGCGACCTGACCGAGGAGTACCTCGACGCCTTGGAGCGCGAGCTGGGGATGGCCGCGCAACAAGTAGGCAGGCCGGCTGAGACCGTGTTCATCGGCGGCGGCACCCCAAGCATGCTGGGAGCGCAGGGGCTCGGCCGCATCCTAGGCCGCGTCAAGGAGACCTTTGGCTTGGCGCCTGGAGCCGAGGTGACCACGGAGTCCAATCCAGAGTCTACGAGCCCCGAGTACTTCGAGGGCCTGCTGGAATCGGGCTTTACGAGGGTGTCGTTGGGGATGCAATCGGCGTCGGATAGCGTGCTGCGAGTGCTTGAGCGTGCGCATACCCCGGGCCGGGCTTTCGACGCCGCCCGCGAGGCCCGCGCCGCAGGTTTTGAGCACGTCAACCTCGACATGATTTATGGCACGCCCACCGAAACCGACGACGACGTGCGCCTGACCCTGGATCGCGTGCTGGAGACCGGCGTGGATCACGTCAGCGCCTACTCGCTCATCGTGGAAGATGGCACCCGCATGGCGCGCAAGGTCAACAAGGGCCTGCTGCCTGCCCCCGACGAGGACGTGCTTGCAAGACGCTATGAGGCCGTCTCTGCGACGCTCGAAGCGGAAGGCTTCGAGTGGTACGAGGTCTCCAACTGGGCCAAGCCCGGCGGGGAGTGCCAGCACAACCGCATCTACTGGGTGGACGGCAACTGGTGGGGGGCGGGGCCTGGCGCTCACTCGCACCTGGGCAACGAGCGCTTCTACAACGTGAAGCTGCCCCGCCGCTACAACGAGATGCTGGGTCGCGGCGAGCTGCCGGTGAAGGAACGCGAGACGCTAACCGACGCCGAGCGGCACATGGAGAAGGTCATGCTCGGCCTGCGCCTGCGCGAGGGAATCCCGGCTGGCTGGCTGGGCAGCGGCGCGGAGCCGGTCATCGCGGACTACATCTGCCGTGGGTTGCTGCAGCGCGCCGGCGACCGGCTGTGCTTGACCAAGCCCGGGCGCCTGTTGGCAGACGGCATCATCACCGACTTGTTGGTTGCCGAGGAAGCTTAAAGGCCACCTTATAGGCCACAGTGAAGGTAGGTAACATAGGACGCATGTCCAATTCCACTGATGCTCGCCGCCGCGAGGTACTGCGCGCCATTGTGGCGGACTATATTGCCTCCCAGGAACCCGTGGGGTCCAAATCCCTGCTGGAGCGTTATCAGCTGGGCGTTTCCTCTGCCACCATCCGCAACGATATGGCGGTGTTGGAATCGGAGGGGCTGATTGCTCATGAGCACACCAGCTCCGGGCGCGTGCCCACGCAGAAGGGCTACCGCCAGTTCGTCGATTCGTTGCATGACGTAAAACCCTTGTCTGCTTCCGAGCGCCGCGCCATGCTGACCTTCTTGGAAGGCGGCGTCGACTTGGAGGACGTCCTGCGCCGCAGCGTGCAGCTGCTGGCGCAGGTGACCAAGCAGGCAGCGGTGGTGCAGATGCCCAACCTCAAGGTTTCGCGCGTGAAGCACTGCGAGGTCGTGGCGCTTTCCCCAGTGCGCCTGTTGTTGGTGCTCATCACGGATAACGGGCGCGTCGATCAGCGCAACGTCGAGCTCGACAGCATCATCGACCTAATGCAGACCGCGCGTCTGCGGGAGTCTCTCAATAAAGCGCTGGAGGGCAAGACGCTTACCGACGCCTCCGTAGAGCTGGCCGACCTCGTCGAGAACTCCCCGCCGGATATCCGCCCGCACGTGCTCAATGCGGCCACGACTCTTATCGAAACACTGGTGGAGCGTCCCTCCGACCGCCTGATTCTGGCGGGTACCTCTAATCTCACGCGGATAGCGCGCGATTTCCCGGAGGGGCTGCCCTCACTCATCGAGGCCCTTGAAGAGCAGGTCGTGGTGTTGAAACTTTTGGCCCGCGTGCCGGACCTGGGCAACGTCTCTGTGGTGATTGGCGAGGAAAACGAAGAGGATCAGCTGCGGCAGGCCTCCGTGGTCGCGACTGCGTACGGAGCTGGACGTGAAACACTCGGCGGCCTTGGCGTGGTGGGGCCCACGTATATGGACTACTCGGGAACAATCTCCAAGGTCTCTGCTGTTGCACGCTATGTAAGCGAAGTTTTGGCCGGCGAGTAAGCTGGCACGGATACTTTCCCGTGACTCTATATTTAGAAGGACTTTTGTTAAGTGGCTCGTGATTATTACGGAATCCTTGGTGTAGAAAAATCCGCTTCCGACGCCGAAATCAAGAAGGCGTATCGCAAACTTGCGCGCAAGTACCACCCAGACGTCAACCCGGGAGATGACGAAGCTGCCGAGAAGTTCCGCGAGGCCTCCCTCGCGCAGGAAGTGCTCCTCGACCCACAAAAGCGCCAAATCGTGGACATGGGCGGTGACCCCATGGAGGAACGCGGCGGTGGAGCAGGCTTTGGCGGTGGCTTCGGTGGCGGCGGTCTTGGCGATATCTTCGCTGAGTTCTTCGGCGGCGCGGCCGGCGGCTCGCGTGGCCCGCGTTCCCGCGTGCAGCCGGGCAACGACGCATTGCTGCGCACCACCATCACCCTGGAGGAGGCGTTCTCCGGCCTGAAGAAGCAGGTCACCGTGGACACCGCTGTGATCTGCGATCGCTGCGAGGGCACCGGCTCTGCTTCCAAGGCCAAGCCAGTTACCTGCCAGGGGTGTGGCGGCATAGGTGAAATCCAGGAGATGCAGCGCAGCTTCCTGGGCAACGTCATGACCACCCGTCCGTGCCCGCAGTGCCAGGGCTTCGGTAAGGTCATCACCGACCCCTGCAATCACTGTGGCGGCGACGGCCGCGTGAAGAAGCGCCGCGATCTCACCGTGAACATCCCGGCTGGCATCGGCGACGGCATGCGCATCCGCATGGCCTCTCAAGGCGAGGTCGGCCACGGCGGCGGCCCTGCTGGCGACCTGTACGTGGAGGTCTCCACCAAGCCGCACGCAGTCTTCGAGCGCAACGCCGACGACCTGCACTTGACGGTGCGCGTGCCCATGGTGGACGCAGCGCTGGGCACCAACTTCACCATCGATCAGCTAGATGGCGAGGAGCTCAACATCGACATCGAGCCGGGCACCCAGCCGGGCGAGTCCATCAAGGTCGAGGGCAAAGGCATGCCGCGCCTGCGCACCGATGGCTTTGGCAACCTGTTTGCCCACGTTGATGTCGTGGTTCCGAAGGAGCTCGACAAGAAGACCCGCGAGCTGCTCGAGAAGGTCCGCGATTCCCGCGACGAGGGCGCCCGCGTGCGTGAGTCCGGCGACGGCCAGGAAGAATCCTTCTTCTCCCGCATCCGCGATAGGTTCCGCCGCTAATGTCGCTGCCGGTCTTTATCCACCCCGATCTTTCGCAGGCCCGCGTGGGCGAGCCGGTGGGGCTCGAAGGTCCCGAGGGCCGCCACGCGGTGACGGTCAAGCGCCTTAGCGTAGGGGAGCGGCTCAAGCTCATCGACGGCACGGGCACCGCCGCCCTGGCCACCATCCAGTCCATTTCGGGCAAGGATCATTTGGCCGCGCTTGTCGACGCCGTGACTTTTGCGCCCGAGCCCAACCCCCGCGTGGTAGTGGTGCAGGCCATCCCGAAGTCTGAGCGCTCCGAGCTCGCCGTGGACTTGGCCACCCAGGCCGGCGCCGACGAAATCATCGCGTGGCGAGCCGATCGCTGCGTGGCCAAGTGGGATGCCAAAAAGGCACCCAAGGCCTTGGCCAAGTGGGAGGCGGCAGCGATTGCTGCCGCGAAACAGTCCCGGCGCGACCGCATCCCGGCGGTCTCTGGACCGCTTACCACGCCGCAGGTCGCGCAGCTCATCGCCGGCCAAACCGCCTACGTGCTGCACGAGGAGGCCACCGCCTCCATCAAGGACGTCCCGCTGGAGGGCACGGTCTACCTGCTCGTCGGCCCAGAAGGTGGCATCGGTGCGGAGGAGCTGGAGCGCCTCGGCGCACAGTCCATCAAGCTTGGTCCTGAGGTCTTGCGCACGGCGTCGGCAGCCATGGTGGCCCTTGCTGCAATCGGCACCCGCACTGACCGCTGGTAGCCTGTGAGAGTGCCTATTATCACCAAGAAGTTTGAGCTCGACTCCGCCTACGTAGCCACCGTGTTGGGCAGCGCGGACGATAATCTGCGCGTGCTCAATAACCTGCTGGACGCGGACCTATTCGCCCGGGGAACCACCGTTACGGTTACCGGCCCTGACTACGAGGTAGCCCGCGCCGCAAAGGTCCTTGAGGAGCTCGAGGCCATCGCGCGCCGCGGCCACTCCGTGAGCACCGATACCGTTAAGCACACCGTGGACATGGTGGCTGTTGACGCCCCGCAGTCGGTCTCCGCTGCGCTGGCGGCGGACATCGTCAAACGCCGCGGCAAGTCCGTGCGCCCGAAGACGGTAGGCCAGTCCGAGTACGTCCAGGCCATCGATGACAACACCGTGGTCTTCGGCATCGGCCCAGCCGGCTCCGGCAAGACCTACCTGGCCGTGGCCAAGGCGGTTCAGGCCCTGCAGACCAAGCAGGTCTCGCGCATCATCTTGACCCGCCCGGCAGTCGAGGCAGGAGAGAAACTGGGCTTCCTCCCGGGAACCTTAAATGACAAGATTGACCCGTACCTGCGCCCGCTTTACGACGCCCTGCGCGACATGCTTGACCCCGAGATGATTCCGAAGCTCATGGAGGCCGGCATCATCGAGGTCGCCCCGCTGGCGTACATGCGTGGCCGCACGCTGAACGACGCCTTCGTCATCCTCGATGAGGCCCAAAACACCACCCCGGCGCAGATGAAGATGTTCCTGACCCGTCTGGGCTTTGGCTCCAAGATCGTGGTCACGGGTGACATCTCGCAGGTGGACCTCCCACGCGGTCAGATCTCCGGCCTGCGCTTAGTGCGCCGCATTTTGGAAGGCGTGCCGGATATTCACTTTGCGGACCTGGGCTCGGGAGACGTGGTTAGGCACCAGCTCGTGAGCCGCATCGTCAACGCTTATGATGCCGCTGAGGCGAAAAGCGCCGCTAAGAACGCAGCGTCCAAGTACGTAGAGGAAGGCGAATAAATGTCCATCGAGTTCATCAACGAGTCCGGCTTTGAGGGCGTCAACGAGGAGATGCTCATCGACGTTGCATCCTTTGCCTTTGGAGCCATGGACATCAACCCGGACGCCGAGTGCACCATCACCGCGGTCGACTTGGAGACCATTGCGGACCTGCACGTGCGCTGGATGGACCTTGAGGGCCCAACCGACGTCATGAGTTTCCCCATGGATGAGATCACGCCGGGCGCGTTGGGCACGCGTCCCGACGCCCCCGAAATGGGCCCGGCCATGCTCGGCGACATCGTGCTCTGCCCCGAGTTTGCCCTGCGCCAAGCCAACGCGGCGGGCCACTCGCTGGGCCACGAGCTCGCGTTGCTGACGGTGCACGGTTGCCTCCACCTGCTGGGTTACGACCACGCCACCCCGGCGGAGGAAAAAGAGATGTTTAGCCTGCAGAACGAGCTGCTGGCTGATTGGTACGACGACCTCGCGGCCCGCGGTGTGAGCTACCAGCCCAAGCCCTCGGGCCCCAAGGCCTTCCCCGACGCGGCCGAGCGCGCCAACCTCGACAAAGAGGTCCCCGGCGGCGGCATCCCCCCAGTTGCCGAGCCGCGCCGCAAGGATTAGTCGAGCGGCTTAAAGCGGCGGCCATGGGCTTGAACCATGGCGGTAGTTAGAGTGACCCGCTAAGCAGATCGTGAAATAGCCGTGATTGCTTCTGACGGAGCATCAAACCAGACCTGCACGTGGTTGACATGCGAAAGCTGTTCCTTCTGCCACGGCCACTTTGGCGCTGGCACGAGCAGTGGCGATGCAAGCTCGATGTGAACGTTGCTCCCGTCGCCGTTTCCTAAAATCAATGTGTCTTCATCAATTGCATATCTCTCATGGTAGTAACCCCGTGACAGGGTGATGTTCGCGATTTCTCCCGCGGCAATGCTCGCTACTTCCTTACCCGCATGGCGCAGCACCAACGTCCCATCAACGAAATGTGGATAGGTGTAGGCGGCGCCAAAGACTCCCCACAGCAAGATGAGCGAATAGAGGGAAACAACGAGGATTAGCGCGCGCAGCCATGCCCACGGCACCAGAAGCTCGATCGCAATGCATTCAATCCCAGTCGCTCCTGTAACCGCAGCCGGAATCACCCACCAACCGCGATGGGAGTCGAGTACTTTGCCCGAATACCGCCGCTGCCGTAGTAGTACGAGTACACATGTCTTCAACATACGGAGCTCGGCCCTCACTGCTTGTACCGGCGCAATATCCTCGTCGCGGTTGATGAAAAGAAAAGCGGCAGCCAGAAGAAGCTCTAGAGCGATGACTCCCGTAACGATCACGGTTCCTCTTCCGCCGCCAGCAATGACGACATAGAGTTCTGCCGCCAGGACGGCACCAATGAGGACCGCGAAAACCAGCGATCTAGCCTTCATCGCCGTACCAATTCCAAGGCCACCAATTGGCCTTTACGGGCTGAGATGTCGCGCGGCTGGAGCTCCAAATATCCGGGCCGCAACGTTGCGAAAACTCCGTTCATGACGCCTTCCTTATAGGACTTGAACCACTGTTCTGCGAGTTCATCGCACTCCGGACCAGGTTCGGTCTCACCGAGCTGTTTCCACCGTTGATGCTGCGCCCTAATCCTTGAGACACATTGAGGCGAACTCAGATTTGTCTCAAGCACGCGCCACGTCTGAGCCGTAGCAACTCCGGAATAAGCCATGAGACTCCATGCATCAACTTCTTGTGCAATCTCGACTTCCGACAGCCCACTTTCGGCGAGAACTTCTTTCATAAGAACCATCAATCCGTGGGGAGCTGGCCCTGGCGGATTATCCCTGAGCCGAATGAGTCGCGCACGTTGCTCTTCCAGATTTGCGACTCGTCGCTCTATTTCTTTAAGCGCCGCATCGTACAACGTATCTTCGGGCTCCGCGGTCAGGGATTTGAGCGGAATCCCTGCCACGGCCAGCTGCCGAACCTTCACTAACGCAGCAAGGTCTGCGAGCGAATAGTCGCGATATCCGTTTGCCTTACGCTCCGGCTCCGGAACTACGCCCCGTTGGTGATAGTGGCGAATTGTGCGCACGCTGCAGCCCAACGCTCGAGCGACTTCTGAGATCCTCATAAGGCTTTTATAAACTATGACGCCGCGTCAAGGTCAAGAGATTTCAAGAATGAGCGAGGCAAACGTCCCCGAACTTCCGTGGCTTAGTCGAATTCGTAGACGAGGCTGTCCTCCCTCTCCTGCGGGCACCCGAGAAAAATTAAATCCGCGATTTCTTTTGTGCGGTCCGTGAAATAGAGCAAGATGGGTGCCATGAATATTCTTTCGATCCAGTCCCATGTCACCTACGGCCACGTCGGCAACTCTGCTGCAGTCTTCCCGCTCCAGCGCGCGGGCCACGAGGTATGGCCGGTTCACACGGTGAACTTCTCCAACCACACCGGCTACGGCGATTGGGGCGGACCACTCATCCCAGCTACTGATGTCACTAGCATTATCGACGGCATCGAGAAGCGCGGCGCCTTTGAGAAGATCGACGCAATCCTCTCTGGCTACCAGGGTGGTCCGGATATTGCAGGCGCTATTGTCGACGCCGTGACCCGCATCAAGGCCGTCAACCCCAAGGCCCTCTACGCGTGCGACCCAGTCATGGGCAACGCGAAGTCGGGCTGCTTCGTCTCGGACGAGATTCCGCCGCTGCTGCGCGATAAGGTCGTGCCGGTGGCTGACATCATCACCCCGAACCAGTTCGAGCTGGGCTACCTGACTGACCACGAGGTCGGCACCTTGGAGCAGACCCTCGAGGCCGTGAAGGCTGCGCAGGAAATCGGCCCGAAGACCGTGCTGGTCACCTCGGTAAAGCGCCCGGAAACCCCGGAGGAGACCATCGAGATGCTCGCCGTGGACGGCGACCGCGCCTTTATCGTGGCCACCCCGTTCCTGCCGTTCAAGCGCAATGGCTCCGGCGACGTCACTGCAGCGCTGTTTACCGGCCACTACGTCGAAACCCATGACGCGAAGCTGGCGTTGAAGCGCACCGCGTCTTCGGTGTACGACTTGCTGCACAACACTTATGAGGCAGACTCGCAGGAGCTGCAGCTCATTGAGTCCCAGGACGTGTTTGCGAATCCGCAGCTGCAGTTCCACGTCGAGGAGCTCTAGCGCACCCGTCCCACGCCTTTGGCAAATACCCAGACCTGGAAATGCAGCTTTCTGGTGGAAAGCGGGGCGTCGGCAAGCGCGGCGAAAAGCGAGCAGGAGGTCTGGGTGCCCAGCCCTGGGAATTTGACCATTCTGGCCGCACTTGCCGCGCGCCAGCACCCACCGCCGGTTAAAAGTAAGGCATGGACAACGCGTTACTTTTTGACACAATCGACGCCCACCTTATTGACCTTCGCCAACTATCCAACGAAGACCCGCGCTGGCTGCAGATGCACCACGGCAAAATCGTGCGCGCGGCCTGGTGCTTCGCGCTGCCGAAGCAATTCTGGAATCGGCTCAAACCCTGGGAACGCGACATAGCGCGGGTGTATATCCACGCACGGACCGTGCATAAAGCTGTGCTGATCGGAAAGCCCGCGGCTCTGATACACGGCATTCCCACCATTAGCCGCCCCACCGAATACCCAGCAGTGCTGCCCTCGGGCTCGGTGCCGCAGAAATCCAAGGGGCATTTCTTCGCTTATAAAGCTGCCCGCCTGCACGGGCAAACCACCACGGTCCACGGCATTAAGCTCACCTCGCTGGAACGTACCGCGATTGACATGGCCCGCCTGCACGGCTTCGAAGAGGGGCTGGTCGCCGCGGATTATGTGCGTGCACAGGTGGGCCGCCGTCGCATGCAGGATACGTTGGGTGCGCTGGGCCGCGTCAAGGGCGTAGCGACGGCACGCGCCGTGGTGGCTGCGACCGTGGTTGATTCTGAGTCGCCGTGGGAGTCCTATGCCCGCGCGTTGTTGCTGCGTGCGGGCATAAACGTGCGCACGCAGTACGTTGTGGGCAAGTACCGCGCTGATTTGGCAATTGACGGCTGGTTGCTCATTGAAATCGACGGCGATGTCAAATACCAAGACAAGCCTGTGGAGGCGATTCGCGCGGAGCACCGCCGCCAGAAGGAGCTGCTCAACATGGGTTATGTGGTCCTGCGCTTTAGCCCGGAGGAGTTGCGCGCCCGGCCGGAGGAGTTTGTCGCGACGGTGCGCCGAATGTTGGCGATGGGCCCTAGGCACGCCGCATAGTTACCCAGCCCTGGAAACCCAGAGGTCCTGTTCGCGTTTCGCCGCGCTTGCCGACGCCTTCCATTCCACCAGAAAGCTGCATTTCCAGCCCTGGGTATTTGCGAGAGGAGAACGCCGGTGAAGAGGCCCACGGGCAGCCGCAAACGCGTATGTACTACTGTGACGCGGCTGGGCTATGATGACTAGCAATGAGTACCGATTTTGACGCCGCCTTTGAGAATCTCCCCGCCGACGGGGAGGCCCTCGACTACACCGACTACACCGACACCCCGGAGGGATTCCGCTCCGGCTTCGTGTCCTTCGTGGGCCGCCCGAACACGGGCAAGTCGACTCTGACCAACGCGCTGGTAGGCCAGAAGATTGCCATCACCGCCAACCAGCCGGAGACCACCCGTCACCCCATCCGCGGCCTGGTCCACCGCGAAGACGCCCAAGTTATCGTCGTGGATACACCGGGCCTGCACCGCCCCCGCACCCTGCTGGGCGAGCGCCTCAACGAGATGGTCAAGGACACGTACGCGGACGTGGACGTCATCGGCCTGACCATCCCCGCCGACGAGAAGATCGGACCAGGTGACCGCTGGATTCTGGAGAACGTCCGCAAGGTAGCGCCGAAGACCCCGATCATCGGCATCGTGACTAAGCTGGATAAGGCCAGCAAGGACCAGGTCGGCGCGCAGCTTTTGGCGCTGCATGAGCTGCTCAGCGAGGACAACCCCGACGCCGTGGTCATCCCGGTTTCGGCCACCCAGCGCGTACAACTGGATGAGCTGACCCAGGTCATCGTCGATCACCTGCCGGAGGGGCCTAAGTTCTACCCGGATGATCACATCACTGACGAAGAGCAGGAAAAGCGCATTTCCGAGCTCATCCGCGAGGCTGCGCTGGCTGGGCTCAAAGACGAGCTGCCGCACAGCGTGGCCGTCTCCGTCGACGAGATGCTGCCGGATGAGGCTCGCCCCGACGTCCTCAACATCCACGCCGTCCTCTACCTAGAGCGCCCCGGCCAAAAGCGCATCATCGAGGGCAAGGACGGCCGCCGTTTTATGCGCATAGTCGGCACCGCCCGCAAGGAAATCATCCAGCTGCTCGGCCAGAACGTGTACCTGGACCTGCGCATCAAGGTGCTCAAGAACTGGCAGTCGGACCCGAAGATGCTCGGCCGCCTCGGCTTCTAAGCCCGTGGCGAGGGAAAACTTCCGCGACCGCGCCTTGGTCATCCGCAGCTATGACTTCGGCGAGGCCGACCGCGTGATCGTCCTGCTGACCCGCAACCATGGCCTGGTCAGGGGAGTGGCCAAGGGAGTGCGCCGCGCCAAGTCACGCTTCGGCTCCCGTCTGCAGCTGTTCGTGAACCTCGACGTGCAGCTGTATCCCGGCCGCAATCTCTACACCATTTCCCAGGCCGACACCGTGGACTACTTCGGCGCCAACATCATCGAGGACTACGAGCGTTATACCGCGGCGTGCGCAGCCCTCGAATCGGCCGAGCGCCTGGCTTTCACCGACGCCGACTCCGACCCTTACCTCTACACCGCGCTGGTCCACACCCTGCAGGTCATGCAGTACGACGACCCACTCCAGGCCCTCGACGCCTTCCTCCTGCAGGCGATGGCGCACGCCGGCTGGGCGCCCAGCCTCTTTGACTGCGCGCAGTGCCAAAAGCCAGGACCCCACCACGCCTTCCACCCGGCTGTGGGCGGTGCGGCCTGCCACGAGTGCCGCCCACCGGGCGCGGCGGAGGTGGACCCGGAGACACTGCATCACATGTGGTTGCTGGCGCACGGGTGCCCCAGCAATCCGACCCATGAGCAGCGTCAAGAGGCACACCAGCTGACCCGCGCGCACCTGCAATGGCACCTAGAGCGCAAGGTTACCGCGTTAGGGGTTATGGACCAGTAAGATAAGGCGCGTGATTACGCCAGACCCGAACCGAGTCCTTAACCCACCCGCCATCCCGGAGGAGTTCCTGCCCAAGCACATCGCGCTGGTCATGGACGGCAATGGCCGCTGGGCCGAGGAGCGCGGCATGAAGCGCACCGAGGGGCATCGTCGCGGGGAGGCTGTGCTTCTCGACGTCGTCGATGCCTGCCTGTCCATGAACATCCCGTACCTGTCTGCCTACGCCTTCTCCACCGAGAACTGGCGCCGCAGCCCCGAAGAGGTGCGCTTCCTCATGGCGTTTAACCGCGACGTGCTGCGCCGGCAGCGCGAGTGGCTCAACGAGAAGGGCGTGCGGGTGGTCTGGGTCGGACGCCGCCCGCGCCTGTGGCGCTCGGTTATCAAGGAGCTCGAGACCGCGCAGGAGCTGACCAAGAACAACACGTGCATGACGCTGGCGATGTGCGTGAACTACGGTGGGCGCGCCGAGCTTGTCGACGGCGTTCGCAAGCTCGCCGATCAGGTGGCCAAGGGTGAGTTGAAGCCGAGCGCGATTAATGAGGCGTCGCTAAGCGCGGCTCTCTATGACCCCACCATGCCGGACGTGGATTTGTTCCTGCGCCCGTCGGGGGAGAAGCGTACGTCGAACTTCCTGCTATGGCAGTCCGCGTACGCGGAGATGATTTACCAGGACAAGCTGTTCCCCGACTTCACGCCGGAGGACCTGTACGCCGCAGTTGAAGAATATGCACGACGTGACCGTCGCTTCGGGGGCACAAAATAGCTGAAGCCATTTTGTGGATATACGGCTATTTTGTGGATATACGGCTATTTTGTGGCTATACGGCTTTTTCGTGGTCGTTAGGCGCGGCAGTCTGCACAGATGCCGAAGATTTCGGCATCATGGCCGGTGAGCTCAAAGTCGTGCTCAGCAGCGACGGAGCTGGCCCACTTCTCGATTGGGCCGCCATCGATCTCTTCGGTGCGGCCACACTTGGTGCACACCAGGTGATGGTGGTGGTTAGCGGATTCGCAATGACGGTAGAGCGTTTCACCGGAGGGCATGTGCAGTGCGTCGACAGCATCGATGTCCGATAGAGACTGCAGCGTGCGGTAGACGGTGGTCAGACCGACCTTGTGGTTGCGTTCCTGCAAGGCATGGTGAATATCCTTGGCAGAGGCGAATTTATCAAGTTCACGCAGAACCTCAACAACTGCGGTGCGTTGTTTGGTGTTACGAGCCCCAAGCTTAGGGATGCTTTCGTGGAGAGCCATGACCGCTAGTTTATCAACTAGTTTCCAATAAAGTTAACGGCTGATGAGTGCCGAGGCGTCAGCGAGCAGCGTAAGCACGCCTGGGGCTACCAGTTTATAGAGGACTTCGCGGCCGGAGCGCTCCGAATCGACGATGCCTGCTTTCTTAAGTACTCGCAGGTGCTGGCTAACGAGAGGCTGAGATTTTCCGGTGGCGGCGACCAACTCGTGTACGTAGTGATCGCGCTCGTGCAGCTCCTGCACCAAGCGAATTCGCAACGGGGAATCCAAAGCGCTGATAACCGTTGCGGCTGCATCGACATCAAAGGGGGAAACTGCAGCGGTGGTTTTCGCCACGCAGATCACCTTCTATCTAATTTCTGTTAATCGTTTGATATTTATACGATACTCTATAGGCTGCTTAAAGTCGCCTAGGCCACAGATATATTTTCCCCCCAGCGCCCACGGGCGTTATGGGGCACGATAGACTGAGAATATTGTCCACGACTATCCCTTAACAGAGGAGTCCTTTTTATAATGGCAAGCGTCATCGATACCGTTGTAAGCCTGTGCAAGCGCCGCGGATTGGTCTACCAGGCAGGTGAAATCTATGGCGGTTCTCGCTCCGCGTGGGACTACGGTCCCCTCGGTGTTGAGCTCAAGGAAAACATCAAGCGCCAGTGGTGGCGCCACATGGTGCAGTCCCGTGAGGACGTTGTTGGCGTCGATACTTCTGTCATCCAGCCGCGCCAGGTATGGGTCTCCTCCGGCCACGTTGAGGTCTTCACTGACCCACTAGTGGAGTCCCGCCACACCGGTAAGCGTTACCGCGCTGACCACCTGCTCGAGGCATACGAGGAAAAGCATGGCCACGAGCCGGCAAACGGCTTGGCGGACATCAACGATCCTGAGACCGGCCAGCCAGGTGACTGGACCGAACCGAAGGCATTCTCCGGTCTGCTCAAGACCTTCCTGGGTCCGGTCGATGATGAACAGGGCCTGCACTACCTGCGTCCGGAAACCGCACAGGGCATCTTCGTGAACTTCAAGAACGTCATGACCTCTGCTCGCATGAAGCCGCCTTTCGGCATCGCGAACATCGGTAAGTCCTTCCGTAACGAGATCACCCCGGGCAACTTCATCTTCCGCACCCGCGAGTTCGAGCAGATGGAGATGGAGTTCTTTGTCAAGCCGGGCGAGGACGAGCAGTGGCACCAGTACTGGATTGATGATCGCTACAACTGGTATGTGGACCTGGGCATCAAGGAAGAGAACCTGCGTCTCTACGAGCACCCGAAGGAGAAGCTGTCCCACTACTCCAAGCGCACCGTTGACGTGGAGTACGCATTCGGCTTCACTGGCTCCAAGTGGGGCGAGCTCGAGGGTGTGGCAAACCGTACCGACTACGACCTTTCCGTGCACGCGAAGGGCTCCGGCGAGGATCTGTCCTACTACGACCAGACCACCGAGGAGCGCTGGGTTCCATATGTCATTGAGCCGGCAGCCGGCCTGGGCCGTTCCATGATGGCCTTCCTGGTTGACGCTTATGACGAGGAAGAGGTTCCGAACTCCAAGGGCGGCACCGACAAGCGCGTGGTTCTGCGCCTGGACCGCCGTCTGGCTCCGGTTAAGGTTGCGGTTCTGCCGCTGTCCAAGAAGGAAGAGCTGGCCAACCCGGCCCGTGAGCTGGCTGCCAAGCTTCGCATGAACTGGAACGTCGACTACGACACCTCCGGTGCTATCGGCCGCCGCTACCGCCGTCAGGATGAGATCGGTACGCCGTTCTGCGTCACCTACGACTTCGATTCCCTCGAGGACGGTGCCGTCACCGTTCGCGAGCGCGACACGATGGAGCAGGAGCGCGTGAAGATCGACGACCTTGAGGCTTACCTGGCTGCCCGCCTGATTGGCTGCTAATGGAATACACCAGCTGGGACCGCACTGACCGCGAGCACCCTGTCCTCCTCATGGAGGCAGGCCCTGCAGCGTATGGCGTCTTCTCCGCGGATTCCGCGGACGTTGATGGCCAGCGCTGGGAGCTTGCCAGTGATTTCTCCACGGGCGCGACCGCCCAAGTGGAGGACCGTGTCTACGCCTTGACAGGCAACCTGAGTCGGGACAAGCGCATCGAGGCTGACTTGAACGGCCGACCTTTTGCCTTTATCAACGAAAACAGCGGTGACTGGATTGTTGAGAACCCAGCCGGGTTGAAGGTAGCGCAGTTCTCCACGAAGAATTCGGGTGTGCGCAAGGCCATCCTCGAGTTCGATGCGGAGGCTGCCGCGGATGCGCTTTCCGACGCCGAGACAGTCGCGCTCAGCTGGTTTACTCGCCTCATCTTGGAGGCCAAGACCCAGGGCAAGGCCATGCCGATCATCGCCACTTTGGTACTGGCATCGGTGGTGGCCGTGTTGTCCCTGTTCGTCTTCTAGTTTGCGCTAGGTACTGCTTAAAGACGATGGACAGGAAGCAATTAACCTGGGAAAATGAAACCCTTAGCGATGCCGAGGGCACTGTGTGGGCAACGGTACGCGCTGATGTGCTCAACGTGAAGGAATCACAATTGGCCGCGGCGCAGGAGCGCATTTTGCTGGAGCACTCAGTGGATAGTGGTAGCCAGCGCTTTTGGGTGCGCGGTACGGCCACGACGGGCAAGACCCTGCACGTGGCTCAGCAGGGCGTAACTGTCAGCCACATGCAGGCCAAGTGCCTGGACCGTGAGTACACACTGGACCGGCCGAACCCCTTCCGTCGCGAGCGCCGTATTCGCGATGCCGACGGAAATGAGGTCCTACGCACCCGCCCTACGTTCAAGGGGGTGCTGGAGATTTTTGACATCGCAGCGGAAAACGTTCCGGACATCGACGTGGCATTTCTTACTTATTGCTGCCTGCTTGTCGATGCCCCGAGGCGCCTGCGCGGTTAAAGGCGCGCAGGCAGAGCTAGAAGGAGCCGCCGCGGAAGCTGCTGCCTCCGCCGCCTCCGAAGCCGCCGCCACCGAAGCCACCACCGAAGCCACCGCCGTAGCTGCGGCCACCGCCGAGCATCTGGCCGATGACCATGCCGGTGATGATGTCACCTGCGGTGGATCCGGCAGCCTGGCGCTGCTGGCGGCGACGGTAGGAATCAATGTCGTCCTGGGCGCGGCGGGCTGCGGTCTGGGCGGCCGCGACAGCCTGGCGGGAGGCGTCGATGGCACCGCGCAGGTTGCTGTTTTTAAGCTGCATCGCCTGCGCATAGAGACGCTTGGCGTCCGCGAGCGCGGTACGGGCCTGCGCGCCGACCACGCGGCCGCGGGTAGAGATGACGTCCTCGGCGGCCTGGATGTTGGACTCAGCCGCCTGCATCTGCTGGGTGTAGAGGTCCAGCTGGCGGGCCTGCGTGGCGGTCGCCTCGCGCACGGCGTCGAGTCGCTCGTCGAGCTCAGAGTCGATGGCAATCAGCGTGGTGTAGTGGCCGAGCGGGTCAGTGGCCTAGCCGGCTTCGGCGGCGCTGACGGCCTGCTGGGCGCGGGAAGTGACGTCGCCTAGGGCCTCCCAGTCAGCGTCGGTGCCCAGCTTCTTGCCTTGAGCCTCGAGCTGCTGTGCTTCCTCGATCTCGCCGCGTACCTCCGCGATGAGCGCGCTCAAGTTGGAGTGCGCTGCGGCCAGGTTAGCCTCGGCGTTTTCCACGCCGGAGAGCAGTCGGTCTGCCACCTCGATGGCGTGCTCGGAGTCGCGGATGATGCCTACCAATCCGCCCTGCTGGCCGGCCGGCTGCGCGGCGAGCGTGCGGCCTTGCTCTAGTAGCTTTTCTGCCTCGCCCACGGACACGGTGGCCATGTGTGGGTTGTCCTCGATGGAGACCAGCGCCTCGGCTGGGTGCTTGGACACCAAGCCCGCCAAGGTCTGCTCGGCCTGTGTAATACGGGTGCGGATGTCCACGGTGCGCTGGGTCAGCTCGTCGAGCTTCGAGTCGGAGTTGATGAGCAGGTCGCGCATCTTGGCAAAGTCGGCGGCTTGGGCATCGAGGGCGTCGTCAGCCTGCCCACAGGAGGAGACGATTTCGATGAGCATCTGGCGGCGCTCCGCCTCGGACTCCGGGATGGAGTCATCCAGGCGCTGCTGCAAGGCAAAGGCCTTCTGCAGCGTGGTGGTGGAGTGGTTCATCGCGCGGGTAAACGGGCGGGTGCGCTCCGGGCCGAACTCGGCCGTGGCGATGTCGAGCTCCTCCTTGCCGCGGCGGATGGATTCGTCGGTGGAGACCAGCTCTTCGCGGGCCAGCTCCTGCAGGGTCTCGGTGGGAAGGGATGACAGCGAGTTGGTATCGCCCGGCTCGATGGCGCGTGCTGATTCGAGGTTCTGCGCGTTGTCCTTCTTGGTCTTGCGGCGCGAGGCTGCCCAGATGCCACCACCGGCTACTGCCAGAGCACCTGCACCACCCGCCAGCCAGCCGGCCCCCGAGCCGGAGTCGGAACCTGCGCCACCTGCGGAACCGGAAGATCCGGTGGAACCGCTCACGGCGGCGTCGGCAAGCGCGAGTGCAGAGCCCCCGAAGTCGTCCTCGGCGAGGTGCGCGGATGCGGCGTCGTACATAGCGTCCGAGCGCCCGGAAGACCAAGCGTTGCCGGTCTGCACGCCCACCTTGCGGTCTTCAACTGACACCACGTAGACCGCGGAGTTGGGGCCCTTGGCGTCAATAAACTCGTCTGCATAGTCCTGCGCGGTACCCGGCAACGTGTTTTCAAATACCACGTAAAGAATCAGTCCCTCATCCTTCTGCAGGGAGGTAATCTTCTCCTGTAGTTGGGACTTCTCACTCGAGGACAACACTCCGGCGTTATCCGTGACCTTCTGCGTCACAGTCGAGGGATCTGCCTGTGCCAGCACCATCTGCTGCGGGGAGGGGGCAGCTCCGGCTTGGGTAATCCCAGGAGCTAGGGTTCCCAGACCCACGAACAACACCGCTACTGCGGCACGGCCAATACGCGCACAAGAATTCATGCCCACCAGAATACAGTTAGCCTGGTGAGAGTGAGACGCATTATTCGCTGCGTGCCCCTGCTACGCCGCGCAGCACAACGGGGAGCCAAGCCTGCACTGAGCTTAGAAGCCAACATTGAAGCCATCATCGTTTTGGGGGCCGCGCAATACGACGGCCACCCCTCCCGCATCCTTTCTGCGCGCCTCGAGGAAGCCGTCGACGCGCATGCGCTATACCCGCAGATCCCTATTGTCACCGTGGGCGGCAAGCTGCCAGGGGATCGTTTTACCGAGGCTGAGGTGGGGCAGAGCTACCTCAGCGAACGCGTACCGGACGCATGTGTGTTGGCGATGCCCGTGGGCAACGACACCGTGGAGTCCCTGCGGGAGGTGCGCCAGCACTACGGGTATGCGAACGCCATCATCATTACGGATCCGCTACACCGGTTGCGGGCGTGGCTCATCGCGCGTGACGAGGGGATGCGCACCCAGGTGCGCGGCGCCGCGAGATATCCCACCCCAACCTTCGCCCGGGCCTGGTGGCGCTACCTTGCCCACGAGATGGGCGGGCTCGCCGTATTCGCCGCGCGCAAAGTCTTCGGCGAGAAGGTTGCGGAGCACCTGCGGAGTGCGCTGCACCGCGTGGAAGCGATGATGAGGCCCTCCCGCAGGGCTCGGCATGAGGAAATTCGCAGGAAATCTAGACCATGATCTTCCAGCGTGCGGGTGTAAAATCAGGCAATTGACAAAAATCGCAGAAAATTCCCAGTCGGTTTTGCTTCCAATACGACTGTCGATAGATTAACGTAGATTGCGCAAGTGCAAAACAACGGAAAGGAACACTTATGTTGGACGTATTCAAGAATGTCATCGATGTCGTGCTGACCACCCTCCAGGATCTGGTAAACGCGCCTTTCTACTTCGTGGAGGACCTGTCGAGCGCACTGTCTAGCAAGAAGTAAACTCGAATATTGAGTTCTCGCCCCTGCTGCCTTTCTTCGGAGAGGCGGCGGGGGCGATTTCTTATGCCTTAGGTGGTATGCCGCGGATGAGCCATGGCAGTTTTAGCGCCTAAACTGCTAAATGTGAGTTATTCCTACAGCGCGCACGACGCAGCACGTCTTTTCGATGAGAGCCCCAAAGGATCAGCCTTCAGCGAGCCAGGCACCCCAGCCGCTGAAGATCACCGCGGGGCTTTTGCTCGCGATCGGGCCCGCGTATTGCACTCCGCTGCTTTGCGACGCCTCGCGGACAAAACGCAGGTAGTCGGCCCCCACGACGGCGATACCCCGCGCACGCGACTGACCCACTCACTGGAGGTGGGGCAGATCGCCCGCGGCATCGGCTCCGGGCTTGGTTTGGACCCCGACCTGTGCGACATGGCGGGCCTGACCCATGACATCGGCCACCCGCCCTATGGGCACAACGGAGAGAACGCTCTCAATGAGGTGGCTCAAGAGTGCGGCGGATTCGAGGGAAACGCGCAGACCTTGCGCATCTTGGCTCGGCTAGAGCCGAAGGTGGTGGACGCGCAGGACAACTCCTACGGGCTCAACCTCACGCGCGCGGCGCTCGATGCCGCCTGCAAGTACCCACGCACCAAGACCAATGCGGATGGAACGGTCAACCGCAAGTACGGCTGCTACGACGAGGACGCACACATCCTGGCCTGGTTGCGCGAGGGACATACTGACGCGCGCCCCTCGATGGAGGCGCAGGCCATGGACTGGTCCGATGACATCGCCTACTCCGTTCACGACGTGGAGGACGGCATCGTTTCCGGCCGCATTTCACTCGCGGTGCTGTGGGACCTGGTGGAACTCGTTGCGCTTGCGGAGAAGGGCGCTAAGGCTTTCGGCGGCACCGCAGACGAGCTTCTCGACGCCGCCGATTCCCTCCGCGCCTTGCCCGTCATCCGGGAGGTCAGCGACTTCGATTTCTCCCTGCGCTCTTACACCACGCTGAAGAAGATGACTTCGGAGCTTGTGGGCCGCTATGTGGGGGCCACGGTGCAGGCTACCCGCGCGGCCAAAGAGCCACAGCTGGAGCTGGGCCGCCAGCACGGCAATCTGGCAGTGCCGGTGCGTGCGCAAGGGGAGGTCAAGCTGCTCAAGACCATCGCGGTGCTCTACGTCATGGACGAACCGGTGCACTTGGCTCGCCAGGACCGCCAGCGTGAGCGCATCTACCGCGTCTTTGACTACTTATCCGCGGGGGCGCCGGGCGCGCTCGACCCGATGTTTAGGCTCTGGTTTAACCGCGCCGAAACTGACGCGGAGCGCCAGCGCGTCATCGTGGACCAGATCGCCTCGATGACCGAGTCCCGCCTGGAGCGCCTGGCGCGCTCGACGGCTGAGTTTTCTGGGTTTATGGGTTAAAAGTGCGTGGCCGATACCTTAATCCATGCCTCGTTTAGTTCCGACAATTTGGGAACGCCCGGTTCGTGGAAACCACCCCAGCACAATGGAAAGTCATTGAATCTGTAAGCGATTCAGCTCGTCACCGAAAGATACGAGACGTAGACACGGCACCCCTGTTGACTGAAGAGTGAAGTTAGCGGAAGAGACGAACGCCGTTGTCCCCAAGCACCTCGAGAACCGCCGCGGTGTCAGTGGTGGACAGCTTCCATGCTGAGGCCACGATGGTTTCCACCTTGTGCTCGCGCAGGAAGTCCGCCAGAGCGTCGAGGTTGCGCGGCGCCATGCAGGCGTCACAACCGCGGATGGTGCCTAGGGCGGCGTATAGATCCTCGAGGCTTTCCAGCGGCTGCGTGATAAGTACTTTGGAGAGATTATTCAGCATCAGGGATCTCGCAGAAGGATTCGTAGTGATCGTCGGTGTAGTACCACACGTCAGGGTCGGTTTCGGTGCCGCCACCAGTGACGATGCGCTTGGCACCGCGGTGGTCCACGCCAGGCGAGTCCACCGTGTACTCGCGGTAGTAGTTTTTGGACTCCTTAGGCAGCACACCTTCGTAGTTGCCAAAGCGCTTGTTGTCATTGTCTGGGTGCTCATAAGGCCCGCCGGCCAAGATGTCCTCCGCGGTATCCTCGGCTTCCTTGGGCAAAGAGTCCATCGCGCACTGCGGATAGGCGGACTCAGCCGATCCGTCCCGAGACCCAGCAGTCGTCGGCGCAGCGGTAGTCGGCGCAGTGGCGCTCGAGCCGGCCGAAGAAGCACTGCTATCACCATCAGAGTTCCCTGCCAGGTCGATTCCGAAGTAGCCGGCTGCAAGCACCACGAGCACGCCGCCGATTGCTGCGAGCGGCTTCTTCTGAGAGGAGGGGGGATTGGCCATACCCCCATCTTTACAGGCGTAGCGCCTGATCGAGAAATCCAGTCAATCCCTTAACACCAACGCGAAGTGACTCGGAACTGCATACAAAAGACAGTGTGGCTTTCAGGCCTTTTTGCTGCCCCTTTCGGTGGGTAAACCGCCCTTCGTCACCGTTATCTGTGTAGCGGACTACTAAACGACACCATCTGGGAGACCCACCCCAAGCCCCGCGAGCCCGCGCGGGGTAATCTTTAGCGCATGGCACAAGGCAGAATTCCGGAGAGCGACATCCAAGCGATCCGTGAACGCGCGCCAATCGAGGAAATCGTGGGGGAGTACGTCCAGCTCAAGCCGGCTGGCTATGACTCCTTGAAGGGGCTGTCACCCTTCAAGGAAGAAAAGACTCCGTCCTTCCACGTACGCCCGCAGCGTGGCTACTACCACTGCTTCTCTACAGGCAAGGGCGGAGACGTATTCAGCTTTCTCATGGAGATGGAGCAAGTCTCCTTCCCAGAAGCTGTCGAGGCAGTGGCCCAGAAGATTGGGTATCGCATCAATTATCAGGGCGGCAGCACGGGCAACCGTAACGAAAAGCCCGGCACGCGCCAGCGCCTCATCGCGGCAAATAAGGCTGTGCACGAGTTTTACCGCCAACAGCTGGAGACCCCACAGGCGGCCACCGCGCGCGAGTTCCTGCTGAACCGTGGTTTTAGTAGGGAGATCATCTACGAGTTTGAATGTGGCTATGCCCCGGAAAGTTGGGATACGGCCACCAAGTACCTTCTGCGCATGGGCTTTTCCTTCGAGGAACTAGAGGCCGCAGGCATCTCCAAGATGGGTAAGCGCGGGCCGATCGATCGCTTCCACCGCCGCCTCCTGTGGCCCATCAAGGACCTATCCGGCAACGTCATTGGTTTCGGCGCGCGCAAGCTTTTTGATGATGACAACTTGGGCAAGTACATGAACACGCCTGAGACCATGCTCTATCACAAGTCCAAGGTGCTCTTTGGCTTGGATTTGGCCAAGCGCAACATTGCTGAGGCCCATCAGGCAGTGGTGGTGGAGGGCTACACCGATGTCATGGCGATGTACGCGGCGGGCGTAAAGACTGCAGTGGCCAGCTGTGGCACTGCATTCGGCGGCGACCACCTGCAGGTCCTGCGCCGGCTAATGCTGGATGATTCCTACTTCAACGGCGAGCTTATCTACACCTTCGACGGCGACGAAGCCGGACAAAAGGCCGCCATGCGCGCCTTCCAAGGCGAGCAGGCGTTCACGGGCCAGTCCTTCGTTTCCGTGGCGCCGGATGGCATGGACCCTTGCGATTTGCGCCTGGCCAAGGGCGACGCCGCGGTGCGTGAGCTCATCGCGGACCGCATCCCGATGTTCGAGTTCGTCATCCAATCGGTGCTTAGCGAATACCGCATTGATACCGCAGAGGGGCGTCTGCAAGCATTGCGTCGTGCGGTGCCCGTGGTAGCGCAGATTCGCGACGCCCCGCTGCAGCGTGAGTACGCCCGCCGCCTAGCCGGCTGGGTGGGTTGGCCCAACCCGGAGGAAGTCCTGCAGCAGGTTCAGCAGGAGGCTCGCCGGCCTAAGAAACAGGACAAGAGGGCACGGCTTGCCGACGCCCCGATTAAAGCCGGCACGCCCGCTCCCGCGCAACAGAACACTCCGGTCTTCCACGTGCCGAGCCCCCGTGAGACCCACCTGTGGCCGCAGCGGGAGGCCCTAAAGCTGGCCTTGCAGTACCCGGGCCTTGCCGGTTCTTACTTCGACGGGATTACCGCCGATGCGTACTCGAATGAGTCTTATCGAATCGTTCGGGAGGCTATCTCTACCGTCGGTGGCGTTGCTGCCGGAGCCAACCTGCCCAGCGTGGAATGGATCGCTGCTGTGGCAGGGGAGATGCTCGATCTCACCGCGCGCAACTTTGTCAGTGAGCTTGCTGTTGAGCCGATCAAGGTGGGCGATGAGTCCGATCCCAAGGCTTGGGAGGTCTATGCTGACAGCGTGCTTTCCCGCCTCCAGGAAGCCCGCGTGGGCGACCAAGTGGCCCAGATTAAGGCCCAACTAGGCCGCATGCGCCCCTCCGATGACGAGCAAGCCTATAACTCGCTTTTCGCCGATCTCGTCGCCCTCGAGCAGGCCCGCCGCGAGCTCAATGACAGGGCGTTTCGTGGGCCGCAGCCTAATTAATCTTCGTCGGGCTCGTAGATACGGTCTTGGCCGTCTAGCTGGTTTCCTTTGACGCGGCGGCCGCGGCTTAGATCCTTTATCTCTTTCATGCGGGGTTCTGGATCGAGCTTGTTTGCTACTGCCTTGCGGGTGGCGTTTAAAGCGTTCTTGGTTACGGGGGAGTTGATCGCTTTTTCGTATGCGCCCTTGATCTGGTGATAACGCTTGCGGCCGGCCTTGGTGCCAAAGACATAACCTGCGGCGGCGCCTACTACGAATTGGATCATGGTTGGAGTATCTCACCCTTCAGGTACTGATTTAACGCTAATAACCTCACCCAGCCTACCTGCATCAGTGGTGAAGTGGTGGGTACCCTCATTGATGAAAATTATTGTGACCGTTTCCCAACGCGGTTAAAGCACGATTGCTTAAAGACGTGACCGCTCGAACCTGTCTCTCGATTGCGGGTGGCTTTACGCAGCTCATTGTTAAACGGCTCGATAGAGTTCGTCGTGTAGATGGCTTTCCTTGCTGCCGGAGGAAACTGTAAAAACGGCACGAACCGCTCCCACGCTTCACTGCCTTCGGCGGCATCACCCCCGGATCATTTTTAGACAGGGCGAATAAGAGCAATACCGAAGCCAGCGACTAGTTCCTCCAGTCCCGAGGAAAATGAGGGCACGGAGTAAACATAACCCGCTCCGATTAGGGGACTGCGTAATGAATCCTCGGAGCCTTTCGGTGGAACTACTTAGAACGTAATGGGGCTGAGGAGGCTGCCGGACATCTTGGGCATACAAGCCCCGCGATCGCCGGCCGGCACTACATAATGCGCGCCAACAAGACCGGCGACCACAACGATAACCTCGAGCCCCTAAAGCCGTCAGTCTGAACTAACGGTACAAAATGAAGAAAGAACCGCCTGAAATCAGGCGGTTCCTGTCTGCTCCTCCAACTGGGCTCGAACCAGTGACCCTTCGATTAACAGTCGAATGCTCTGCCAACTGAGCTATGGAGGAATAATGTGTGCGGAAAGCTGTTGGAAGTGCTCTCTGCGACGTGAAGTAACTATATCTACCTTTGTAGGTTGTTACAAATCGCCAGCTCGTGCCGGGTTTTGGCTCGGAGGTGTCGGTACAATTTCAAGGCTTGAAAAGGGGCGAATTTCAGTTGCTTTAACGCTAAAACCGGTAAAGTGTTGCCGTGGTCGAGTTGGGTTCCTAACCTACCTACGTGCAGTTTTGAAACCGAGTCCCTTGTGGAAGAAGCGGCTAACAGGAAGAACTTAGCACTTTTTATGCGTCTTGTTTTGCCTTAGGGAGAAGACGAGGTGACGAGCGCGCGGAACTGTTAGGTGCTTTGTGCCACTGGGTTATTTTGTTATTTCGGTTGAAACAATGCCTTAAGACGAGGGGATTCAATTCTGAGTTTTTATAACGGGCAGGCAGTTTAAGGGGCGTTTGTGGGTGTCTTAAGCCGTGCATGTATTCTATTAGCGCACCGTCGGGTGTAAATAGGGGGCTATAGCTCAGTCGGTTAGAGCCGCGGACTCATAATCCGCTGGTCCCGGGTTCGAGCCCCGGTGGCCCCACTCTTAGGCATTCTCATCACAAAGTGCCAGCGCACAGGGTGAACCTTTGTTATTTGAAGAAGCCTTGCTTCTTCTCTCTCGGAGGTTCTCCCAAAGTCTCGCTCTCTTGGTTTGCTGGTTACTACTCTGGGCGCTGCTGCACTACTCGTAGGTTGCAGTGGGGAGGCTCCGATTCTCAACCTACGTGAGCGTCAAGTTGTTTGTGTGTGGGGTTTGGTTTTTAGAGGTATTTATTGAAGCGGTCGGGGTATGCCACAGCCATTTGGTTGATTGAAGTGCCCCGAGTTTTGTTCCTAGGCATTTGCCTTGATTTCTATTATTTTCTGTGGCGGGATCTGCTTCAAAAGGTCAAGTCCGCGTCCGTGGTTCGGGCGCTTGCCCGCATCAATATTTTTGTTTTCGTCCCACGCCGCACCCCTGCGGGCGCTGGTAGCATCTGTTTACATACCGCAACCAGCAGCTACGGGACGCCTATTCTATGGACGGCGATGTTACTGCGCTGCTTGTATGCGCCGGGTTAGTGCTTGTCATGGTGCTCTACTGGGCCTACTACATTAGGTGCGTGCGGAGGCAACCCAAGTCGGAAGAGCGGTACGACGATGTCGACTTGGTAGGCGCAGAAAGTGATGGCGTCCTTTTCATTTATCCTTACTGCTCGCTCAATATGGGCGCTGGCGGTGCCATGGGGCTGGTCGCAAGTGCCAACCCTCGCGAGTTTGTCTACACGGTGCTGAAGGTTCCGCTCGTGGCAGCTTTCGTTATCGGAGTCATTGGATTTACAAGCGCGGTCGGGGTTCCGCTTTCGTGGCCTTTTGTTCCGCGTTGGGCCGTCGATATCCGTAAAGCAAAACGTGCCCGAAGGCGTGAGCGCAGACAAGCCAGAAAAAGAGAAAAGGAAGAATAGCTACTGCAGGAAGAGGCCATTTTGTGCAGCGTTCACGGGGGTGGCAGCGTCACGCTGCTGCGAGCGTTGCATGAATCACCGCATTCACATGAGCAAATGGAATCCGCTCCTGCTCAATGCGCAGCCGGCCCGCAGTGAAGAGAAGGCGGTAGGCGCGCTGCTCTTCGGTGGTGAGGTGGGTAAGGGTGGCGGAGCCGTCGCCGGGGTCGGGGACAGCCAGGTGCTGGAATTCGGTGACGGTGGCTGTGTCCATGAGCAGTGACGTCGTGTGGGGGAAATGGGCGCGCACGGCGTTGAGGATGGCAAAGCCGGCGGCGTCGAGGTCGCCCCAGTAGGTGATGTCGATGCGGTTAAGCCAGTCCAGTGCGTGGAGTTGGTGGGCGGCGGTGCCGGCACCGAGGAGGGCGACGGTGGGAGGAGAGGTGTCCGAAAGCGTGGGCAAAGCCAGGAAAGTTTGTTTGTTCTCCACTATGAGGACGCGGGGAGGGGTATGCGGGAAAAGCGTGGCGGCGTGGGCTAGGGGGATTTCGATATCGCTGAGCGCTGGAGCGTGGTTGAGGTAGCGCAGGCGGACTCGGGTGTCGCTACGGCGCAGGCCTAAGTCTGTGATGCCAAACGGCGCGAGGAGCGTGAGGAGTAGGCGGCGGTGGGTACCAATCCACTTGCCGTCCACACCTTCGACCGGCACGGCGCGCTCCCACTCCCCGGAGTCAGGGTTGGCGCGCAGCCAAGTCAGGCACGGTCCTAGGCATTCCAGGTCATAGGCGCTTAAATCCTTCCATTGGGTATAGCTGCGGCGGACGGTGTGGGCGAAGTCGGGGGAATCGGGAAAGACGGCAGCGATGCTGTGTGCTCGTTCACGGGCGCGGGCGTACTCGAGGTTAAGGCCCGCGGCGGTGGCGATGCGTTCGGCACCGTTGATTGTGATGCGAGCCGGTATGTTGTTCGTGCCCAGGCCGGCGCGCGACCAATTGCGGGACTCGTAGATGACGTCCTCCTGGTGGGGCCAGCGCTGCCAGGCACGGATGAAGCCCTGCGTGGCGTCGATATCGCGGGCGGCAGCAGTGGCAGTGGGCGGGTGCAGGGGCCAGTCGACGCGCACAGAATCCGGGTCAGCCAGTGCTTCGGCAAAGTGATTGCGCAGGTATTTCGACGCGTGTGCTTGCAGGTCTTTAGGGCTGCGCATAGTCGGGGTCCTGGTAGGTGGAGGCGTCGATAAGCGAATAGCCCGTGCGCGCCCGCGGGCGGCCATTGATGGTGGGCTCATCGTACTTGACCACAATCGTGCCATCCACGTAAGGAGACAGCGTCTGGATGAGCTTGAAAGGCGTGGCCAGAATCATGTGGAAACCAAAAGACGTAAAGACGGACATGGCAGTGCGGGTAAAGGTGGGATCGGCGCGGTCAAAGGCCTCATCCAGAATGATGGAACCATAGGTGGGCACGTCTTGGTCCGGCTCCGCCAGCCGGAAGCGCAGGGCCGCAGCCAGGCAGAAGAAGACGAGCTTTTGTGCTTGGCCGCCAGACAGCGAGGCGGAATCCTGATAGGTATTGGCTGTCGTTCCGTCGGCGTACAACTCACGGCCGATAAAGCTCACGTGCCGGCGGGTATCTAGCACCACGTTGCGCCAGCGGAGATCCTCTGGCTGGCTCGAGCCCAAGCGGCTCAAGATCTTGTCCAACGCGTGGTAGCGCGCAAGGGCAGCCTCTGTATCATCGGAGCCGAATTCGCCCAAGCTGTGGGAGGTGGCGGCATCAAGATCCCGCTGGAAATCCTGGACCACCTGGCCGCGAGCATCCTTGACGTCGATGCGCAGGGTGCGCTCACCGTTGAAGGGAGAGCGCTCCAGGGACTTGTTGATGAATTCCATGCGCCTCTCAATATCACTGCGAGCACGGCGCAGGTCTGTGGTGAGGTGGGAGAGGTTTCGCACGGTGGAGCCGTTGAGAAGCTCGAGGAAGCGGGCGCGGAAATCCGCCAGGCGGTCGGCGCGTAGGAACTTGAGCTTCTCGATGCCTTCGCCAGCGAAGCTCGCCTGCGGCTCAAGGTCCGCGGCCTCCGCCGGCCACTGGGCCAGATATGTGTGGAGGACAGAGACAATTTTGGCGTTGGCGTCCTCGATGCGCCGCGTGGCGGTGCGGGCGGTGTTCTGAAGACTAGCCTGCACCTCATCGCGCCGGGCATCGATGTCATCAATGGTGAGCTTGCGCTTGCCCTTGTGCAGGGCATCTTCGACTGCTTTCGCGATGTCCTGGTCCTTGATGTCGGGCACAATACCGATGCTACGGCGGCGCTCGGTTGAGCGCTCAAGCTCGCCTTCGACGTTGCCCAGGTTCTTCTGGGCGGCGTTCAGCCTGGCGCGTGCGGCCTTGAGCTTGGCCTTGGCTTGCTCGTGGGCTGCGGCGAGGGCTTGGGCCTCCGGGGAGGAGGCCAGCGAGTCATACTGCTCCTGCAGATCCTGCCGGCGAGCCTCGGCGGAGGCGGTGTCGATATCCTGGAAGGAGGTTTCCAGCACCTGCTGGGCTTTATCGCGCTGGGAGCGCAGAACGTCCATCTTCCGGTTGAGGTTCTGGACCTGCTTGGCCGTGGCACGAGCAGTGGCCTTGGCCTGCGTGAGCTGGGCGCGTAAGAGCTCAATCTTGGCGGTGTTGGTGGAACCCACCCGGTACCAGGTAGTGCCGCTAAAACGCTTGCGGTCATCCTTGATGAAGCGGGTTGAGCCGTCTTTATCCTTGGGGCGGCTTTCCAGGCCATCGCGCGTTACCGCCGGGGTGGTGGTGACATGGTCCAGTTCCGCAACCGAGTCCACACACTCGTAGTTGAAGCGGCGCGAAATATGTTGGCGAACCCAGTGCGCCATGGCGTGGTCTTGGAATTCCAGTTTGTGGATAAGCTGCCGCGGGCTGCGCGCGGAGGCCTGCGGTGATGCAAACTCCGGAATGGTGCGGTACTCCAAACGGGTGCCCACGTTGCGCGAATTGACCCACTGGTTGATGGTGTCGCGGGCAGCCTCAGGAACGAGCAGGGTGGCGGCAAAGCCGTGGAGGAGCTTTTGAATCACCGGCTCCCATTCGGCCTGCTGCGGGCTGATATCGATGAGCTCGCCGGCGAAGGGAAGCTCGGATTCGGCATAGCCGGTATCGCGAGCCAGCTGCGCGCGCAGTTCAACTAGAGCCTTGTCGATGTTGGTGCGCCGCGAGCTAAATGAGCGCAGCTCGCTATCGAGCGCGGCACAGGCGGTGGCAGCGTCCCGGGCGGCCACGCCAGCTTCTTGTTGCTCGTTGATGAGGTTGGCGAAGTCAACCTTAAAATCTTCGATGCGCAGCTTCGCGGTGGCCTGCAGCTCGGCGAAGCCGTGTGGACTGAACTCGTAATCATCAGTCCACGCTCCAGCGGCCGCAGCCAACCGTTGGAATTCCTTCGTGCGGTGCTCAATTTCTTTGTCCGCAGTTTCTATCTTGGCGCTTAAGGCATCGAGCTCGCCAGCGCTGAGCTGGGTAACAGCCACCGCGGCCAGGCGCTCGGCATCATCCAGGTGTGCGACCTCAGCGTTGAGGGTCTCCGACTGCGACTGGGCCTCCGATAGCTGTGCTGTGAGCGCACGGATGCGGAAATCTAGTTCCTCTGCCACTAGGCGGGCGCGTACTGCCGGCAGCGCCTCACTCATCGCCTCTGCTTTCTCCTTATCCGCTTCAGCACTAGACCGCCGAGAGTGAAGTTGGGGCAGCGGCCCGAGCGTATCAATCTGCGCCTTGACGTCCTCAACCCGCAGGTAGGCCTGGCGCAAATCCTCAAACTGTGCCACGGCCTCATCCGCTCTGGTGAAGGTATCCGGCACATCCAGCATGTAATCCCTAAAGAGCTGGTCCAGGCTGGACAGGGACTTCGCGGATTGAGTGCGGTGAAGAAGAAGCTGGCCCTCCACATTCTTAATCCCCAAGCGTTTGCGGAAGCGGTCCGCAAACGTGGCATAGGTCGGCGTAAAGGATGCTCCGGGGCCTTTATACAGCGCCCTGATCTTGCGGCTATCCAAGCTGCGGGTGAGCAAGGGGCTGAGCTTATCGATGTCCTCATCGCCCGGCACCAACCCATACAACTTCTTGATCTGGCCTACGGAGTTCTCACCGCCGTTGAGGCGAAAAATGGCGATGAGGGTGTGCTGCTTGCCCTGGCCATTGTCGTAAGTCAACGCCACCACTGAGTTGGTCGCACCTTCACGCAGGTATTCCGGGGTAATCTCACCAGTTTGTGTATTCTCCTGCTGCCGCCACGCTCCGCGCACGTAGGAGACCAAGTTACGGCCGTTGTGCCGACCGAGGTCTTGCTGCGAGGCGGCGTTGAACTTCACGTGATTCTGGGGGACAAGGACGGCTGACATGGCATCCAGCAGTGTGGATTTACCTGATCCTGAGCCACCCGTAATGAGGAAACCTTTCCGCGCTACCGGGATGGAAAAATAGCCATGGAAGGTGCCCCAGTTAATCAGCTGGATGCGGCTGATGCGATACTGGCCTGGGTAAAGGTCCGTGTGCTTATTCATCTGAGGTGTCCTCCTCGGTATCCTCGGCTCGCGCCAGGCGGGCGTATTCATCCCGGATGGCGGTGACCGTGGAGGCATCGAAAAGCTGGCGCAGCACCGGCGAGACCTCCAACCGGCCTTCTGTCTCCGTGGTGCTGAGCAGGGAATAGTCATTCTGGATGCGCTTAATAGCCGCGTTGAAGCGCTTGGTGAATCCGGCCTCGTCGCGGTTATCCACCGCGCGGACATAGCCGATGCTCTCCCGGAGATCTTCTACGTCCACGATGACGCGCTCGCCGGGCAGAGCCAGCCCCAGCTCCTGGCGCAGGTTCAACAAGATAGCGGTATCGATGTGCTTGAGCTTGTACGTGCGCAGCACCTGCGGGATGCTCAGGCTGTCTTCTTCCACCATGCGGGTAAAGGCAAAGCCCTCGGTCTCATCGATGACGAGCTCCAAAAATACCTCGTGCAGCCTGGCACGCAGATTTTCTTCGTCAGAGATAATTGCTGACCACAGCACTGGTTCTTTCTGTGCGCGGATAAGTGGTCCTTGGAGCAGCTGCACTAAGGCGCGGCGCGAGTGGTAAGTCAACGTTCCTTTGTCGTGCTCCCACAGCGGGGGCTCGTGCGTAGAATCCACGCGGGGGCTGTTGGCGGTGGTCACTGAAGCTCCTCAACGGTTGTGTGATCGAAATACAGAGTAGGGATATGGGCGGAGCGCACCGTGCCGTCTTCCTCGGTCCATGTGACCTTCTCGCGCGATTGACGCAGCACGGGCACCGGGTGTTGGTCTGCGATGTGCACCAACCCCACCACGCTGGCAAGGCCCTGGGTAGGGGGATGGGCTTGCAGCACCTGGCCAACCGTGCAGGGGCCGGACTGGGCGACTGTCGCGCGTATCGCCTCGTGTAATTCCTCGAAATCAATCTCCGATTCGCGCACCAGCTCATATAAGGCTAGCGGGTCTTCTGCCTCCGGCTGGTATGCCACCGGTGTTTCTTCCACGACTTCGCGGCCTGGGTTGGCCAGGCGGATACGGGAGACCGAATGAATCGACATACCGATGCGCTGCAGCGGTGTCTCCATCCGGTGAAAGGCTTTGAGCTCGGAGTACTGTGCGGCATCGATAGCCATGCCGCGGGCCTCCCGCAGTAGTTCAATCATGCGCCGGTCCTCCGCGAACTGCTCGGAGGAGACATAGTTGCGCAGGCTGCGTGCCAGCCCCGTCATGGTCTGGTTGACCTCGAAGCTGGTTTCTTCCATATCGCGGAAGAGCCTGCGCAGCTGCTGCCGCCTGTCCGGGGCCAGCGCCTGCCCGGCCTCGCTGTCGAGAACCTCCGTGATCCACTGGTCCAACCAGGCGCTGCGCTCCCTATCCATTAAGAGGGAATAGAAGCCGCGGAAACTGCGCCCGGCGTCTGACTCCGCGATGTGGTCCACGCCGTTGAAGATCTCCTCGAGCACCTCGCCCCGATAGCCCTCCGGATCCAAAAGCTGGCGGCGCAGCTGGTGGTTGAGGGCCTCGAGCTCGTGGCGCACCCGGGCGAAATCACTCGGCACAGCCATGGCCATGTTCAACACGTCCTGGACGCGCTCTTCTGCCTCCGCGGCGGTGAGCCTTTCGAACTGCCCGCTGCGGGCTTTTTCAATCTCACGGTCGATGCGGGCGCGCTCTTCCTCCAAGCTGGCTACGCGGCTAGCAATGTCCTCGTTCGTATCCCTCGCTAGCCTTTGCAGCGCGGAGCTGATCGATTCCACACGTGACGCCGTTACCGTGGTCACCGGCGCTTCCCAGCGCTCAATGGCTTCGAGCGCGGACAGGGCTTCCTCGCTGGGTTCGAGCGTTTCGCCGTGGGAGCTCTTTCCGGATTTTCGGATGAGCCACCCGGCCTTGACCCAATCATTGCAGTAATTCTGTGGAGTGCGGGGCATGGAAAACTCACTGGCCAGCACCTCGAAATCGGTGACCATGAGCTCATAGACCTCCGCCGCCGGGCGCGCCCTGGTACCGCGCGGGAAGTACTCCGCGATCAACGCCAAAATCACGGGCGCGTTGTCCGCGGCCAAGAGCCGGATCGCGGCGGAATCGCGCATCAAACGCCGTAGCGATAGGGCGCGTGCTTCAACAGACATGCCTTGATTCTGACAGGTGTGCCGGACATGCGCAGCGAAGACTGGCTCAAATATTCGAAGTCCTGCGGTAGGTGCTTGAGTTTTGGTTGCGCCGAGCTAATTGGAATGAATGAACCTACTTTGTAACAACGATTTTTTGGGGGCTCGGCTCTTGAATTAGAGCTGCTGAATTGTTTAGAATATAGGCACGACGAGCCGGTCACCGGAACGTTGTCGCCTGGAGCCGCGTAGGCTCCAGAGCTCTTTCTAGGGGCCTTGGACCTAGGGAGTTCTCTTCGTGTCTAAGCACAGACGCTGAGAGCGCATCTACCCGTTGGCGGGAGTCGTCGCCAAGCGCCCGCTCTTTTATGCGCCGTCCGCGACGAGCTCCTTGAGGGCGTCGAGGGCCTCGCGGGAGGCGGTGCCGTAGCGCTCGCGCAGGAAGTGATGGGTGGCGTCGGGGTTGTCCAGTGACAAGTCTGTGCCGCTGAGGTTGTGCAGCTCCGATTCGCCGGCATCGGTCTTCTCCACGGACCAGAAGCTTTCTGGGCTAAGGCCCAGCTCGCCGGTGCGTTCGAGGGCGCTGAAGGCGTGGGAGGCAAAGATGAGCTGCGCGCCGTTGACGTTGATGCTGGGCTCGCTAAAGGCGTGGATGAGGAAGTCGAGCAGTGCTGGGCGCAGGGCGGAATCCAGCTCATCGGCAACTAGGATGCCGCCGCGGCGCAGGGTATCCAGCACTAGGGGAGCGGTGGCCATCCAGTTCTGGGTGCCGCCGGATTCGTCGGTCAGTTTTAGCTCGTAGAAGGAATCATTGGTTTTGTGCTCCACGATGATGGCGTGCAGCAGGGATTCGATTTCCGCATCGGAGTAGGCGCTGAACTCATTGGGGCGGTGGATGGTGCCGTTATTGCGGCTGAGTGCATCGATCACTGGGCGCATCTGGCGGAAGACGTGCTCCGGGATGTGGTCCTGGTTAAGCCGCACGGAGTGGATCCCGGCATCGGCCGCGCGCAGCAGCGCGGCAGCCTCATGTAGGTGCAGCTTGCCCGTGCGGATGAGGGCGGTGATGCGGGAGGCGGTGCTCATTGAGGCATTTCCGTGCGGCAGGTAGGCCACGTCGTGCACCAAGGCGCGGGCTAGTGGGGCGAGGATGGGGTGCTCATCGCGCAGGCCAGCGGAGAGGATCAGCTCGGTGTCTCCGACGGGCCGAGTTTGGCTACATCCCCCTTGCCCATAAAGGACTTAGTCCACTGCACTTCCTCACCGCGGGTGCGCACGAAGCAAGGGCTCCAGCGGGTTGAGGGCACGCGGCTGAGCCACTCGGCATGCACGCTGGTAAAGCTCCACTGGAAGCCGTAGAGATAGCGCACGCCATCGAGCTCGAATTCCAGCTCAAAAGTGCTGGGCAGGCGTTGCGTGCGGGGGTTGAGGCGGTAAGGGGCGTGGGGGAGTTGATTGGGTGGGGCGTCGGCAAGCCAGGCGGTGGCGGAGGATTCGATGGCAAGCAGCGCGAAGGCTAGGGCGTTGAGGACGCTGCTCTTTCCGGAGGCGGTGGGGCCGATGAGCACGGTGATGGGGTCGCTGACCTGCTCCCAGCCTTCCTTCGGGGCGGTGGAGTGCTGCCCGTGATGATAGACCGAAAGTGTTTGCGTGGCGCGGATGCTGCGGAAGTTGGACACGCTAAAGGAAAGGAGCCTCATGGTCGCGACACTACAGGCTCACAGATTCTTCATCAGATAAATCTGTCTTAGGTTCGGGCGCTGAGAATTCGTTCTCGCCCCATGCCTTAACCCAGCCGACGCTGGTAGCGTTTTATTACATACCGCAAAAGCAATCATGGGAGGCCACATCCTATGGACAGTCCTATTACTGATCTGCTCTTATACATCGGTTTAGTGTTGGTCATGGTGGCCTACTGGACCTTCTACATCCGGTACGTGCGGCGGATTCCAGGATCGGAAGAATGGTACGACTCAGCCGAACCGGAAGGCGCAGAAAGTGATGGCCTCCTCTTCATTTATCCTTTTGGCACGCTCTTGATGGGCGCTGGCGGTGCCTTGGGGTTGGTCGTAAGTATGGGCCTTCCCGAGCCTGTCGAAAAGGTGCTGGGTGCTCCGTTCATGGTGGCCATGCTCATCGCACTCATTGGGTTGACGGGCGCGTTCGGGATTCCGCTTCCATGGCCTTTTGTTCCGCGTTGGGTTGTGGACATCCGCAAAGCAAAACGTGCTCGAAGGCGCGAGCGCAGGCAAGCTAGGAAAATGACAAAGAAAGAATAGCTCTGGCAGCTAAGCCAGCGTTTAAAGTCCTTGTGCAGTGGGTCTGCTGGGGTGTCCGTGGCTGAGGGTGGATTCACAGTTCATACCCCGAAAACTTGGGGCAGGCTGGGGCCTAAATTGCTGTTTGCCGGGCCTGCCGATTAGTGTTGCTGGGAGCGGATTCGCTGTGCGCGAGAGTGCTGGCTCAGTGTTGGTGCGGAATGCAGGCAGGGAATACGCGGGGCTATAGCTCAGTCGGTTAGAGCTACGGACTCATAATCCGTTGGTCCCAGGTTCGAGCCCCGGTGGCCCCACAACGCAAAGCTTCTGTTGCTTACTCCTTTTACGCCGTCCTTTTGGTCTTAGGCTGTCCTTTTAGAGGGCGTTTTACGTCTTTTCGAACGTCGGGATGGTGTCATGTCTTGGGCCTGTTGTACGCTTGGTGGAAACTGGAAGGAGGGCAGACATGGAACAATTTAAGGCGCGGCAAATAGCCGAATGGTTTGTAGCGTGGGCTGATGAAAATGATGACGCTGAAATAACGCAGCTCAAGCTTCAAAAGCTTCTTTACTACGCCAAAGGGCTGCATATGCGCAATTCTGATGGCCTGCCGCTTTTTCCTGAACGCATGGAAGCATGGGCACATGGCCCAGTAGTCGTGGACGTCTACCATGACGTTAAACACTATGGAAAGCTTCCCATCGACCCCGATGAGTTCATCTCGGATGATTTCGACTGGGATGATTACCGCGATGTTGAGCGGGATTTGATTGAGGTGTGGGACAAATATGGCCCCTATTCCGCATGGGCATTGCGGAATAAAACCCACACTGAATCTCCTTGGAAAAAGAACTTCGTCGAGGGGAAACGAGGGCTGGAAATAACGGATGCCGATCTGAAGAACTATTTCTGCTAGCCGTGGGCAAGAAAAGTAAACGACGGGGGAGTAGGCCAACCAGAGAGGCGAGGAGCGCCCCAGAATCAAGCGTCGTGGAGGAGCTTCGCAGCTCTCGGGCTGCCTATCCGCTCCTGTCAACGCGGTTTCTTCAGAAGGGGTGGGGCTTCGAAGAACTAGATGATTCGATGCGCGCAGAGTTTCTGGAAAAGTGGCACAAGCGGTCAGTGCTTTCATGGAAAGAGCTGGCACAGCATCCCAAGCACGGACTCGGCTCAGAGTTTATTCCGGCAACCGCGATCATTCCTCGTATACCAAGGCAATTTAAGGACGTCGAAAAATTCCGGGTTTACCGCCACAAAGGGAATCTCCCTTTTGCCGGCTGGAAAGACGGGGAAGTGTTTTATGTCCTTTGGATTGAGAAAGCCTACAACGAGCTCTACGTGCATTAGCTCCTTTTCTTAAGCCTTAGTGGCCCACCAACCAGGCGGTCCGCCTAAAGCAAAAGCACCTTAATGCGAGAGATTGCTCAGCACCCGATACGATGACCACCATGAGCGTTGTCGAGATGGACCCATTGATCGAGTCGCTGTACTACTGGTCCGACATCATTGGTGTCCTCCTCATGGGCATGATTGGCGGAACGATGGCGCGGCAGCGCGGCTATGACATCGTGGGCTTCTTCTTCATCGCGATGTTCTCTTCCCTCGGCGGCGGCATGATCCGCGACGTGCTCATCAACCGCGGAACCGTTGCCGCGATGAGCCAGCCGGAGTACCTCTACCTGGCGTTTACTGGTGCCATTATTGCCCGCTTCGTCTACTTCAAGGGCAAAACGTGGGATTATGTGCAATCACATGGGGATGCGGTGGTCACGGCGCTGTGGGCGTCGACAGGCGCGCTCAAGGCCATTGCCTATGGCCTGCCGCTGATTCCCTGCATCATGATGGGCGTGTTCACGGCCACGGGCGGATCATTCTTGCTCCAGCTGTGCAGCCTCGTGCTTCAAGGCGTTGATGCCGGTTGGCAGGTTCTCCTTGTTGGAGTCGGTGTTGCCGCCGAGGAGATCGGAGAAGTCCGGGCGGTTGCCGCCGAGCAGGGAGCTGCCGAGCTGCAGGAGGGCAGCAGGGTCGGCAGAGGACAGCTGGTTCAGCGGGGTGTCCGCGGTGATACCGGAGTCGGTTTCGCCGTTGGTGGTAGCACCGGTGTTGGTGGTTGCGGCGCCGTCGGCAGCCGGGGCGGTTGCGGCGGTGTCGGTGGTGGTGGCGTCAGCAGCCGGGGTTCCGGCTGTGGTCTCAGCGGCGGTGGCGTTGGCGGCACCGGCGATTACAACTGCGGGAAGTGCGGCGGCAATGGTTGCGCGGCGCAGGGCGTTCATGGAACGCATAGGATAAATCCTTTCTATCGTTGCGGTCTTTCGGACCACGGGTGATGTTAGGAAGCGTTTCTGTGGTCGAGCTGGCTTCTAGCTGCCGTCTTATTGCAAAGCGGACTCGATTGCTTTCAGGGATTCCTTGATGTGCGGGATGGTGCCTGCCACATGCGAGCCGGCGTCGTTCGGGATGAAGGTGACGTCGCCGCCGCGCTCAGACCACTCTTTGGCCAGCTGCTCAGCAGTGGAGAAAGGAATCACATCGTCGCCGCGGCCGTGGGTGATGACCACCGGGATGGACGGAGCGTCGTAGCCAATGTGCTGGTCGGCCAGGATCTTGTCGTAAGGTGCCTCAGCGATGAACTCGTCGACGTTCTTGCCATCGATGCTGACGTCTTCAATCTTCTTGCCCGCGAAGCCGATCAGACCCAGGGTGCAGGTGTTGGCGGCATTTTCCAGAACGGTCTTGCCTTTCTCATTGAGGTGGGAGTAGAGGTCCTCGTCGTAGGAGTTACTAAGGCCCAGTAGAGCGAAGGACTCGAAGAGGAAGTAAAGCGTGCCGTCGAGAGCCGGCGGCAGCAAGGTCAGATCAGCGGGTGCGGCGCCGATGGTGGCGAGCTTGATGTTGAGCTCCGGAGCGTAGTCGTCGTAAAGCTCAGCGGCAGCTCCTGCGGCGCCCCCCACCCTGCGAATAACCGTTGATGATGACCGGGTTATCGGCGTTGATATCCCAGCCTTCTAGCTGGCGGGCAGCGCGGGCGCTATCGAGCACGGCGTGTGCCTGCGAGACACGGTCCATGTAGGTATGCATGCCCGGGGTGCCCAGACCCTCGTAATCGGTGACCACGACTGCGTAGCCCTTCTTCAGGTACTGCTCAAAGAAGAACTGCTCGTAGTCACCCACGCCGTCGGCAATCTTGCGCGAAGGTGCGCAGCGGTCGGCCACACCCTGGGTGCCCGGTGCGAAGGCGATGAGCGGGCGCGGACCGTTGCCGGTCCACTCCGCCTTCGGCTCAATCACGATGCCGCTGACCGGAATCTTCTCACCCTTGCGGTTGGTGGAGGAGTATAGGATGCGCTGTGCCTTGTACGGGCCCACGTTGGTAATGTCCAGCGTGTTGGCGGGATTGCGCACGGCATCGGAGCGGAAGAGCTGGCCTGGCTCAGAGCCTTCGAGCTCGACTGGGTCGTGGTAGAAGGCCTTGTACTCGTCGCCGACCTTGTTTTCGGAGGGGGCTGCGGCGTCGGTGCTTGGCGCGGCGTCGTCAAGCTCCTTGGCGTCGGTTGCGATGTCGGAGGCCTCAGCCGGGCTCTCGTCAGCGACTGGATCTTCGAGGGCCTTTTCAATGAGGGCGCTTTCAGGCAGCTCGGTGTTCGGAGCATCGGCAGCGACGGCGGCGGGGCAGATGCTGAAGGTCAGGCAAGCAGAAGCAAGCAGTGGCAGGTAGGTGCGCAGTGATTTTTGCACGGCAACGTCCTTTCTAGAGATCGGAGGAGTCTTAGTGTTTGTCTGGCTACGCCGTTAGGGGGGCGGGGAGAGCGCTGCGCGGTGGAGCTGACACCGATTATTATTGGTTTAATTTTGCTAACTAACAATGGGGAAATGAATTTAATCCGTTTGTACAGGCCCGTATAGGGGTGTACGCCGTTAGCATTACGTTTCTGGGCGGGCGTGCTTGAATGGAATCATGATTGATGCGCGCGATAGTCAGGCCCTCGATGTGGCGAAGCTGTACTACAACTCGCACCTATCCCAAGCGGAGGTAGCGAAGTGTCTGGGTATTTCGCGCCCCACGGTCTCCAAGCTTTTGCAGCATGCGCACGACCAGGGCTTCGTGGTCATCAGTATCAACGATCCGCGCGAGCACTCCGATGAGCTGGTGCGTGAGCTAAAGGAGCGCTTCGCGCTTACCGACGCCCGCGTGGTCACCACCCCACGCGGCGGCAACCTCATGCAGGACCTGGGCGCGGCCGGCGCCGCACTGCTAGAAGAGCTCGTCCACGACGGCTCCAGCGTCGGCGTGTCCTGGGGCCAGACCATGTCCGCCGTGGCGGAGCACCTGCGCCAGCTGCCACTCGAAGGGGTAAAGGTGGTGCAGCTAAAGGGCGGGCACTCGCACACGCAACGCTCCACCAAAGACTTCGCCACCCTCCAGGGCTTTGCTCGCGCGTTTAATGCGGAGACCTTTATGCTGCCGCTGCCTGTCATTTTCGATTCGGCCGAGACGAAACAATGGGTGGAAAAAGATCGCCACATTGCCCACATCGTGGAGATGGGCTCCCACGTCGACGTCGCGGTGTTCACGGTGGGCGCGGCCGCGCGCGAGTCTTTGGCGCTGAACCTGGGCTATCTCAGCGAGGAGGAAACGCAGCTTATCCTGGAGCGCGCGGTAGGCGATGTCTGCTCCCGTTTCTTTGATGCTGAAGGCTGCGTGGCCGTGCCCGAGGTGGACGCGCGAACGGTGGGCATTACTTTCGACGCCCTGGCGGCGCGGCCGACACGCGTCCTCGTTGCCGGCGGGTCGGAAAAGACCGACGCCATTCGGGTGGTACTCGAGAAAGGATTGGCCACGCATTTGGTCATCGATCACAACACGGCGCAGCGTGTTCTGACAGGAGTGTGAGCCGTAACATAATCGTGAACAAATGTAAATAGTGCCATTGACATTTGTGCTAGCTGCGGTAGGCTAATGCTTGAAAGTCATTATCATTCCGATAGGAGTTCACCGTGTCTGAAGCCGTACACGCAACCGAATTTTCCACCGAAATCGCCACCCCGCACATCAACCCCAAGGGTGCAGAAATCGCAGAGACCATCCTGCTGCCAGGTGACCCACTGCGTGCAAAGTTCATCGCCGATACCTTCTTGGAAGATGTCGTCCAGTTCAACGAGGTCCGCAATATTCTCGGATTCACTGGCACCTACCAGGGCCACCGCGTTTCCGTCATGGGCACTGGCATGGGCATGCCTTCCATCGGTATCTACTCCTGGGAGCTCATCCATAACTACGGCGTGAAGAACCTGATCCGCGTCGGCTCCATCGGTGCACTGCAGGAAAACATCAACCTGCACGATGTCATCGTCGCCTCCGCCGCTTCCACCGACTCCAACTTCCTGAGCCAGTACAACCTGCCGGGCCAGTACTCTCCGACGGCTTCGTGGAAGCTGCTCAAGGCACTCGTCGATGAAGCAGAAAAGCAGGATGCCCACATCCACGTCGGCAATATCTTGAGCTCCGATGTCTTCTACAACTTCGACCAGACCGTCAATGACCGCTGGGCACACATGGGCGTGCTCGGCGTCGAGATGGAATCCGCTGCGCTTTATGCCATCGCTGCTGAGGCCGGCGTGAACGCCCTCGGTCTGTTCACCGTCTCTGACAACATCGCTGCCGATACCCACCTTTCGGCCGAGGAACGCCAGACTGCATTCCACACCATGATGAAGCTCGCACTGCCGCTGGCAGGCCTGGACTAGGAAGGATGGCTTAAAAAGCCATGTCAAAAGCTACAAACGCTAAGCCGTCGGGCGTCGTAAAGCGCGGCGTCGATGCAGCCCTCAACCCCAAGGCAGCCGTGCCGGTGTTGCTATTCTGCTTCGTTTTCTCCCTCGTGGTGGATAATGGTTTTAAGACCATGACCATGCCGATTGCACAAGGCTTGGGCATTGATGACAACACTGCTTCGCTGCAGGCATCCCTTGCCGGCGTCATCATCGGCATCGGCGCCGTGGTCTACGCGGCGCTGGCGGACTCCGTGTCCATCCGCAAGCTCATGATCACCGGTGTGCTGTTCGTGGCGGTCGGCTCGGTTATTGGTTTCGTGGGCTCGGGCTCCTGGCCCATCGTGCTGGCCGCCCGCCTAATCCAGACCACCGGCCTGGCCGCTGCGGAAACCCTGTACGTCATCTACGTGACCAAGCACCTATCTGAAGCAGACCAAAAGACCTACCTCGGCTTTTCCACCGCCGCCTTCCAAGCCGGCCTGCTGATTGGCGCGCTGACCTCCGGCTTTATCTCCACCTACATCTCGTGGACCGCGATGTTCCTCGTGCCGCTCATCCTCGTGCTGTGCATCCCCGCCATCCACAAGATGGTGCCCGAGGACGAAGCCGTCGAGGCAAACCTGGACGCGCTCGGCCTCTTCCTGGTGGGACTCTTTGCCACCGCGCTGACCATGTTCATGCAGGCGTTCAACTGGATGTGGTTCATCCTGGCCGTCGTGGCAGTGATTGGATTTACTCTGCACATCCGCTCCGCTAAGGCGCCCGTGGTGCGCCCGGAGTTTTTCACCGACGGCCGCTACGTGTGGGCCATCACCCTGGTGTTCTTCATCTACTCCACGCAGCTGGGCTACATCTTCCTGCTGCCATTTGCGGCCAACGAGCTGCACGGCATGAGCATTGACCGCGCCAGCCTGCTGATGATTCCGGGCTACGTCTGTGCCATCTTGGTCGGTGTCTTCTCCGGCAAGATCGGCAAAGTCCTGAACTCCCGCCAGACCATCTACACCGCGCTGGTCATGATCGTCGGCTCCCTGGCCGTAGCTGCTCTCTTCGTGCAGGTGCACGTCGCTGTGCTGGCCGTGACCATCGTGACCTTCGCCTCTGGCTTCGCGCTGATGTATGCACCGCTGGTCAACACTGCGCTGCAAAACATCCCGGCCGCGAAGTCCGGCATTGCCATCGGCTTCTACAACCTGACCATCAACATCGCCATCCCGCTCGGTATCGCGTACACCGCAAAACTCATTGATGTAAGCGATGGCTTCAACCTCGCCCTCGGCGTACTGACCGCCGTTGGCGCATGTGGCGCCGTCCTCTACGTCGTGGCCGACCGCGTTATGGCCCGCAAGGAAGCGCGCGAGGCGCGATCGGCGTCTCGCGCGGATTCCGTCGACGCTTCCGAAACACTCGCTTAAAGGAGAAGAAATGTCATCCAACGTCGCATCTATGATCGACCACACCCTGCTCAAGCCGGAAGTCACCGCGCAGGACGTCGCCGCACTCATCGAGGAAGCACATCGCCTGGGCACCTACTCGGTGTGCATTTCCCCGTCCCAGCTGCCGGTCGAGGTTCCCGAGGGCCTACACGTGGCAACCGTCGTGGGCTTTCCCTCCGGCGCCGTCAAGCCGGAGATCAAGGCCGCCGAGGCAGGCCTTGCCGTGAACAACGGCGCCGAAGAAATCGACATGGTCATCAACATCGCGCTGGCCATTGAGGGCCGCTTCGACGCACTTGAGGAAGAGATCCGCACCGTGCGCAGTGCCTGCCAGGGCAAGGTCCTGAAGGTCATCATCGAGTCCGCCGCGCTTTCCGACGACGCGATTGTTGCCGCCTGCCGCGCCGCTGAGGCTGCCGGTGCTGACTTCGTCAAGACCTCCACCGGTTTCCACCCAGCCGGCGGCGCCAGCGTGCATGCGGTAAAGCTCATGGCAGATACCGTGGGCGGCCGTCTCGGCGTGAAGGCCTCCGGCGGCATCCGTACTGGCGCGGACGCGCAGGCGATGATCGACGCCGGGGCCACCCGCCTCGGCCTGTCTTCCTCCGCTACGGTGCTGGCGGACCTAGAAAACTAGTGGCTTAGAAGCTGAATCGAGGAAACAATGTCACTTGTCGAATACGCTCGCACATGGGCCGAACACGACCCAGACCCGTTAACCCGTGACGAGGTCCTGGGATGGATCGAGGCTGGCAACGAAGCCGCGCTGTCCGGCGCCTTCGCCGGCCCGCTGGCCTTCGGTACCGCCGGCCTGCGCGCCGCCGTTGGGGCAGGCGAGTCCCGCATGAACCGTGCAGTGGTCATCCGTACCACCTATGGCTTGGTTTCGTGGCTAAAGCAGCAGGTTGAAAACCCAGTCGTGGTCATCGGCTGCGATGCCCGCTACGGCTCGGCCGATTTCTACCAGGATGCTGCGGAGGTCATCTCCGCTGCCGGCGGCCGTGCATTGGTGCTGCCGAAGCAGAACCCGACGCCGCTGACCGCTTATAGCGTGCGCGAGCTCGGCGCCGACGCCGGCATCATGGTCACAGCCTCCCACAATCCGCCGGCCGATAACGGCTACAAGGTTTACCTGGGCGGCCGCGTGGCCACCGGCGATGCCAACGGCGTGCAGTTTGTCTCCCCGGCGGACGCAGAAATCTCAGCGGCGATTGCTGCGGCGCCGCCTGCCGACGAGGTGCCGCGTTCCGCCGACAACATCGAGGAAGTCGATACCCGCGCGCAGTACCTCGAGCGAGCCGCGAAGCTGGTGGGGCAGTCCACCAGCGCCAAGATCGCTTTGACCGCCATGCACGGCGTGGGCGCAAAGCTAGGCACCGCGCTGCTCGAGAAGGTCGGCTTTGAGGTTTCGCTCGTACCGGAACAGGCCGAGCCGGACCCGGGTTTCCCAACCGTTTCCTTTCCCAACCCGGAAGAGCCCGGCGCTCTGGACCTGGGCAAGGCGCACGCGGAAAAGATCGGCGCGGACATCCTCATCGCATACGATCCGGATGCTGACCGTTGTGCGGCCGCTATCCCGACGCACGGTGCGGAAGGCGGCGTCGTCTGGCGTCAGCTCACCGGTGACGAGACCGGCGCCCTGCTGGGTGACTACCTGGCGCGCCGGGGCGTGGGCGGAACGTTTGCAAACTCGCTCGTGTCCTCGCGCCTGCTGGGCCGCATTGCCGCGCACTACGGCCTGCCGCATGAGGAAACGCTCACCGGTTTCAAGTGGATCGCTCGCACCCATGACTTGAGCTTTGGCTATGAGGAAGCCATCGGCTTTTGCCCCGACCCGCAGGCCGTGCGCGACAAAGACGGCGTGGCCACCTCGGTGGTTCTGGCCAGCCTGGCCTCGGAGTGCAAGGATGCAGGCATCACCCTGCAGGACCGTCTCGCGGAGATTTACTCCACCGTGGGCCGCCTGGCCACCGCTCCGCTGACCTTCCGTGTGGAAGACCTTTCGCTGATTACCCGCGGCATGGAAAAGATCACCTCGACCCCACCGACTCAACTGGCGGGCTCGGAGATTGCAAAGGCAGAGAAGTTTGCCCAAGGCATGAAGCTCTACACCGTGGACGATGACCGCGTCATCGTGCGCCCGTCTGGCACCGAGCCGAAGCTCAAGTGCTACTTGGAGTCCCCGGATCCGGCCCGCCTGGATGCCATTGCAGAGGATCTGCGGGTCTTCTTCGATATGTAACTGCAAGTTCTTTACCCTAGGCCGCTGGCAGTATTGCCGGCGGTCTATTTGTCTTTATGGCGTTGCTCGGTGGGCTCATCGCCCGCGAGCGCGATGAGCCGGTGGAAAAGACTAGGGGCTTCCCCGCCGTAGGCCGCCTCTGCTCATAGACTGGAATCATGAATGTTGAAGTGGATCCGCTGATTGAGGCGCTGTACTACTGGTCCGACGTCAGCGGCGTGTTATTGATGGGGATCATCGGTGGCACGCTTGCGCGCCAGCGCGGCTATGACATTGTGGGCTTTTTCTTCATTGCGATGTTCTCCTCTTTGGGCGGCGGCATGATTCGCGACGTCCTCATCAATCGGGGGACGGTCGCTGCGATGTCGCAGCCGGAGTACCTTTACCTTGCGTTCGCAGGCGCGCTGATTGCACGATTCATCTACTTCAAAGGCAGAACCTGGGACTATATCCAATCTCACGGGGATGCCGTAGTCTCCGCACTGTGGGCGGCAACCGGAACAGTGAAAGCGCTGACCTACGGCCTGCCCCTTATTCCCTGCGTCATGATGGGTGTGTTCACCGCCACCGGCGGTTCCATGATTCGTGACATCTGTATGGGGCGCGAGCCTGCTGTCTTTGGGGACAATCAGCCCACCGTCATTCCCGCCGTGGCTTGTTCGGCCGTGGTGCTGGTTGCCAATTCGCTCGATAGCCTGGCGTGGGGCATGCTCGTTGGCCCAGTGGCATCCTTTGTCCTTACCATGCTGGGAATCTGGGCGGGATGGCGGGTCCCCGCGCGTCAAGAGTGGGCACCGCTTAATGACACCGCCGCGCAGGTCATGGTGCTCGCCCGTAAGGCTGAAGATAAAAGCCGGGCAGTGGGGCGTCGTCTAGAGCCCACAAAGCTGCGCGCGTGGCGGCACCAGCAGATGGAAAAAGCACTGCAGCGCAGGATTGAGAAACAGGTGCGGGCCGGCAGGCGCCGTACGGAGGCGGCCTCGGATGTCTCGGACTTTATGGAGGCATTTGCTGAAGACGTCGCTGAGATGCACCAGGATCCCACTCCGGATGCGGCCGAAAGTCATGGCTTCCTGGATGGAATTGGTGTGGATATCAGCGGCGATTCCTACGAAAATTATGACGAGGAAAGCCAGCAGTTAAGTCTTGATGGCAGTAAAGTGCAGCGAGATATGCTCGACATGATTCTCGCCGACGAGAAACTGACAGATGAGCTGGTTGAAAGACTCGTTAAGCGCTATGAGGAACGGAATCAGGGCTGATTTCCCAGGACATTCCCAGCGTCGAGGCCGAGCTTTTTACGCGGTGGGCTGGCTACTGTGGAATACATGAACCTGATTAGCTACTTCTTCATTCGGTTGTGGCAGGTTGGCATCGACCACGTGTTGCCCCTTTTAGCATTGTTGCTGCTGGGCATGTTGGTCCCGCGTTTGGGCCGGCTTGCCATTCGCGTCCTCGAATCGAGGCTCGATGAAAGCGAAGAATCGACCAAAGCCAGATTGGCCTTGGGCGGCGCTCTCGTCTACGTGCTGCAAGCAGTGGCCTATTTTTTGTTGGTTTTGACCGCTCTTTCCAACCTGGGTGTGCCTGCGCTGGGCGCTGCGATCCCTGCGACTGTGGTTTCCGCTGCCTTGGGCTTCGGTGCCCAGAAGATTATCGGTGATTTCCTAGCGGGCTTTTTCATCCTCTCCGAGAAACAATTCGGCGTGGGAGATTACGTCAGTTTCGACGGTGCTACCGGAGTCGAGGGCACAGTCGTTGCATTGACCCTGCGCACAACCAAGGTACGTACCCCTACCGGCGAAGTGGTTATGGTGCCCAACGGTTCCGCTGGGGTAGTGACCAACTACTCGCAGGACTGGTCCCGTGCCGTCGTGGATTTGGCTGTGCCGCTCCACGAGGGTGAGACCTTGGAAGAAATAACCACCCGGGTCCGGTCCATTTCGGAACAAGCTATTCAAGAACCCACAATTGCGGACGACGTCGCCGGCGAGCTGGAAATCCTCTCCGCCACGGGCATCGTGGAACCCACCGTGGCAGGCCAACCATGGCAGGTCAAGTACCGCGTGCTGGTGCAGGTGAACCCCTCGCGGCAGTGGGCCGTTGAACGCGCTATTCGATCGGCACTGCTGTCAGCTTTTTGGGATCACTACAATTTGCCAGCCGATGCCGCTGGGGCTGTCCCATTTCCTATGGATAGGATCACTGGCGCAGCCTCCCCAGACACTGATGCGCCTGGGGGTGCGAAGCCGTCTGCGCAGCAACCGGTGAGCGCAGAAGGCCCGGAGGAGTCTGCTGCCGCGGCAATGGCGGCGTCGGAAAGCGCTAGCAACAACGCCACGAAGTCTTTTAGCAATGCGGGCGATAGCGCGCATCTGGAAAGCGATGCGGTGGAATCTAAGGACCACGGGCCCGGCCGCCCCGCTACCGCAGATGCTGATTCAGATTTAGAAGACGCTGACGCACACACCAGCATCTGGCGGCAGGACGCTCCCTCGGGAAAGTTCCGCAGGCTATGGACCCTGGGTGGACGCGTACGTTCTTCAACCACCAGCCTCTTGGTGGGGCTCTTGGTTACCGGGTTGCTTCTCTTTGCGTCGTGGGACCCCGAAGATGCCGGTACAGGCTGGCTCAACCCCGCCTACTGGACGGAGCGTAAAGCGCCGGCCACCACCAGCGCCCCCGTCCCGACCGCGGAACCAGAGGTCTCGGCCACTGAAAGCCCAGGCGCAGACAACGTAACGGAGGAATCTGCCGATGCCTACGCTCCATCCAGTGAGCCGAATGACGCGAATTCGGATGGAGCCGCGGCAGGCGAAAATTCTGATGACTCGAAAAAGAATCGCGACGAGCGCCGCGTGCGGGAGGATACCCTAGGCGGCCAAGAGAGCACGGCGCCGGCTGCCCCGACCCCGCAAGACACGGCTGGGGCTACGCCTGGCGACGACGCGGGAGCCACGGACACCCCGGCTGGGGAGGAAACGGAGCAGCCGAGCGTGGCTAACTAATTCTGGTCCGATTCTGGAAAGAATGGGAGGCTCTTTCGTTTTCGATGGGTAAAGTTGCAAAGTATGAGTTCGTTATCGCACCTCGAGGCCTGGCCGGTAGAAACAGTTTCAGCAGCGCTGATTAAAGGCGATTGCGTTGTGGAATCCTTAGGCGATACCTCGCGGCAGTTTCCCGTGGCTTCAGTGACGAAACTGGTCTCGGCTTATGCTGTGCTTCTAGCGGTCGAAGAGGGGGCAGTCGAGCTGGATCAGGCAGCGGGTCCTGAGGGATCGACGCTTCGGCACTTGCTCTCCCATGCGTCGGGGGTGGCCTTTGATTCTCGGCAGCTGCAGCGCCCAGTAGGGCAGCGGCGCATCTACTCCTCGGCTGGTTATGAGTGGGCTGCGCAAGTGGTAGAGGAAGCCACAGGGATGGCGTTTCCGGACTATCTCAGCGAGGGGGTGTGCAAGCCGCTGGGAATGAACGCTACTTTTCTCAATGGCTCTGCGGGCCATGGCTTGATCTCCACAGTCGACGATCTCACGGTCTTTGCACAAGAGGTCCTCAAACCGCGTTTGCTGCATCCGAGCACTGTGGCTGAGATGCGCACAGTCCAGTTCCCAGGGCTGCGGGGTATTGTTCCCGGATACGGCAGCTTCAAGGATTGTGCCTGGGGCCTAGGTTTTGAAATCCACGCGAAGAAGGAACAGTGGATGGGCGCCCTGCCTGCCGACGCCGTCGGCCACTTCGGCATGTCTGGCACCTACCTCTGGGTGGCCGGGGACTGGGCCATGGTCGCATTGACTGACCGCGATTTTGGCAGCTGGGCTAAGCCCCTGTGGGCAGAGTCCAATTCAGCGATTTGGAAAGAAATAAGCTCCTAGCGTGGAGGCAGCGGTGCCCTTTCTTAGTGGGAGTTGAGGAAGTCCCAAACCTCACGAGTGGCGGTCGGGTTGTTCGGGAACCACGTGTGCTCGCCGCCTGGAACCGTGTAGAGCACTGTGTCAGCAGCGCATCCTTGCATCTGCTCAGCGTTGAAGCTTCCGCGTGACTCGATGGACTTGCTGTTGATATCGCAGCCGTTGCGTTCGCCCACGGCGCGGAAGGCCTGGACAACGGAGAGGTAGGTTCCGCCGTGCGGGTTGGAGCCGGATTCATAGTACGGAGCGGTCTTGTCCTCAGTTCCGTGCAGGAACAGCGTCGGAACCGAGCCAGAGCAGCCCGTGTAGATGGGGCCATAGTTTGCGGTTGCGACTCCAGCTACCGCATCAACGAGGTCCGGCGCTTGGCATGCCAAGTTCATGGCCATTCCACCGCCGTTGGATAGGCCCGTGGCGTAGGTGCTGTTGATGTTGTAGCGAGCGTGGAGGGAATCGGAAATCGCGCGCACGAAGGCTACGTCCTTGCCGCGGGCGCCGCCGTAGTGGGGGCCCTCCCAGCCAAAGTGGCCGTTCTGGAAGGTGGGCTGCGGGTAGACCACGATGGCTTCGCCGTTAGCCGCCTCCGAGAGACGGATGATCTCCTGGGCGCGCGGAGCTTCGTGGTCCATGCCACCGAATCCGAAGACCACGTCATAGGACTTGGCGGGGTCAAAGCCTTCCGGCAGCTGCAGGATGTAAGAGCGGTTTCCTTGGCCGGCAACGTTAACGGACTCAGTGGTACTGGTCCCGCCGACGCCGGTGGAGCCAGTCGAGCTGGTGAGCTGGCCGAGAACGTCAGTCAGCTGAGGGGACAAGCCAAAAGCTTCGTCCAACGAAGAGCCTGAGACGGACTGTGCCGTGGCGACTGGGCTGAGGACGGCGAGGGAAAGAGTGGCCGCACCCGCGGCGGCAACGAGCTTGTTGAGGCGCATGAGGTTAAACGATAGCGGCGAAACTTTCGGGCGACAAAGGAGTGTGATTTATAGCAGATTCTGTAACGCATGCGACGCAAGTAAACCAGTGTGCCGCATGTGAATTTTCAACCTTTGGTTGAGATTGAGTAAATGGGGGTTGAAGTGGTTGTTTAGGGTTGATGGGACTTATGTGACGGGGGAGAATCGGCCCAAACGCGAAGACAGTTCGTTGGGGAAGACGAAGCTCGTCTGGCGCGCTCCAGCTGCCCCCTCGCGGGGGTAGCTTCAGTGCGCTTTAAACATGTCGAAGGAGAATCGGCGTGAATACTCGCGTTCACGAAGTCGTCGCTTGCGCGACGTCGCCAAGCGCCTGGCCGCACCGCAATGTCGGACAGGTGCGCACCGCCGTGCTCACAATTGCGGGAATGCCCCGCACGCTGCGCCCGGCAATCGAGCGTGCCATGGCGCGCTGCATCACCACAGAATCGGAATTCATCGTCCCCGGCGACGATCCGCTCACCGCCCAATGGTGCACGCGGTGGTACCGCGACATGCCCGGCGACGCCGAGCTCGCCCGCGCCGCCACCGGCACCCTCCCGGTAGGCATCGGCTGCCGCCAGGTGCTCACCGGAACGCACGAAGAGCTCGCCGCCCTCGGTAGGGCAGTCGAGCTCTTAGCAGGGGAATACGGGTTCAACGCCCGCGTTGACGTGGCTTAATCGGCCTTGGGGAAGGGCTGCGTCACGCGGTCGGCCAACTCGGCCACCGAATCGATGACTTGGTTTGGGCGGTAGGGGTAGCGCTGAATCTCGGCATCGTCGCTGATGCCCGTGCGCACGAGGATGGTCTGCAGGCCCGCCTCAAGGCCCGACTTCACATCGGTGTCCATGCGGTCACCAATCATGACCGTGTTCTCCGAGTGCGCACCGATGTGGTTGAGTGCCGAACGCATCATGACCGGGTTGGGCTTACCCACGTAATAAGGCTCGCGGTTCGTGGCCGCGGTGATGAGTGCGGCAACGGCACCCGTGGCAGGCAGTACGCCCTGTGGGGCTGGGCCAGTGACGTCCGGGTTGGTCGCTATAAAACGCGCGCCCCCGCGAATCAGGTTGATGGCCGTTGTGATTGCCTCAAAAGAATAGGTGCGGGTTTCGCCCAAGACCACGAAATCTGGGTCGTTGTCGGTCAGAACCCACCCTGCCTCGTGAAGGGACGTCGTCAAGCCCGATTCGCCCACCACATAAGCCTTGCTCTCGCCCGCTTGGGTGGTGAGGAAAGCGGCAGTGGCCGTGGCGGAGGTCCAAATGCGCTCCGCGGGGATGTCGAGGCCCGTGTTTTTGAGGCGAGCGGATAGGTCGCGCGGGGTGGACATGGAGTTGTTGGTGAGGACCATGAACTCGATGTCGTTGTCATACAGGGACTGGATGAACTTGTCCGCGCCGGGAATCATCTCGCCCTCTTTGATGAGGACGCCGTCCATATCGGAAAGGTAAGAAATCACTTCTGCTCCTCCAAGTGCTTGTCCACGTATTCGGCAAGTTGGCCGATGGTTTCGATGCCTAGCATTGTCTCCTCATTGAAGCGCACCTTGAAGCGCTCCTCGGCTCGCACGGCCAGCTCGATGCGCTCAAGCGATTCCACGCCTAAGTCGGCGAGCTTGGCGTCGCGCTCCAAGCCTTCCGCGCTGCCGGTGACCTTGGTAATCAGCGCGGTGATTTCGCTGTAGGTGTCTTCTGCGGGCTCCTCCTTTTGCGGGGTCTGGTTGAAGCGGGCTTGCAATTGCGCGGAGAGGTCGTTTGCCATGCGGTCCAGTCTAATAGGGTCATATCAGTAGGTGCGGCTATTATCAGAAGGTCATGATTAATAGGGCTCGAGCAAAGACGATTGTGCACAGTTGGGCGCGCCGTTTGCGGCCGACGCGTCGCAACGAACAGCACCTCATCTACGAGTCCCTGCACAATCACACGGACGAGCCCGGGCTGACTGGAATCGATTCCTTGGGCACCGTGCGCAACGATGGCCTGGACATCGCGTGGTACGAGGTCGGCCCGCAGGACTCGGACATCACTGTGGTGTTCATCCACGGCTACTGCCTGTCCGCGGAGGCCTACTACAGTCAGGTGGACTACATGCGCCGGCATTTCCCGGAGGTACGCTGCCTGCTTGTCGACATCCGCGGCCACGGCCTTTCCACCGAAGTCGCCCCTGCGCAGTGCACGGTGGACGCCGCGGCTGACGACGTCCTCGCTGTCCTTTCCGAGCGTGCCTCCCGGGGCAAGCTCGTGGTCGTGGGGCACTCTTTGGGCGGAATGGTGGCGCTCAATGTGATTCGCCGCGCGCCGGACGAGGTGTACCAGCGCATTGACTCGGCGCTGTTGATTGCGACATCGATGCGCCGCTTTGCGGCGAAGGGCGTGGCGCAGATTCTCGAGTCGAAGGCGCTGGGCAGTTTGTATAACGCGTGCATGCGGCTGCCGAGGCGGATGGACCGCATCCGCTTTGAGGTCGCGCAGTGGGTCGCGCCGCTGTTTGCTGCTTTGCTGGCGGGCTTTCCGCAGATGGAGAAGCTGCAGTTCCATGTAGCCATGCTGATGGACACGCCGCTGTCCAGTTACACGGGCTTCTTTGACGACCTTCTCGACCACTCCGAGTACGCCGCCGCCGACCGCCTGGCCCGCTTGCGTGGTGAGGTTATTGTGGGATCTGCGGACATCGTGACTCCGCGCAGCCAGTCGGACGTCATCTTGGAGCACTGGCCGGCCGCCCGGCTGACTGAGGTGGACGGCGCAGGCCACATGGTCATCCTCGAGGAGCCCGAGGCCATCTCGGAGGCGCTTGGTCGCCTCTTGGTTCCGTTGGTGGACTAGCGTTGCCGCGGCCGCCGGCCCTCTGCCGACCCTTTGCCGACCACCGCGCGCCTCCGCTTGTCTCCCAGAGCCCCCGGCTGGTTTGGCCCCATTCGTTTGGTCCCTTTGTGGGGTAAAGGGACCATTTGCGGCTTCTGCCCGGAACCGGTTACTCGTAAAACTACCCTTAGTAGGGGACCCAACCAATGGGACCAGTTGGCCGGTCGGCCAGCGAGCTCGTTGTACGACAAGCCTGCGCCCTTCTGCGCCCTTTTGCGCCCTTTTGCGCCCCTCTGTGCCCCCGGCCGCACCGCAAAACGAGAAGACCGCCCCTCGGCGTCCTGCTAAGCGGGCAACCGAGGAGCGGCCTAAACCGTCCTAGAGCGAGTTATTACTCCTCGTCGCTGGAGGTGGACTCGGTGGCGGTAGGGTCATCGAGCTTCAGCTTGGCAGCTGCTTCCTCGACGACGGAACGCTCCACCTTGCCCTCGCGTGACAGACCCTCAAGGGTTGCTACGACGATGGACTCAGCGTCGATGTTGAAGTAGCGACGAGCGCCCTCACGGGTATCGGAGAAGCCAAAGCCGTCCGCGCCCAGCACGACGTAGGTACCCGGAACGTAAGGACGAATCTGTTCCTGCAGGTCCGTGGTGAAGTCGGAGACACCAACGAACGGGCCGTCGAAGCCCTTGAGCTGCTTGGTAGCAAACGCCTCGGTCGGCTCAACGCCCTTCTGCAGTGCCTCCTTGTTGCGGCGCGCGCCGTCGCGAGCCAGCTCAACCCAGGAGGTCACAGAGAACAGGGAAGCCTTGACGTCGTAGTCGTCAGCCAGGATCTTCTGTGCACGCAGCGCCTCGTGCACACCCACACCGGAAGCCAGGATGTTGGCAGGGATGGAGCCGCCCTCAGCGGTGTTGTAGTGGTAGATACCCTTGTGCAGACCGTCGACGTCGAGGTTCTCCGGCTCAGCAGGCTGGCTAACTGGCTCGTTGTACACGGTGAGGTAGTACATGACTGCCTCGGAGTTCTCGCCGTACATGCGGTTGATACCGCGGTGAACCAGGTGAGCCACCTCGTAGCCGAAGGCTGGGTCGTAGCTGATGACGGCAGGGTTCGTGGAAGCCAGGACCGGGGAGTGGCCGTCCATGTGCTGCAGGCCCTCACCGGTCAGGGTGGTGCGGCCAGCAGTTGCACCGATGATGAAGCCGCGGCCCAGCTGGTCGCCGGCAGCCCAGAAGGAGTCGCCGGTGCGCTGGAAGCCGAACATCGAATAGAAGATGTACAGCGGAATCATCGCTTCGCCGTGAGTCGCATAAGAAGTTGCGGCCGCGGTGAAGGACGCAGTCGCGCCTGCCTCGGAGATGCCCTCGTGCATGATCTGGCCGTCGGTAGCCTCGCGGTAAGACAGCATCAGGTCGTTGTCCACCGGCACGTAGTTCTGGCCACGCGGGTTCCAAATCTTCAGAGTCGGGAACCAAGAGTCCATACCGAAGGTACGAGCCTCATCCGGGATAATCGGCACGATGCGCTTACCCAGCTCCTTGTCGCGCATGAGCTCCTTAAAGGTACGCACAAGCGCCATGGTGGTAGCCACGTTCTGCTTGCCCGAGCCCTTACGTACGGAGCGCAGCTTATCGATGTCCGGGGTGACCAGCGGAGTGAACTTCTCACGGCGCTCCGGCAGGAAGCCGCCGAGTTCTTTACGACGCTCCAGCATGTACTTGATCTCCGGCGCATCGTTACCCGGGTGGTAGTACGGCGGTGCGTAAGGATCCTTCTCCAGAACCTCGTCCTCGATCGGGATACCCTGCTTGTCGCGGAAGAGCTTGAGGTCTTCCAGCGTCAGCTTCTTCATCTGGTGGGTAGCGTTGCGGCCCTCGAAGTTGTGGCCCAAGCCGTAGCCCTTGATGGTGTGAGCCAGGATGACGGTCGGCTTGCCAGTACCCTTGTTATCCAAGGCCTTCGCATACGCAGCGTAGATCTTGCGGTAGTCGTGGCCACCGCGGCGCAGTGCCCAAATCTCATCGTCGGAGAGGTCCTCAACCAGCTTGAGGGTGCGCTCGTCGCGGCCGAAGAAGTGCTCGCGGACATACGCGCCGTCGTTAGCCTTGAAGGTCTGGTAGTCACCATCAGAAGTGGTGTTCATGATGTTGACTAGGGCGCCGTCCTTGTCGGCATTGAGCAGCCTGTCCCAGCCGCGGCCCCAGATGACCTTGATGACGTTCCAGCCAGCACCGCGGAAGAAGGACTCCAGCTCCTGAATGATCTGAGTGTTACCGCGAACCGGGCCGTCGAGACGCTGCAAGTTGCAGTTAATGACGAAGGTCAGGTTGTCCAGCTCGTAGAGGGCAGCGGTCTGCAGGAGGCCGCGGGACTCTGGCTCGTCCATCTCGCCGTCACCCAGGAAGGCCCAGACGTGCTGCTCGGAGGTGTCCTTGATGCCGCGGGTCTCCAGGTACTTGTTGAAGCGTGCCTGGTAGATAGCATTCATCGGGCCGATGCCCATGGAAACGGTTGGGAACTCCCAGAAATCAGGCATCAGACGCGGGTGCGGGTAGGAAGGCAGGCCCTTGCCCTCGCCGCGGGAAACCTCCTGGCGGAAGCCGTCGAGGTCTTCCTCGCTCAGGCGGCCTTCCATGAAGGCACGGGCGTACATGCCCGGGGAGGCGTGGCCCTGGAAGAAGATCTGGTCACCGCCAGACGGATCATCCTTGCCCTTGAAGAAGTGGTTCAGGCCGACCTCGTAGAGCGGGGCCGCACCAGCGTAGGTGGAGATATGACCGCCGACGCCGATGCCTGGGCGCTGCGCGCGGTGCACCATGATTGCTGCGTTCCAACGGATCCAGCGGCGGTAGCGCTTTTCGAGTTCCTCGTCGCCAGGGAATTCTGGCTCCAAATTGGTTGGAATGGTGTTGACAAAGTCAGTGGAGGTCAAGGAAGGCAGAGGGACGCGTTTCGCGGTCGCACGCTCCAGCAGGCGGAGCATCAGGTAGCGGGCGCGCTCTGGATCGGAGTTATCCAGCAGGCCATCGAGTGAGTCCATCCACTCGCGGGTTTCCTCGGGATCGCTGTCATGCAGGTATGAAGCAACTCCGTCACGGACGATCGGGAAGTTGGAGTCACCCTTTACGGCGTCCTGGTCAGCCATTTAAACCTCCTAGATTGGATTTACACAGTTTGCATACCAGAATACGCCTCCCCCGATCGTCTGTGTGTGTGAAGGGGGCATAGGCAGCTTCACTGCCGGTGAAGTCGATTATTTGCGAACTTTGCAAAAGGTGATTGTGCGGTAAATCTGCAGTGCAATCGCGAAAAGTGGGGCAGAAGGCGTTATGATCTTTTCCATGCCAGAAAAAGGAAGGAATCAAGTAGTGGCTGATGCGGCCAGCAAACTCGGCATCCGTGAAGGGCAGATCGCCCTTGAATTGGGATGGGATGAGGATTGCGAAGCCAGCATCTCCGAATCTATTGAGGACGTTCTCGGCGAGGACTTTCTCGAGGAGGAGAGCGACGAGCTTTGCGACGTCGTGCTTCTCTGGTGGCGAGCCGAGGATGGCGACCTTGTCGACGGGCTCGTTGACGCCTCCCGCCCGCTTGGCGACGCCGGCCGAGTGTGGCTGCTGACCCCAGGTGCGGGCAAGCCGGGCAACCTCGCTCCAGGTGAGATCTCTGAATCAGCCCAATTGGCTGGCTTGGTGCAGACCAAAGCAGAGCGTTTGGGCGAATGGCAAGGTTCCTGTCTTGTTGCCCGCGGAAACACCAAGAAGTAGTAATAACCTGCGGATTTGTAGCTTGGCGCTTGAATGGGCTAACCTTGTGCAAGCGTCAAAGCGCACTGCGGCTTTAGCTCAGCTGGAAGAGCAACTGGTTTACACCCAGTAGGTCGGGGGTTCGATCCCCTCAGGCCGCACAATGTGAAGTCTCGCGACATCGTTCCTATCGGTGTCGCGGGACTTTTCGTTTTGCTACTTAGCCCCTGATCTGCGTAACTGACGAGGAAGCCGCGTCCAGAGCAGAACCGGTGGGCTTCGTTGGCAGTTGTGCACGTTTCAGCTTCTGTCGTCGGTCCTCGGTGCAATGCGCAGGGCCTTGCGTCGTGTTTGTGGTCGGTGCCGGCTCCGCGGTGTCCTGCTTTGCCCGCTGGATCTGCGTAACTGACGAGGAAGCCGCGCCCAGAGCAGAACCGGTGGGCGTCGTTGGCAGGTGTGCACGTTTGGCCGCCGACCCCACCGTTCCGCGGCCCAAAACTGCAGCGGCGCTAGAGCGCAGCGAGCAGCGCGTCGATGTCCTCGATGGAGCTGACGAAGAAGTCGGCGTCGTCGAACTCGGCCTGGCTGCCGTGGCCCCAAGCTACGAGAGCAGTGCGGATGCCCAGTGGACGCGCGCCCTCGACGTCGTGGTGGCGGTCGCCCACCATTAGGATTCGTTCCTCGTGGCCACGCAGGTTCATCGAGTCGAGCACCCACTCGATGACGTGGCGCTTGGTGGGGCGGGAGCCGGTGGCGTCGTCGGCACCGCCAATGAAGTCGAAGTAGCCTGCAACCCCAAGGTGTGTGAGCATCTGCCGCGCCATGTCCTCGCCTTTGCTCGTGGCCGTACAAATGGTGTGCCCCGCCGCCTTCCACCGAGGTAGTGCTTCGGCCCAGCCAGGGAAGAGCTCCGCTTCCTGCCACCCAAAGTCGTGGTAGTAGCCTCGGAAAGTCGCCACTCCGCGTGGGATGTCCTCAGCCTTCATGCCGAACAGCCCAAGCGTTATCTCCAGCGGCGGGCCGGGAAAAGAATGCAGCTGCTCGAGCGTGGGAACGGGGTAGCCCAAGTCGGCAAAAGTTAGCTGCGCACAGCGGGAAATCCCTGGAAAAGAGTTGACCAAAGTGCCGTCGACATCGAGAAAGATATTCACGCGATCAACTCTAGGACAGCGTACGGCTTAAAAGCGCTCCTGGCCGCGTTCGCGAATCTTCTCATAGAAGTCTGGCTTCGAGTCGCCGTAGCGGGAGCGCGCGCGGCGTGATTGAGGGGCTGCCTGGGCCTCGGCAGAAGGGGCCTCAGCAGAAGGCGCCGGAGCAGGGGCCGCCGCGGCGGGGGATTGGAGGGGCTCGAAAGGGGAGGCGTCGTCAAGCGGGGCGTGCAAAGCCGCCTCCTCCTCGCGGGCGCGGCGGCGCTCGCGGATCTCAGACCATACGAAGTAACCCAAGCCCAGCGGCGCCATGATGCCGAAGGCAATCCACTGGTAGCCGTAGGAAAGGTGGTTACCGCGGTCGAGCTGCGGGACCTCCAGCGCGGTCAACTCGCCCGGCTGCTCTGGGGAGAGCTGGATGTAGTCCTTGCCCAGCTTCGTATCCGTGAGCGACGCGACTTCCTCCGTATGAATGGAGTAGACCTGCTGGTAGCCCTCCTGGTCAATCGGTGCGGAAGAGTGCTGCGGCTCGTCGGCGCGGATCATGCCCGTGATGGTGACGTCCTCAGCGGGAGCCGGGGGAATCTCCGGAACGGTGTTGCCTTCGCCTGCGGCAATCCATCCGCGATTGACTAACATTGTGAGACCGGAATCTGTCTGGAACGGGACCAAGGACTGGTACACCGCGCCCGAGGAGACGGGGCGCAAACGCAGCAGCACCTCGTCGTCGGCGAGGTAGTGGCCGGTGAGCGTGGCGCGGGACCACTCGTCGTCCTTGATGGCGCCGTCCTTAGTCACCACCTCATTAAGCGGACGCGGATCCGCCTCGTAGGCCTCCGCAATGAGGTGATTGCGCTCCACAATCTGGTCATCCTTGCCTAGCTGCCACGGCGCTAGAACCGTGAACGCAAAGTAGGAGAAGGCAACAACAAAGATGAGCAGCAGTACCCACCCAGGCTTGAGGAACGTCTTCAGCATGCCTTTTATCCTAGACCCGCTCTTGGCGAATCCAATCCAGCAGGCCAGGGACGGCGGCTTCAATTTCCTTGCGGGTGCGCGCGAAGTCCTCGGCAGTGCCGTAATAAGGATCCTCGATGTTCTGGTCCTCGGCGTTCGGGTCGAAGCTGCGCATCAAGCGCACACGCTCTGTGTCGATGCCGCGCTTGATGAGGGCGTCGCGGTGGCCGGAGTCCATTGCGATGAAAAGGTCCGCGTCCATGTGCTCGGGGCCCAGCTGTGCCGCGCGGTGCGTTGCGCCGTCGTGGCCGCCGCTGCGCAGCTCGGCGATGGCGCGCTCGTCAGCGCCTTGGCCCACGTGCCAGCCGCCAAGGCCGCAGGAGGACGTGCGCGCGATGAGGTCGAGCATGTCGTTCTCCATGGCATCGCGAACGATGATTTCCGCCATGGGGGAGCGGCAAATATTGCCCGTGCATACAAACACGAGGTGCAATGCGGAGGGATTGTCCTCAGAAGTCATCAGGCTACGACCTTAGAGCAAATAGAACGATTTCTGAACGAAAGCTAGGATAGTGCAGCAGCGCGCAGAGAGCGAAAAACACAGTGATACAAGCACGAAGGAGGCCCGCTATGGCCCACACTTCCACCACCGTTGGCGAGGTCCGCCGCGTCCTTGAAGAGGCATATCCACCGCACTTGGCTGAGAGCTGGGATGCGGTCGGTCTCATTTGCGGCGACCCAGACGATTCCGTTACCAAAGTCGCCTTCGCCTTGGACTGCACCCAGTCCGTCGCGGAGCAGGCCGTCGCCAGCGGGGTGCAGATGCTCGTCGTTCACCACCCGCTTCTTTTGCGCGGAGTGACCTCCGTGGCGGCTGATACCCCCAAAGGCAAGGTCATCCACACCCTGCTCAAGGGCGGCGTTGCGCTGTTTGCTGCGCACACCAATGCGGACAAGGCGCGCCCCGGCGTCAATGACAAGCTCGCGGAGCTGGTGGGAATCGAGCCAGGCCGCCCCGTCGTGCCGCACGAGCGCTTTGACGGCGAGGTTCCCGCGGATGCGCTGGGTCTTGGCCGCATCGGCGAGCTGCCCGAGCCATTGACCCTGCGCGAGTTCACACAGCAGGTGGCGAACGCGCTGCCGGAAACCGCCTGGGGGATTCGCGCGGCGGGTGACCCGGAGGACGTCGTCAAGCGAGTTGCCGTATCCAGCGGCTCCGGGGATTCGTTCCTGGACACCGCGCGCGAGCTGGGCGTGGACGTCTATGTCACCTCGGATCTGCGCCACCACCCCGTGGACGAGCACCTACGCGCCGGGGGACCTGCCGTCATCGATACGGCCCACTGGGCCAGCGAGTTTCCGTGGACCTCGCAGGTGCGCGATATCGTGGTGGAAGCATTAAAGGTGGATACTGAAATCATCGAGCTGCGCACCGACCCATGGACTATCTCTGCGCATGGGGAAAATCATGAGCAGCCAAAGGAGAACTAAATGAAACTGACACAGCAACTGCAGCCTGTCCTACTGGAACTTGCCAACCTGGAGCGCTCCCAAGGCGTGGGCGGCGAGAAGGTCGTCCCAGAACAGCAGGAGTACGAGCAGGCTCAAGCAAAGCACAAGCGGCTTGTCGACGCCGCCGGTTCCGCCCAGCTCGCAGTCGACGACATGGAGCTGGAAATCCTGCGCATCCAGGCCGATGAGCGCAAGCTGCGTCAGCGCGAGCGCGATGACAAGGCCCAGCTGGGCGCCGAGGTCGATCCGGAGCGCCGCAAGGACCTGGAGCATGACCTGTACGCTGCGAAGTCCCGCATTGCGGATCTGATGAGTGAGCTGCAGGAAGCCCACAACGAGATTCACGCCCTGCGTTCCAACCGTGACGTACACGGTGCGCGCGTGGACGAGTCGCAGCGTCAGCTGGAGGTTCTCGCACGTGCCGCGGAGGCAGCTAACGACGCCGCCGCGAAGCAGGCGGACCCGGCTATCCGCATCGGTGAGCTGCGCGCGCAGCTGCCTGCCGACGTCCTCGCAGACTACGACACCGTGCGCCACGAGAACGGGGTGGGCGCTGCCGCGTTCAAGGGCCGCGCCTGCGGCGGCTGCTTCATCGTGTTGCCGCCGGCTGAGCAAAACGCCGTGCGCAATGCGCCTGCCGACGTCCTCCCGCAGTGCAGCGACTGCGGCTCCTTCTTGGTGCGTCCTGCCTAATGAAGCTGGTTATTTTTGCTGACGGTGGCTCCCGTGGCAACCCGGGCATCGCGGGTTCTGGCACGGCTGTCTACTCCGCTGACCGCAAGCAGCTGCTGCGGGAAATCGCGTATGTGGTGGGCACAAAGTCCACCAACAACGTGGCTGAGTATCACGGCTTGCTGCGCGGTTTGGAGGCCGCCGTGGAGATGGGCGCGGACGATGTCGACTTCTACATGGACTCCAAGCTCGTGGTCGAGCAGATGAATGGGCGCTGGAAGATCAAGCACCCCGACATGCAGGCCTTGGCGTTGGAGGCACGCAAACTCATCGACCAGATTGGCAGCTTCACGCTGACCTGGGTGCCGCGTGCCAAGAACAAGGCTGCCGACGCCCTGTCCAACGTGGCGATGGATGCTGCCGCTGCGGGTGCCCCGGTGGGAATCGTGGGCGCGGGGGAAGAGACCGCAGACAGCCCCAACAGCGCCACCGAGCCCGCGGCAGATACCGCAGCGCCGCAGCCCAGCGACTGGATGACCGAGCAAGGCCCAGTCACGCGCTTTATCCTCGTGCGCCACGGCCAGACCGAGATGTCCGCTGCCAAGCAGTACTCCGGCCATGCTGACCCAGAGCTGACCGAGCTGGGCAAGAAGCAGGCGCTCGCAGCCGCGCGGGCACTCGCCGAGACACAGGTCGACGCCATCGTCTGCTCGCCGCTCAAGCGCTGCCAGCAGACCGCCCAAGCCATCGCGGCCAGCGTGCGCCCCGCTCATCCCGACGGTACCGAGGGCGAAAAGTTGAGCATTGAGACAGTCGAGGGTCTTATCGAAGTCGACTTTGGTCTCTGGGAGGGCAAGACTTTCGCGCAAGCGCATGCCACGGACGAGGAGCTGCACAGCCAGTGGCTCGAGGATCCCTCCGTGGCCTGCCCCGGCGGCGAGTCCTTGCAGCAGGTTCACCGCCGCGTGCGCAAGACCCGCCAGGAGTTGCAGGAAAAGTACGCGGGCAAGACCGTGGTCGTGGTCTCCCACGTCAACCCCATCAAGTCGTTTATCCGCCAAAGCTTGGACGCAGGACCGGTGACGTTTAATCGCTTGTTCTTGGACTTGGCGTCGATAAGCATTGCGGAATTCTGGGACGGCGGCTCTATGCTGCGCGGCTTCAACGATGTGGGGCATTTGCGGGCTCTGGGCTAGACTGTAACGCGCGAATGAGCCGACCGGGTGAACGCGTCCTTTCCGAACCAACCTCCACGAGGGGTAAGGCGGGGGACGAGGAAAGTCCGGACTCCACAGAGCACAGTGGTTGCTAACGGCAACCCGGGGCGACCCGCGGGCAAGTGCAACAGAAAGTAGACCGCCGAACGACTTCGCTACGCCGCGTCGTACGAAGATCCGTGAGGTAAGGGTGAAACGGTGAGTTAAGAGCTCACCAGCACCGTCAGTGATGGCGGTGGCTGGGTAAACCCCACTGGGAGCAAGGCATCATGGCCGGCACACTGCGGGCTTGATCAGGCGTTTGAAGGCTGCTCGCTTTAGCCTGAAGGTAGCTGCTTGAACCAACTGGCAACGGTTGGTCTAGATGGATGTTCACCGCCGCACGCTTGATGTGTGCGGGAAGACAGAATCCGGCTTATAGGCCGGCTCATTCGCCCACATTCTCAAAACTGAATAAACAGCCAGTTCACAGCCACTAGCCAACCACCCTCAGGTGCGGCGATCCCGCAGAAATCCCGCACCCCACAGACGCACTGATAGCAGCCGCCACACGATCCCCACTACCCGGCAGCGCATGCGCATACGTCTTCAACAGCTGCGCCGCGGTATGCCCCAGCACTCGCGCTACGTCCGGCACCGGAACGCCGGCCAAAAGTAGGGAGCTCGCGAAGTGGTGACGCAACGCGTGGAAATGCACCCTGGGTGCTTTCTCGAATGTTGCAACCCGCAGCACCTTATCCCCGGCTCCGGATGGCAGGAATGGCCGGCCATTCCGATTCGTGAAAAGGTACTCGCCCGGCATACGGCCAGCGGTCAGCCTTTCCAGCACCGGGCGCAGCTCGGAAGAGATAGGCACATCCCGGCGTGAATTCTTCGACTTCAACGCCACACGCCCATGCGGAGGCCGCTTATCCAGTTGCTTACGCACCTGCACCACACCCAAGTCGAGGCTGACCTCCTCGACCAGCAGCCCACACAGCTCACCAATACGCAGGCCGGTGAAAGCCGCTACCGTGAGCATGTCCGCAAACATGGGGTCCGGGCGCAACACCAGCTTGCGTGGCTTCTCACCCTTGGTCTTAACCTCTGTGTACGCCGCACCGCCGGCACGCGCCCGGTCGATAACCGCCTGAATTTCTTTCATTGTCGGCACATCGTCCGGCTCCACCGCGGCCTGTACACGCTCGACCCGAACCGGGTTCTTCGCCACCAACTCATTCTCGATGCCCCATTTATAGGCGGAGCGGAGGTGGCTAGCGGCGGTCTGCACATACCTAGGCGACATGCCCGTATCATCTTTGGACAGCCACGACCGGCATGTGCGGAGTTGGGTTTGCCAGTCGCGGACGGCCTGCGGGGTGAGGTCTTTCGCGGGCCACTCTGCCAGCGGCCCCAGGTGCTTATCACGGGTACGCGTGTAAAGAGCGAGGCTTGCCGGGCGTATGTTGCGGTCCTCAATCCATAAGGTCATGAGTTCATGGACGGTCACCTTGTCCCCAGCCGTAGGATTTATTCCGATTCGTGTGGCGCGCTCCATCTCCTGGACGTGCGCTTTAGCTTCGCGGGCAAGCGGGAAGCTCTTTGAGTGCTCTTTTCCGGACGGGTCGCGCCATCGTGCGACATAAACTGTTTTACCGGCTTTAGTTCTGCGTTTCTGGACTGCCATTGGATAGAATTCTCCTGTCAGGTCATGTAGTTGGTCTGATGGTTTGCCGCCCTGACGCTTCGGTTTGGTCGCTGTGAGCGCCGGGGCGGTTTCTGTGGTTTATGGGCCGAGAGCTTTAGCCTGGTTGGGATTCGCAGCCAACGCCGTCACCGTTCTTGTCTCGCTCGAGTGAATATTCCGGATCGCCCGGGTAGACCTTGTGGCCAATTTCTGCACAGGTTCGGCCACTACCTCCCGAGTACTGAGGCGCGGGTGCAGGTGCAGGAGCCGGCGCTTCCTCGTAGACGGGATGCTCCTCGTAGGAGACTTCCGGCGCCGGGGCTGGCGGCGCGACTTGGTATGCGTCAACATCGTTGTTCTCCTCGCTCTCACCCTGTTCTTCGAGGGTAGGTGAAGGAGCTGGCGGCGGCGTTGTCGGTTCCGATGAAGCGGTCACCTTAGAAGAAGACGTTTGCTCAGGCGACGTCGTAGAACTGGGCGCTGCGGTTGTCGAGGATTCCTCAACGGCGCTGTCGCCTTCATCTGGGCTCTTGGCTGGCGCTGTTACGCCGGCAAGAATGAGCAGCGTGATTGAAGCTACTGTGATTAGTCCCCAGTGACGCTTCATTGGGACAGCGCCGTTCTTCTCTCGGCGGTTGTGGAGGATGTACCAGGCGCCGGGGAGCATGAGGGCTACGCCGCTGAAAAATCCGCCCAATGTGTCACGGAGAGTACCACTGGCAAGGCTCGCAATAATCATTAAAACACCGAAGATAACCGCTACCCACGCCAAGATGCCCTTCCATCGAGCGGGCTCCTTATGCTGGGGTCCAGGAGAAAAGGGATTAGAAGTCATGCCGCTGTCCTTTCGTAGAGAGCGATCCAAGTTCGGAGTAGGTGCTGTGTGACTTCGAGTTCGTCTGCGATGGCCGGCACGTTGTCGTTGTGCCAGAGTGCGGCGGCTGCGAAGTCTACGGGGGAGATGAGTAGGTTTGCGGCGTACGCCCAGGCTCGGTTTTCTTGGCGTTGGTCGTAGTGGCCGTTCCCGGTGGGGGTGTCACCGTAGTGTGCGTGGCCTAGCTCGTGGGCGAGGGTGGAGCGGTATTGGGCGATGCTCATGCCGCGCCGGGTGCTAATCGTGCGTGTGGCGTGGTCATACCAGCCTTTCTCACCGCCTGTGTGCCGGGTGAGGGTGACCCCCATCGATTCGGCGAGCCGGTGGAGGTCAGGGGATGTAATCCGGGTCAGTCCAATCACCTTCTTCACGCAAAGCATCTTCATCAGGGGAATCATCAGCAACCGCCGACAGGGGCATTGAATCAGACGGGCCGGACACGGGGGTGTTTTGACGGCGTGTGGCCAGTTCGTCATCGCGAACGTCGATGATGCCTGGTACTCCATCGCCGTGGAAAAGGCGTCGGGCTTCGGGGTCTACTCGTTTGTTGATTTCCTCTAGGAGTTTGGAGTTGGTGGCCATGCCTAGAGCTTTGTCGATGGCCATTTCAATGACGGCTGCTTCTTCGACGAAACCCAGGTCTGCGAGCGCTTGAATTTCATTGACGTTGTGGGCGCGGGCGATAGCGATGACGTATTCGGCGGTTGTTTTCCCTTTGTCGGCATGACGGAGAAACGTTGCTTTAGATACGCCAGGGGTATGGTCTGCCGCTTGGCTCACGGTAGGGGAGCCGGGGAGTGTATGTAGCCATTCTTCAATGTTCATAGGTTCATTATGAACCATTACGGGATAGGTGTCAAGAGCTGCGAAATTAGAAGAATGAACCGAAATAGGTTGACAATGTACCTTGATAGGTTCATAATGAATCTTGCCCGGTTCAAGCCGGCGAAAGATTGAAACTAGGAGGCTCACATGATCGATACCCGTCCAGTATCTGCTTATAGCTTCCGCCCTGGTGCGCTAGAGCACATCATGCGCTCCCGCAACCTGCGAACCGACAAACAGCTCGCAGCAGCTTTGGGAGTCAGGCTAGATGACCTGGCAGAGATTCGGGCTGGAGCTCCAGTATCTGCCCGACTCGCGCTCAAGGTCAGCGCACTACAGGGCGATGAAAAGTACATAGCAGCATGGTTCGACCCCTACGAACCCGCCGCATAGGAAAACCCCGCCGAAGCGGGGCCAAAACAATCTATTTAGGAGACTACATCATGGGTGAACTAATTCCCATTCAAGACCATGCCGGCATTCAGGCAGTCATGGGCCGAGACCTCTATGACTTCCTCGGTGTTGAGACGGAGTACCGGCACTGGTTCCCGCGCATGGTCGAATACGGCTTTGAAGAGGGCAAAGACTACGTGGTCAAAAATGACCGGGTACAAGATTCCCTCGGACGCAGCCGGGAGCGAACCAACCACATCGTGTCTCTGGACATGGCTAAGGAAATTTCCATGATTCAGCGTACGGACAAAGGTAAGCAGGCGCGCCAGTATTTCATCGAATGCGAGCGCCGGGCGAAGGATCCAGCGCAGCTGTCCCCGGAAGAGCTCATGGCCCGCGCCATCAAGGTTGCTGACAGCACCATCAAGGAGCTCGAAGCAAAGACCGCAGACCAGGCCCTTGCACTCGAAGCCGCGAAGCCAAAAGTGGAGTACTACGACCACTGCGTATCCATCGAGTCCGACGTCATGACCGTTAAAGACTGGGGCGCACACTTCGGGCTGACTGAGCCACAAGCGCGCCAGAAACTACTGGACGCAAAAATGATTTACCGCAAGGTTCAGACCCGTGAGTGGTCATCCCGCAAGGGTGACGTGGTTGACCGCAACGAGTACCGCGCCTATGCCGCCTACCGCAATCTGTTTGACCTGCGTGCCCAACACAACGCTCCGCGCTACCACAACGGGCAGGTGCGTCAAACGCTGTACGTGCGTGCTGGGTGGGCAATCACCGTAGCCAAGAATGCCGGCATTGAGGTGGACCGCTCTATCTATGACATCTTGCCGGAGTCTGTCTGACGGGCATCCCAGGTAGACGCCACCTGATAGCCCGACTTAGCAGGCGGGGGAGTGCAAGCCTCCCCACGGGCACCAGGCCTCGGATCTTCCTCACTTGGGGATAGATGAGGAAACCGTAGGCCGTGTTGACTGAAAACTGAATAGTGGAGCGATTTTCCTACTAGCTCACCAACCGCTCGCCGATGTTGGTGTTATAGATGCCTCGCCGCTGGTGCGGTTTATGTCGGGTTCGATTCCTGGCCGGGGTACTTGGGGTCGTGTTAACGGGGTTTCTGCATTCGCCCCTAAAGCGCGCTCATGACTTTGCGCTCCTGTTAGCAAAGAGGCGTTGCTGCATGCCCCCCCTTATTTTTCTCTGTTAGCTCAATTGGTAGAGCAGTGGACTTTTAATCCACGGGTTCCGGGTTCGAGTCCTGGGCGGAGAACGTGGAAAGTGGTTAAACCGTGTGCCTAGACACGTTAAGCAAGCCCCTATGGCGCGGTATTGCATTGCCCCGCGCTGGTGCGCTGCCACTTTCCCCTTGTAATCGACGAGACCCCGGGTGATACCAGCACCCGGGGTCTTAGTCATGTCCACTCAAATATTCACTGAAAGAGGACGCTATGAATCCTAGCAAAAAGGCCCGAACGTACTCTGTGGCCGAAACATCCGAAATCCTTGGGGTAAGTACCCGCTCGCTTTACCGCCATGTGAAAAGCGGTGCGGCTGCGCACTTGCACCCGATCACTGTTGGTGACCGCGTTGTCTTCCCGCGCCGCGTCATCGATTCCCTAGTGGAGCCGGCGGTGTCCGCATGACCCACCTCAAGGACTACGCGCTCGGAGCGGTATTCGGTACCGCCGTATTTCTCGGAATCCTTATCGAGGGAGGCGTGCTATGACCTCCCAGCTTTCAACCACGACGCGTGAGGATCTTCTCGCCGTTGCGCGCGGTAAGCGGATCCGCAATAAAACCCGCCTGCATGAACTCGAACGCCTGGGCCTGGTTGCCCTGACGACTGTGAACCATGAACTTCGCATTCGCGAGATCACCAGCGAGGGTATGGCAGCGCTTACTGCGATGGGGAAGGAGGGGCGATGGATGCCGCGCAAATTCTAGACACGCTGGTGTGGGCGGCGCTTACCCTTGTCTGCTTGCTGAACTTTCTGCTCATCCGCCGCGTATCACGCGACCTTGATGCCCTGTGGGACTACCTCGGGCGACAACACCGACTCATGGCGAACTTGATAGCCCCAAGCGAAGAACCGAGAGCTGAAAAGACGCCGAAGCCTACCGTGCAGGCGGGCCACTTTGACGAGCTTTTAGAAAAGCTCAACCAGCCGAAAGGCCGCCGCGCATGACATGCATGACGCCGATTCGTCTTGAAAGCAAATCCATTTTGGTTGAGGAATTCAACTTTTTGCGCAGCTGTGGCGACCCGGTCGCTGCCTCCATCTTCCACCTCGCCAAGGTCTACGGCCTGACTTATTCGACCGTCGAGACCTACCTCAACCGCAATCGAAAGAAACTTCACTATGACATCACGTATTCTCGCTAACCCACCCGCGCCTGGAACCGCGGAGTGGGCGAAAATTGTTACGGCGTCGAAAGCTCCGGCGTTGCTCGGCGTCTCGCGTTTCACCTCGCAGTATGCCGCGTGGCACCAGCTCGCCGGGTTGATTGACGTTGACATGATGGACCCGGATCGCGCCGCGTGGGGTCATATTGCCGAGGCCTCCCTGGCTGATTGGTGGCTGCATAAGCACCCCGGTTGGCAGTTAAACGTTGCGCGCCGCGGAACCAAGGAAATCGCCTACACCAACGACGATCTCCCATTCCCGAATTTGGCGACTATCGACCGGCGCGCGCTCAACCGCAAGAAGGGAATGAGCAGCCCCGATCGTTTCCACATCGTGGAGTGTAAGACCGCGATGACGCTGGATGATTGGGGGCGCCCGGGGGAGGAAAACGCGGTGCCGGCCGACTATTTCACCCAGGTGCTCTATCAGATGGGTGTGAGCGGTATTCACCAGGCGTCGATTGTGGTGCTTGGCCCATTCTCGGAGCCGGAGATTCACGAGATTGAATGGCGCGAGGATCTCTTCGCCGCGCTGGTTGACCAGCTGGCAGAAATCTATGTGTCCACCAAGACGGGCGAAGTGCCCGATCTTGATGACTCGCTGTCTACCTATGAGACGGTGCGCGGCCTGCACCCGGATATTGACCCGCAGGCTGAAGTTCAGCTCGACCACGCGCAGGCGGTGGCTTGGCTCGACGCCATCGTGGGCGCCGATGAAGCTGTACGCGCCGCCCAGCTGGCAAAGACCGAACTGGCGGAGCTCATGGGCAATGCGAAGTATGCCCGCGTGGGCACAACCAAGATTGCCGACAGGCGCTCGCGCAGCGGAAAACCGCCCTATGTCCAGTTCAACAAGAAAGCCGACCTCGCGGTCTAAGGAGCAACAATGCCGAATTGGATTACTAACCGGATCCGTGTGAACCCATCACATTTCGCCGAAGTCAAGGAAATACTGCTCGACGACGCGGGGGAGGTTGATTTCAATCGCCTAATCCCAATGCCCCCATGGATGGATACCCTCAGTATCTCGATGATGGAGCGGGAGAACCCGCGTAAATGGTTTGAATGGTCGCGCGCGCACTGGGGCACTAAATGGAACGCGAAGCACACCGTCGTTAAAGACGAGTTGTGCGAGATTGCGTTTGATACCGCCTGGCAGCACCCGGAACCCGTTATTGAGGAGCTTTCCCGGCTGTTTCCACACGTGAATTTCGCGGTTATCTACGCCGAAGAAGATCTCGGATACGGGCAGCGCGGGGCTTACTACATTCGGAACCTAGAAAAGGTCCCATCCCCGGCCGCACTCATGGCTGACGATGGCGTCTGGGTTGCGAACTGGGACTGCCTCGTCATGCGGGGCGAACCGTTGGAATATAGCGAGGATTTCCCAGCCTCAGAGAATGATTCCCGTGATTATGACCCCTTCGATATTCTCCCCGGCTTTGCTCACCTAATCGGTGACGAGCCTACTTTTAACCCTTTTTGGCTTCACGCCAACTAACCATAGAAAGGACTAAGCATGTCTGAAATTGCTACCTACGAGCCAACTAGGGCCGAAATCCAAACCGCAAAGACCGACTTCGCTAACGCGTCGATTGATGCGATTGACCGCGAACTGGAAGTCATCGAAAAGGCCGCCCGCGTGGTACCAACCTTGATTAAGGGAGGCATGGTGCCAGACATTTACCTGCCTACGCACCAGCCGAAAAAGAACGGCCCCGCCCAGGGCGAGGACGTCGCAATCGCTAAGGCGATGGCCGCCGCCGTATTCGGCGCGTCGCTCGGATTCGGCATCGCCAAATCCTTGCAGAATGTGTTCACGGTTCATGGCCAGCCGTCGATTTATGCGCGCACCGCGGTTGCTCTCGTGCAGTCCCGCGGGCATGAAGTATGGGTAGGCGAGGAGACCACCAATTCGGTGACAGTCTACGGGCGTCGCCGAGGCTCGGATAAAGTCTTTGATTCCACCTGGGACATTGAGCGCGCGAAGACCGCCGGGTTTGTCAGCAACCCCAAGTACAAGTCGCAGCCGCAGGAAATGCTCTACGCCAAGGCTGCGATGGCGGTATGCCGCCGCATGGCCGCCGATGTACTCGAGGGTGTCCCGATGTCGGTTGAGGAGCTGCAGCTCGAAAATCGGCCGGCAACTGTGAAGGCGAAAGCCACTCGCATGGATCGTCCAGGCCGCGGAGCCGATGGGCTACAGGCCGCACTCGGCCGCTCTACGGCTCGTGAAGAGGCTACGGAGGAGCGGCCTGCTGAAATTGAATCCCAGCCTGCTACTTCGCCGGAGGATGATCAACTACTCGCAGATTTGAAGTCCACGCTGGCAGGCTTTACCACGACCAAACAGGTCAACGCTTTCGTAGCGGAGTTGAAGCAAGACCCGTCCGTTCCGGATGAGGCTCTACAGATGGCCCGCGACCGCTGGAACGAAATCGCCGGCGGTGAACAATGATTGATTACGAGTACCGCTCTGGGCATCTCGCAGCGGATCCGGAGCTGCGCTATACGCCGTCTGGCACACCGGTTGTGAATTTTACGCTGATTCAATCCTCGAAGTACTACGACCAGCAGCAGGCAACGTGGGTGACCTCCGCGCGCTCTGTCGTGGACGTGGTGCTGTGGGATAAGAAGTTCGACAACGGCGACGTTATCCCGTGGACCGCCTGGGCAACCGAGGTGCTGCGTAAGGGCTCGCACGTGGTGGTTCATGGCCGCCTGGTTCAGCGCTCGTGGCAGAACCAGCAGGGCGAGAATCGGTACAAGACGGAGTTCCGTGCGGAGAGTGTCTTTGCCTCGCTCGCGGAGGTTGCAACCTCGGACGCGCCACCGAATGCCGGCATGGGCGGTGGGGCTGCCAGTGCCCCTGGCGCCCCGCCATTCTAGGAGTGATCCTATGGCAAATCCTGACGCCCTGGCGGCTTTAACTCGCCTTTCTCGTGAGGCTACCGCCGGTGTATCCGCCGAGGAGATACTGGCTTTTGCCGACGATAACGGCGTTGAGCTGACCGCAGCGCAGCGTGCACGGCTTCTCCGAATGTTCCCCACAGAATCGCCCGATTCGGCCTGACCCTCTATGCGCCCCGCTAGGACCTCAATAGATGCGCCCCGCTAGGACCTCAATAGTCCACGGCGGGGCTTTCCTATTAGCCCCTATGAAAGGACCCTTTATGACTGCCGGTGACCTCAACCCAAAGGTTAAGAACCCAAATTCCGTTAATGAATGCCGCCGGACTATCCCGCGAGGACTTCGCACCATGCTTGCAAGCAAACGCCCGCTGGATGATATGCCCGATGCCGCACTTCGCTGGCTACAACGCCACGACCTCATCCGCCCCAACAAGCGGGCGGGAGAACCCGGGCAGAGCACCTGGACGTACACCACGACTGGAAGACGCCTCGAAGGCGAACTCGTTAAAGAAGCTACGCGCGCGGCATGAGTATCCAAGACCACGCCTACGCGGCTATTGCCTGCGCGGCCCGCCACGGTGTGGTGATTAACCCCGCCGTGGTCCTGGCAATCGCAAAGATTACTTACAAATTGGAAGGAGGGGAGGAAAATTACTTGGTTCAAAGTTGATGATGGTTTCTATGATCATCCGAAGGTGGAGAACCTTTCGAATGCGGCCATTGGGCTATGGGTGAAGTCTGGTTCCTGGTGCTCGAAGCATGAGACGGATGGGGTGATTCCGGCGTCTCGCGTGAAGGCGTTGAAGGGCACTCCTAGTCAGATTCGTGCGCTAATTGAGTGTGGTTTATGGGTCGAAACACGATCCGATTTGGGTGCGAAATGCTACTCATTTCGATCATGGTTTGACTACCAACCGAGTCGCGAAGAGCGTGAGGAAGAGCGCGCAGTTTGGCGCGAAAAGAAACGCAAATCGCGCCGCCAAAAACTCGACAACCAGCGCAATCGCCAAAATGTCCCCGGGGGAGTCCCCGGAATGTCTACCGAGGGGACATTTGAGGGAGTCACCGAAATGTCCGGTACCATACCCGTCCCGTCCCGTCCCGACCCGACCAATATAGGGGGTACAGGTAGCCAGCCAACTTACGGTGATCAAGGGGATAGGCAAGTGGCTGGCAGCCTTACTCTCGATGGGCTAGCGGACGCTACGCGCCGCGCCCGCGACGCCGGCATCCCCGAATCGGCCATCGCCGCCGGGACACGAGAATTCAACCGACGCCCCGAGCCCAAAGGCCCCGGACTTCTTCGCACACTCATCAACGACGCCGCCAAAGCCGAACACTCCACCCAAGCCGACGAAAAGAAGCAACGCCGCGCCGCCATCGACGCGTGCAACCTCTGCGACGACAACGGCATCCGCTACGCCAACGGCCAAGCCCACCGCTGCACCCACAAACCCGAACCGCCCTTCTGAAAGGAGACACAATGCGACGCCTCACCAAGCCACGATTCCTCGTGCGATCCACAATTCGCAACGACGGAGTTCGGAGATGGCAAATCCTAGAGCGCACAGGCCTGATCACCCTGCCATACGGATTTCCCTTCAGCCGCCAGTTCAGAACCTGGCCCGAAGCCCTCCACGCCGCAAACCACCTCGCCCTCAACAACGACCCATACCTGAAAGGACTCGAATGCCTACCACCTTTCCGAGCCTCATCGACCGGCTAGTCACCCGCGCCGAACACGGCCAACTCACCGAAGCCCAATACACCATCGTGTCCCGCGCCTGCGCCCGCCAACTAGGCGCCATCCCAACCCGCAAACACACCCGGCGCGAAACCACGCCGCGCCCCGTATTCCGCTACCGCTAAAGGACCCCACATGCACTTACCGAAAATCACCATCAGCCCCAACGCCTTCCGCGTCAACGGCCAGGAACTCATCGTGATGCACGATCCAGAGCCGACAATCAACCACATCGGCAGCAACATCTACGGCGTAACCGTCACCATCCCCTCGGACGACATCGACCTCGACGCTGACGCCCGCTACACCGACGAAACCGACAGCGACGTTGTCGACTACGAAATCATCACCAACCCACTTCACACCCCAGCCGGAACCCCATTCCTCGCCACCGTCTGCGGCGGACTCCCACAACTCGTCGTCCGCAGCCACAGCGACATCGATCTAGAAGCCTGGTGGCTCCTCAACGGCACCCGCTGGCTACGAACCGACGATTGCGACGTCGAAATCATCACCCCACTCAAATCGGACTAAATCTCCGAAATCTCCAACCGAAAGGCACACAATGACTAACCATTACTGGCCGGGGGCTGACAGCGTCCGCGCCGCCCGCCTCGACTTCGATCCAGATGATGACGGGTTCGACTACATCACCTTTCGCGTCCCGACCGGGTACACGTACAACACCGCTCAGCGCTACAAAATCGAACCGCTAGGAAACCACAATGACTAACACCATCGAAGTACCAATCTCACTAATCAACGCCGGAGACATCGACGCAATCCGCGACCTGCTACCGCAGGAAAACTTGTTTGGCAGGTGGGCAGAGCACCCCACGCTTGGGCGCGGAATCATCATCAGCGAACATCCAGACCAAGAGACTTTTGTGAAGTTCGTCAATGGTAAATCGTGGTCGGGCGTAATCCTCGATGATCTCACCCTTGACCCGGTAGAACTCGTAACCCTTAAGGACTTCGAGGGCGCGCCAGAAGGCACAGTCATTTCCGACACGGGAGTAAATGCCTACCAAAAACTCAGCACCGACGCGTGGGAAAGCAGAAATGACTATCTCACCGCTAAAGAGATGGCAGTCAGCGGCCCATGGAAAATCCTCCGCTGGGGATGGGGAGAATAACCATGACTAAGACCCTCGCAGACATGCCCCCAGAAGAACGCGAACAGTGCCGGGGAATGTGGTGCGAAGACGAAGACGGTTTCCTATTCGTCTACAGGGGAGACCACATAGGCCGCGACTGGCTAGCCGTATGCGCCTACCCCGAAGACGTACACGAATCCTATTTGCCCCTCGACTACCTCACCCTACGCCCTGACCTGCCCCGCGCCTGGGCACCAAACGGCAAACCCGCAGCAGGGGAGTGGGAATACGCGGTGCAATACCTGACCCCGGACGGCTGGAAATACAGCCGCGAATCGTGGGATAACCGTTGGCAGGAAAGCGAAGCCGTCCAAGAAGTCCGCGCCCACCGCGACCACCCCGACGAAGAAACACGCCTCGTCCGTCGCCTCGTTTCCGAATCCGAGGTGATGGAGGAATGAGACTGCACTTCGAAATCCCAGGCCGCCCCGCCGCCCAAGGCTCTAAACGCCACGTAGGCGGAGGCCGCATGATTGAGCAATCCAAATACCTCAAACCCTGGCGCGACAAAATGATCACCACCATGCGCCACCAATACACAGGACAACCGCTAGATGAACCCATCGAGGTCACAGCGGTATTTTTTATGCCCAAACCCAAACGCCCTAAATTCCCCGAACCAGCCACACCCCCAGATGCCGACAAACTATGCCGCGCACTAGGCGACGCCCTCACAATGGCCGGCGTAATCAAAGACGACGCCCGCATCACCACATGGCACGCCACCAAAAAATATCACCCACAAGGCTGGACCGGTGCACACATCACCATCAAGGAGGACCCATGCCACCAGTAGATGAACGCGACCTACGCCACCTAGCCCGCCACCTCGCCAACCTCTACCGCGAGCTCGACAGCCTCAAGTACGCACGACCAACCCCGCCCGAAGTCCGCGCCATGAAACCCGCACCCGGGCCACAATCCCCCGGCAACTGGCTCTACGTCTCATGCTGGCTCGACCAAGAGCCCCGCCTGCGCGAAGTAGCCTTCAACGCCTTCAGCGATATCGGGGTCAAAGTCCGGGACGACGAAGCTGGGGCAGTCGCACTCTGCCAAAAACTAGCCTTCCACGCACAGGCAGTGTCAGAACTCGACTGGGCAAGCGACCTCACAGACGAACTCGAACACCAGACCCGAATCCTTGACAGGAGATGCAACCCACCGCAACCTGCAATCATCGCCAACCAACCCGAACCACGACACGGAGCCGAACGCATCGCACGACAACTCAGAGCACGCGGCATCCCCACCACCGCCGACACCATCCGAGGATGGGCACGCTCAGGACACATCACCCAAACCACCATGCCCAACGGGCGCAACGGCTACCTACTCACCGAAGCCCTCAACCACGCCCGCCACCGCTAGCGCCACTCCCCACATCCGGTGTACAATCGACGCGACGACATTTTATGCCCTCACCACAGGTGGGGGTATTTCGCGTTTTAAGGGGGCGTCATGGGCTGGGCAGACTCACGTCACCAAAAGAAACTCGCTGCAGACTTCAAAGCACAGTGTGCCCGTAACGCCACACCGTGCCACCTATGCGGCCAACCCATCGACTACACCGCCCCGCCGCAAACCCCGGACGCCTACGAGCTCGACCACTACTACCCACGCAGCACACACCCCGAGCTCACCGACGACCCCGCTAACTTCCGCGCCGCGCACTCCAACTGCAACCGCAGCCGCGGCAAAGGAACCGCCATCCACGCCCTCGGCAACCAATCCGAACAATGGTGACACTAAGGGTAGGCCCCAAAAATCACCAGAGATCTTTTCCACGGACGCCTCCGGCGGGGTGAGGCGTCCTCTCTCCCCGAGGTTCGAACCGGGGTCGCGCATTAAGGAGGTATGACCATTGGCTTTAAGGAAGAGCTATCCGACCGACGACGATCTCGAGGACGTCGAAATCAGCGAGTTTCCGTGCATGCGGGATGCCGTTCGCAAGTCTGTAGAGACGGCGGACCATCTCGAGGACACTGACGAGGCTGACATTCAGCTCGCATATCAACTTGCGGACATTATCGATGATGCGCGGGAGTCGGGCGACCCGGACGCGATTCACAAGACTGCGTTTGGGCCCATGCCAACTTTGCATAAGGTGTTGACGTCACTCGGGTTAAATCCTGAAGGGCGCGACAAGCTTGGGCTGAATACTCAAGAGGATGACGAGGACTGGTAATCGATGGCGCCTCTGGTTGGTTCCACGGTGCCGCGTGTTTTCACTCCGCCGCTGCGCGAGCTGACCCCAGAAACGTCGTGGGGCTTTGATGTTGTGTGGTTTGCGTGCGAGATTTTGCGCCAGCCGTTGTCACCGTGGCAAGAGTGGCTGGCAATTCACGGCCTTGAGCTCATGGACCAGGACAAGGTCAAGGAACTTTACCCCGATGACCCCGCCGTGTGGGACGAGGAAATCCCAAGGTTCAAAACAATTCTGGTGCTTGTGGCTCGCCAAAACGGAAAGACGCACTTCGCGAAGACGCTCATCAAGTGGGCACTGTTCCGAAAGCGCCTGAAATACATCCTCGGCGCAGCTCAGACGAAGAACGATGCTTACGAGTTGTGGGAAGACATCGAGAAAGAATGCGATGAGAACCCACGGCTGAAGAAGCGCATGAAGCGCACATCCTTTGCGCACGGCTTCGAGGCGCTGCGTTCTAACTGGGGTGTGTACCGCATTGCGGGGCTGGACCGTAAGGCAGGCCGCGGTAAGACGGCGAACCTGCTTTACATGGATGAGCTGCGTGAGCATAAGGACTGGGCTGGATGGTCGGCACTGTCATCGACGACGAACTCGCCGTTGGTCGGCTTCAATGTGGCTACCTCGAACGCTGGTGATGCTCGCTCCGTAGTCCTGCGGCACCTGCGCGATACCGCCACGAAGGCGATTAATGAGCAGCGCACTGAGACGGCGACGCTGTTTATGGCCGAGTGGTCGGCTGACCCTGACCTTGACCCTTCGGACAAGCAGGGCTGGGCGCAGGCGAACCCGGACTTGGGCAGTAGCCGGTTGACGGTGCGTGATATTCAGGCCGAGTTCGATACCAAGACGGAGGCGGAGTTCCGTACAGAGAACTTGTGCCAGTGGGTTGATGTTCTCGCCCCGTCGAAGTTTCCGGAGGGGTCGTGGGCTTCGTGTTTGGATTCGGAGTCGCGGCGCGCCACGGGCGCCAAGGTGCATGTTGGCCTGGACGTTGCGGTTGACTTGAAGGCTGCGCACATCGTTGGCGCGATGAAGCGCCCGGATGGGTTGTGGCATATCGAGTTGTTGGCTTCGCGCCCGGGTATTGATTGGGTGACTGGGTGGCTGGAGCAGCGTATCGAGTCATCCGATTGGTTTGAGGGTGAGGTTGCGGTACAGGCTCGTGGTGCTCCCGTAGGCACACTTATTCCGCGGTTGCGGGAGGCGGGTCTTACGGTGCGCGAGTGGGCTGGGCCTGACCTGACTCAGGGCACTTTGGCGTTTTATGACCTGGTTGCTCAGTCGAAGCTGCGGCACCGTGGACAGCCCGCGCTTGATGCTGCTGCCACGGGTGCGCAGGACCGGCGTGCTGGTGATGCGTTTATGTGGGACCGCTCGAAATCAGTGGGTGATGTTGCCCCAATTGTGGCCGCGACCGCGGCTGTTTGGCTTGCCTGTCAGCCGGAGATAGAGCCGCCGAAACAATCAGCGTACGAGACGGCGGATTTGATGATTCTTTAGGAGGTGTTTATGGGGCTTCGTGAGTGGCTTGGCTTCAGTAAATCGACGATGTTGCCGGAGCCAGGCGAGTTGCAAGCGCCGATTGTGTCGGCGTACATGGATGACCTTCTGATGCAGATTCGGAATCAGTCGCCGGCGGACTTGTGGCGTTCGCAGCCGTATCTTCGGATGGTGATTTCGTTCCGTGCGCGGAACGTTGCTCAGATTGGGTTGCACGCCCTGGAGCTGATGCCTGATGGTGGGCGTGAGCGGGTGCGCTCCGGCCCGATTGGTTCGCTTCTGCGCGAACCAAACCCTGACCAAACATGGTACGAGTTGCTGTTCGGGTTGGTGTCTACGTTTGACCTGTACGATGAGGCGATTCTCTACATTGCCGACGATGGGGAGAAGATTCTGCTGCGTCATATCCCGAGGAATTGGATTCTTCAGTGGATTGACGCGGATGCCTACGGTGTTCGTGGCGCTCGCGTTCATTTCCCTGGTGATGATGCTCATGGGCGGATTGTTCCTGAGGACAATTTGATTCGTATTCATGGGTGGTCGCCGGAGGATGAGCGTTTCGGGGCGTCGCCGATTGAGGCGCTTCGGGTGATTCTCGAGGAACAAGTTCAGGCGCAGATTTTCCGGCTTCAGATGTGGAAGCGCGGCGGGCGTGTGGGTTCTTATGTGACGCGCCCTAAGGATGCGCCGGATTGGACTCCGGAGGCACGCCAGCGGTTCAAGCACTCTTTCCAGGCGGCGTTTACTGGTGAGAGTGGTTCGCAGGCTGGTGGTGTTCCGGTTTTCGAGGACGGTATGGAGTGGCGAAAGCTGTCCGTTACCGCCCATGAGGAGGAGTTCGTGGAGGCGTCGAAGCTGGCGCTGACCACGGTGGCTGGTGTGTACCACGTCAACCCGACAATGCTCGGCCTGCTCGACAACGCTAACTACTCCAACGTGAAAGAGTTCCGTAAATCGCTGTACGGCGACACGCTGGGGCCGCTTCTGAAGCAGATTAGCGAGAAGCTGAACGCCCGAATCCTGCGTTACGTGTCAGAACGTAGTTATCTCGCTGAGGAGCATCCGAATCTGGAGAATATCTATTTCGAGTTCAATCTTCGGGAGAAGCTTCAGGGAAACTTCGAGGAAGAGGCCGCGGTTCTTGGCGGGGCAGTCGGCGGGCCGTTTATGACGGTCAACGAAGCGCGCTCACGCCAGAACATGCCGGCGGTTCCGGAAGGCGACCGACTCATCCAGCCGCTCAACCTCGGGTTGAGGGGTGAGGGGGAGTCTTCTGGTGACCAGGAGGTGGTTGATCCGCCGGATGACCAATCAGCTTTACCTGAAGGGGAAGAAGAATGACAGTAAAGAGCGTCATCGCTGAGGTTAAAGCCCTCGGCGATGGAGAAAAGGCCGAGTTTGAGGCGTACGCGTCCGTATTCGGTAACCGTGACAGTTACGGGGACGTAGTGCAGAAGGGCGCTTTTGCAGCGTCGTTGAAGGCATGGGACGAAAAGGGTGCTCCGATTCCGCTGTTGTGGGGCCATAATATGGCCGATCCGGACTTCAATATCGGCATGGTGACCTCCGCTGAGGAGGACGAGCACGGGCTGAAAGTGGTCTGCGAGCTTGATACCGACTCGCCGAAGGGTGCCCAGGTGCACCGCCTACTCAAGCAGGGTCGTGTTCGGGAGATGAGCTTTGCTTTCGCCGCGACGTCTAGTGAGTATGGCGAGCTTGATGGTAAGAGCGTGCGGTTCCTCAAGGAAGTTGACCTGTTTGAGGTGTCCGTCGTGCCGCTCGGCGCGAATCCGGAGACCGAAGTGCTGGCGGTGAAATCCCCGACGGTGAACCTAACACTGCCGGAGACGCTTGCCGAACGATTCCTGGAGGTTCTGGGCGGGAAGTCCCTGGGCGGGCCACCGGGAACTGATGAAGAAGATGACGATGAAGATACCCCCGATTCTGAGGATGAGTCCTCGGATGAGGGGGTTTCGTCATCTGAGGTCACTGATAGCGGTGGCGAGGACGAGCCCGGCGAGGATGCCGGTGAATCCGATGAAGACGATGAGGACGAGGAAGGCCGTAAGGCTGACCTTGACCGATTCGAGACCATGTTCCGCGCCGTGGGGCGCGACTAACCGAAAGGAACTATCAACATGACTGTTGAACTGAAGAAGCGTCGCGCCAAGCTGGCCGACGAGGGCCTTAAGATTGTCACTGAGGCTAAGTCCGCGGGCGCTCCGTCCGCCGAGCAGGTAGCCCGCCTTAAAGACATTGAGTCCGAGCTCGGCACGCTGGACGCTCAGCTTAAGGCAGCGGAGAATTTCGGCTCCTATGAGCAGCTTTTCAAGGGCATGCCGGAGGCCAAGAAGGAAGAAGCCGCCCGTACCCTGGGCGAGCACTTCCTTAAGTCCGCAGGTGACCTGTCTGTCCTGCGTGACCGCTCTAACTCCACTGTTTCCGCGACGGAGTTCAAGGCGAACACGGATACCGTCACCACCGCTGGTGATGCACTGACTCCGGTTCTGACCGATGTGGACAAGACTGTCGTCCACGGTAAGCGTGACCGTCCGGTCCTGGCTGACCTCCTCGGCTCCGGAACTATCTCCGGCAACGCCATCAGCTACTTCATTGAGGGTGCGTTCGAGGGTGACTTTGGCACCGTGGCTGAGGGTGCGCAGAAGCCGCAGGTACATGTGGCGAACCCAACCGCGGTCACCGACCCGCTGCGCAAGATTGCCGCATGGATCACCATCACCGACGAGTTCCTCGAGGATCTTCCGTTCCTCAAGTCTGAGATTGATAACCGCCTGCTGTACAAGCTGGCTATCTTCGAGGAAAAGCAGCTCCTGTCCGGCGACGGCATGGGTAACAACATTAAGGGCCTGCTCAACCGCGACGGCCTGCAGGTGGATACCGCCGCCTCGATTGATGAGGTGCCGGATAAGATTTTCTCCGCAACCACGAAGATTTCCACAGCGACCGAGCTCACTGCCGACGGCGTGATGATCAACCCTGCCGACTACGAGCCAATCCGGCTGAAGAAGGACGACAATGGCCAGTACTACGGTGGCGGGTTCTTCCAGGGTGCCTACGGCAACGGCACCGTTATGGAGCAGCCGGGCCTATGGGGCCTGCGCACCGTGGTCACCCCAGCCATCCCGAAGGGCACCGTCCTCGTCGGCGCGTTCGGCCTGGGCGGCACCGTGTACCGCAAGGGCGGTGTGCGCGTGGAGGCAACGAACACCCACGCGGATAACTTCACCACCAACAAGGTGACCATCCGCGCTGAGGAGCGCCTCGCATTGGCAGTGCGCTACCCGTCCGCTTTCGTCAAGCTGACCGTAGGCGGTGCTGAGTTCTAATGAAGCTCTACAAGCGCATCGGCGAGAACGGCTTTGAGCACATCGTTCAGGCCGAGTCCGACGAGGTAGCGGCCCACATGGGACTGCTGCCTTATCAGGCAGAGACCAAGGAACGGAAGCCTGCTAACAAGGCTGCTCGTGGAGCAACCAAGGCCGCTAAGCCGGAACCGAAGGAGTGAGGTAAATGACTGAGTCGCTGGAATCCTCGGAGCTGACGCCTGAGCAGGTCACAGACCTATCTGGCGGCTTGGTACCTGCCTCCACTCCTGGGCTGGCGGAGAAAATCAGTGCCACGCTCGCCGGCATCCGCAGACTGTGCGGCTGGCACGTGTTCCCAGTGAAGGAAGAAACAATCACGGTTGATGCGTTCGGTGGGACGTTGCTGCGTCTGCCGACTATGCACGTGGAAGACATTTCCCGTGTTGTTATCCGCGGCGCCGAGGTTGATCCTTCTAGCTTTGGGTGGTCTCAGTCCGGGATGCTCGAGCTCTACGAGGGGGAGTTTCCCGACCGGTTTAGGTCGGTTGAGGTAACCCTGCGCCATGGGTTCGACCAGGCCCCTGACCTTTTGCGCATTGCTGCCGAAATTGTTCAGCGGTCGGTACTCGCTGGTACAGGCGGCAACGTCAGCGTTGGTGGTATCAGTGTTGGTGCCCCGGCTGGTGGCGGGGGCGGTGGGTCCATCACCCCGATGGCTACTGAGTGGCGCATCATCGACCAGTACAAGCTGCGTGAGTGGCCATGATGCAGCTGATTTTTACCGAGCGGGTTGAGATTCTTCGCCCGCGGCGTATCCGTGGTGACTATGGCGGCTTCGTTGAATCCTGGGATGACCCGGAGGTCATTCCTGTTGCCGCGCCGGTCAGTGTCCAGCAGGTGTCCACGAGTGAGGACGAGACAGGCAGTAGCCAGCTCGTCGTGACGAAGTGGCGCCTGTACTCGCAGCCGCCCCATTTGCTTGACCAGCTCGAAACCAATGACCGGATTCGGGTTATTGGTGGGGTTGGTGGCACGTGGGTGGTGGGCGACCCGGAGCACTGGCGCGGGCCACTACTTCCGCACACTGAGGTTGATTTGGAGGTCTACCGTGGTACGAGTCGAGCTTGATACTGACGCGATTTTCCAGCAGGTGATGAACGCCAACGCGGTCCATGCGAAAGTGCACAATCGTGCGGCCAAAATCTCTACCAAGATTCGCCGTGACCTGAACAAGGCCGGGATTGATGCCGGCGTGGAGGTCAAAGAGTACGCGCACGCGAATGGCCGCTTTGGCCTAAACATCGTTGGACACGTTGACGACAAGGACGCTCGGCGTGCTGGACGCATTGCCCGCCGTGCCGGAAGGAGTGTATGCCGATGAACGACGTTGACATACTCAAGTTCGCCATTGATGCGGTGGCGGAGGTTCTCGGAGATGAGTTGTGGGTGGCGGATCATCTGCCGCCCGCGGACGAACTCGAGAAACTGACCCCCGCGGTAACAGTTGACCTCCTCCCCGGCAGTGAAGTCGTGCCGTGGGGAGCGGACACGGGCGAGTACATCTCGGAGATTATTTCTCTTGATGTGGAAGTCGTCGGTGTGTCTCGCACTCAGTGCACGCCGGTAGGGGACAGGGTGCGCGCCGCTCTGCACCAGCTGCCGTTCCTAGAGGGCAGCGGTGTGAAAAGCGTGGACTGTCCGCGTTTTTCTACGCGTGAGGATATTAACCCGCAGCTCCGGGTCTTGGGGGCTGTAGTCGATTTGATGGTGCTCAAGACCTAGCCAAGTACCGTCGTACAGTTTTCCATCCCGTTCGGGTCGTGTGGCCTGGGCGGGTTTTCTATGCCCAATCATTCTTTGAAAGGAATCAATCATGGCAGACCAGAAGACCCTGGAGGGCTTTAACGCCCGCAAGGCCCGCGTTGGCATGACCGGCGCTGTCCGCTCCTCCGCCCTCGGCACCGAACCGGTCCCGTTCGGCGAAAAGTACAACACCGATACCCATTACAACCTTGGCTACATCTCCCCGGATGGTCTGGAGATTAGCTTCGATGAGGATAAGCAGGAATACATTCCTTGGCAGGAAGTTTCCGCAATCCGCACCGACATCACCAAGGCTGTGAAGTCCGTCAAGCTGACCCTGTGGGAGACCGGCATTGAGAACTTCGCGAAGTTCCTGGGTGTGTCCGAGGATGCGCTGGAGGACCAGGGTGACGGCTCCTTCGCCTTCTACGAGGACGCGCTGCCGCAGTTCGGCCACGAGCACCTTCACATTGATGTTGTCGATGGTGACAAGGCTCTGCGCCTAGACCTGTTGGATGCGCAGATTACTGAGCGTGGCTCGATGGTCTTCAAGAAGGACGAGATGTTCGGCCTTGAGGTTACCTACACCTCCTACCCGGCATCCTACGAGGATTACAACGCCACCCTTCCGGAGGGTGTGGGTAAGACTGCTCGTTGGCAGATGAACTCCGCTTGGGCTACTGGTGGTGCGAACACGTCCGCAGCTACGGATGGTTCCACGCCGCTGTCTATCTCCACGAGCTCGCTGCCCGCAGGTAAGCAGAACGCGGAGTACAACGCGACCGTAGCGGTCAAGGGCGGTAAGTCTCCGTACACCTACGCGGTGTCCACCGGCACTCTGCCAGAGGGCCTGTCCTTGAACGAATCCATCGGCGCTATCACCGGTACTCCGACCGCTGCCGGAAAGTCCACCTTCACCGTGAAGGTCACCGATGAGGGCAAGCTGTCGGCAACGAAGCAGCTGGCCATCAACGTCGCTGTCGCCTAATTCAAGTCCCTTTTTGGGGTAGGGGTGCGGGAACCAAAAATTGGCTGGCCCGCCCACTCCCCGCAAACAATCTTTCCGCACTAAAGGGCCAGCCACCCTAAGACTTTTGAAAGGGGACCAGCCATGTCCAATATCAATCTTGACGCCCTCATTGAGCAGCGCGCAGAAGCCACCGGCTCCAACAAGGGCCGAATCCCGTTCGACTTTAAGGGCGAAACCTACGACTTTCAGGACCCGCTGACTCTGACCGACGATGACAAGGAAGAGCTGCAGGCCATTGATTGGGAGCCTGACCTTGCCGCCTGGTACATGGGCGATGAGCAGTACGACAAGTTCCTTGCCGCAGGCGGCTCCTCGAACCTGTGGTTCCTCGTATTCAACGAGTACCTGGAGCGTAATCAGGCCGTCGATTCTTCGGGAAAAGGTACACGCCTGAATCGCTCCTCGCGTCGTTCGGCGGCCCGGAAGCAGCAGAAGCGTCGCTAGAAGCCCACTACGGGAAAGACGTCCTCGGTGACTTCTACCGCGGGGACATCACCCTACGGAAGCTACGCGTCCTGTTAGAGGGTTTGCCGCCGGATGCCCCGGCGTTCTGGCTGGAAACCCCGAATGGGGCGCGTACCCCGTGGACTCTGGCGGATGCTCAACTGTGGCGCATGTTCTGGGCCACGGCCACCGCTGCCACCGGCTTGTCTGGTGTGGATAAGGGCAAAACCATTTTTGACAGCATGCCCCAGTTTCCGTGGTCGAAACCTGTTAATCAATCGTCCTATGGCTCCTTCGGTGACCATTCGCCGGAGGAGGTTTTGGACTATCTCGACTCGCTTTAGGAGGCCGTCATGTCCGATGCTGTGTGGGTACCAGTCAATGCCGAGATGAAGGGGTTCATAGGCACGCTGGTTAAGGAGGCGTCAGGCGCGGCGAAAAAGGGCGGCGAAATTGTTGAGAAGGAGTTCGCCGCCAGTGGTAAGCGCGCTGGTGAGTCCATGGCTAGTGGGCTGCAGGCGTCTGCGGCGAAAGTCTCCCAAGTCTCCACTAAGCTCGCGACGGCGCGTAAGGCTGAGGCCCAGGCGGCGGCAGACGTGGGAACTGCGGAAGCGAAGCTGGAGAATCTGCGTAACTCCGGAAATGCTAAGGCTTCGCAGTTGGCGCAGGCGGAGCAGCAGCTCGAGACGGCGAAGAACAAGCAGGCCGATGCGGCAGTGCGCGTGGCTCGTGAGGAGAAGAACCTCGAGGCTGCGCGTAGTGGTGGGGAGACGAAGTCGCTTGCGCTGTCTCGGGCCGAGGACCAGCTGGCGAATGCCCGGACGTCGCAGCAGACCGCGTCGGCGAAGATCCGCACCGCGGAGATTCAGCTGGATGAGGCTCGGGCTAATGCGAAGGCTAAGTCTGATGCGCTCAGGGATGCCGAGGGCAACCTCATAGGTACTCGTCGACTCTATGGCGAGAACTCTAAGCAGGCAGCGGCGGCGGAGAAGGAATTCAACGCGGCGCAAAAGCAGTCCGCTACGGCTAATAATCAGGTTGCTACTGCTGAGGGGAAGGTGAAGCGCGCTCGTGCAGAATCGCAGAGCGCTGCAGATACCTTGAAGGCCAAGGAGCTGGGGCTGAAGGCCGTGCAGGAGGATTTGGCGCGGTCTTCTGAAGATGCTGCGGCTAAGACCGACAAGATGGGGGATTCTTTCAAGGGGGCGGCTGGTAAGGCCGCGGACTTTGCTGGTAAGTACAAGGTTCATGCTGCTGCAGCTTTGGGTGGTATTGGGCTTATCGCGAAGGAATCAATTGATTACGCTTCGGAGGCCGAGCAGTCGTATGGTGCCGTTGAGTCCATCTTTGGGGACCATGCTCAGGGAATTATTTCCGCGTCTAAGGGCGCGGCTGAGGCGGTCGGCCTGTCCGGGCGCGAGTATCGCGAATTGACGTCGTCGACGGGCGCGATGCTGAAAAACATGGGCATGCCCATGGATGAGGTGGCGGGCAAGTCGCAGAACCTTGTGGGTGTGGCTGCCGACTTGGCGGCTACTTTCGGCGGGTCGACGAAGGATGCCATTGAATCCGTCAACGCGCTTATGCGTGGTGAGGCTGACCCCATCGAGAAATATGGTGTGTCCATTAAGCAGTCTGACATCAATGCCCGTATGGCTGCTAAGGGCCTGGATAAGCTGACTGGTGAGGCAGCGAAGCAGGCGCAGGCGCAAACGCTGCTGGAGATGCTGACGGAGCAAACGTCGTCGGCTCAGGGCCAGTTTGCTCGCGAGACTGACACGGCTGCGCATAAGCAGCAGGTCGCGACTGCAAAGCTGAATGATGCGAAGGAAGCTATCGGTACTGGCTTGCTGCCGATGTTCGCGTTGGCGGCTGAGAAGGCGGCACAGTTCGCCGGGGTGGTCGGTAAGCACCCGAAGGTGTTTATTGCTTTGGGTGCGGCTATCGGCATCGTTGCGGGTGCGATTGTGACATTGGCAGCGGTCGCCCCGATTTTTACCGCGATTAGTGGTGCCGCTGCCGCTGCGAAGATGTCCATGTGGGGATATGTCGCTGCGCAGGCTGCAGCGATCGCCCCAATTCTTGCAGTGGTCGCCGCGGTGGCTGCGGTTGGTGTGGCACTGTGGGCGTTTTTCACGAAGACGGAGACGGGCCGCAAGATGTGGTCTGCCTTTACCGATGCGCTGGCTGCGGGCTGGGATTGGGTAGTCGAAAAGTTCAAGGCTGGCCTTGATTGGGTTCAGTCCACGTTCGGCCCGGTGTTTTCCCAGATTAGTGAGACTGTTTCCAGCGCGTGGGATGCCACGGTAGAGAAGGTCACCGGGGCGGTTGACCGCGTGAAGGAGATTGTTTCCGGGGCTCTGAACTTTTGGAAGTCTGGTGACACGACTGACTACGCCGAAGCTCTGGGTATGAACCCAGATTCCCCAATCTTCACGTTCCTGCAGCTCTTCCGCGACAAGCTCATTGTGCTGAAGGACTTCGCCATTGTGGCGTGGGACTTTATGAAGGCCAAGTGGGGCGAGTTCACGGTAGGCTTCGGCCAGTTCTATCAGACCTGGATCGCCCCTGTCGTGTCCGTCATGGGCACGGTGTTCCAGGTGCTGGGCACCGTGGTGATGGGTGCGCTACAGGGCATCTGGACGGGGATGCAGTTCGTCGGCAGTGTCATTTCGACGGTGTGGTCCTCGGTGATTCAGCCAACGCTGTCAGTCTTTATGTCGGTGGTGCAGGCCGTGGGCTCGTTTGTCGCCCCAATCTTCATGGCCATCATTGGTGGCGCGTTCCGCACCATGGGCACGCTCATCTCCAGCATCTGGAGCGGAGTCATTAAGCCCGCATGGGATTTCTTCCGCAATGCAGCCGGATTGCTCGCGGACGTGCTCACAGGCAACTTTTCGAATATCGGGAATCGTTTCTCGTCGATGGGTGACGCCATTCACAACGTGGTGCGCGGCGCCATCAACACGGCGATGAACCTCTTCAAGTCCATCTTTGAGGCAGCGAAGGGCGTGGCTGCAGCATTCGCCCAGTCCATCGGCAACATGGTCAACTCAGTCCGCGGCAAGATTGGCGAGATGATGGGCGTGCTCGGCCAGATTCCGAGCAAAATTCAGGGCGTTTTCGCCTCTGCTGGTACCTGGCTGGTCAACGCCGGCAAGAACATTATCAGCGGTCTCATCAACGGCATTAAGTCGATGTTCGGGCAGGTAGGCAACGCGATTGGTTCGATTATGCCGGACAAGATTCGCGGCATGCTCGGCTTCATGGACGGCGGCGTCGTTATGGCCGAGGGTGGTATCACCCGCGCCTACATCGACGGTGGTATCGACAAGCTAGAGCGCTACGCCAACGGTGGCTCTCGTGAGGACCACCGGGCGCAAATCGCCAAGGGCGGCGAGTGGCGTGTGTGGGCGGAGCCGGAAACCGGCGGCGAATCCTACATCCCGCTAGCTAAGTCGAAGCGGAAGCGCTCTACGCAGATTCTTGCCAAGACTGCCGATATTTTCGGCCTGTCTGTCGTGGACAAGAAAGGGCAGCGTGTACAGCCCGGCTCTGCTTCGCAGGTAGCCCCGGCACGAGCCCAGTATTTCGCAGACGGCGGTATCACTGCTAAGACTCTGCGTGATTTCGTGGAGGGTCGTCCTGCTAACGGGCACCAGGCGTCGCGTTCCCTAGAGGGCGCTCCCTATGTGTGGGGCGGGTCGAACTGGGGTGACTGCTCTGGCGCCATGTCGGCGGTAGCTGCGTTTGCTGCTGGAATTAGCCCGTTCCCTCGTAAGTTCGCTACTGGCAATGAAGCCGCGTGGCTGTCCTCGCACGGCTTCCGTCATGGTCGCGGTAAGCAGGGCGATCTGCGTTTTGGCCTCAAGAACGGTGGCCCTGCGGGCGGGCACACCGCCGGTACCCTCCCGGACGGTACGAACATCGAGATGGGCGGCGGTCGCGGTAACGGCCAGATTGGTGGCCGTGCCGCTGGAGCATGGGACTCCTATTTTAACGAGTTCTTCTACAAGACCATTCAGCCGCCGAAGCCGCCGAAGATGAACACCATCCTCTCCCAGAATGCGCTACCGGACGGCACGAGCATGAGCATTGACGGCGTTCCCGTTTCTGTGAGTGCAGATGAGGCCACCGGTACAGGGGAGAGCACGGTTACTGTCGCATTGTCTCCGGAGGATGCGGCACAAGCTGCGTTCTACAAAGAGCTCGGAGATAAATCACTGCTTGACATCGCAGTCGATGGTGTCTTCGATTTCTTTGGCATGGGTAGCTCACTGACTAAGAAGCTTCTGACCACGAAGGGAAGCGAGTTGGTGCCTCAGCAGGCTAGTGCGACGTCATCATCGACGGTGTCTGCTGCAACTAGTGGCCGGGACCAGGCGCGCACTAGCGTGGCGGCGAAGAACGCCAAGGCGATTGAGGATGATGCGCTTAAGAACGCGTCGCCGTCGACGATTGCTAAGGATGCTCAGCTGCGGATTGAACCGGATAAGAAGGCCAAGACTGCGGAGTGGGGCCAGGAGTTCTTCGTGAGTGAGATTGCGGAGGCGGCGAAGCGTCTTGGTGTGGGTGCTAAGGGCGCGAAGATTGGTGTGGCTACGGCGCTTGTGGAGTCGGGTAATCCGATGAAGATGTGGGCCAACAACGCAGTGCCGGAATCGCTCAAGTACAAGCATGACGCGGTCGGCTCCGACCATGACAGTGTTGGCCTGTTCCAGCAGCGTGACAATGGTGCGTGGGGCGAGGTATGGCAGCGCATGGCCCCCTACGAGTCTGCTGCTATGTTCTTCCGCCAGCTGCATACCTTCAAGTGGCAGGACATGGAGCCTGGCGCTGCGGCGCAGAAGGTTCAGGTGTCCGCATTCCCGGGCCGGTATGCGCAGCAGATGGGACTTGCCGAGGAACTGGTCAATAAGACCGGTGTCTTCGACAGCGGTGGCCTCGGCTACGGCAAGGGCCTACTACCGAAGGATGTAGTCGCTCCGGAGCGTGTTCTGTCTCCGCAGCAGACTCGCGCTTTCGACGACCTTGTGTACAAACAGCTACCTAAGCAAAACGGCGAAGGCGGCAGAGGTGACACGACGATTGTCGTCAATTTGGATGGGGAAGAGATTGTGCGTGAACGGCTTGAAAAGGCGGAAGGAAAAATTGAGTTCAATGCGAACGAGCTCGCAAAACTCAAGTTCAAGCCACAAGCTGTTACAGCTGCAATCAACATGATGGTTTAGGGAGGAAGAATGGCTAGACCTCGAGTGAAGTGGTTCGGCGTCGATGATTCAACGTGGGTGCTGGCGGGGGACGGCATGACTTCAAATGGGGTCATGCTAACCGTGTTATGTCCATGGGCTTTTTGGACACGGAGTCCAGTAGCTTTTTGGGCTAGGAG